>Ga0179591_1308352_pt1 | contig 16952 bp, 17 predicted proteins | sample CZOMad2_1_08_16f_FD_182891 | JGI IMG/M metagenome (GOLD analysis project Ga0179591, IMG submission 182891) | Vadose zone soil fungal communities from Angelo Coast Range Reserve, California, USA - CZOMad2_1_08_16fungal (PacBio error correction) | ecosystem: Environmental > Terrestrial > Soil >... | reverse complement strand
CCCTGTGAAGTGGCGATTCTTTCCAGTAACCGCAACTGTTTCAGGGGTTTTGTTGAGTTAACAGGTCTATTTTTTTTTATCTTTTTTACCTCTGATCCATGGTCGGAAAGGTTGATGCCGACTTATTGGTTTGCCAGGAGCTCCCCCCCCGCGGGCATATGTGCGGCCGCCTGCCCGCCATAGCAATGAGCCCAAACGATTCCTCTTCTGCTTCGCCCTCCTCCCTGAGTAAGGGTCTGCCTGCGGTGGCACCCTCCTTTGGCAGCCCTCCGTGGTTGAGGGCAACGCCTTGTCTGCTTTTCCCTCTTTCCCTTCCCTTGAGGACCGGTTCCCGCGGAGATGAGCAGCCACCCTGACCCCCCCCTTGATAAATTTTGAATGCTCAGCCGATCTGTGCCAAAAAAAAATTTGGGCGTTTTTTCCCAATCCCCCTGGGTGACGGCACTGCCGATCTGCCAGCTCATAAGCCCCCCGCCTTCCCTGGTAGCTTCTTTCTAGCAGTGTGCTTATTGCCCCTCAAATCCAATGAAGATCTTGAAGGGCATAGCCGAGGTATTTTCCCCTGTAAGCCTTCTCCCCCTTTTCCGCTTTCCCCCCCCTTACGAGTCCACAGACGCGGATCTCATGGCCTCGAACAACTTTCAGATAAACAGTTGTCCCACTGCCGGGCCAGCCTTTTTTTTCTGGTTTATGGTAATCCTTGACTCCTGGCGGATCAGCTCCCCTCTCCTTAACTTCCGGTGCTGAGACTGATTTGGTTCTGGGACAATGTTGCCGCAAAACGATTCAATTTCGAGCCTCGGAGGGACTTTAACTTGGCTCGCCCGGTAATCGTCGGGCTGATCACTTCAGTCTCCCAGGAAAACAGATTCCCAAACGGGGTTAAGGCGTTTCCCACGTCCACTCCGTTTTCCCTTTTTTTCAACCCTCCTTCTGTGAATAGCTTGGTTCTTTCGAAAACCCGATTGCTTTACGTATCTTTCTTTTTTCCTTTTTTTCCGGAGCTTCTTTTCCCCCCCCTTCTCGAAACAGACCCGCCGACCGAGGATGCCAACACCTGCCTTTAACGTGATACGAAAAACGATATTCCCTTGTCCCTTCCCCTCTCTTCTCCTTCCCCCTTTGAAGGTGGCACGTAGGTGTTTGCTGTCTCCCCGGGAAATTACTTTCTGTTTTAAGTCCGGTTTCCTTGCTGCCCCATTTTCATGGCTGTTTTCCTGAACCTCTCTTCATCGAAGTGCTCACAGCCAAGAGCAATAATTGCGTTCTCCCCCTATCCCTCTCCCCTTTTTTGGTTGTCTTTGGATTTAAGTTTTACGGTAGTGGCTTGCCTTCCCTAAAGATCTGGCGCTTTACGTCGGCATCTCTTCTCGGGTCTTTTTTCTTTGTCTCCATGCCTCATTGTCAATCATCGTTTTGTTTTTCCGGCTGTCGTTTTCAGATTTCAATGCTGGTTTTAAAGTCCGTGGGCGTTGCTTGCACGCCATCTCCCCCCTCCTTGTCAGTTTTTCCGTTAGGGCCCCCAGTCGCTCTGCAACCTCTGAGGAGAACATCCCTTCCCCAAGACTTGGATTTCTTCGCAGGATCACTGCTGCGTAGTGTTGGATTTCTGTCCCGCGGTCAGCGTGTTTCCCTGGACCTGCTTGGTTTTCGACAAAATTTTCGGTGGTCCGATCTGATTTTCGTGTGGACCCCGCTGTACGTCCCCACTGTTCTGGTGTTAGCCACCTTCTCTCGTGCGATGAGAGAGAAGAGTTTTTTTTTCTCCTTAATCGATTCTTAAGTTTGGTGGGTTTGAGAATGGTCTATCTTTTGCTCTTTCACCTGCACTTACTATCTCTTCCTCCTCTTTTATGATGCCCTTCCCCCTTTGAAAGAGTAGCTCCTTCTTTATAATAGACGGTGTGCTGTAAGAACTTTCCTTTGTTTCTTTTTCCTCCTTCCCTTCTCCCCTTCGCAAGGCCGTCAACCGGGTTTCCCTTGATCGCCTATAATAGACGGCAGTTTGCCCGCCCCGGAGTTCGCCGAGCGGCGAGTTTCACAACAATTGGAACACCGTCTGTTGTCCTGCCCTCCTATCGTCAATTCAGGGCAGATTCGATCCAAGGAAGAGGAATGAAGACGTTCAACTTTCTAAGCCTATTTTTTTCTACCCCATTCCCTTGAGACGTCCGGGGTCTCGTGGTATGAGTCCCCGAGTTGGCCCCCAAGTAGAGGGACCCGCCTGTGTTTGTAGCGAGTTTTGCTGAGATTCTTCTACGTTTTTCCACTTCCTTTCTGAGACGCAGATCTCCTCTTCTGGTGAAAGGGATGTTGCCGAAGTGGGGATTTTTACTTTTTGAGGTCATTTTGGAAAGAAAGCGGCGTCCGTTCCTACGGATGCGCTTTGCGCAGCTGAGTTTTTTCTTTCCCCTTCTTTCTTTCTCGCGGGATGGCCCCCGCGGCAGGAGGAAGCTTTGTCTTGATCACGGCGATGGATGTTGTAGACATTTCTTTCGACCCTCCGGCTAGATCTTCCCTCCACGGACCAGTGTGCTCGCTGAGAGAGCACCCAAGGATTCGCTCTCTCCTTTTTCCAGATTTTTCTCTCTGGGACCCATTACCGTCCGGGTCCCGGGATGCCTCAGCTAGAAGGACACCAGAGGCGCTGATGTCGCCCTCGAGCCTGGACCTTGCGGGTAGGTCCTTAGCCCCACATGTTCCCTCCCTCCGGCGCTCCGCGGCGACGAGCCTGCCATCACGTGCTGTCGCAGCCCGAAAGAACCTAAGAGCCTCAGGCAGCAGGCCTTACTTGCCCCCCCCAGCGCGCACACTGTTTGCACCGGACTACTCTTTTGAGGAGGCCGATTTCCCCGCCGGACCTCGAAGTTCCCCTACGCCGAGCACGTCCCTCTACTCGTTTTTCTTATAGCCTGCATCATCTTTCATTCCTCCTTCCAAAAAGTATCTCTCACTTTTGCAAAAAAGTCTATGATTACTCCCATTGGTGTCCTGTCCTTTCTTTTACGGACTCGCCACCTTTCCGTCTCGAGAAAAAGACCGCCCACAGGCCGTGACCGTTCGCGGACCACGTTCTCGCACGCCTGGACCGCGTTTTGCCGCCCCTGTGATGCCTAACTGGTATGTCCCCATTTTAAGCTACTCCCCCCTTCCCTTCTTCCCTGAGACGCGATCCCATGCCCACGCCCACTTTACTTTTTCCGGCAAGACATGCTCCCCTCGGGTCCCATGATCAGCCCCTCCGTCGAAACGGACGGCCTGGGAGCCACGGCGCGACAGAGTCCTTCGAGCCCGGCCCTCCTTCCTTCTCTCCTTTGACATGGGTTTTTCCCCCCTCCCACTAGATACTCAATGCCGCGCCGATCGATTTTTCACCGAAGTAGTTAAGGTCGAACACTTCTATGCCCGCCGCTGGGCTTCACAGACGCAGCCGCTTATGCGTAGGCCCACGCCACGGGACACTTTCAATGCGGACGATCTCGCTCCCTAGCGGAACGGACGTTTTCTGTTTCGGATAAATAATTCCGGGAAAACCATTATTCGAACCTCCCGCCTGGCTTACCCGTCTCCTTTCATGGTCCCCTCCCTGAGCCGACGGACCTTCTTTTGAAATCAGAGACTTCTGTCCTCCCGTCTTTTAGGCGGTCCTCGAGGCCGAGCCCGGTTTATAGATGCGCTTTCCTCCAGTGCGGGAAGGTATCTCTTTTTTCTGATCTCCTATTGCCGACTCCTCGTGATGAGGTTTGCGTGGGTTCCCCTCCCAGACGGACCAAACCAAGTTTCTAGGCCGCGGCTGTTGTAACAACTAGATGCCGTCGTCTCCCGAGCACTGATCCTTTTATCTTCCTTAACGTCTCCCGGTGTTTTCCAGATGACCAGGCTTTCTTCGAACCGAATATAGTCTCTCTCGAGAAGCGGAGTCGTAGATCTTTCCCCCCTCCTACGGTTTTTCTTTTTTTTTTTGTTTTGTTGAGAGTTTGCCGTTTAGGGGTCTCTCTTCTTTGTTTTTCCTGGACGCGTAAGATGATCCTTCTCGTGAGACGCCGATTTTTTTAGTCTTCTCAGCTTGAGCGGATTCTCTCGCCGAAGGAAGCGGAGTGGTGTGTTTCACCGCATGAGAAAGGAGATTTTCTTTTTCTGGTTCTGAGGGATCCCCTCCTTTAATACTCCTTCCCCCGCCTTCTTTTAGGACCGCGCGCACCTTTCGCTCCGTTCCCGATGCCTTGGGAAATAAGCGGGAGCATCCCTTAACATCCGGGCTCTCGACGAGAGCACGCGCGTTCCTTCTGAGGAGGCTCCTTTCGTCCGTCCAATTTGACGACGTGTCCTTCTCTTCGGTTCCATGCAGGCGGGTGATACTCTTTGGAAGTTAGAGACTTCTGAATGGAGTGAGCGTCCCCACCGCGCCCCCCTCTCGAAGTCTCGCCTCTTTTTCTCTGCGACACTTTTCAGTTGTTCTTTCCTCTATAGCTCTCAGTTCACTCTTGCGTCTGGCGAAGCCAGCGGCGGTTCAGTGAACCTGAATTGATCCCTGCTCCTTATCTTGAGTTCTCTCTTGCCTCGGTTTCATGATTTCCCCTTCTTCAGGACATGCGCGGATGTACCTTGACAGTGAGGACTATGTTCGCCCGGCCCGCGATGGCCTTGTTCCTTCTCTAATGTCTCCCCTTCTTCTTTGGTCTTGAGGCCCTTCGGTGGGAGTTGGAATCGTCTTTTTCAGATCACATTCTTCGTAGCGTGGGAATGACACCTGTAAGAACAGGGCAGGCAGCCCTGGCACCGAAAGTCGGCTTTTTCTTTCGTGGCGCGCGGACGCGGTCACGGCGGAGTTGTTACTGGTCGGCTCCTGGCCAGTGCTTTTCGTACGGGCAGCGTCTGACAAGTCTGGTGTCTTCCTCTTCTTTTCTTGAAAGTCGAGATGTTTCCGGAAGCTCGCCTCGAAAGTCGTTCAAGTCGAGCCACGTCTGAAAAAAGAGGGAAAAGTTTGGCGTACGTGTCGGCGTGACTTTTCCCTTTCGCGGTGTGCCTTCGTCGGCCCTAGCCGCTGTCTTTTGTGATCCCGGTCTGTTCGTCGTGACCCCTTCCTCGGATTAGATGATGTGATTAGGTCGTGCGGGGCCCCGACAGCAACGGCTATCCGGTTTGGCAGGCACATCCCCCCTCCTGTCATCTCCTCAGGCGGCCCTTGGCCAGTGCTCGGGCGAACCGCAGTTCTTCGAGCGGAGAGCATTCCGACGGTGTCGGCGAGCTTCCGTTGCCCGGGCTTTCTCTTTTCCCTCTATCCCCCTCGCGCGACGTGCGAGCGTTGCCGCTGGCGCAGCGAACCCGACAACGAACCGTCTCTTTGTCTCGGCTCTCTGGTCCACGCCCCCCTGGGTCCCCCATCGCCCCTTTTCCGCGCCTTCCCATCCAAAGCGTTTTCCCGCCGCTTCCATCCACGCGGGAAAGCTCTTCTTTAAGAACCTCCCCTCTCAACCTCCTTACTTCTCTGGGTTACGCACCTGGTAAAGCCCCACCTTCTGATGTGGCCGCTCCAACGCCAGGGCACGCGCCTGCGCTGATGCCTTCTTGCCCTGTTTACCGACGCTCTCCTCTAAGGGTGGGACACGCTTTGACCCTGCCAAACGGCGGCCCGCGATGTTTTTTCAAAAGAGTGTTGGACTCAGATTCCCGGTTCCCGGAACGCGATCACTTCTGTCTTCTTACGCCCCCGGCGTTCTCTCCGTTCCCTCTTCCTTTTCCTCGCTTGAGCTCGAATTTTTTGTAATGAGATCTATCCCCTTAAAACAGATGTTAAAAGATTTACGTATTACTCGGTCCCTCCTTCCTTTTCGGGGGAGTTTCCTCCTTGCCCTTCTTCTCACGCGGCGTTACCGCGGGTGGTTCGGTTTTTTCTCATTGGCGCAGTATTATGCCAGCCACAAGTCAAAAGTATTACCATCACCGTCTATTTTCCAGCGGACGATGTCACCAGTCCCAGTATTGGATTTTCCCGAAGGAGAAGCTTTAGGAATCCGTTCTACGTAAATTTTGCAAGACGCCCCTATCGACGGTGCCAAACCCAACATCAATAAACATTGGAAAACCCTCTTCTCCTCCTCTTTCCTGGCGCTTCCAGTTCCGTGGGAAGTCTGAGGTCCCACTCCATCATTCGACACGTCGAGGACCGGGCTCTTTTTTCGAGATATTCAGAATCAGGTCAGCAAATCCCCTTTGTCTCGTCCTTTTTCATCCCAATACGTCGACTTGGTGACCTTCTCTCTTAAAAAGTCGTGGGCCGCTTTTCCATAAAGCTTTGCCCGGCAGCGTGGGCAAGATACCCAAGGATTGGCCTCTTTTTTTCCGCTTCACAACCCCCGCCCTTCTATTTCCCCTTGGTGGATTTCCCACGGACTCCCCGTCGACTCCGAGGAATGAAAATTTTTGCATCGCAAATCAACCCCCTGACCCCCCCCCAGGTTTATGCCTACTTCCCCGGCGCCAGTTATGAATTTTCCCTGCATCACAACCCTAAAAACTTAAATCCACAAATCCCCCGAGACCAAAGTTATTGGTTGGATTGCCCCGGCGTTGTCTTCCGCTTCTCAGGCACTTTTCCAGCCGGTCTGCTTTTCAGGACGCCTTAGTCCCCCCGAAATGAACAATGCCCGCAGCGCGAGCCGGATGAGGAACAGCTTTATGATCCTCCCCCCCCCTTTCCACATTCCCATGGACGAGCCTCTTTTTCCCGCTTCAAGGATGAACCTCGATTTATATCTAGTAATCCGTGAGGTGTTGGCCTCGTTCTTCTTTCCTGTTCTCCTTCGCTTCGAATCTCACAGTGCCTTAAAAAAGGACTCGTAAGAGCCGAGTTTTCTTTTTTCGAAATCCCCCACCAAAGCTTTAACTCCCTTTTCCCCCCCCTCCCCGGTTGCGTTTTTCCTCCGCTATTAACCCCTTTTTATCTGTTCCTGGGTTGTTTCTCGCAGACGATTACCGGGAGCAGGTCCAGTGAAAGTTCTCCGCATCTTAGCGCGAACTTTATTTATCTTGACTGAACATTTCCCCAACCAAATCCTGTCGCTGTGCCTCGAGAGTTGAAAGTTCCCAGCAAGTCCTTACAACCCCTCAACTGCAACACCGTTTTCCTACGGCAGGCTGGTGTTTCACAATGTTCCCGACACTTCTTGTCGATTCCCTTCTAAGCGTTGAGGTGGCTTTCTTTGGCCAGCGGCCTCGTTATTACCTGGGTAAAAAATGTTCCTCTGCCTTCCTTCCGACTTCCTTGGATTTCTGGCCCTCCTCCCATCGAATCGGCATAAGATATTATTGCGGCGTTATGATTGGCCTTCGTATAAGCGACCCAGGGATGCTCGATTCAACCCCCCCACTCCTCTCCCCTTTACCCCACCCCCTCTTTCCCTCCCCGTCCCCACCCTCCACCCATCCCTGTTGCCAACTTGCATCCCCTCCCACACACACTCACATCACTCTGCCTCACCCTCCCCCACTCATACCTCAGATCTTCCTGCCCCTCTCTTTCTCCTCCTTCAATCCTGCTTCCCGCCAAACCCCCCCTATTCCCCCTGGTAGGCCCTCTCCCACTTAACTACTTCATTTCTATACCTCACCCCCCCCCTACTCAGCACCCTCTCATTCCTTTCACCCCTCTCCCTCCCAACGCCTTATCACCATCCCACTCCTTCATCCCCCCCTCTGTCCCATTGCCTCCCTCATCTCTTTCCCAACCCCCCAAGACCTTACATCCCCCCTCCCGGTCCCTCGCTCCTCCCCCCTTTGCCTACTCCCCCTACTCCTCGTCACCACCCCCCCACCATTCCCCCCCCATTGCCCCTCAACTACTTATCTTACCCCCGCCCTCCTCCTCCCCCCCCTTTCCCAACCCCTCCTCACCTTTCCTCATCTATGCCCCCCCTTTCCCCTACCTCTCTTTCCCCCCTTACCCTTTCCGAGTTCCTCTCTCCCCCCCCCTTCATCCTCCTACCCCCTCTCCCCCCATAGCACCTAACACAAGCTCACCCTTTATTTTCCCAAGCTCCCTCCACCCTCCCTCCCACCCTCTCCCCTTCTGCTAATCCCCCCCCCTCCTGCTCCCCCCCCCCACAACTTAAATTCACCCCACCACCCCCATCCCTGCTCCCCTCCCTACCCTACTAGCTCTCCCCCGTACCTCCTTCTTCCCCCACTCTTTCTTCTTCACACTCATCCTACCCCACCCATCCTCCACCTCCTCCCATCACCCATTCCCCCATCATTGTCCTTCTCCCTCATCACCCTCCCCGGCCCCCTCCGCCCACCTAACCTCCATCCCTTTCCCCCTCAATTCTTAACCCTCCCGCACTGCTCGCCTCCTTCCCCCCCTCCTCTCTGCCCCCTCCTCATTTCCTTCTTCTTCCTCTAGCCATCCCTTATACAACCTCCCCTCGCTCCTCCGCCCCCCTCCTCATTCCCCTCCCCCCTTCCTCACCCTCCAAACTTCCCTTTACCCTCTCCTCGCTCCACTCCTTCTCCTCCCCTACTTCTGCTTCTTTTCATTTCCGACCAATTTTTGCGAACAGCCCGACTTTCTTGATCTGTATGGGCTTCCAAAAATTAATCGGGGTCGCCAACCTTCCCATCCCATCCCCCTCCTCTCTGTCATATTCTTTTCCGCGGTATCCACCCTAGGATCATCACTCATTTCTCCTAACGGTCAGCCCCCCTCCCCGCTGACAGCGGCACCGCGGCAGCGGTGTGAGTCTCTTCCGTCCTCTGTTTCGGTGGGATGTTGTCAGCTTCTTGAGGGTCGTCCATTCGGCAGCACCCTCTCGGCGGGTTCGACTTCAATCACCCCTCCTTCTTCATCCCCCCTCCGACCAAACCTGCTTCAGGCTTAACCTTTTTTTTCCATCAAAGAAACGAAATCCTCCTTCTCTCAACAAAACCAATGGAACCAGTTGCGGTACGGAGCGAGCGAATTTTTCTCTCTCCTCACTCTCTTTTTTTTTGAACTTTGCCCTTGCGTCTGTCTCGCTCCGTGACCGCCCTTTCCCTTGGTTTTGTGAGTAAGAATCACGATTCTCTGATGAGGTTTGACAGCCTGATACCGGGGGGTAGGAAGTTCTGTTGTACTTCATAGTGCCCCTTTTCTGCGCCGCCGGAGAATACGGTTTTTCTTAGTGACGATGCCCCTTCGACCATCGTAGCCTGGACAGCCCCCCATTCACGGGGCTGTGGTCTCACGATTCCTTTCCAGACTTGCAGCTTGTGGCACCGCTGCGGCCCTTTGTCGTGGCTGCCGTGTGGCAACGCTCTTTGATCTGTTCTCTGTGCCCTCTCTGTCCATGTCTGCTGCAAGCGATGGAGATGAGCCAGCCCTAACTGCGACCCCGACCCCTTTTGAAGCCAGACCCTCTTGTTTAAACATTTTCTCCCTGCCCCCTTCATCCCTGTTACGATCGCTCGACGCCCCCTCCGCCCGAGAATAACGCCACCCCCCTCCCTTTTGGTAGCTTATGCCGATGCTCCCCCAGATGGCTGACAAGTCCTCGCCCCTTTCCTAGGCCGCTTTCGTAAAATTTTGAACCATTCTCGAGAAAAAGATGACGTCTTCAAAAGCACTACGAGCCACTCAACGCGGATCTTTAATCCTCGAACCGCCCCTTTTCCATCTTTGCAAACAAGTTTCCCAACCAGCCTGCTGTGCCAGACTTCTTTTTTGCGAGGGTTTTTTTTTTGGAAGAACTTGGCCTTGACTCCATTTTTTCCCCCTTTCCCTCATCGGTGATGAGGGATCTTTAACATGACAATGTTGCTTTCTGCAAACGATGTCCTTTTCGCGCCGATAGTGCGGTCTTTTTCCTTCGTCCACTAACTCTTTCTCCCCCCTTTGTCCGACCAACCAGGACCAACGGGGTTAGATTTCGTTTAACGCAGGGCAATACTTGAACAAGAGTTAAAGCTGGGTCTTCTTCTTGGGTAGGTTTATTTCGCAACTCGGCGTCTTACGCTGGGTGAATTTCCTGAGATTCGTGCGCAGGCTTTATCCCAGATGCCCCTCTCACGCCGGTGCCCCCGCTTACTTTCCCTTACTTCCTAGATATATAACTCCGCAATCCTTAATAATTGTCCCGGGAAGATGGCGGCTCTCCTGCTTTTTCACTTCTTATTTTTTTTCTAGGTAAATCTTTAATCGTCTTTTCGAGACTTGCTCATTGTCATTTTTATCAGCGCCTGAGCCGAGGCCTGACCCCACTTACTTCCCGCGCACTCAAATGTCCTCGTGCAATGACCCGAGCACCGCTAACTTTTGGTCTCGCGTCCATTCAGTTGCTGTGGTTCCTTTCCCTTTTCCGCAAGAGCTAGGCGAGAACCGATACGTCTTGCCCCATAAAACTTTTCGTTATTCGGTGCGTCTTTCTTGCGGCGACCCTACTACAGCTTTTTCCTTTCCCCTCCCTTTTTCCTTCCGGCTGTCTTTTTTTTCAAAGATCCAATGCTGGATACGTCCGGTGGCGTAGTTCAAAGCTTGAACGCCATCTGCCCCTGTCTCTTCCCCCCTTTTTCTGCCCCCTCCGAAGAACATCCCCACGACTTTGGCCTTTCGCCGGTAACCAAAGAGGTCGCGTTAGGCTTCTAGTGTGTGCCTGCAACCTTCTCTTTCGTGTTTCATTTTCTATTTCTGATTCTGAATCATACCCAATTTAGCCCAGTCTAGATCTGATTTGGACAGCGTTCATTCCCCTTCCGGCTGGATGGCAGCTCTCCGAAAAAGGCTCAGCTGAGATAATTTTTTTAATGTTTATCTTCCGAGTATCTGTTTGGTTTTGATCATGTCCCTCCTTTGTTCTGGTCCCGAATTTGTTATATATCTTCCTCCCGGTTCCTTCTGCGGGCCGATTTTAAAATCCCTGTTTGACCGCGTACGCCTTTCATCATAGCCGGTGATTCAGTTTGAGCCAATTTTTTCTGTCACCTCTTTTCGCCACTGACCCGCCCGCACCCGCGGTTATACGGATCTTTTGAAACTCGAATGCCATTCCTTATGCCACGGAGAGGACTGCGTCTCGGCCGAGTCACGACGCAACTTTTTAAAACTTTCTTTTGACGGAATCTCGATCTCCTTCACTTTCCCTGATTCTATCAAGGCGAGTAATGAAGACGTTCCTTCCGGGACCTCCGCCGCGTAGTGGTCGCGCCAACAGGACCGGGTGTTCCACCTGGTGTTCCCCCTCTTTGACCCCTTCCCCCGCCTGTGGCCGGCGAGGTCTGCCACCCTTTCTTTTCTGCTAGTAGTCGTTCCCCCCTCTCAAGAAGGTCGTACTTCTGGATCTGGATGGTCTTTCCTTCTGTGTCAGGGCTCTCTCCTTTCCCCTATTTTCGTGCGGACCGCCAGCGCCCCTTTCCTGCTTCGTCAAGAAGTGAGGTCTTTCGGGCCACGCCACGTGGTTTTTGGATGGGCGGGCTCGCGATCTGTTTTCTTTTCCTCCTGCGCTTGCGGCGGCCACGTTTTCGATCGACTCATCCCGGGACCCGGCTAGATCCTTTCCCAGGAGACGGTGGTGAGCTGCGCAAAAGCTCTTGACTCTCTGCGATGGTGGATCGAGCTTGCACCAGAGCCCCCTGGCTGTGCGATGCGGGCTGCGAGCTTCAGCCCCTCGTGGTCTATGATTTTTCTAGCGCTGTCCGCTGCGGTTTTCGATCGCACTGGCCCTGGTCGCCGGAGTCGCTTTTGAGGGATGCGCGAGACCACGAGCTGCCGCCTGCCGCCGTCTTTCCTTCTTTCCTCGCCACCGAAGCGGCAGGATGTTCAAGCGCCTCATACTTGACCCTTCCCCTACTCTTCTCTGCCGGGGGCTTGCACCCGCCGTTGACCTAGAAGCTCACGCCGCGTCCTCCAGAAGAAGGCTTTTCCTCGTTCGATCGTTGACTCCATGCCGACGGCGAGCTCCCTCATCTAAATTACTCCCACCACCCTTCCTTTTTTTATCCACCCCTCCATTTTCGCGATGCGGACGGCCGCGCCCGCATTTTCCCTCTTCAGAACACTTGACCCTCCGCCGCGACTCCGTGACCAGGATTTTGATCGAGCCCTCCACTTTCGGTGATCCCCCTGTGCTGACTCCCTGTTGATGTAAGTCAAACCGCGATCCCCTCATGGCCCTGCGACTCGCTTCACCAGAACCGCCCTGGCGCAAGTTCCCCCTTCTTAAGCCGGGTCTCTGTCTTTCCGCCGAGACCCGTTGCCCATCGCGGGCGCCCGGCGACATCACGATCAGTGCGCAAGTCTTCCCCCTGCATCGACTCTCCCACTTCAATCCTTCTTTTTTGCACCCTTAGATCCTCAACGGACTCTCTTATGGCCAGAGCAGCGTTCGTTCCCCCCTGCCGCCCGCTGGCTTGCTCTCGCCCGCGCGTGAACGGCTCTCGGTGTTTTGGTGTTTCTTTCTTTCTTTTGTTTGTTGGGTTTGGTGTTTTTTTTCCGCGAGGACCAATCCACCTGCTGAAATGCGACGACTCCTCGTTCGACTTCTCTTTTTTTTCCCTCCCTCCATTTCTCCCCCAAGAGGATCGAACGGTCTCCTCGGGATCCCCCCCTGTTAGCCTGGCCTTGACCGCAAGCGCAGCCGGGCCTTCTATCAAGGCGAAAGGAGGCCCTCCGCTAAGTTCCTTACTTCCTCGTCGAAGCGTCCCGGTGGCGGCCGCTTTGGATGCCCAAGGTCTTCCTTTTTTTTAGGGAGCGCGCAGATTGCGATTTCGGGAAGGAAGGGGTTTTATAAAGGAGTGGTTCCTTTTATGCATACCTGATCTTGTCTCATTCCTCTGCTTTTTACCCCCCACTCTCTTACCTTCTCCAGCGCGGTAGTTAGCCCTTAGCAGCGGAGGTTTAGCTCTTGGAAGGCTAACGGTTTTTTGATCAGCTGACCGGGCAGATTCGCAACAGCTCTAGGCCCATCTATTAATTTTTTAGAGAGCCTTCTCTTTCCCTCCCGTTTTCTTTTGATCCTTCGCTACCCGCCTTCTCGAGGGGCCGAGTCTTTTCCCTTGCCGCGGTAAGCTCTATAGAAAAAGTGAGCGGACCCTTTGATGCACAAGACTCCGCTTGGCGGCTCGACTTTGCGACGGCAGCGAGTGGTTTTTTCCCTGCCGCACTGCCTGCGCCCTTCTCTTGGATTTTTTTTTTCGTCGAGGAGCCCCGCATACCACGACGGCTGATGCTGGAGCGCGCTCTGTCTTCTCCTGGGCATCCGACGGTCCTCTTGCGCCATACGGGTCTGCGCTCGCGAGGACCCGATGAGGCATTACATGCTGCTCAATGCTCCTTTCGCTGTCCCGGGACGACGGTCCGCGTCGTTCCATGACTTGGACGGTGAGGGCCGTGAGGCCGTTCGCGTTTTTTCGACTGGAGGTCGCTCCCGAAACGCGCCCCCTTCCGAGTCTCGAGATGTCGCTTTTTGTGGTGGCATCGCCTCTCTCTCTCTTTTCTTTTTTCCTTCTGGAGAAGCCAGCCTTGCTTGAAGCCATTGTTTCTCACTGCTTGCCTCCCTAGATAGGCGTCCTGTTTTGTCCGTTAGGATTGTGGTTCACAACGAATTTTTTCCTCCCATTTAGGGCCTTTTCGGTCTGTCTTTTCTTCCCCGGATCGTGATTGACCCTGGCGCCCGCTCCGGTCGCTGCCTTTTTCTAATGGCGAAACTTCCTTTGTCGCAGGTTTGCCCAGGTCGGGGCGTTGGCTTACGTCGCTTCCTCGGGCGTCGCGTGGTCAAATCGTCGGTCAGATTCGCGGGCAGGGTCCTTCAGCAGAGGTAGGAGGTTTGACGGGGCGCGGCCCCTTGTCACGGCCGTCGCGTCTTGTTTTCAGGTTAGTCCGGCCAGTTTCTCCCCCCCCCTTGCACCGGTTCATCAAGTCCCCTCTGTTTCTCTGACGGTTGTTTTTGCTTCCTTCGAGATGAGGACTTTTTGAAGCTCGCCGTCTTTTTTTTTTTTCCCATATTTTCCCCGACTCGCTCTCAACTGAAAGACCGTAGTCGTTTTGGCGTTTGAGCTTCTTCCCCTGGTCCTCTGTTAGCTACGCCCGTCCTTCCCGGACTCTCAAGCGCCCTTTCGTGGCCGGTGATCCCGGTCTTTTTCCCCCCACTCCTCTTTCTCTGATGTTTTCTTTCTGGTAGTGCGGTTTCCGCGACAGACCCCTGGTATGAAGGCTCGGGGTCCTCCCGACAGAACTCCCCCTTCGATGCATCATGGGCCAGTGCGATTTCCACTCTTACTGAGCGATCTTTAATAGAATCTACTCGAGCTCGCAGAATCGCACGGGCCGGGCCTTTTTAGAGATACACCATTCTGTCTTCGATCGATCGCAGCGCTTTGCCGCTGGGCAGCCTCCCACGCGCTCGGGCGTCCGATCTCGCTTCCCCAGATGCTGTCGATGCCCTCCACTTTGACATCGAAATCTCTCAGATCACCTACACCCGAGAAGCCGACCCCCCCTCAACGAGGGCAATCCACGTGAGGGCCCGCGACCCCCCTAGTGCTCCTCATCTCCCTGACGGACGCCGCTGCGGTCGACCCAATCGGTCCCAGCAAGGGCGAGCCCGCTCGCCACAGTAGGATGTCCCCTCTAGCCGGAGGCTCGACCTTTGCGTGGCCAGACGACGTCACTCTTTACCAGGGTGGACACTTTTCCGCCTTACATGCGGCGTTTCACGTGCCGTTCAAACGCGTGTTGTCCAACGACCGGCCCCCCTTCCGCAGATAACGTTTCATGTTTGGTGCCGCCAGGCTCCTTTTTTTCTTGTGAGCGTCCCCGCCTTTTCTTATTCGTCCTCCCCTTAGCTCTCGCATAGGCCTAGGCCGATCTCTATCAAAAGAACGGTTCCCCCTCTGACACCTTCGTCGGACTCGGTTCTCTAGCGAAGCAGTCCTTGGGGGCCCGCACTGGCCGGCCAGTTCCTCGCGACCCCCCTTTCAAAGCGGCTGGTGAGGCTGTTTTCTCATTGGACGAAGGATTGATCAGCAACCAAGTTTTACCTACGATATGGCCTTTCCTCACGCGGTCACACAGCAGTCAGTGTCTTTTTTTTTTCCCCTCCTGCCAGCAGAAGGAGACTTGAGGACAGATAATATTCGCTCACGTTACCCCGGTGCCCGAGCAAAGATACCGGTGCCTCCCAACACTTATCATCTCTTCCTACCCTTTCCCCCCAACTTTATCTCTCTCCGTTCCTTGGCGCTCCTTTCAGGTGAAGTCTATGACCCTTCCCCCAGAAAATTCATTTTTTCCTCCCACGTCGAGGAGGGGGCATTTGTCGAGATGTCAGACTTCTCACGGAACCTCTCTTCCAATCCAACATCGACCTCTTTGGGTCTCCGGCGAAGATTTCCCCCTTTTGGGCGTGCTTTCCCTCAAGATTTGCAGGGCAGCGTGGCCAGTTTTCTCCACACCAAGTATTGGCCTTTCGTCCCGCTTTTGAACTACAACGTCCACGGACTTTTTCCCGAAGGGGCGGGCTCTTCACGAAGCCGGAAGTCCTCCTATTCACTCTTACTCGGCCTTCTTCAACAAGACCACCGAGAACCAGGTTTATGCCCAGTAATCGGTTCTGTCCCCTCTTGCCGGAGAAATTGAAGCCCCCCTCACCTCCCAACCTCCAACCATCCCTCTTCCCCCACTTTCTCGGGCGTGTTTTTTTTGGCACGCGCGTTTTGCGGCTGGTTTTTTTTTTTTGATAAGGAAGTTTTCAGGCTGATTTTTTGTCCTGCGCGTTGCTCTCTCACAATGAACAGACTCAGGCCCGGAGGAGACAGCAGCGTAGTGCGAGCATCCCCCTACGGAGCCACCTTCCTGCCGAGACGCCAGTCCCCGCCTGATGACGCTTGCTTTGGTTCTCGTAATCACTAAACTGCTTTGGTTGGCAGGCCGCTTCTGGATTGTTAATCTGTCCAGAAGCATTGCGCACCTCCAGACCATTCAGTCCAGGACTCCGAGTCGGATTTTTTGCGCCCCCCCCAGATCTCTGCCCAGTTTCCGCCCCAAACGTTCTTGCACTGTGCGTTGTCTCTTAACCCGTTGGCCTTTCATCTTTTTCCCTTCTGAATGATCTCCCGCTTTAACGAGGCGAGGCTCGCTGAAGTCCCGCACTATCTCTCAATATTCCCCTGTTTTGTTGTCTCTTGTCCACTGGGGAACAAATCAGTCTCATCAATCTCCGGTAAAGGCTCTTTAGCTGATCCCCTCCCCCCCTCCAACGATTACAAGAACCCCGAAGAAAAAACTTTTTTTTTGACCCGACTCTGGCTGGTGCGGACAAATTTAATCTACACTTTTTCCGAAGGACCTTACCGCGTGCTGTGGCTAGTAGTTGGCAAGCGGGAACCAGTTTTTCTCCCACGGTACAAAAATTCACCTCGGCTATGCCCTTTCTCCGACTTATGGATTTGTCCATCCTATCCCCCTCGGGCTAAGCCCTTTGGAGTTATATATGTTGGGGCGTCTGCGCGATTTCCCAAGGATTGTCTTAATGACCGGACCCCCCCAAGTTTTTTGGCGAAACAGCTTTCTTCTTCTTGGCTAAAATTAATCTTTTTTTCGTCTTTGGTCGGGCCTCTCTTCCTCCGCAACGGTCCTCATTCCACCCTGCAGTTGCCAGGGCGATCTGGCTCATCCCCCACTCATGAGCGGTGCCCTCCTTTATCCAGACGCTTGTTCACCTCTTGCGGCCCTGAGGATGCCCAAGGCCTGCCCTTGAATGGTCGGGTCTTTTTGAAGCTACGTTTGAGGGATCGTCCCCCCCCCTCCAGCAACTCTTCGACTTTTTTTTTCGCTCCTGGCACCTGACACACAATACCCATCTCCGCCCCCCCGACCCACCCCTTTTTCTCAGGCTGTCAACAACCTCATCTAAAAGATCGGTGATTATTACTCCCAACCCAGGGGCCACCCCGGTCACGGAGCTATGCAACGTCACCAGTTCTTT
>Ga0179591_1315383_pt1 | contig 16958 bp, 7 predicted proteins | sample CZOMad2_1_08_16f_FD_182891 | JGI IMG/M metagenome (GOLD analysis project Ga0179591, IMG submission 182891) | Vadose zone soil fungal communities from Angelo Coast Range Reserve, California, USA - CZOMad2_1_08_16fungal (PacBio error correction) | ecosystem: Environmental > Terrestrial > Soil >... | reverse complement strand
GCCTATCTGCCAAAACCTTTCTGAAAAGCTTTTTGATATCGGATTTTGCGCCTTCTCACACCCTTAATTTTTCTTCCTTTGCGAGTCTCCTTGTAGACCCCCCCCTTTTTTTTTTTTTCATTCTCTCGGCACGCGGCGTGCCGGCTATGACCATGACCCCCGTTTCTTTTTATTGCAAGGCGCTCTCTTTTTTGAAGTTTTTTTCCAATCCTAGTTTTTGTGAGTTCGGTCTCCCCGTCGCATTCGTGGAAGCGTGTGGAAGCAAACCTCCTCATTGGCCTCTTTTCGGGGCGGCGTAATTCCTTCCGTGAATTCTTATCTTTCCAGACCTCTATTATTGGTTCTTTTCCCCGGGATATTCCGCCATCGGACGGGAAACTTGGTTCTGACAGTGGTGGCGAAGCATCTCATTTTAATTAGCCCTCAAAGGACAATGGCCTTAGGAGATTTTACCTCCCCAAGACTACCGCTTCCGACTCTCCCACGAACCCTTTGCATACCCGTTTTCTAGTGATTGCCCTCAGTTCTTGAAAAAGGCAGACCAGTGTAAAAGTTGGGTTCCAGTCTCGGATGAGCGCGTTTTTTTTTTTTGGTTTTTTTTTTTTTTCTTTTTTTTTTTTTTTTCTTTTTTTTTTTTTTTTTTTTTTTTTTTTTTTTTTTTTTTTTTTTTTTTTTTTTTTTTTTTTTTTTTGTATATCTCGCGGCGTAAGATCCCGATGGTAGGAGATTGGTTCCTTGTCCCTTTCCATGACTCTCCTTCTTCAAGCCCTGATTCAAAAAACCTGTTTGAAAGTCCGCCCTTCGACCTCCCGTTGCAGGTAGGGGCAGCGCCACCTACGGATCCCCCTTTTGGGATCTTCTGAACTTTTTTAGAATACAGTTCGGTCCTTTTTTTGACCTAGGAGTTTCCCCGTCCCTGCAGGCATGCCGAAAAAGGTAGTTTAAAATTTCACGTTTTCCCTGGAATCTTCGCTTAGATGCTGAATAGCCAGATTCTCTGCCGCCCCTAAGGCGAGTCAGTATTTCCGACTTTCTTGCTGGCTGATCGGCGCGGCTACGCCATTTTAACCGACTTCTCGACCTTGCCTCTTGCCTAGAGCCTTTTTTGGTTCTCTCTTTACATATGTCGCTTTGATACAAGTCGAGCTTTTTTGACCGAAACGAACCTTAACGAGAGTGCTCCTCCGGCGCCCTCACTTACGACTCAGCAAATTTAGTCCTATCTCAAAAGTCTTTTGGACCCGCGCTCTAACCCTCTCCCATCGAGCTATTGATCGCTCGGGAACGCGCTTTCCGCGCGATCCGTCGGTCGTCCCTCGTTACCTTTCTCAGTTAGAGAGACATCCTGACGACACAGTTTCCTTCTTCGAGACGCTCTCCGCGATATTCGCTGTAGTGTTTCCTTTCCACGCACCCGTGTTTCATCCCGCGTGTAGGGGTTGCATTCCCGCGCCCTGTGTGCATATTTTTCATCTTCTCTTTTTTTTCGTTTGCGTTAATAACGTTCTGGGATCTTTCATCGTCTTCGAAATCCTCTCTCTACATCTCGAACCCGGCCGGTCGCGTTCTCTGAAGCTAAGCTTCCCTTTGCGGGATCTTCCTTTGGAGTCCGATCGGACTTTTGACTTAAGAGTTGGTGTCTTTCTCCTCGTTTTGAATCAGAGCGCGGGATTGGATTTGGTCCTTTGACCGGACACTAGTGGAACATCCACCGGCATTGTAACTTTAAAGCCGCGTCACGAGGCTTTTTCGAAGCCCTCCCTGACAGTTTCGCCTGCGTGCGGGCCAAGTTCCTGACTTCGACCTCAAGTGCGACGGTCGCGCGAGTTTCTCGGTATGTCGAAGTGCATGTCCGAAGTTTCCTTCGCGTGATCGCGCGTTTACCCCTTTTGATGCGCGGCAGGCGGAGATTTTTTCCCTTTTGCTCTACCTTTCTTTGGCTTTGGAAAAAAGAAGACCGTTTGATTCCAGGAGTTGCGCCGCGCTGACATTCATTCCGCTTTTTATCCGGGTGATTTCTTACTGAAGTTTAGTACCTCTCGCATTCCCTTGAAACGCTCAATACAGACTCGGAACGGCTAATTTCTCCCCCCCCTTTTTGTTGTGCGATCGACTGAGGACGTATCTTCCCCTTCTCGTCCATGGGTACACACAACTATATCCGATTCTTTTTGCACTGACTTTCCTTTGGCCGCCGTCCTACCATCCTCGCATATCGATATTCCCTTATCAAGCATTTCCCTTTCTTTGATCCTTCAGCAATCCTTCCCTCCGTCTGCGTACTCCTTTCGTTTTGAGAGTCTGGGATGCCGGCACTTTTTCTAGCAGGCGCAGACACGCGAAGAGCGCTCTTCCGCTTTTCGATGCAGAATCCAGTCCCCCCCTTTAGATTTTCAAGAATCCTTTGTCGCTTCTTTTCCATTGTCCTCCGTATACCCGACCTTTGCGATTTCCCAAGGGCCCCCCACATTCCGGCTTAAGAGCGCAAAATGGGAGTTTGGTTATTAAGATCCCTCCAGATATGACCCACTTAAAGACCAATGCCATCTCCGACGCCCGACCTACTTTTCGGGAAGGGCAGCTACCATTCGCCCTCAATTGCCTTTCTGTTAGATGAGTTGGGAAGACCTACGCCCCTCCAGAGACATTAGTACCCGCTTCCCGATAGCTTATAGTTGTTTTTTCTTGACTATTTCATAACTCGGTTGCCTCGATACCTATGCATGCCTTTTCCTTTCTGCTCATTGCTCTTGCGGGGGCCCAACTTCTGCGGCGCTAGCTGTCCAGTTTTGTCCCAGATGAAGGGGGTAGAAGCCCCCCCTAGACCCATGTCCATCGGGACCCTCTTATTCCACGGTGTCCACAGGTGTCGGTCAGCCGACGAAAGGGCAGACTCCCCTCGTCTCTTCCCTACGTTCCCGACGAGTTCTTTTAAGATTGCCCAGTGCCCCGCTTATGGTTCCCTCTCGCCGCGACCGTTTCCCGACATCAGTGCGCTATCACCTTTTGCTCATAGCAGAAGTCTTTGAGATTCTTCCTATATCCAAGTCGCTCCATTCGGTCGTGCTGGCGTATTTCTGGTCTCACCGCCGGAGATAAGCCATCCCCGCGTTTTTCTTTCCGCCACGGTGCAGAATCCTTGGAGTCTTTTTTTCTTTCTCTTACTTCCTCTCCTATCTACTGGCTCATCAGGGGCTTCTGTTTATCTCTCGCGGTCGCTTTATCTTATGGACGGGGCCACGCAGGCTGGGCTATTGAACCCCCCCAGGCAAGCCATACTCTCACCCCATTACTAGTCTGGCTCCGATGGTCCGCCGTCGTCTCCTCGCTTCCTTCGGGAGCTTAGGCCCCATAGTCTGTCGATTGTAGCCGTGAAGTTCAACTTTAATAGTGCCCCCCACCCCTCCATTTCCTCCCTCCCCAGAGTCGTAGACGATCCCCATGTCGGGTAAGGATCCAGAACCCGACTCTCTTCCCCCCAGTTATAGACTTCCTGGCCGAGCAACCTCCTCGGCCAGTCACGTGAAGTTAGCTTTAACCTCCCCTGTTAGAGCACTCATTCCCCCCTCAGAACCTTATTCAGACTCGGCCTACCCGCTTCTTCGCGTCTGCCGTAAATGGAAAGGACATGCCCACCTCAATTCCCGCCTCTCCCTGAAGAATTCAGCCCTTCCAGGCGTTTTTTTTTTATTGTCATCGCCCTTGCCCCCCGCATTCGCCTCACCCTTCGCTCATTTTTTAGAAAATATTGACGTGCTTTTTCAACCGCCCTTTTTTTCAGGTTCCCTATGGTCAAACCCTGTACCTCCTGGTCCTCCTCGATGATCAACAATCCTTCTTCGGCTTTCACACCCTGGCGACGTGCTGACGGTCTATTCCTTCCTCGCCTTCTCAGGCGGGCGGCGCGGGAGAACGCGACTTTCCCGTAGAGTCTCAAGAGTCCCATCTTCCTTTTCGACTTACTTCTTCGTCTCGCCTTCTCCGTGAATCGGATTACGCTCGATTTTTTTACACGACTCTTCCCGCCCTTCCTTCCTTTCCTTCGTTTGACCGGTCCGTCCCCCTACGGGAACACGTTTCTTTCTTTCCCAGCCCTTCCCTCCCATTTTTTCTCTACCTTTCTCCGGTTTTTCACTTCGATCGACGATGGATTTCTGCCTCTGCTCAGCTTTTTCTATTGGGGTCTGCGGCGGCCTTAGGCCTTATAATCCGTCCCCGCGATGCTTGGTGACAATCAAGCTCGTAAGCTACCTCTCCCCACCCACCCACACGCGGTACGTCCGGCTCTTATTAGGTTTCGCGCGGGAAAGCCGTGGCCCCAATTTTAACCGGTTTTTAGGCCTTTTTTCCCCCTCTTATTTCGATTCTTTTCTTAAAGGCCGTGAATTGTTCCGACGTCCGATCTTTATCCTGAGACTAAGGCGCGAGACAGCCCCTCCCGCTTTTGCTTCGGATTCTTAATTTATCCTCTGGATTTCTCGGTTTCTGGGCGTGTTGCTCGATAACCCTCTAAAACGAAGATTTGATTGTTCGAGAAGCTACCTCTCTTGAATCTTGTTTCGACGCTTTCCCCCCAAGCGGTCATTCACTTGATGACGTCTGCCGCTCGAATTGCGAGAGATCCTTTCCCCCCGCGAATGGCTCTCCTCTGAACATGTCCCCGAACAAAATTAACCCTTGTAGCGGTGACCTCCCCTACTTTCCGCCCATGATCCCCTGGGCCGCCAACGCATTTTTTGGCCTATGGACCACTTTGCCGGATCTAGAGATGACCTCCCCTTTCGATGTCAGGCGGCCGTGTCGGCTTTCAAAAGACCTGTCTCGGGTCGACGTTTTCCTTGCCCAACTTTCGTGCCTTTTCTATCTGGTTAGCCTCAGGATACGTAATGGAAAATAGTATCAAAGACTTCCCATGCTACAAAGAGATCTTGCAATTTTTTGTATTTCTACATGTCCCGGCGCATAACTTTTGCCAACCCCAATTTTTTTCTACGATGAGCACTTCGATATGACGTTGACGGCCGAGAGAAATCTCTTCCAGCCTCTTCGATAAGATTTCGTTGTCTCGCCCTCTCATATCTCTCTTTTTTGGTTCCTATAACGCTTTCGGCCCCTTTGGCCGGTATCTAGCCTAATCTAATGATGAAGTCTAAGAAAGATGATTATCCATTGAAATTTGGTTGTTTTTTTTTCCCCGAAGGGATCCTCTTGACTGATTACGACGCTTAATGAATGTCCCCTGACTGCGCGCCTGGCATGTATTCCCTCAGAATTTTCCCCCCGCCCTAGACAGAATTTAGTCTCTTTCCGGATGTCATTGTGTGTCCCCGACACCCTCAGAGGATTCCATACCTACTCTCTTGCCCGACGCGTTCGTGGCTCCCCAATGTGGGACCTGACCCCACCTCCTTTTCCTTTTTTGTGATTTCAAGCTTTTTCTTTTGCAGAAAAGTAGTTGTTTCAGTCTCAGCCTATGGACCGCGCCCCTGTCTTTTGTGAGGTGGAAGTTTCCTTTATCAATCCTTTTTTCAGCTTCCTAGTTTCTGCTTTTCGTTTGTTTGTCCTGAGATCTCTAGAGGCCAAACCGGCGACGCGCATTGGCTTAGCAACGGCTCGCTGAGTCGTGACACCATCCTCCCAACCCCATTTGATTGTCAATTCTGAGATGTGCTGATTCTTATCTGATGTTTCCAGTTGATTACATTTTTTTACCTTTCCTGAAAAAATTTTTTTTCACTGCCGAGAACTGGGACAACTGACTTGAAATTCCTTCTCCTAGTATTGACGTTTTTTTTTTTTGAAGCTTGTTCCAAGCCGCGCCGCACCTGATTTCTTTCCTTTTTCCCCGCTTGTCGGCGGATTGACACTTACGAATGAAGGTTCGCGTTCCTTGTCGCCGTTTTCCTTGAGTGAGGTGGGTATAATCGGTTTCCTTTTCTCCTATTTTTTTTTTTTTCTTTCCCTTTGAGGCCGTTGTTTTATTTTTCGTCTTCCAGCGACAGATCGCGCCAGAATTTCCTATTAGAAACCCCCCCTCCACAAAGTCTACGCCGAACCTCTTTTGGTATCTTCATAGTCTGTTTACGGCGCTTGCGCCCTTGCGCCGTCAAACGGATTTTCAGAACTAGAAATAATACTAGGAAACTCCAGGAGTAAACAGCGGGCCTAACAGCATGGAAACCGAACATCGCACAATATGTAATGAATAATATGGGAGAATGTCCAGTTTGCGCCTAAGGCCGACGCGTAGGGATGAGACGACCGTTTGTGCACAGAGAAGCATTACAGAAAGGATCTACCTACTTTCAAGACAATTTTTTCAATTTGTACAGCGGACAGCAAAAAATCTGCGAAATGGCCATCGTACCAAAGACTCAGAGGAACCCTGAGCTCTGTCGTTCTTTTCTATGACTTTTTTAAGTACATCGCCCCAAGACATCACCCCCACAGCTCGTTTCTTGACTACGGCTCTGTTCTTCCGCCCCTCCGCCAACTTCCCTATACAACTCATCGTCACGTTTTTTCTACCAGGAATGGACCCTCCCGCATTCTGGCCTCTTAAGAAGAGTTAGCCCCGCGCAGATCCCAATTATTTTGTCGTCACGGGAGCATTTCGTAAGTACCTCTTTCCATCGAGCGTCCCCTTACCGAGTGGACCCCTTCAGGCTTCTCTCTCCCCTCTCAGAATGTGCCTTCCTCCAGTAATTATTTAAGCCGTAGTGAGGGGACCTTGTAGGAGCCCCCCCCAAAGGAAACTACTAAGATTTCGAGCTCCCCGCTCGCCTCGAGTCCGCCGACTGTTGAGTACTCTCCGGTACTTTTGACGCCAGACCCGCTCTTTAGTGACCTCCCCACGTCCCACCCCTCACTTCAGGCCTTGCCGACATCTTCGAAGAAGCAGGTCGCTCCACCCCTTCTTTCATTTTTCGCGTCCGTCGTAACCCCCACTGATTTGCCGAAGCGTCTCACCTCGAGGATCAGGTCCTCTTCTTCCTCTGATTTTTTTTTTCTTCCCCCGTAGGTATTTCACCAAGCTTTTCACTCTTTCGTTTTTCTTTCGTCCGCCAGTATCCTTATCCTAGAGGTCAAGCCGCCGCTCTTTGACTCCCCCACAACCAGCTTCTCGAATATTTCTTGATAGGTCCACCGACCCCCTTCGTGGGAAATACCATTCTCGTCTTCAGTTTTTTAGGGGTTTAGAAATCTAAAACTTGAATTTTAGTTTCCTCTCTTATAGTGAGAGGTCTTTTTTTGAGGTCACTCTTATTCAAGGGGAATCTTTTTCCCTTCCTCCCCCCCCAGTAATAAGATCATCTGGACCGCTCTCCCCCGGCGGTCTGTCTTCGCTCCAAAGCCGCCTTTCACCAGCCGAAGTTCGACTACTTCTTGATATTAGAATTTTTTTTTCTTGCGCCCGAGCTTGAACCCCGTCTTTACCTCGTTTCCCCGTTGCTCTTTGCCCCCGGGGTTCCTCTTTCTTTTCCCCTTTGGTGAACATCCACAGGTTTCTACTTGTCCCCATTCTAGTCTGCATGTGCTATACTAATAGCCTCATCTGTTCGGCGATCTATCACAGTTTTTTTACATGACTTTCCCCTTGAACACTTTTTTTGCAGGCGGCCTATTGAGCCCCCCTTTTTACTTCCGTGTCAGTCCGCTAAGGCAATGCGGACCTCGGCATCGGAGTTCCTTGCCCTTTTTCCGGCGCGTCCTCTTTTAGACGCGGAATGTCTCCCTCCCTCGATTTTTATCCTTCGAGCCCACACCTTAGATGTCTTCCAGATCGTTTTCCTGGGACCTTTGATAAAGTGTGTATCCTTTTCTCACTTTTAGGCGCCCCTGCGCTACCTTGATGGGTCGGAGCGAGTAGTAAGGCCGTCCCCCTGGCTATTCTGAATATTTCTAAAAGAATAGTCCCTTCCCAATCCCCACTCCATACTGTACGAGGAATACATTCACCCTCCTATCTGATTTTTCGAGAAGAAGTTTCCTCGCACTTCTCACGTGTTAAACCATTCTGTCCAGAGGCCTCTTCTTCGCGTTTTTTTGTGGTTTATACCCCCTTGCGTCCTCCGCAATCACATCCGAAATGCCTATTATTAAATTCTAGATGCCTCATACCGTGCTCTCTTTCTTTAATGCCATCCGGCCTCCTAGCTCCCCGCTCTTGCGGCGCGGGGGTATCCCGTCATTTCTCGGCTACACCTTTTTTTCGCACCCTTATCCACTCAGCGCTCCGGTCAATTCGATTTTTTTTTCTCCTTCTTTGGCCGGTTGAGAACTGTGATGAGAAGGTGACCCCGGTCTCGATTCAACTTGTGAACTTTTCATGGCCCGCCTCCCGTCGTCGTCGCGCGCGGCGACAATGGGAGGGGTATCCCCCCTTTTTTGAGACCAATTAACTGTGGTTAATGTCTCCCTAAGGGAGTTTTTCCTTTGTCTTGACCAAACGCTCCTTTGAGAACCTGTACTTTTTTTTGCATGAGTTTGTCCGCCCGCCCCGCAACAGACATAGAGCGCCCGTCCTGCCGCCGTTATCCCTTTGTACACTCACCCTTTCTGTTCCTTGTTCTCATCTTTCTCCTCGTGAAGAGTCACCTCCCCTTGCCCCGATTAGGATTGCGCGTGCTTTAGGCCAATAATTCGAGCTCTTTGTCTCCCCCCCTTCAGAAGGCCTTGTGGCTCCATTAGGGACGGGTGCCCGATCTCAACGGTTTTTAACCCCTTCATTCAGTTAGAACTGGAAGAATCCGCCATTGGTTTTTCGGGTCCCGGATCCTTGAAGTGTTTTCTCCTCTTTTCTCTGTCGGGGCCTTGGTCCCCCCTTTTCTTCGCTTTGCCATTCTGACTCTCCTGCAGAAGTCGTACAAGCGATCTAGATCTCCTCTCCCGTTTGACGCATCACCAGCTTTTTCCTTTGTGCTCTAGGACCCCCGAATTCGACCCCCGGCCGAGCTCCCTCTCGTTGTTCCGTCGCCTGCTGTATCTTCCCAATGGTCAGAACAGTCTCGATCCTCATCAGTCGTTGACCCCTTTTAATTCGGTCCCCCGTTAGACTCTCAGCCTCTCCCCTTAGTCGATAAGGATTCGAGACAGGTAGATGATGGGATTCCCTTCCATTTTCCAATCTTTCCTAATCTCCTCCCTCGGAACCGAAGGTATTAGTACGACTATGGTCTCTATTCTTCCCTCCTCTCTTTCATCTATCCTCCGTCGGGTTCCTCGGGAGGTTATGATCTGTACCCTGATGTCTCTCCCCCTTTCTTCGGCGTCTTCACCGCCGCTACGAAATTCAAGAATTAGGCAGTAGAGAAGCACCCCCCCCCCCCCCCCCAGAACTCTGGTTTTCCCTCTCCGGTCGATCCCTTTCCTTGAGACCCAAGTTATAGAGCCGGCGAGAAACTGGCCCTTGGCTTTTCCCTTAGTTCCCTCCCGCCGTTGTTCGAGGCCCTTCACGCCCGGATAAAGCTCCAGACTGTCGCCCAACTAACGTCCTGACTGGACTCTCAAATTTGTCCCAGAAGTTTTTCCTGGTCCTCGCCCGTAAATTCCGGGCCGCGTCCTTCCAGACTTTGAAGGCGAAGAACGGAAGAGTTGCGACCGTCCTTCCTTAGTTCTTAGCCCTTTCAATCTGATGGCGCGTTCCCCCCTTTACCTTATTCCCATTTTCTCGCAAACCTTCTCCCAATCCACGAACTCATCGATGCAACAACCGCCTGCGCCCTGCCCCCAACTCCCGATTCGGGTTCCCCCTTCCCGTCGTGCTCCGTTTTTCGAACACTGGCTTTTCGAGCGAACCTCGAGGCCCGCCTACGGCTGTCGCGCTAAGTACACCCCCTGTGAAGGAATACTGGAAACTCCCGGCAGATCCAAGAGAACCGACGCCTCCCTCGACCTTTCCTTCCACCCTAAAGCTGATTCTTAAAAGGTTGAGCCTAAGACTTTCCCCACTATATATCAGTTTCCTTTCCTTCCCTCAGGTGATAGTCACTTCCGTAACCCCGACTCTATTATTCATTAATCACTTGATCCCAGCTCCGAATACCGTTTTTCTCTCCCATTTGTCCTCCCAATAATCCTCTTAAAGCAGCAGTAATCTCCTGAGTCATCTCGATCCACTTTATCTCCGTGCATTCCCCCTCCCCTTTTTTGAATGGAACGTAAAATGAGAGGACCCCTGATTGGAGAAGCTCTTACTTTGACGCCAGTTTTTTTTCGTGTGTTCTTTTTCCCTTCACAGTCCTGATCGATCTTCTATGAGAGGAGGCATCCCCCAATACCGCAAGACTGAGTTACTCAAAGTCCTCGTCTTGCGTTAAGGTCTGCTTCATGCAGAGCTAATAATAACTTCCCGATGTCCGCATCTTCTGCTAGGTAGCGATGCGGTGTCCCGTTCCGATTTGGCCCTTTACCACGCATTCGTTACTCCCGAATTGATCTTCAGCGCTTTATCTCCGTTCTTTTCCGACAATACCTAAGTTGGCTTTCCCTGCAAGGGTTCCTTTATCCTCCCCTTTTTCCGCTTCCGGTTCGGGTCTCTGATGAAGGTTGCTAGAGCCCCCCCCCCCCTTTATCGGCAGGGCCTGTTTTTTTGCCTCTAGCCCTGCGGATTTAGAGTTTTTCTTGCTTTCCCATTTTGGTTTGTACCCCCTCCTTTTATCTCAGGACTGGTCGTGGCCTCATAAAGACGACCCCGCCCCCCGCGTCGTCCCCCTGGTCTCTCGCCGCGTACTGGCAATGAGCATAAGAGCGCTGGAAACTCTACGTCGATTCTTATCTTTCTCCTCTTTTGACCGCCGCGGCAAGCGCGTCTCAAACCCATGCGATCCCCTCTCTTTCTGGCATGTTTCTGCTTTGGTCTCTCCTCTGTTGATCCGGTCTTTTCTCCCTTTTTTTTCTCGCTTCAGATTTTCTTTCTTTAAGTACACACCCCTCTTGATCCCTTCCGCCAAGTTTTGCCCGTATGTCTGTCCCGAAGGTTATACTAAGGCCCTCGTTCTTTTCCTCTCCTATTCCTCTTTATTCCCCTCCCCCCTTCTCTCATTCTCAGGCTCCTCCCCCCCACCTAGAACTTCGTAAAAGCGTTCTACCAGCCTTTACGGTTCTTTCTTGACCAAACCTTCAATTGATTTAATAAAGAACCGGCGCCTTCTCCTTTCAATCAGTTGGCGCCCCAACTCGCTGATGATCGTCAGATGAAGCCTTTCATTTTTTCTCGTCTTCTCAATCAAGTCAGCCCAGGAGATAGTTCAGAGCACCATCTCTTTGCAAGCCCTCTTTTAGGTGTCAGCTTTCCCTTTCTTTCTCCTTTGGCCCAGCCCTCTAGTGCTCTCTTCTCAGTTGAATAATATTCTACCCATACCAATCCGTGTGTTGTTGACTCTGCCCAAAAACGGCCGAGCCATCACCTCGCTGTCCCCCCGCCCCACACAGGCGGTCTTCTTCCATTTTCTGTTCTTTCTTCCCTTAGACCCGATCGACTGGTAGGAGGTGTACGGCCCCGATACCAACTGACCCCAGTTTCTGTCACCTTGCCTGAAGACAGACGCTTAAAGTGCCCTGCCCCCTTTCTGTTCTTCCTTGCATAGGCAATTTCGCTTTATCTCTGAGGAAAGCATAACCCTGGATGGACCTTTTGACGAGTTTTTTTCTTCCTGGCTAATGAACCCTTTTTTCCTCTTTTTCCTACCCCCCGCATTCCCTCTTCTCATTTAGCTTCTCCTTTTCGATATAAATTCGGGGACACCACTCTCTTCAGGTTTATAAGGATAAGAAGTCGTGAGAAGGCTAGGTCCTCTTCTGAGACTCCCTCCTCCCCCGGAATGTTCCCTAGGAGATGAACCCCCCCCCCCCCCACCCTACCCCCGCCCCAGTAAATACACCCTTTCTCCCTCTCTTAGCATTTCAGGCGAGACATCTACCTTTAACCTTTTATCCCCCCCTTTCCTACTAGAGCTCCTTCCTTCTTTTTTTCTCCCCCCTCCCCTGTGCTTCTTCTGAGAGGCATCAAATGGGTAACAAGAGATGAGCTCCTTGCCAGACTTGGTAGTCCGATGGGGTTCAGTATCGATTACCTGCTTTGTAACTTCTTAGATTAAAACCTTACTTTGCTCTTCCCCCCCTTCTCCGTTCTCCCTCCTTCGGAAAAATCGGCTCGCTCCAAGTCCTTCCGGTATTAACCTCATAGGGTCGAACTAAAGGAACTTCTTTCCCCCTCACCTGACATTCCCCTTTCCCCCCCCCCCTTCGACTCAGTCATTGCCGAAGTGCATGGAAAGACAAAGTTGTTCTTTCTTTCTGTCCCCTTTTCAAGGCGGGGCCGCTTCTAGTCAAATTTCTAGAGGCCAAATAGTCATTTTCCTCTCTGAGATACGAATCTCTCCCTCATACCTTTTATTCAGCTCCCGCGCTGCCACTATTTGATGATACGTGAGCTATTCCACCGTTACCTCCCCTACTTCCCTCTAGACTTCTTAGATCGCCTTTGCGGGGTGGGCGAGGGGCACTATTCGACATCCCCGACAGAAATGTTGAAAGAAAAACAACGCCTTTATCCCCATTTCCTCCTTCCGAGTTTCTCGTCCTCCCCTAGTTAGTTTCCTCTCAAAAATGGTTTTCTCTCTATCCCTATTGTCTTTCTATTTAAGATACGGGATGTTCCATCTTTTTATGTTCCTTTCAAATCGCTCTTTTCCCTTTTCTTATTGCCCTCTTTTACTTATAGGCATGGAAGAGCACCTCACATTCTATCAGTTCGCGCCTGCTTCAGAGGTCAGACGTGCCGCTATCCCTTTCCCCTCCAACTTTGTTTCTAATCCTCTTTATTGTTTTTCTTCTCACTTTCCGAACGAATCGGTTTTTTCTCTTTGATTTTAGTGAGCTGAAGCTTAGTCCTTTATTAACAGGGTAGTAGCGCCCCCCCCCCTCATTATTCTAAATCCTCTTCTTTTCATCCTCCTCGAAAAGGCCCTTTTCTACGCAGAACGAGGCGCTCTTCCTTCTTGGCGGATTCTGATCGCCCGCCCGCTGATTGTGCCGAACTCCTGATTTTGATAATTCATCGTCGCCTTCCTTTGTTTCTTTGTCCCTGGGGTGACAAATCAATAAAGGGCTTTCCTGGTTACGCCTGACAATTCTTTATTTAGCCCTCTCCGTCAACTTCCCTTTTCTTCCTATGCGCGCGAGATACAATGCTCGGGTTTTGACGCAAGTTTCGCGGCAGCACTGTTGTCTTTCTTTTCTCCTTGAATTTACGCCTCCATGTCGGGTGCTTTTGGTGAGATAGGGCCGTTTGAGACGGGGCTTTCGTGACTCGCCCCCGGTTCGGTGGCCACAACTTGCTTATCCGAGGCTTCTCTGGCTCCTCTCTCTCCTTTTTCTCCCCTCTTCAAGTTCTCCTGGATCGGGTTCCACGCCGCTCACTCAAATAATAATTTTTCGTTCCGTAACCTCCTCGTCCCTTACCCTCCCCTCCCCCTCCCCTCCCGTCCCCGGTCTCGATCCCTTGCCATCGAGGAGGCTCCCATCGCGCCTCTTCCAAATGGTTACCTCCTTGTAGATTGCTTCTCTCTCCTCCTTTCTTGCCTCCCCCAGTTACTCCCTGAGATATAGTAATTCCTATAGCGCACTCTGATCTTCCCTCTTCCCTCTCCTGACCTTCCCCCTTCCTCCCCCCGCTTTATCCAGAGAAGGGCTTCTACAGTCATTTTTCTCTTACACCAGCAAACATGAGCGTCCTCCCTCCCATGCTCCATCTGCGTGCCGCCCTGTTAGAATTAGAATAGAGAACCAACTAATCTTTCGAGCTCTCTGCCCTCTGGCGATACCTCTTGTCACTAAGGTAGCTCTCTTAGAAATAGAGCGATTTCCGACCACCTACATCCCTTCCCTAGAACTATCTCCAAGGTATTATTCCGCTCCTCGTCTGCCCTCCCCCCCCCTTTGGTCCCCAAATGTCCTACTTCCGAAAGAGATCGCCCAGGGCTCGGCGGCCCGGAGAGCGCTAAACCACTGATTAGCCGGCGAGCGCATTCTTTGGGAAGCCCCAAGAAGCTGTTTTTCCCATTTAACTCCATCGTTTCCCGCGATTATTTTTATATTCATTAGAGCTCTCGATTGGCCCCAAGAAGAACCCTGTTTTGTTGTTGATCGGTACGTAGGCGCTCCTAGATGCCGACAAGAAGCCGTCTCCCCGATCTTCTTTTTGCCTTGAACCACCTGAGAGCCCCGTTGCCGTTTCGGCCATCTAGAGGTTTCTCTCCTCCCCATCCTCCTATCCCTTTTTAAGTCCCCGCCTCAATAGATATCAAACGCTTTGTCCACAGGTTTGAGTTCTGTTAGAAGCCATGATTGCCTCCCGGAAGATACTCCCCCTCTTCGGCTCGTAGCTTTAAGAGACAACTCGCAGCGGCACGATGTCGGTCTCTTTTTGTCGCGCAGTTGACGCTAAGAGAGGATTTCCCTCACCAATGGAGCCGACATAACCTTGATGTCTCCCCGAAAAGAGCCTCCTTGTGCTCCTCGCACGTCACCGAAAACTGTTGAGAGCTTTTGCGCGTGTCTCTTCCGAATGCTGGCGGAGTTCGAAGAGCTAAGCCCCTCGATCCCACTCCCACCATATTCATGTTATCTCACCGAAGATGAACGAGTTAGAGCTTAATCCAGGTCTCAGATCTTCAGACTCAGCTACTTGAGTCGACCGCCATATTCTATCCTCGCCGTGATGATGGGTCTATGGAAGGAGGCCGCACGGCGTTTTATCATCGACGCGCCACACTCTTTCAAGCCTTTCTATGTATTATGCCCCCAAATTGAAGAGGGCCGTCCGATGGCGCCCCGATCGTCTACTCCCAGCTGACAACCGCGGGCTCGAGCGGGCGGCTTCTTGGGATCTTCTCCCCTTGGAGTCTTGCCGATTCTTTTCAACGAATCGGACGACTACTTCGTGACGGCTCGGCCCCGATGTAGTCGACAAAGAAGACCGAGGGTTCGAGTTAAGTGTGCCCCCTACTGCGTGAGCACACGTTCTCGCGGCGATGAAGCGCCCTCCCAGTCCCCCAGCATCCGCCGCCGCGCCCGTTGACGAAATCTTGACGAGACTTCACGCCCCCGTATACCCCCGCGCGATTCCGCCGAGATTTCCCGCGCGTCCGAGTTTCCAGTTTCCAAAATTCCTTACCTCCCTATTCAGCCCTTTTCCCCGCGCTCGCGCCTTCGGGTGCCGCCCGCCACTGTCCTCTTCTTCCTATCCATTTCATCCCTCTCCCGACCATTATTTCGTAGGTTCTTTTTCCCTGCCCCCTTCATCCTTTTTTCTTCGCGCGCGTTTTTCTTCCACCCGTGAAACTCCTTTGATTTAAATATTTTTCTGTTCAAACCAACGTGTTCCAAATCCGAAAGTTTTGTTTCTACTTCCCGACTTTATCACCAACGTCCCGACGGTCCTACCCCCCCCCTTAGGCGCGCGCTTCTTCCCTCTCTTACCTTCTCCTTTCCTCCTCCTTTTCGCTTGCCCGCGGCCCTCCTCGCGACCTTTTTCGAGAATCGTAGCGTGGATTTAGACTCCCTTGCTGGGTCTGCTTCTACTTCCCTTTTCACGTTTGAAGACCGGAATTTGTGGTCTCTTCGCGGCCGACTCACTATAATTCCTCCGGAACCCCCCCCTGAATAGCCTCCCCCGTTCCCTTCTGATTTCCCCTCTTTCTCGCGAACCGTTCTCTTCCTTCCCCTCCCGCCGGGCCATGGCTTAGGTTCAGTTTCGACTTCTGTCCCCAGCCTTTAGTAACTGCTGCTCTGCCGGCTGCTCCAGGTACTGGTCCCGGAGGCCCTTACATCTCTACCGATCGTCTCGCGATGGTCTGAGACAATTTCACTCTCCCGCTCCACCCCCCCCCTCAGATTCTGAGCAGCGTAATATAGCTTGACGATCCTCTCGGGTCTCTCTCTTTCACGGCCACCATGTTTTCATCAACTGAAAATACAACCCTTTTTTTTACGCCCCCCTAGATATGTGTCCCGATGGTCCCTTGGAGCCCTGCCTCTCGTGTCCCGGTTGCTTTGTTCCCGCCCTAGACTAGGGATATAGATCTCCTATGGTCCGATCAGCACCCGCCAGACCCGCCAGAAGATGCCCGATCGCCCGTCTAGCTTGCCCGGTTTTTGGTTGGCGTCCATGGCCGCGCCCTATATCACCTAGGTACGTACGCTGTCTATCCCCCCGTAGAATCTAAAAACTTCCGTAGGCCTGACCGAGGCTGGCGCGCGCGCGCTTTTGCTCTGTCACGCTGCGTCTGCTGAATGAGCGATTATGCAGACGGTCGCCTTGTGTCATTCCCCGACACATTCCCCATAAGTTGTCGCTGTTTCCAATAAATGCCGGCGGCAAGGACTATGATTCTAATTTCGGGCCGCCCCCGCACATGGCCGGGTTCCTCTGATCTGTCGCTTGTTCGGCGATAGCGCCCCCAGGTTGATAGTCCGGCGCCGTGTCGGCGCACGATGTTGCCGGATTTGCTCGGGGAGGACTCGCCACAAATTTCGATGTTCCTTCCTACCTAGCGACCCTTTTTTCCACCCGTCATGGAACCCCTTTTCATATCGCCAGAATCACGCCATCGCACCCTGGACCAAAAGCGCGCTCTTAGATATGGCAAAGGAGCACTCGTTTTTGAGCTGGAAACGACCCCCCCCATTAAGGATTAGCGAGTTGTTCACTTTCTTGTCTCTATGACGTTGTCCCCCTTCGCTTACTCGGAGCCCTCGGCGATGCGAACAGCTATAATCGATTTCTCATTCTTGTCGGGTAGTGAAGATGGGGTCTCCCGGCATACTTTCCGCGATATGACTCTTTCTCTCAGCTACTATTGATGACGGGTCGTGCGCAAATACGCCATCTGCATGTACGAACCCCGCCTGCTCCGTCGAGCTTTCCCCTCATTAGACGGGTAATCTGACCCACC
>Ga0179591_1315317_pt1 | contig 16959 bp, 11 predicted proteins | sample CZOMad2_1_08_16f_FD_182891 | JGI IMG/M metagenome (GOLD analysis project Ga0179591, IMG submission 182891) | Vadose zone soil fungal communities from Angelo Coast Range Reserve, California, USA - CZOMad2_1_08_16fungal (PacBio error correction) | ecosystem: Environmental > Terrestrial > Soil >... | reverse complement strand
TGGCCTTATTAATGGCGAGAGCTTCGCACTCGAATATTAGTTGAGATAGTCCTAAACTTTACGGTTCCTCCATTTATCCCGAGCTTTCCCAGGCCTTCTTTCTTTTTAGTTCAGCCCCTCTTTGTTAATCTTTTGAGTTTCCCGGTCCCCTTCCCTTGGTCGATTCAATAAAATGTAGCGCTTCCTTACCCACTGTTGTACCAACTACACGCAGTTCTGCCCGTCTTTCTTTCTGTCATTCTCCTTCATGACCCGAGAGGGTACCTTTCCTCTGCATTTCACTGGTATCTGACCTGTCGACCGATAACGCCTCAGCAGTAACTTTGGCCTACTGCTCCTCTCCCCCCACTATTACTCTCGGCCATGCATATATCTGTCGGAGTCCGGGTTTTATAGATCGGCAACCCCTTTCTCCTCTCCCTTGCAGGAGGCTTGCGGCACGGTTCTGCGTTTTTTTTTTTATTTTAGACGGTGACCCAGGGTTATTTTCGGGTGTCGTCAGGCCGAGCTTCTATTTTTCCGATTAGACTTGGGTCGCTCTCTGAGATGAATCTGAGACTCTCTTCCTGCTTTTACGTTATTCCTTTTCATGTAGCCGGCCAAAGCGCCCCCCGATCACCACTTTCTCCGGCCTCATTCTAATTTTCTCGGTATTTACTCCTCGCACTATTTGAAGTTTTTCTCTTCTCGCTGATTGCCGAGCTGTTTCCTCAGCTCCTAATCTTTTTTCTCAATTCTCTTTCCAAATCCCATTTCTCAAAAGCCTTACTCCCTCTTTTTATCCTCCAATGCTTGCTTCTTTCGTCATTGATCCTCCTCTTCAGTTGATGGACGTGTGGAGTCATTCACCGTGAGGTGAAAGAAATGAGTTCCTAAGTCTTAAATCGACCCCGAGTCCGGCCTTTCCGGGCCGTGGGCCCATGAGGCTCTTTCTTACTCCCTGGCATCAGTTAGGGCCATTCTTTTGTTTAGATTACTGGATCCTCCCCTCTTGGATAGAGACCTTCCGTGTCGTCTTCCACCCCCCTCTTTTTTGGGACGAGGGTCACACGATCGCTGCAGGGACTGCCCTTCCCGATGCGCATGGAGGATTCTGTGGGTGGTGTTCCTCTTCCTTTGATTTCATCAAACATTTTTCTTATGTCCCCTCTGCTAGACATTTTGTACTTCCTCAGGACGCTTTGTTCCTTACCCGTTAGCTTTCTCTCGTTATTTTGACCGAATTGTGCGGCTGCTCGGCTCTGCCCCGAGTCTCCTCCCTCCCAGTTCGGTTCATACCCTCTCTCCACCTCCCCGATTGGTCGTGTTTTTTTTCAGATTGTCCATCAGGCCTTCCTCTTCGGTTCTAACCTGAAATTTATTTTTCCCCGGCGCCCCCTGATAGCTCCAACATCTCCGGTGAAGTCGAAGATGAACTCTCTTCTCTTTCAGCGCTGGTTTCTACTAAACGCAGTCTCCAGATGTCGCGCTTTCCCACTTTGACCCCCCTTGATTTGGTCCTTCGGCGTCTAACGCGATGTAGCTCGCTTCCCCTCCTTCTTCCCTTATACCTCTCTTCCTTCTTCTTTTCTTTCACTGGACCGAAACACATTCTCTACGGCTTTTCGTCCGGATTAGGTTCCGGCTCCAGCCGGCGCTCCCTTGTCAAGTCCTCCTGCGAAGATTCCCTCTAGCCCACCCGTACTTCTTCCTCCCCTTCTCCTGAATCTCATCAAGAATCTTTTTCGTTCGGTTCTTTCTTTTATCAGAGGTTGAATCGCCACCTCTATTCTCTTTCTCAACTTCTGTTTTTTGATCGTCTTTTTTGATACTTCACTGACTTCCCTCCATCTTGCTCACCTCGATACTTGCTGCTGAGCATCCTTTCTTTTCTACGATGCCTCTGTGTTCGTTTCCCCTCTTTCTTTCTCTCTTTACTTCCCCCAGCTTCTTCCGGATGTATGCCTTCAAATTGCCCCAGACGCTTCGCCCTTCTCGCCGTTGGTGACGTCTCGAATTTATTTCTAGTAGCTAGACGACCGATCGATTTGATTATCTTCAATCGCTGCGAAAGCTTTTCTTCTCCTCAGTTTTCCTTTTCCCCTGGCTCTATCCCTCCTGAAGATGATTGCTGATGTACTCACCATCGCGTTTCCCCCCCCTTCAAGCTAGCTCGTACTAATTACACTCTCTTCTTTTCTGAGCAGACGGAAAATCTTTTCCTTTTCTCCTATATGTTATACCGTACTCTTGAGATGGAAAACAGGGCTCTCTTACCCCATCCCAAATTTTTCCTTTTCTCTAGGTATCTCCTGTTGCTTCTCTCCTCCTTCGACTTCCTCTGATGTAGCCCACTTCTTTTCTTTCTCTTGCGTCCCTTTCCGGCTCATCAATGCATCCTCGTACCAGGAGTCTCTTAAGAAAATACTACCATGCGCTAGTTTCTTTGCTTACCCCCCCTGGTTGTATGAATTTTCCCCCCACTCTGCCGCCCCATGACCCCACCCCCCAATATCTCCTTCCTCTTCTTGACCTTGGAGATCTTTCCCCGCCGTCCCCATGGGTCTTGGTGTCTCCGATACATAGAGACTGATCTCAGCCTTTCCCCTGACTCCAGACTTCCAGTCTTTTGATGCCCGTCTATCTCCTGAAGCCCAGCTTTTTCTTTAGTATTGGGCGCCTCCTTTCTGTTGATTTTCTTCCCTCCCTAGTAGCCTAAATGTGCAGTTCCTCCTGAGATGGACATCCCTGAGGTCGCTTCTCCCCGACTCTTCTCCGACTTTCCCTGATTCTGACCTTCTCCTTCCCTGGTTCCTCCCCGTCTTTGACTTTCAGCGGCGCCGTATCTTCTCGAACGCTAGACTTCATTGTCCAAAGAAGCCTTCCCGCGCACTTAGATCGTGCGCAGTCATCACGTTCGCGCCAGCGAAGTCTCCTCCCAGCGCTCTGGTATTCCGCTTGACTCGTCCTCTGCAAAGGAGTATTTTCCTTCCGTCCCGTTACGTTTCTGCATCCGCTTTTCCCCCTTCCTCTCCTCCCTCTTCCCTGCGGTTCTCTTTTCCTTCCCCTCCCCTAAGCCACTCGACTCCCCCGTCTATCACCGCTGACCGCTTCCCCTCTGCCCTGGGACTCTCTTCCTAGATAACGACCCGACCCCACCTCGTCAACCCCTCCTCGCGCTCTCCCTCTCCTTTTCCTGTTGATTTTTTTTCGTCCCTTCTCCCCCCTTTCTCCCGGGTCTTAATGATGATGGTCTACTCTATCCGCTTCCATCCTCAGTTTCCCCAACCTCCCCCCTCAGAGAATTTCCTTCCGTAACTCGACCCTCACTTCTTCCAGATTTTTCTTGGCCCGAGCTATTCCTCCCCGCTAGCTACCTGTGGCTTTCTTCCCTCCCACCTTCCTCCTTTTACCATCTCAATGTTCTCCCTCTTCGATAAAGCCTCCCCAGATACGAGATCATAGCCCCTTCTTCCGGATTCTTCCTCCAACCTGACAGCTTCGGTTCTTGCTCCCTCCCGCCCCGGCCTACTACTGTAGGAATCTTCCTTCCCAGGTTCTGAGAAGCTCTCGGGATTCGCCCCCGCCTCTTTGCCCTAACATTTTTTTTTGCTCCCCCTCTACCCCTTCCCTTCTTAGTCCTTTCCATTTCATTTTCCCCATCCGTTGGGGGGAAAATTTCTGCCCCCATGGAAGGGGAGATGAACATTATTTCCTTGATTGATACGTCCTCCTGCTTCGACTTTGTATTCTCTCAACCCCCTAAGAGTTTCGTCTACACGTCTCTCCTTTCGCTTCTGTATAAGGTCCAAATTCTTTCCAATGTTAAGTTTTTTCTCTCGCCATCGGTGAGCGTTTCCGCACTGTGATCGGCCTTTAATATTTCCTGTGTTCTTAATCTTCTGCTTACTTCTTTAGAGAGAAAGTGCTGTAGATTTCGAGGGAATTCCTACTCGGCTTTTCAGAGTACATCTTCCCCACCCCGGAAGTTCTCAAACTATTCCAATCGCTTCCTATGAGAACTCTTTTAAAGGATAGAGGTGGATTCCCCTCCCAGTACCGCGATCTCCCCCCCTCGCTTTTTTCGCCCTCAGTTTTTTGCCTCGACGACGACCAGCAGTCCTTCTTCACGTCAATCTCCAGCTGACCTTCGTCCGCAATAAATGGCTTCCCGAAGAGATTCTACTGCAATGGTCTGGAATGGACCCTCTTTGTCACTAGGTCCTGACTGACTGGTGGCGAGATCGGGCTCTCACGGCCTCCCAGTTACCTTCATCTTTTCTTTCTCTTTCCGAATCAGCCATTCCACTTTCACAACTTACCTATCCAGATTACTCCCGTTGCGGAGAGCGTCTCTCTCAAGGCGGCTTAGGTTTTTCCTCACAAGCTACCCCCCACCCCCAGTTGCACGTCCATTGACCTCGTGCGTATGACCCTTCCCTTTTTACGACTAATGGTCCCTCTTCCAGTGCATCGATTAGAGCGACATCTCTGTCCTCTCTCGTCCAGAGTTTTGAATTCCCTCTCACCGAGTTAATGCTCCGGTCCCACGCCCCTTCCTCCTCTCCCTCCCCATAACTCTTCTTTTATTGATCGTCCACTTTGGAGGATGAGTCATAGCTGTCATTCTTTTGGGAAAGGCTGCTTCCTCAGCCTGTATTTTCCGCCCTCTCAACGAATAGCTTTCTGATGCTGCCGCCGATCACCGCGCCGTCCGAAGTCCAGAAGGTCCTTCCTTACTAACCTTAAGCCCCTTGGTCCTCTCATCCATTCCCTTACCTCTCTTCTGTTAAGATTTATTTCGTCATCTTGTAGCATCTCTCTTTTTTCATTATTGTGGTCTGGATTTTTACCCCAATCTTCCCCCTCAATAACTTAGTAGTCAGCCGATTTGATCCTCAGCTGATCTGGCCAATTTTCTTTTTGCCCTTTTTTTCATGTTATTCCACAGCATCCCTCCTTCTTTGTAGTCTCGGAGGTGATTCTCGCCCTAACATAGAACCTCTCTTCTTTGTATTTCTAGTTTTCAAAGGCTGTCGAATTCCGTTCCCAACCTCCTGACTCCATATCTTCTCTCATCCCAGTTCTCTTTTTTGGTTTTTGCAGAAGTTCCTTAATTTTTCTCTTTTCTATTGTTTAAATTGGGATTGAGCGCTTCCGCTCTTTTCTTCGAAAGTCGAGCCAACTCTTCTATTAGTCACCTTTCCGGCGCTCTTTCTCCTATTATTCTTTCCGATGGCACATATTCTCGGAATGTCTCCAGTCCCGCACCGAGTTTCGTCCCAATTTGGGGTTCGCCCCTGTTTTTTATGAAGCATCCTCCCTCTGTCTAATCAGTCTCTCCCAGTGCAGTTATTTCTTTTTTTTTTAGTAGGTTCATTTTTTTCTGACTTTGGCCTTCTACCCGCCCCCCGGACAAGCTTCTTTCCTTTTATCAAGGATCTTCTACCTACTCCGTCGCATTCCCAATAGATCACCGTTCCGGTCCATGCTGTAAACGCTGAAGCGGATAATCCTTGTAGAATTCCTCTTTTTCCGCCCTAGCCTCCCCCCCCCTGCACATCCTTTTCTTCTACTGGAGGCCGGTCTTGCTTTCCCTTCGAGCAAAGTCATCTTGGTAGAGACCAGTGCTTGATTCCTGGAAATTGGTTCGAATCCATTTCGTCACGCTGTTCGCACGCCGATGGAGGCCTACCCCCTTTTCCTCTTTTTTTCCTGTCTGGTTGGTGGTATCTTTCTCTCCCAGCTTGTCGATTTTCCGGACGTGTCCCAGGCAATTTGTCCACCCCCGTGTTTTTCTACAAACTGTCTCCCCTCCTTAAGGAATCTTCCTCATCGGATTCCGGAGCACTGTCCATCTCCTCGCGTAGATCGCTCCCCTCCCTTTGGCTGGGAAGTCAAGCGTTCATTTTTTCATCTTCCTCCCTAACGCCAGTTGAAGTCGCCTCCTCTCCCCTTCCCCTAGTGTTGATGTCTCGAACGGTGATCTCGTCATTTCCCTTTTTAAATGCCTCCTTCTTTTATTGTTCAGAGCAGCGCCCCTCTTCCAAGGGTCTCTGGCCCCGCCCTTCTTTACCTCCTGCTTCGGAGAATTTTTTTCCCTAGGTCCTTTTAGAGTTAGGTCTTTGTCATAGGCGGGGGCGAGGCGCCGATCGCGAAGGCCATAGAACTCTACTTCTTCCAGAGATTATTCCGACATTCCTGGGGAGTTTCATTTTTTCCTCTCAGAAATCGCCCCTCATTTCTGAATGATGGAACCTTGATTGAGCCCCGCGTTTTTTCGGATTGAATCTTGGTATCTCCTATGGTTCACATTTTAGCTCTGGAGGAACTTTCTCCTTTTATCAGATGTCTCAGCCTTCATCCACCGTCGTTAACTCCCCATTTTTAGAGTTTTGTTTTATGTTCCTTCTCGAATTACCCTCTCTTCCCCGGCGCTGGCCCCCCCCCTTTGAATGTCGTCAAGCTTTAGAGTCGCCCGAACATTTCTTCGACCTCCCTCGTGGACAGACGACCTCTCCCCCCACCATATAGGACTCATCGCAGTACGAGAGAGTTCATAGTTCGCTTCTTGGGGTGACTACCCTGATTAATCCCCCCTCGCCAGTATAGCCTTCCTTCTTGGCAATAGGGCTGTCTCTTTGATGGTCTGATTGTCTTCCTGTTCTTTCTATCTGCTGATAAGATTCCTTGATTAGAAATTGATGGGTTGTTTGAGGCTTTTAACTTCATCGACTTCTTCTTTTCTTTTATATCCTCACCGTTTTCTTTGTAGAGAGAGCGCTAGTCCCTGGCTTAGGCCGTCCCTTTCCTGCAATTTAGCGGGTGTTCTCTAATCACGACTTGCGGAAAGATGTTCGCTTCTGTGTTCCCTGAAGTCCCTCTCTTCCTATACTAACTTCTCGCGGCCTATGATCTTTCCCTCCCCACCCATTGAGCCCCCCCTCAGAAATAGTTGCTCTAGAAACTCGCTCTCTGGCGTGGCGCCTAAGCCGCCCATTCGGACTTCTTTCCCCTAGTACGTCCTTCCTGACCTGCTTTGCATTCCCCCTTCTTTCCCCGATTACTTCGTTCCTCCCCCTAGTAACCTCTGAAGGTCTATGCTCGCGTAGCTGCCTTGAGTCTTCTTTCCTTGCGTCTGTCGCCCATTATAAGATCAGTCCTCCGATGTCATTCTCTCTCCTCTTGGTACACCTCCATGGGTCCCTGAGTTTCGTTGCCCCTTCGAGTTCTAATGGATGTTCCCTTTTGTTCTTTGAATATCTTGCCTTGGGACTTACTTTCCTGGTGGATCCTCCAAACTCTTAGCCCTCCTTGTACGATTTCTTCCTCTGCCGCCTTTTTGTTCCGGCGGGGGAAGGAGCCAGAGAGACCCCGAATTTCCCGGCTTTTCCTTTACTCTCGGACTGACAGTCCTCGCCCCCCGAAAACCTTTATTTCCAGTCTCAACTCGCCTTTCCACACTGTTTTGCGTGTCGGTTTATCAAGCCTTCTTTCTGTCGTTTTGAAGCCGCCCCTCCCTTCTTGCGCCCTTCCGCCCTTTCCCCTCTTGCGTCCCAACAGACGAAGGTGATTATTCAAAGAGCTTTCTTTCCCGTTGCCAGTGTTTTTCCTCAGCACCGCAGTCGGACCTGCCTGGGCGATCCTCCCCCAAATGACCCTTTGGCCACGGCGATAGAACCTCTCTGTAGAAGACTCAAGCCTCAGCCATCTCTCAAGTAGAGTTCTTGCAGATAGGCGATTTTTTTTTTACCCGTACCCCTTAGAGTCCCCCCTCCTCCTCTTCGATAGTTTCGGCAATCATGCTTCCAGCGGGCCCCGCCGCTTAGAAGGACATGAGAGCAGATTACTCCATCAGTTGCACAGCGATTCTGACGCAAATGCTTTCTTCTCTTTCTCAAGAGTTTGGCGTTTTTTCCTTGGAGGCAGTTGCGTCCCCCCTTCGCCAATCCTTGTGATCTCTCCTTTGTTTTCGCGAAGTGGCGCCGTTCAACTCGTCAGTAACGAAATACTTTCAAGAACAAAGAGCTGATCAGACCTGTTTCCTTGCTCTTACCCAGTCTTTTGATGTTTTCACGTTAACTGTTTTTTTGGGTCTTCTGGCTGGGTTGTTTTTTTTTTTTTTTTTTTTTTACTTAATTTTCGTATCTTTGGATATGCGAGCGCTTTCCTTCGTACCCAGTCGCTTCCTGTCCTCCAGGATTAGCAAACTCCTTTCTTTGAAATATACTTTCTTTCCCCCCAAAAGTTCCACCTTGCAGACCGATCTCTTCCCGAAATTGTTCTGAACTAGTTTTTCTTTTCTCTCGGATTCATGATTATCTATTACCGGTCCACAGGTTATTGTTGGTCATTTCATGAATCCTCTTGGTCCCTGAGCGGCTATGTAGCACTTGTCTTTGCAATCCCCCCAGATTTAAGACGTATTTCCCTCACTTCCCCTTCTCTTTTCGATGAGACTTCCCTCTTGATATGTCTCCTATAGGCATTCCACACCGTCGCTGTGAATGAGATGGCTGGACATGGTGTTCTTCCCCCCCAGAAAAAACGTTTATTCCTTTTTGATTGTCTTCCTCACTGTTGCTTTCTCCTCGATTGACTTCAGGCCGACTCCTTTTTTCCACTTTCGTTCTTCTCCATGAGATTCCCTGTCTAATCAAAACCGGAGGAAGAGGAATAACTACGACCAACTGCGTGAATAGTTCCCCCACATGGTTTGCGGTTACCTTACTTATAAAAACTCACAAAACTGTCCCCCTCCTTCCCTATCTCCGGAAGACTTCGCTATTTTTCACAGAAATAGTGTGGCCTCAGAAGTTAGGTTACCTCCGAGATACTGTATCTCTAAGGTAGACCCCTATGCACAGACTTCTTTTCCGACAGAGGAATGACTAACCGCCCCTCCTCCTGCTCGGTTGGTCCTTTATTTTCTCTCTTCCTTTAGCTCTTAACGGTGAAGAAGGAGATTCCCCCATGTAATCCCCTTTTTTCAACGCCCCGAGTTTTTTCTGATATAAACTTCTTTCTTACGATATGACTCTCCTGGGCTGGACTTAATCTCCCGTATCTTCGTTTCTTCTCTCCAACGTTTGATTCATGGCCACCGGCCCGAGGAGATGAGCCCCCTTGCAAAGCGTGGCGCGGTTCTCTCCTGAGAAAATGGCTAGCCGCAGATCCTTTTTCTCCTCTTATAGCAGATTTGACCCCGACCGACGTCCTCTGGAGACGGTGGAATCGTCCGCTCGCGCTTAGCCCCCGGCACCTGCATGCGGCACCATTTTTCCCCCCCCCTTTTTTTTTTTTCCCTCTTAGACCTCGCAATCCTGGACCATCCTGCTACCCCTCAAATAGATTAACCAAGACAGCACCGCTATCCCCCTTCGCCTTTTATTCTGGCTCCGTTGTAGGGTTGACTACCCTCCCGATCACCACCCTCCCTCCTGAATGCCACCCGCTAAGAATTTCTTCTATAAGTTTTGGAGACGAGTCCCTTCTTCCCCGATTGTGCAGGGTCTTTTTTTTTCGATTTAGACTTTTTTTACTGCCATTCAAGAGCTCAGGTTTGCTTCCCTGATTCATATCCGTCAGTCCCCCTAACCACAATTTAACTTTGTTTGCTTTCTTCTTTCTGGACTCTTCGAAATTTTTTCTTCCCCTCACCCGTGACAGGTAGCCATCCTCAGATGCTCTCAGTCCCCCCCCTGATCAGCCCTGCTCTCTCCCTAGACTTTCCGAAATCCCTCGCCCCTCTTCCGAATCGTAGCTGTTTTGCGCGCGCCCATTTCCCATAACGGTCTGTTTGTAGTGGCCGATCGGCAAGATATCTTCCCCCGTCTACGAATTCCCGATCGCTTTGCGCAAAGCACTTCCCACCCCACTGCCCTCCCGCGACCAGAAGCCTCTTTTGAACAATGGCGTCTACAAATCTCGGGGGCTTCCTTAGAGTTTCCATCGCCATTGCCCTTTGCATCTTCCCACATTTGCTTATTAAACTGAATTCAATGAAGTCCCCCTTTTTACTCATCCCTCTGCTCTTTAAATTTTTTTATTCCAGATGCGTATTTCCTTCTAGCCCGACCTTCACTGTCCCCCCCCCTGCCGAGGTTAGCTGAGACGATCTCTTGGGCTAGAATTATCCTGGTTTAGGACGCTTGGTGTACGCGGTTTCTCCCCCTTGGTGCTAACCTAGTGATGTTAGGTGTCCTTATTTCACAGACAGATCTCTCCCCCGAGCTTCCACGGCTCACCACCAACGGAAGCCCCCTAGACAAAAATGAGCGGGACGAAATCGGCTTGCGATGTGAATCCTCCGATTTTCACCTGGAGCGAACCCGTTCAGATTCCTTTTGGGGACGTTCCCCTCCGGTGTTTTTTCTCTACTCAACAATCATTCCGGAGTCATCCAAGAAGTGGCGTGTGGTACTTCCTTGATTCTGATGCTTCCTCTCGACATGGAAGTTCATGTTGTGTCTTAGGGTGCTTAGATCCCCTTTCCCTCTCCCCCACTGATAAAAGACCTCAGCTTTCTGATTCTGGTCACATATTCCCATGCACCCCCTCTTGAAAGATCCTACCCCCCCCTGGCAAGGAGTCGGCCTCAAGGTCTCGTGCGACAGGAGGGCTTTTGATTCCTCCATGAACCGCCCCCCCCCCCCGTCTGGCTTCAATCGCGTGCTTTCAACAAGTATATGTGTCCTCTTAAGGACGCGCGGCCAGGTAATTTCGCGAGCAGCGCGTCTTTCCTCTTAGCTCCCGAGTTTTTCTTACGTTGATCACCTCTGATCCGAGCGCCCCGCAGATTTCCCTTCATCGACAGCTAACCCCCCTGGCACGTCAGTTACCAGCACACTCTTCCTGGCGGGAGCGCCGCTTTTCCGGTTGTAGTTTTTTATGTCCTTCAGATTCTGCTAAGTCTTGACCCTCGTCCGCTCTATTTAGATGGGCTGCGAAGATCCCCCTGAATAGCCGTCCTGCCTCCCGAAGAGTGGTTTTCTTTTAGTCTCAATGTAACGCCCTCTCTTGTGTTTTTTTTCCATGATCTGTGAACAAGTTCTTGTCCTGCTAGATGTCACCCCCTATTCTCTCCTCCCTCCTTTTTTGAGAGACTCTCTCCACTCCTCCCTCACTTTCCTGCAGCGTTCTTGTCTCTGTATTTTGAAACAAGTTGTCGGGCTCTTTTCCTTCTGACTCAACTATTCTACATTAGTTTAGAGTCGGTTTTTTCTGCCTCCTCCATGCCACTGAACATCCTCTTCCGCATGGGAGAAGTTCACTCGGGCTTGATAGCAGGCCCCAACAGATCAGAGATTTTCTAGAAGAGCCCTTTTTTTTGATATGTGTATCTTTCTGGAAAGGCCGGGCCTTTCTGGCGGCCTCGCTCTGGAAAGAGTGGAATTTTACCGCTTTTAGAATATGTCTCGACCCTTTGTCGCCTCAACCCCCTATTCGACAGGCCTCCTCCGCAGTCCGGGCGCTCCGGTCGTCCGGCGTTCCCTTCCGAGGAACCCTCTCTCGACCCCATTCAGGTCAGCGCACGTTATTTTTCTCAAATTGGTTTTCTTTTGAACCATGCCTCGTCCTTCGAATAGTAGCGTGCTTTGGTCTCCTTTTAGTTTTCTCCCCTTTATCGGTTAATTTTTGCCCTGAAGTGCCTGGCGATGTCGCCCCCCCGCGCCATGACCTATTCAATTGTGGTTAGCCGCTTCTGTTTTCTAAGATATAGACCGTTAGATCCCCTTGTAATTTTTACACCTTCTCTTCCATGTTTCGTGATCAGATCGTCTATGACTAGTAGATCCTCACAGTATTTAATTGTAAGTGGAGGTAATTTCTGTTATCCCTCAATTGAGGCCATTACTACCCATTTTTTTGCGGGTTCCAGCGCGTTGTCTAGCGGAACCTGGTTTGCCCTACCCTTGTCCATACGAACTGTTCACTTTTTTTTTAAGTCCAAGACCCCCCTTCGGAAGACTGGAATATTTGGTCCTAGATTAATATTTGGGGTGCGATTTTGAGCTGCCATTTTCTACCGGTTTCCGGACCCTCTTTCCCGGAAAGCGCCCTTTGCCCAATGGATACGTCGCCTTCCCTCAAGCTCGCATCCTCCTAAGGCGGTCTTCTCTTCACTTCCGAGAGCGTCGCTATTCTCTATCGAACGGCCTTTGGTCAGGCCGTTCCTGACATAAAGGAATGCGGACAGAAGCGATTTGACAGATGCGAGTGATCGGTGATTGGATTGGACAAACGGGTGATCATTTATCCATCGGATCCCATGGTGGACTTCTCCTGCACGGCACTTTGCCTCATGAAGCCTTGGGTTGACGGAAATTTTCCATTCATTTATGGTTAGGTTCCCTTCTGTTTGTCTAGGCTTTTGGGTCCTTTTTGACGCTTTTAGTCGCCTTCTTCTTCTTTCCTTAGCTAGGGAAGACCGGTATTTTCGTCTTCGGCGGATTGTTTGCGCTATCCCTCCGAAGGTTTACTGCCAGTTCCCTTGGTTGGTTTCGCCCTCCCATCTACTGCGGCTTGATCTTTCCCAGAACTAGTCTCGGCGGACCCGTACCCCTTTGGCGAGACCCTCACCCCCCCCTTCCTCAGAGTGACCTTTTCTTCTTCAAAGTTTCGCCGTTTCTTGAGTTTTCTTTTTCTCCCTTCCAAAACGAGAGGTTGGCTTTTCGTTGGTCAGAGTTCGTTGCCCCGAGACCCAGCGGTCTTCCTCCCCCAAAGAGTGATTCCCCGGCCGACTTAACCATTAATCGGCATCAGGAAATTCCCCTCGTTTTGCTGCGTGCTTGCGGTTTGGCTTTTTTACGATTTCCTTTATTCCCTTCCCCTCCGCCGGAATCTAATTCGTCGGCATGAGGGTGGTGATTTATTTCCCCGTCGGGGATGTCTTTGGTAGTATTTTGCCCCTGCTATGTATTGCGGATATTGTTCGTGAGGAGAGCTGAGAGATCCTCGCTGAATGATCCTTTACCCTGCCCGTTTTTAGTTGCCTTTTTAACCTTATATACTTCCGGCTGATTCCCCCGCGGCTCGGCCCCTTCCGCGCCATTTTCTGAGGGTAGCTACGCTCCACTATCTGTTTCCCTAGATTGGTCATGGCATCCTTTAGTCTGGAGACGGCTACCTCTTCGGCTGGGTCTTTACGTCCCCCCTACATCCCGCCTTATTTCCCTACCTCGCCAGCCAGGTCGTCTTTTGAGTGGATCTCCCGCCGAAGTTCTCAGTTTCCCCTCCCCCTTCCTCACCGGCGGATGCTCCCCGTTGCCTCCACTCCGGGCACTCACAGAGCTGACGCCCAGCTCCTTGAAAATTTCAGGGTTCTTTTCATTGACGCTTTAGCGCTGAAAGCTGTCTTGTCGACTCCCCCTTCATCTCGATGGGATCGCGCCGCTGACAGCATTTTTGCAGGTTGTCACACGATCTCTTCCAGTGGTCCTTTTTTCCTCTGAGTTATGGAGGGGTCACTTTTTGTGGGTTTATTCTCTTTTGGGGTTCCCTCCCTGGTTTGATCACCACGAGGCGCAAGCAGTTTCCCCGATAGTGTCCCGTCTCAGGCACGAAGGTTTGTAGTACCGTTGCTTTGATTGGCTGGGTTGGTCTTTCCGGCGATTCGCCCCGACTTTTTTTTTGAGCTTCCCCAGTTTCTGCGTCCATCCACGTTCTCTGCGGCGACAGGCCTGTCAATGTTTTGCTCCAAACATGTACCCCTGCGCAGCTCCTCGTTTAGGTGAGCGAATTCCCTCTTCTCCAGACCGTCTGTCTTCGCAAAGCCCTTGTCCTCCCCTTTCCCCTCCCGAGATGCTTGCCTGGCCGACTGGGCGCGCTTGTGGCCTTGATGGGATAGAGCATTCACTTGTTTTAACTGACCCTTGGGCTGCAGGACTTTATCTTCTCAGATGCCTCCTTACTAGCCGTCCCTTCTGTCGTCTTTATATTCTTTCTGTCGTCTTGGGTCAGTAGCGGAATTCCCCAGGCGTAGCGTGTTTGCGCGTGATTCAAGGCCCCTGGGCTGCCGCTTTCTCGGCCTTCTTTCCCTCAGAACCTGAGCATTAGTAGAGACGCACATGTCAGTTTCTTATTCCATCTCCTTGGGTCCCGGTGCGGTGAGCGCTGCTGCCTGTCGTTCTCTCCTACTACAAGTTTGTGTGTTAGGAGACTTCTATTTTTGCATAGGATCAAACCACTCCCCCGTCATTCTATAGCAATCTACGCTCGAGTTGATAGGGCGCTTCTTTGCGCGTGTTTCTTTGACAGCTCCCGGGCCGGTATGGATTGTTATGTTTTCCCCCTCCGAGTGCTTCCTACTCTACGCCTCGTCCTCTCTTGCAACCCTTTTTGCCGATTCTTCGGCGATTCAGACGGCATCGAGTGGGTTTGGCGGCCCTGAGCGTATATGCCTGTCTTTTTTTACGCCCCGATTGATGGCCGAGCTTCTTCTATCCCCCCCTTGCGGCCCCTGAGGCAGTTTGTTTCCTCTTCTGTGCGGATGCAGACCTTGCCCCAAGCGTTTGGTGCAGGCTATTTGCCGACAGGATGGGCTGGCCCCTTGGTGTTGCTTTTCCCCCCCGCCAACACTGTTTCGTCCGTTTCTTGAGTTTCGCTCCCCCCTTTGTGGAGCCTTCGACGGCAACGGCCTTACCCGTCCGGAACCTGCTTTTGCTTTTGCATCACCTCCGGTTGACAAAAGCCCTGCCGATTCCTCCTACTGACACCTGTTGCGTTTTAGTCAACCTGGTTGAATCTGCCCAGCCCCCCACACATGTTCCTCCCCACGCCTCCTTGACTTTGCCTCGTTCCTTTTTCAACCATGTTTTTGCGTTGTTTTTTGTATTCCATCTCTCTTCTCAGGTAGATGAATGCCAGACTTTGCCAGACGTCATTTGAGCCCACGACCTTCTTTTTTTTGCGAGTTCGGGCCGCGTGATTTTGCTCCTTTATTGCTTACACTCCGGTCTATTTGAACACCCAGTAGATTCTTACCCTCCCCCTACTTCGGCGGCCTCCCCTTCTCGGCTCCCGACTTGATTTCTTTCACCCGATTTCTCCTTCAGTCCGGTGTTTTCTTTTGATGGGGACGTTCTCTCCCTCCTCATTAGAGCTCCCGTCTGTCGTCGGAATTGTCCCGTCCGCGCTTTAAGCGACCTTGACCAGTTTTAGCGGAGCTCCCCCTTCAAAATGGTGCAGTAGCCTGCGCGGTGTTTGTTATCGAGATTGACCTCGACTAAAGGCGTAGGCGAAGTGAATCCAAGTCCGCGTTTGCTATTTTTCTTAATCTTCTCTCTTCCCATTGGTGTGCCCAGCCCTTTCTTGTGCAGCTACTAACCAGCCCTAGCTCCTCTACATCCCTTTATCCAAGCCGGCTTATTTAGACCCATCCCTTCGGGACTGGCAGTGTTCCTATGGTGGATCCCTAGCATCCCCTCCCACAGAAACTCATACCTCAACGATATCGCCTGGTCCTATGCGGCGATAACCTGTGGTGGGCGTTCGGCGCTCTTACGCGTGCCCCCCCGAGTTTGATTTCTCCTGGGCTTTGACGGCGAGTTCCGCTTTGTTCCCAGGAAGAAACCTTGACGGTGCTCTTTTATGTTGACCCGTCCTTGCCGCCCCCTGAGAACCAGTTTTTTGGTCTTGTTTTTGGCTGCCGCGAGCGACCTTTGCACCGGTCGTCCCTGGTCGCCATCTTATTGGCCTGCGGACGCCCCTGCCCCCCCTCAGAGTTATCCTTCCTTTCCATGAGCTAAACTGCGGTCTGTGCTGGTGGCCCATTTCTGCACGGTGGACGCTGTTCGTCCTTTTCAAGCCTCGCTTGCCTTTTCTACGGCGCCTCAGCCTACGCCCCCCCCCCCCCACCGGCAAGCGACCCTCCTCTGCGTAAGGCTTGAACAATGGTTTTTCCCCGCGCGTTATAGCGGCCATTTCCTCAGGGCGAGCAGGTCCCCTCCGGATTCTACCTTCATCAGACTTTCCCAGTTGGTGCCCCTATCTACGTTCGTCACGGATCCCGCCCCTTCTGTTGCTTATGATGGCCTAGTTTCCTACCTCCTGCCCCCCAGTTCGTCTACTAGAGGTCGGCTTCGTCGACCAGAGGCCAGCTCTTTTTCATCGGTACCGGCTTGGACATGGGCTAGAACTGATTTTTCTTTCCGGTGGCCCTTCGGCCACTCGTCCTCGCTTTAGGCAAGATCAACCACCACAACTTCCGCTCGCCCCAATTCCAAGGAGTTTTCTTTTTTTTTGCCGCTTAAACGTATCGCGGCCGTGTCCTGCGACAATTTTCTCGCCAAAGTCCTTAGACGCTCCCAGGGATGCTTTGGTCGCTTCTCCTGCCTCACGTACAAGATCCCACGGTTTGTTTTGTGCGAGTAACGTTCCCTCCGAGCTGATTTTTTCATCCAGGGACGCGGCATTTGACTTTAGAGTTCATGCCGCTGGTCGAGATCTGCGACTCACTCCCTTATTGCTGTTTTTGGTCCGGTAGCCAGGCACTTAACCCTTACCTTTTCCTTTTCCCAACCCCTTTTTCCCCCGGCGCTCACCTGTAGATGGAGACCGTCCTTTTTTTTTTGAACCACTGTCCTCCTCACAACCCACAATTTGCGAACTCCTTCCAGTTGCGCTGACCGGCACTGGTTATATTTTTTAGTGCAGCGCGGCCGACCTGCTTCTCGCCTGGCCGCTTCGATTTCCTTTTAGACTGGCCCTCTCCCGGATACTGCCGCAAGCAACCCCTTGGCACCCTCATCGACTGCCGCACCGTCCTTGTTTCCGCCCCTTTCCTTTGCTTTTGGCTTTTTGTGGGACTCTGATATCTTTCTTGCCCTTCCTCGCGGTGCGTTAGATGTACATGGTTCTCTGATTTCCCCCTCATCGCGCCTACGAAGGTCCAGCCCTTTTTGTTGCGCAGAAAAGGAAACCCTTTCTTCAGTCGACCTGAGAGATCTGATGGAGCCGCTCTCCTTTGATGTCTTCGAG
>Ga0179591_1382042_pt1 | contig 16961 bp, 10 predicted proteins | sample CZOMad2_1_08_16f_FD_182891 | JGI IMG/M metagenome (GOLD analysis project Ga0179591, IMG submission 182891) | Vadose zone soil fungal communities from Angelo Coast Range Reserve, California, USA - CZOMad2_1_08_16fungal (PacBio error correction) | ecosystem: Environmental > Terrestrial > Soil >... | reverse complement strand
ACCCGCCCCTCACAAGTTTATACTGCTCCCCCATGAATTTGCACATGTTGTTCCCTATTGCCCACCAGGCACCTCATTTTTCCCTCCTAATCTGTTTCAAGTGGAATTTGACCCTTTACATTCCTGACTCTTTAATTTTTCACAGGTTTTTCCCTCCCACCGCCTTCCGGGGCCCTTCCAGGCTTCTCCTCCTCGAATGCGCAGTAATCTTTAAGCCGCCTTTCTGGTCACCGCTATTTTGTCCCTCTACCTTCTCACGGATGTCGGTCCCTCTCGTTCAGAACTTTGGGCATTTCTGCGCTAACTATTATCATTGCACTCCTTCACACCACACTCGTTCCCCTCCCTCCTGTCTTTTCCGCGGCGCACTACCTTCTCGGACTCCCTAGTCAAGTCCAAATTATACCATCTGTTACCCATTCAATTCGTTTCTTTCTTCCCTGTGGGATCTTTTCCGCATATTCTATTTGACCCCGGCGTAATACGTAGCCCTGAAAAGTTGGCACCCTCCATGACCGGAAATTCTCCGTTCCTTCCCCTACTTCTCAAAATCCGAAGAGCCTCAGCTCGATAATCCTCGATTATTAAGAGCTGTGAGTATCGCTTTGCTAGTCCTTGTACTTCGAGTGAACCCGTACTTACCTTTCTTGAATTTTCCCAGAATTTCTCTTCAGGATCGTAGGGCTGTCACGTTTCAGCCTCATTGTTGCTTGCTCATGACGATTCTCTCTCCTTTAAGGTAGACTCCTTTCCGCGGCAGATACATGATCCGTCCCGTTCCGTTTGTATTTTCTGAGGCCCTCGTGTATCGAAAGGGTAGCTTGGTCATGAACATCGTACAACTACATTTGCATAGGACAGAATCGTGTTATGTTTTTTCACTTTGTTTTATCTTTCTGTTGCAGTTTTTTGCGTCCTTTTTCACACCCCGCTTTTTTGAAGATTCAGGAATAATGCCATACAGTTTCTAGTCTTCGTCCCCCCCCAATTCACCGGGCGTTGTCCCCCTTTCCATTTTCCATCTTTCTTCGCCTGACCCTATAGTGCTGAACGCACTCATATGCTTGGGGGTTTGAAGCCGGATACCTCTGTCATTCCTCTCCGCTTGCTTTCTGAATTTCATCCCTTGAATGTCCTCATGACTTTCCCGCTTAAATAGTGGTCGCCACCTCTGATTTGCCCGCTGAAGTACTAGTCGCTCCTCCCCGACAGCATTGGTTCCACCGATTCGTCACTCCCCCATAAACCAAAGATGGGATTTTTAGTAAGTGTGTTATTAATTAGCTCTCTGACAGTCTGTCCCCCCCCCCCTTTGGTCTCCCCCAATTGGCGATCGTTGATAGTCTGACCCCTTCCCCTAGTCTTTACACAATGAGGGGATTATCTTTTTGTTTCCTCCTCACCCAGTTCAGCCGCATCCGCTTCTTTTCCTAATAAGTTTTCTCCGGACATACGAGCCGGTGACGGCGCAATCGGTCCTTGAACAGACCCAACCTCATCCTCCCAAGGGATTTCAAAGTTTCGGTTGATTCTGGGTAAAACTGTTGAGACCCCTGCATTTCTGATCTTTTTCCCACAACCACTTCTTGCCTTCTTTTTTTTGTTCCCGGCAAAGATTTCCTATTCTTATCTGGTACCCCACCCCCCATGAATATTCTAGCCAGCAACAAATTTTAACTGACTGAATTCACACACTTTTAGTCCCCCTTCAGATTCATAGTTGGAGTCGGAGTTGCCTCGGCTTTCCCACCTTTCCCCCACCAAGACTTTCTAGAAAGTCTGGTCGCCTCCCAGACACGGCTCCCCCCGCATCATGTACTTACCCCCCCCTACAATGTTTTGTTACCTAAGGCCGACCCCCTTACCCCGTTCCATCGTCACCTCCAAGCAGACTAAAGCTCAACCCCCCACCTCTACTTTGCCCATACCTAGCCCCTTACGGCCTGTTCGTGTTCCTTACCAAGCCAAGATAATAAATAGTCCCAACGTCTGATGGACCCCTTCCTGCACCAAGAAAATCAGTTCTTTCCTGTTCCCCAGAAATTCTGCTCAACAAAAATCCTCCCCCGATCTTCATGATGCGTCTTTCCCCTGCCTCAAAAAAAAAGTTCTTTTTCACGCGATCGCCAGTTTCCGATAGTCTGATCCCTTTCTTTCTCCCGTCTCCTCAAGCCGTTTTTCAATAGAGGTCTTTTTGATTCAAAAGTCGCAACTACCAGTGGCCCGAAACCCTCCAGTATGCCTTCCCTTCAATGTACTAGCGTCAAAGCTTCACGCCCACAGAATCCCCTTTTTCCAGCTGCCTGTCTCTCCTAAAATGTAGGTCCGTTCATCCTCTACGGACCCGGAAAATACCTTGGTAGCGTCTAGAAGAATGAATTAGCGTCCCCCCCCCCCTCACCTATCCACAACACACGCGTATATCTGGTCCCATGCGTGTAGAGGACTTGAACCCACCCTTTCATCTTTTCCCGTCCAGGCCCTTTTTCCCGAGTCCCCTGAAACCCGGTCACGCCCAAGATCGCTTTTTTTCCAGCTGTCGGAATGCCCCCCAGCTGTTTCCTATTAGTCCGTCGATAACAATCACGCATTTCATCTCCGTGACCCGAGTCTGTATCAAATCCCCCCCCCATGTCCGACTTGGTAGCGGTTCTCCCTTTCCCGATATAGAGGCAGCTTACTTTTTTCCGACTTCAGTGTGACGGCATACATTTTCTTCTATAAGACGAGAATCCTTATGTTCTTTATGGACTATTTCTCTGTATTAAGGACGGACAAAGGTCCCCTAGCCTCTCAAGCTCTCCAGTCATTCCGCTCAGAATTCATGCAATCTATTTTCATTTAGATGATAACCTTTTTTTCCTACCTTACGCAAGGTGCCATGATTATTTCTCAGAAGCTAGGCTCCATACAGGTTTCGTGATGCCATTTTCCCCCAATTTTTTGCCGCGAGGTAGCTCTCCCTGTCGTCACCCGAAACCTTCTCTTCTAGCTTAGTTTCTTCAGTTCGCTTAACAGATCCGATGTTTTCATTTCCTCGAGTTACTGCTGTCTCTTTCTTAGCATCAGGATTAACCTTAATTCTCAGACCTTCTTTTCTTTGATGATAAATCTAGTCACCTATAGTGGTGTTTGACTTCGCATATTTTCCTCAGTATGAAGTTTTTTCGTTTTTGTAGCTTATCAGTTTTATGAGCTCCGACAGAGAAGCATGCGCCCCATTCCGTTATTCTCCATTTCCTCCCTTCTTTTCGCGTCTTCCTGATTGAGAGTTGGGGACCTACCCCGGTGAGAGCGCCAGAAAATATGTACTGCTTCGTCCGCATAGCGTAGTAAGGAGTTTACAGAGCCTCCTTCTGATGTAGAAGATAGCTTACATCGTTTCCACCTATGTTTCTGCCACTTCCTCTCCCGGTTTACTTTCAGGGGTTCTTGAACCCCTTTGACAATAACCTTCCCGCAAGGTATTAATTGTCTGCCCTGCCTTACTCGCCCCCTATCCTAGAGGGTTTCCCAGAATTGTTGGAGTGTACCTTTCATCAGGTAAGAGCCCAGTATCATAGTTCTCTTTCCTTGTTAAGGGAGATAGCCTGTTTCTGATGCCTCAGTACGTCGCTCAGTGGGAAATACCAGCTTGCCCAGAGTCGTGCTACAACGTGCAGCCCCCTTTGCTGGAACCCAGATCTACGGTGCCCCACCTCTGTTTGCTGGCGTCCCAAAATGAGTAATTAGATGGACGCTCAGCCCTGATTTTCCCTCGGGGCCGCCATATAGATCCCCCCCCTTGCCATCACTGAATTCTACCATTTCCTGATCCCTTCGCATGGAAGTGGCGTCATCACTCGCCCAGTAGTATAATAGGCTTTGGACCTCATTTACCGCTTCTACCTTGTCCCTCCTCCAAACGCGGTCCCCTGTTTGTTCGTGGGACTTGAAGACCTTTTTCAGACCTCTCTTTAATAGTTTTTCTATCGAAAGAGATCTTTTATCCCCCACACAGCCTTGTCTTTGTCCAATATTAGTGCCTTGCTCACCTAAACTCGGAACTGAAGACTGCAGGTCCCATCAAGAGTTGGATGCCCCGTTTTTTCCGCCCTCCGTCGTGCTCGAACCCCACTGGAGGATGGATCCTCGTGCTCGACCCCTGCTGTAAGAAGCATCTTTTCAAAAGAGCTATTCCCCGTTCCCCTCTCGTGTCTGTGCCTGTTCCCCATCTGCTTCGGTTAACGATTTTATTTCTTGTTAATCTGCTTTTTCAGTCTCGTCCGTCTTACGTTCAAATGACCCTTTGTGCGATTGGGTCCTTTCTTCGGAGAACAGTCTCCTAAGTTCTCCCATTCTCATCAGGCCGTTCAGTTTCCCCAATACTCACGCACTATGATCTTTTCCCTCGGGGCGTTTGTTTCAAAACTTCCAATCATTTCTGGCTTCGCTAGTCCCCTGCCCGGCTTTTGAACCGTGCCAAATTCCCATCTCGACTTTTCCCCGGCTAAAGCTCGTTGAGAATTTATCTACCCCCCCCCTACGCGAGAGAGCGGCGATGAATTTCTTCTTTTCCCTCCTAATAAGGTTGTTTCTCAAGTCGAATTCTCTCCCCTCCTCTTCCTAGGCGAGTTTCGTTTATTGCTAATTATCCAAAGAGGCGTGAGGCTACTACTTCCTGATCGTCATTTCCCTAGTACGGTTTTCTTTTTTTTTGACCCCTCCGACATGATTGAGGCGTTTGAGACCCCCAAAGAAACGGCGTCCCCCGCATCTCCAATGAGGCTGGCGGTATTTCCAAATGGCCTGCCCTGGAGTCCTTCCCCCCTTTTTATACATCCAGAACTTCTCCCACCCAAATCTCTTCCCGTAAGTCCCTTTTTTCAACGTCTCTTTCAAAGCCTGTCCTTGAAATCATAACCTTTTTTCTATCTTTTGCAACTATTTTTCTTGTAATTCCCCAGACAAGATCTTTTTTTTATAGGTCCCCCCATCCCTTGTCACGAATGATTCTAATCCGGTGGTCGGCCCGACCGGATCCTAAATAACTTTCTCTCAAGAACTTCGCTTTTTTTCAACACCTCGTCCCACACTCATGTCAATATTCGTTCTTTTCCTTCCGCAAGTTCCCCTGTAGCGGCTTCTTACAGCAAGGCTTTTGAAGAGGCTTATGCGTGGGAGTCTTCAATCTCTATTTGCCCGTATCAACCCCCGTATGAAGACTTTTAAACAACACCCCCCAATAATTCCCGAAGTTTAGGCCCCCCTTGGACAATTATCCTCTTACTGGATAATCCTTCTCTCATATTGCCCGTATATTATTGACTTCCCCTGCTCCTTCTGAGCAAGATGTGACTTTGAACGGGATGCGGGCCTTTTTTTATATCTTAGCTTCCAAAACTCTGAGATGATCCCTATACTCATCCTCCAGCGTTTGAGCTCATTCCCCAAAAATCTGGACAGTCTAATGTGTTTTTCCTCTCCGGTACCACGCCTTTCGCATTATGGTTGTCCTTTTCTGGTGACCCCTAGCTTAGTTCAATGGGCCTCAGATGAACTTGATCTCCGACTCCAGGCCTTTTCTGATCAGGTGGTATAGGAATATCTCTAAAATCCCCTTGCCCTAACCGTATTCCATTCTCCTCCTTACGCGCTTCAAATCTCTCCTCAACCGCTATTCCCCTTCATTTTCGTCAAGTGGGACCACCTCGTTGGGGGGGGGGGGTTCGCGCCTTCATCCAGTCACTCAAGCGTGCTCCCCATTCAGTGTTGGTAGCTTCACTTCCCCCCCCTCCCTGAGGCTCGGACAATCTCTCGTCCCGCGTAATCTTTCTGCGGTCTCTCCCCCCTTCTTCCTCTTTTCACCGTCCCATCTTCTCACATTCATTCCTCCGTCTTTGCCCGATTGTGCTCCCCCCCTGCTACTTCACCGGAGGTCAGGATTCGCGGCTGCTGCTTCCTCCACCTGCTGAGAATCCTACCTTTTCAGACCTTTCTCACACCAGAACTTTTGTCTTCACGAGCGATGACGCAATTTTTACTTTTCGTGAAGGTCCAGGGGGAAGCCGCTCATGGACGCTAAAGTACACACTGTTGCTCTGCACGAGCTTAGAGAGTACTACCCCCCATCTTGCATCTTTTGTTCCACGTTTTCCCTCCCTGCAGTCTCCCCTGTTTTGTTTGACGTCTTATCTCCTTACGGCGCCTTCATGAAAATTGTTCCCTCCTCCTTCACACGACCTGAAGCTTTTTTGACCTTTTGCCATTGCTTAGGCCCCTGCAATTATCCCTTATTTCCTCTATGATGTCTCAGTTCCGTACTTTTCCTGTCCAGCTATTCGCGTACCCGGCGCACGTTGTCTGCTTGAAATGCCATCATTCCCGTATAATCAGAATCCCCGTTCACTTGGAGTTAGTGTATCGATACGAGCTGTCTGGGAACGCGGCCCGACCGCTTCATCTGCTGATGTCCCCTTCTCGTTGCAATCATATACCGTCCCACCTCCGAAACAAACTTTATCTTCTTCTCCATTTTTTTTTCCTTAAAATCTTCTTATTTCGGACTATGATTCATTGTGCTCTATTTCCGCCATCTTCCTGAGTGCCCGCTTTTTACTTAGAACATCTTGGACCTCGCCAACCCCTTTGCCCGTGCCCTGGTTACATTTAGATTTTCCTTCTGACCTCAGGAGGGCCTCTGCCTGATGGTTTCATCTTTTCCTCTTCTGACGCCCATCTAACTGTTTGTGCTTGATACGTTAGGGGCGATCCTTTCATTTTGATCTCCTACCACGCCGGGATTTCCTTGTCATTTGGAGGAGGAGTTCTTCCTCCCCCCCAGTTTGACCGCTCTATTTGTCAAAAACCTGGATTATGCGGAATTGGGCTCCCCGGCCAGTCTTTCCCCCGCAGCTTGACCTCTTTTAGCCCCTTTGTATCGTTATTTTACACGCGTCGCTTTCACCCTATTCTGCGATCAGTGATCATGTTTGAACTATCTTCCTCGTCCCTTCTCACCCTATCGCTGCATCTCTTTGTCCTGTCAGTTCGACGGAAATTCCTCTCCGGGCTGGCTGCGAGAGTTATAGAAGTTTTCCTTTGGCCCGAGATACTTTAGGTTGCTCCCATTGCTCGCCCGGTGATTCTCTGTAGTCTTTTTTCAATCAGGCATACGCAGCCCTCTCCTTTGTTTCTTTAGATTTAAGTTTTTCTCTTTCTTTTGGTCCAGACTTTAGAAGTCTTTTTTTTCCATATTTCTCTTTCTGCAGGTACCGTCTCTTCGTTCGCATCTTCCTCAGGAGTACGATGTAGTTCTTTCTTCTGGGTTTTCCTTTTCGTTCCTGAGCTGACTTCTCTCTGATATTAAGTAGTTGGTGAAGAGTCTTTTTCACTGCCGCTTCCGGAAGGTTTCCCCTAAGGCCCCGTTGCCTGGATCCCCCTTTGACTTATTACGTCCTCGGACTTTTTCGTATCTTCTCGTTAGCTGCGAAGGTTGATTCCACGATCTGAATTCTGTGACGTACCTCATCCGCCATTCGTGTTGCCCTTTGTTTTTCCTGCTCACGAACTCATTGTTTCGACCTTTGGTCCAACTCCCCCCGCTTAACGAAACTTTCCTTAGCTTCTCCTTGTCCTTTCAGAACCACGTTCCTCCCCCATGTCTCAACCTTCGACTTTCCTTTTTTTCCTTGCTGAACCTCTAGAGTCTTCCACGGGTTGGATTTTGCAGGAGCAATTATTTCTCGCCCCAACCTCCCATTGTCAGAGGAGTTCAATAGCGATCTCCTTAACTATAATCTCAGACCCTCTCCAAGCTTCAAAGCTTGCCCTCTATGCAGACCCCCCTCTGAATCGCAACTCGCTTTCCGTTTGATCTTTGGCTTAGTTCCAGAAGGTGATCCTTCCCCTCTCGTTGATATCAGTACATGTCGCTTTTTTATCCCCCTGGGCAGCTTTCCTTACAATCTTTTGGAAGTCTCAGTCCGGCCTACATTCCTCCAATAAAACCAAGTGCTGACACGGTCCTCCCCCTTTTTTCGGCCAAAGGCCCCATCCCTTTCTGTTTCCATTCATTCTTCTTTCGGGAAACTGTCATTTCTCGTCGCTCCCCTGAATTGAGACCTTTACTCGCCCTCGTACTGACGCTCCTTCTTTTGACTTTCATATAGCGATTCCACTCTCCTAATTTTACAATAGGGTGTAATACCCTCTCAAGCAAAATGAAAACTCATTTCGCAACATCTTTCCCGACCCTCTTCGCTAGTGCTCTTGCTTTTGACGTTTAAGTTTTTACGCTACCCCCTTTTCCCCCATCTGACCTCTTGATCACCTCCCAACCTTCCTTTCCGGATCATGTTTCCTCGTGATAGCGGAGTCGTTTTTCTAAATGCGACTTCTGTCCTTCCGTTACGTCCATCTCTTCTCCGCCACATGAATGTGCAACTTCCCATATTCTGCACCCTGGCGAGACTCCCTTTCATTCCCCTTTGAAAGAGACTGCCTCTCTTTACCCCTCTAAGTACTTCCTCGACTCCCGATTCTTCCCCCTCCTCTAACCTCGCGATGTTAGCGCTTCTCCTCCCACCAATTTCTCCGGATTTTTGGTATTTTCCCCTTTGACTCTCCTTTCCTCCCTATCTCATTTCTTTCCCAAGGATGGTATTTCGCATTTTTCGGCGCTACGAGCCGAATCAATTAGTGGATCCCCCCTTGCGGGGGGTCCCCCTCTCCCAGGTCAAAATTCATTACCCGCATTGCAATTCTTCAGGCGCTTTCTCATTTGTGGAGGCTTTCTCCCCAGATGCAGGGAAGTCATTAACGCCATTTCGGCCTCGACATTTCTTTCTTTTTTTAAGATTTGGGTCGATCATATCTAGAGAAGGTACGCCCTTCCCCCTGCATTTCTCTTATGTTTTTTCCCTCCCGGATCAACTCCATCCTTTTAGGAGCGTCCCGAGACCGGTGCACTTCCCCCCCTTTGTATGTCTCTCTTTCCCCTTCTAGCTTTCTACTTCCCCGTCCTCTTCCCGCCGTTTTTCCCCTTCCCCCCGATCCTTCTGCTCATGCCCCCCTTTGCCCCCTCTGAAATTCGGTGTGAAGGATTTCTTTCCCCCCTGTTATCGTTTTTTGAGAAGTGCTATATTGCGTTTCCCCCGCGTGTGTTCACCATTTCCACACCTGACGAGTGGCCACGGAGCCTTCCACGCGCCCATGGAGGCTTATCGTCCTCTCTCTTTTCCTCATATCCCTTTTTGTGTTTAGCTCTCTCCGATCGATCCACTGGGCTTGGGCCCTCAAACGAGGGGGCCATCGTGGTTACTTCTTTCCCAACCCGCGCAGTATTCCTCTCCCCTGTGTGCCTAGATTATGACCCGCCATTTTTTGAACTTACATTCTCTGACACTGGCCCCTCCCTTTTCATTCTTGGCCAAGGTTTCCCTTCCACCCTCCGTACGTTTAGAAATGCCCTTCGAGATCCCGAACAGAATAACCCCGACTATCATCCCCTCAAGTTCCCTCTTCGCTCTAGTGGCAATGATCTCCTCCCCCTCACTTATAAAATTAGTCGTTTGAAAGGCAACCTCCTTTAGCATCTTCGAACGCTGCCGGGTGTCTGATGATGCCGCGTGTCTCTCTCTATTTAACGCTACCCCCCTCCCCTCCAACCTTCCCCCCCCCCCCCTCAGGTTTCGAACATTCTAATCGGCTTTTTTCCAGAAATGCATAGAGTCATTCACACATCTTACATCGCCCCGGCCACTCCTTCCCTTGTTTCTGAATTTGACCCTGTGGTCGTCGTTGATATTGCCCCCCGCACGGTTTTTTACCATTTTACTGCTTGCTCCCCCTGGCCCCACTTCTCCCTTTCTTCACCCCATGCACCCACCATTGAGACCTTGCATTCTCTTTCCGAGTCGCATCGCCCCCCCCCCTCAACAAAATTGAGGGGAGAATTCTCGATTCATAGCCGCGTTCTCTAGAGAGATCTTTCTCTACTTATCTAACCAGATACTTCTTCTGGGCAATTTATTAAGACCCGGCATGGAAGACGGAATGTTCACGTTCCAGCCCTCTTGTTTTCTGATCGCCAGAGCTCCTTTTCAGCTCAGCCCCTTCGTGTGATCCCTCCTCCTCAGCTTTTGTCCCAGGACTGCAATGACTGGCCCCCTTTTTACAGTTTGGCTATCCCTCTGCCTTTCGTGTTTCTTTTTTTCTCACGTGTCAGCAGACTCACGAACTCGTCCCACTCTCCCCAAGAATCGCGGAAGATCGGTTTTTTTCTCCCGTCCGTTGATCCCTTGAGGGTTTATGTGCCTTCTGCAACCCCCTTTGCATAGACTTTTTACTCTTTCCCGATCCCTTAGGAACCCTCTTCTCGTCAATAGGAGCTTATTATTTACTCTCATATGCTCCCCCCGGGAAACTCGATCGTGAGACTCCCAACCTCCCTTCCCTGAATCCATGGGCTTTTTGACGACCTTTGCTTTTTTCAGGAAGTTTCATTCCTGGAAGTTTCTTTCTTTGTTCCTGAACTGTCTCCTCCTTAGCCCCGTCAGTTTTGTTTTGGTAAACAATCGTTTTCAGTTACCCCCCTGCACGGGATCGACTTGACTTTTTAGAAGGCTCCCTGCCGACTCTCCCCCCCCTTCCTGCCCCATTACGAGACCCATAACCTCCTCTTTGAGTCCTCTTCAGCTTTTTATTTTCAGGGATCTTTTGCAATATTTGAGTGTATGTCTTCGACATGTTATCGTACGACTCTCTTTTTCCGCCAGCCTATGTCTTTGCCAATGATTAGGTGCGGGTTTGATTAAAGAAAACCCGTTCCGCGTATATTCAGCAGACTCCATGAACTTAACGGCTTTCGTCCCCGGTTATTTTCCAGTAATTCGTACCGACAAAAGAATTTCTCCCGTGACTGTTAAAAGTTTTTTTATCAGATTCTTTGCCACATGGTCTCACCCTGATTCGGGATTCCAACTTCAACCCGATTGGTAGAGTTCCCTTTCCCCCCAGACGTTAAGATACTTTTTTCTGAAGCCACGTCAGCTGATCTCCCGCCCCCCAAAGCCACCAGGGGAAGTACACGGTTCTGTCGGACTGCCAGTATTTCCGGCTCTTAGAATTCGCGGCTTTCCAAACGCTTTCGACCCCCAAGTTACCTCATCCTGACCAGTAATGGGCGAAGTAAAATGTCCAAGACCGACGAATAAAGATACTGACGAAAAATGTTCTCCCTCAGCCCTTCGCCGACTATCGTTCCCGTCTCGTTTATATTGAACGATTTTCCCCCCCCCCAGAAGAACTTCGATCAAAAAAAAAGAGCCCACTATTGAAATATAACTCCCGACTGCGGTCCTGCCTTTATGCATGGATGCCCCTTTTATAAAGAAATTTCCGGCGGATGGATAGCCACTACAATCGGCCGCCTCCAGACAATTCCTTCATCCCCTTCCTCTCAGCATTGCCCGGACGTCGTTGTTGACTGCCAGACACGAGGTCACGATTCGTTGACGATTTTTATTCCGCTCGTTCCAAAGGCACTTTAGTCAGTTCCGACCTAATCTGGTCAATGCTTCTGGTATCCCGAGTATACCGTTAGAAACCCTTCTTCCTCCGAAGGTCATACAAACGCGGCTTTCTCGCCAAGATGACAGCGCATCTTCCAGTTTTTCCCGCCGCGTCGCTTAATCAACGTGTGAAGCAAGAAGCCCCTCCCTGACAGAACCGGCTGGTTTCTGCCCGCTAGACTACTGAGAGTATAAATAAACCTTCAACAGTTATCTATGGTCGCAATCACCGCGGGACATTATGATGCCCCCGTCCCTTGCTCCTTGGGACGGAAATCTGCTTGCCCCGGTAACCCCTCCACCTCCGGATGTCGGCGGGCGCACTCTGGCGTAATTTTGACCACGCTTTTTTCCGAGTTTGCGGCTGACCACCAACCGTCATCATCAGCGACGCGCTTTTACCATACCCCGCAAAAATGCATCGATCAGTGTTTTTTCCGGGGTCCTGACTAGGAATTTAATTCCCTGCGTCCGCGCCTTCGAAGACCGGTCTCGGCCGGTCCCATAACATCTCTATCGACTTCAGCTACCTTCCATCCTTTTTGTGCTTTTCCCATGAGTATACGGATTTCTTCTTTTCTTAAATCAGACAAGCCACCCGCCGGATCAGCCTGCAGACTTCCCTCCTTCACTAGACCCATACGAGTTACAGTCTTATAATTGCATGTGCTTGATTACCTCCCCTGGCCTGGCTAGCCTGCGCGGGTCCCCTCAGTTGTATGTATGCCCCCCCTCGAGGACCCTTTTTACTGCCTTATCCTCCCCCTCTTCCCTGTTCACACACTCCACATATGTCCTACCCTCCTTCCGGGATAAAGTCGACCCCCCGGTCGCTGGTGGTTTTACTCTGCATAGAGCATCTTGCAGATAAGCTCAGTGTTTTCTGCTCAAGCGTCCTCGATCTCGTCCCCCCCCCCTTCCTTACGTCAGCAAGTTCGATTTTTTAGTAAACCTCCTAGGACGACCCTTCTCGTTTTTCTTAGTAGACGCTTCTGAAAAGCTTTGTCGAGCTCACGCCGGTTTCTGCGCAGAAAGCGCTGCTTGCCCCCCCGTTCTCTCATTTTTTCCCCTCACAAGGACCCCTCGTCGACGTCTTCATAGTGAAGATGTTGTATCGAATCCTTGGATTGGAGAAAGACCAGAATTGGATCGCTCTTGAGGATAGTCGAGCCTTCTGCGTCGCCTCGATGATGTCCTCTCAGACGCACCATCGAAAGACTTGGTTTCGCACTACCTTTGAGGCCTGTATTCCTTCGCGGCTCGTATCTGCCACACACCTGGCGTCGAAACTCTGGCAACCATCGGTCTTCATCTTTGTGAAGCCGGGAAGGTCAGATGATCCCTTCATTACAGTGTCCAAATTGGACTGTGTTTTATATCTGTCAGCAGGACTCGCCCCGTATTCATCATTCAATCTTCGGGTAGTATCCTAATTTGCGGTCTGCCGCATTACTAATTCGAGCGGCAATCCACGTCCTGACAACAGCGAGTTCTAAAAAGCGCTTTATCACAGCGGAGTGAACAAACCAGTTACGAAGGGCTGATCTTTTTTATTCCGCTGTGCACACGCGGGCCTTTTAGAGTATCGCTCATATCGATTCCCGCTGACGACCCCCCTGAACCACCCCCCAACCACAAAGCATCCTACGTATCCCACCGTTTCTCTTGATCATAACGAAAGTGAAGTAAACTGAATCGACACGTCCTTGACTAATAGGCGTGTGTACCTATTGACGCTTCTTCATAATTGTGCCACACCCACGTCTTCCCCCCATTAGTTTGTTCTCTTCCCGCTCAGACACTCATACTATACGTTTTTTCTATCCGAAATTCTAGCGTTTTTCTCTAAGACGGACTACGGCCTCTCCCACGGTCTCTTCCGGCTTCACGTATGAATTACGCGCGGAAACTCCCACTCAGACTAAGACTACCCCCAGTTTCTTTCCTACGTGTTTTTCTTCGTTTCCGAAAAAAACACTGACTGCGACTTCTTTCTCCCTACACCGATGAAGACGCAGTTTTCCATGAACAATAGAGGCTGGATTCGATGAACTATAGTGTCCTGTTCTTTTTGACTTTTTCCCCTGTTCACCGATCTCTTTATTGATGTTCACTCACCTTTTTTGTTTCACCGTCTGACTGGTAAAGTTAGGCTTAAATTGCCCCCCTGACCGAAGTGTAGATCCTTTCTTCTATGGATCCCCTTTTGGTTGCTTCCCGCTGGCAGAAGTCCCAATCCCCCCTTTCAGCCTCAATGAGAGGGACCATCTTTGCTTTTTGTTTGCACGCACCAATGCTCCTGGTCCCCCTTTCCTTCCTTCCTCGAAAACCCGTGCATGTCCCCTCTCTTCCGCGATATCCATTACGGCTCTGCTCATGACGATTCCCCTCCCTTAGACCGCGATCGGAGTTCGGAACCTGAATTACGATCTCTCTTTTCTATCCTCATTTTTTTTTTCCTCTCTCCTCTTCTTTCCTCTAACGCCAGATCTTGAGGTTCGGGGATTATAATTTCTTTCCCTCTCCTCTTGCTTACTCCACTTAGCTTAGGATGCAGCTTTTTGCCTTTTCCGGCAGTTTTCCCTTTTTTCCTAAGAATTTGGGAGTCCCTAAACCAAGCCCCCCTCTCCAGCATTTGATGAGGAGGCCATTTATGAATTTCCTCGTTAATTTTTCGCCGGCCCTTCCTTCCTCCAGTGAGAAAGAAATGAATCCCAGTTTTCATTAATAAGACGGGGACCCGGTGGCCCCTCCTTTCTTTCTCACACACATCAAATCCGGCCCCGACATCTATTCAACTCTCCCCTCCCATTCCTCCATCTTTCTGTCAGTTTTCCTCTTTTTTCGGCTCACGCACGGAGAATAACCTTCCCTCGTTTTTCTATCACGTCATTTATTTTACCCCCCACCTTTCCATAACTTCTGGATTACTCCAATCGTCTTCTGCGTCCAATTTATAAGTATCTTCTTCCCGTTCTACCCTGCCTGATTTTTGTCCTATTCTTCTTCCCTGGTGAGTCCCCCACGCTTTAAACGTTTATGAAAGAATTTATCGTACCCCCCCACAACCCCTACCCCCCCCAAAAATTACGCTTTTTGACAGATTTTTGGCGTCATTATTCCACCTGCGGACATAGGGACGTTAGAGGATTTCATCCCTTCCCTAGCGGACCAAGACCAAGTACTTTATTTGGTTCTATTCCCTTATCTCGACCTAGGGAAATCCCTTATTCTTCCCTGCTATTCTCGAATTCAGTTTTTTTTTCGTTCCATTCAACAGATTCCCCGATTCTTTCCAATAAGGGTGCATCGCCCATTTCGCCTTTCTCAGTAGGATGGAAAAGAATTTTCCCTTTGGCATCTCTAGCAGGACTTCTCAATTCCTCTTAAATGTTCTTTTCGGCACTCGATACAATCCCTCCCCCCCAGCCCCCCCAAGCGCTTCCTTTTCTCCGCTTCATGCAAAAGATGAAATTGGACTCGCCTTGAAGTTCGTGCCCGTTGGGACGCTCCCGCCCCCCCCTCCGACACCCGGAAGATCGGAGCCAAAACTATTGCTTCTTCTCGATAGGATCCCATGGTGCGAATAAGCTACCGACCCCCTGCCCTCGGAATCCCCGCTCCCCGCCCCCCCTTTTTCGGTCTCTAACCACGATCCCTCATCCCCTTTCTCGGGGAGGATTGGGACTTTCTTTCTCGTTTAAGGTTCATAAAGGATGGTGTGGAGCTAACTCCCCTGCTATGCACCGATCTTCAGAAACGTGTACTATACCACCTTCACGTGCTGCGCTCTGACTACAATAGTCTAATTGATTCTGCGTGTACGGAATGTTTCGCGACTTTAGGAGCTTAAAACTAGCCTCTTATTGTGGACTCTGATCTTGAATACCCCCCCCCTCTGCACTTTTGCAGAGACTGGATCCCCTTCCCGTTCCTTTTTTTGCTTTTGGGAGAAGAGATGTCGAATTTTCTTCGGCCGAAATTTTCTTTCCTACAGACCCCTGCTCCGCGTCTCGGATGCATCCCCACTTGACAGGTCCTTCTTCATCCCCCCCGAGCATACAATAATGTCACCATTATGTCACGATGCGGGAATCATGTCCGCTTGATCGCTCTCTTTGCATTTGCCTGGAAACAAGAAGCGTCCTTAAACAAGGAACTATGACCTTTTTTCCTTTAGCCTAGGGACAGAAGAGCCTCTTCACTTCCAGCCCGGACGCATATCTCCCTCCATTGACAAAAAACCCAAGATTTTCTCTCCCTTTTTATTATTTTCCCTCTCGTTTTTATGACGGGGCATCTCGGCCCCCTTATCCGGTCCACCCGCTTTTTCCAGATTGGCGCGCCATCCTTTTCTTCCCCCTTTTTTTTCCCTTTTTTCTTCTGTCTCCCGTACGGTCGGGCATTTTCCTTGCCAGCGTGCGAGTATGACCACCCTAACCGTGTGGTGGGAGGGATTTTCGGGTTTATTTTCTTATCGCCGTTTTCCCCTCGTCCGGTCTCCTTTCGGATTCACCCCTTTCCCCAAGTTGGCTGGGGATTGACCCTTTCTGCTGTATGCGTCGGGCATGGGTATATATGTTAAGTTCTCCCACTTTTATTTCTCTTTATACGCTGCGATTGAAACGTCCTGAATGACAACGTTACCTGGGACTAGCTTCCTGTGGAACACCATCGTCGCATGTTTTTTCTAAGCTGTACTTCTGATCGATTCTTTTGGTCCGGGAATTTTCTTGCCCGATCTTTTCGGTCTCTCCCCCATAGTGATCGCCCCCCCCATTTTTTCTCCTATTTTCGGTTCCCCACTTCTACGTCCCATTTCCGCGACGGGCTTTCAGGCTTTTTCAGTGGTGTTGTTGATGGAAATTTCTTTTCATTTGCGCGAAATTTCCGTGTAGACTTTCGTTTCTTCGTATTCAGAAGGCGTTCGATTCTGATGCGGCGTGCTTGTTTGGTGGCTACCTGACTTTAGATCTCCAGTATTAAGTAGTGAAAGCCGCAGTCCCGAAGCCCTCATTTTCGGTTGCTTCCTCTCCCCGCTGTCCTCAATCCCCCAGAAGTCCCGACTGGTGGACCTCGTGCTTGATTCGACGTTTCTTCCGCCGATAAATTGAAATATCCTCCCTTCTTTCATCCCTTGCAATGCGGTTTCTCAACTGGTTCCCCCTACATAGATTTCAACTCCCTTCTTGATTTTTTTTGAGAATTTCTTCTTCCCCCTCCTTCACCGTCTTTTAGTCGGTTGGCTTACGGCTTCCCTTCCTCAGATAGGCTGAACAGGGTGTTTATGCTCACCCTGGAGCCAAATCATTGTCAATCCTGGAGGCTTCCCCCAATAGCTCTTCCTTCAGTAATCTTTCCCCCCAAGAGGACATCTCCCCGCATGCGAGCCTCCTCCAAACCCAAAGC
>Ga0179591_1295184_pt1 | contig 16963 bp, 12 predicted proteins | sample CZOMad2_1_08_16f_FD_182891 | JGI IMG/M metagenome (GOLD analysis project Ga0179591, IMG submission 182891) | Vadose zone soil fungal communities from Angelo Coast Range Reserve, California, USA - CZOMad2_1_08_16fungal (PacBio error correction) | ecosystem: Environmental > Terrestrial > Soil >... | reverse complement strand
TCGTTCCTTCCCTACCTTCTTGGACAGGATGTGCGACGGATGTGTTGTTCACGCGTTCCTTCAGACAACATCCCTTCTTTATATCCGTGACCGGCTATTTCCCCCTTAATATATCAGTCGACTTTTGTTTGAAAGAAATTCTTTGTCATTCATTGATCTTCCCTCGCAAGCGCCTGAGATCTGCTTCTTTTACCCAAGACGTAACTAGACACTCTAGTAAGGAGGATTCACACGAATCTCCGCTCCTGAACATTGGTGCCCCGAAACACTGTCCCCACACTCTCGTCCATATCTCCCTAAGCGCGATTGACTCATTCTCTTCTCCCCCACTTGACCCCTGACCCTGTGATTGGATATTATGTTTCCGTTCTTTCACGCTGCGCAGATTTGCCGCCTCCCATTGCCAGGCCTCCTCTTCCTGCCCCCAAAGAATGGATCGTTTGAGAAACACCGGGCTGAGTTTCGCAAACTTAGTTTCACCAGGCAGGCCAACACAACGCCGCGATTGCTTTTCCCACGATGGTCTCGTCCCCACATTTCCCTTGCTACCACCTGAACCTTCTCTTCCCGAATGACGACCCCCGTTAGTTGTTATGGTTTGAGTTAGATGTCCATTCCTATTTTCCCCTCACCACTTCACTGTGCGATTTCCTTGCGATGGCTCGCGCTGTACCCTCGTTGAAATTGCTCTATGTGTTTTTTTTGATGAATACCTCCCCCATCATCGAGTTTTTCCCCTTCGTTATCTTCAACTCTTTGACAATTGACAATTCGTGCATTCTTTTCATAGGTTTTTCTCCTCCAACCTGTTATCCCCCAACGTTTGCCCTCGCTTTCCTCCCTTTCCATACCTCCCCCTCTTCCTGGACGACTCCCATTATTGACTGGCTCATGCTTTATAATGTGCACCTCCTAGACTTTCCAATCACTAACCAACTTTCCCTTAGCTATTTCTATTCCCCATTTTTTTCCATTGGATGAATCTTGCTTTTTCCCACCAGGCTTTTTTTTTGAACTCGGCCCTTCATACGTTGATAATCTGCCACTCCTCATCACCGCCCCGCGGGAAGTTGTTTGGGGGGGATACCTTATTCCCTGACTGCCCGTCGATTTTAGAGAAACTCCATCCCGGCCGTGCACTCCCTTACATAAAGAACGCTGTCGCCTATGATAGGGCCGTCCGCCTTCAACTCGTGATTTACATCAGAATTTCCTACGACGCAGCGCCCATTTATGCGGCATATTATCCTCTTTCGTTTTAAAGAAAAGTACAGCTGAAGCCCCTAACCCAACCGGACTCAATCGCTTCCTTTGTTTGTGACTTGCCCACGGTCTGATATATACGATGGAATTCCTTTTCTTCCGCATCACCGCAGTACCTCTACTGAAACTTCTTAAGTTCTCTTTAGACCCGAGTTCCCGCGACCCCCCGGTCTGCCATTCGTAGTTCCGAAGTGTGTTTTTCGCCAAGTCCTCCTCCCCGCGCTTATGTGCTGGAGCTTTGGCTCTGTTCCCTTTCCTTCTGGGAGTGGTCCCCGTAATAATGGCAATTTGTTGTTCCGCATCGTGAATTCTTTAACTGGAGTCTGCTGCTTCTGTCCCGTACTGTCCTGACCAAGCCAATACCTAATACAAGACCGCTTCTTCGTTTTCCCTCCTCTCCCCGCCATTCTCTCTTTTCTATAGTCCCGTACAAAGGTATTCACTTGCATCCACTTGCCTGCCCCGCCATCCCTTGTCAACCATGTGTTTTGATAATTGGCTTAGGGATTTTCTCAACGGGCCATTTACTTTTTCTCACGGCGGTGGGGTTTAAATGTTTCCAGGATTCCCTTGCCTCCCTCTCTAACGGGGGGGGGACATGCACGGCTTCCCTCGACAGCATGTCTAAGTTAATAGGGTTCAGTTTTCACCAATCCTTTTTTCTTCTTTATTCCTGACAATTCCGATACCCAAATTCTTTACGCCCTCTGTGGCAAGCGTACCCACCAGCTGAGAGCTTGATGATTTTCTTTCCTTTTTCTAACCCCCGGCACCGACGACGTTTCCCAACCGCCACAGCCCCTGTGCTCCGATCTCTCCCTTTTTTTTTCAGGAATCTTTCCCTGCACAACGATCTTTCCCCGGTTGTTGTGTTGATCTCCGTGCTCAATTTTAGTAAACCCACCCATTCCCCAAGCGTTTCGTTCAGGGAAGAAACTTTTTCTTCGCTCTATCGTCTTCTTCCCCCTTTTGCGGGCGTATCCGTTGACAGGTTTTTAGCTAGGCCAATGATGGTCCCCCACGGCAAGCCGCATTGACAAGGTCCCCTCCCCCCTCCGGCTTACGAATTTGGGTAGATGAATAAATGGGGAAATCCCTACCCATTCCCCTAAAACGTCTTTTTGATGATGAAACAGATGGTGACATTTCTGTCGAGAGTTTGTTGCCCAGCACGTGGTACCCCCCTCCCAATTCGCTCGTACGATTCTGTTCTTGATCTTTCTCGCATGGAAGCTTGAGAGATTCCATACGCCCCCCCTCCAATCCTCTCCCCCCTTTGTCTCACCAGGAAAGGTGCTGGATTTTTGATGGCTCTCAAGCTAGCATAGGTTTTCATTCCTTTCATGTAGTTGCCCTCGCTTAGATGCCCTAGAGTCTTTTACCTTACGTTTGTTTTCTTGGAGCCTGACGTCGGCCGCGATGCATTCCCTTCCCGGCCTTTCGGTCCTCGCAATTAGCATTTACCCCAGGTGCCGGGATGATATGACGAGGCTCCATCCCGTGACTCCCCCTCATTCTCAAGCCCATCTGCCGCTCGTTTTTCCGTCGCTTCTCTCTTTGCGTTTTTAAGTTTACTCCGACAGATCGCGAGGTCTCACCCTCTCCTTTTGCTCCCGGAGTCGAGTTGGATCACTATCTATCCTTTTTCTCCCGTTTCAACATTCGCACGACTTTCTAACAGGGTTTTCCTGTCTCCCTCTTCAAGTTGAGTAGTTCGGGATAGACACCCGTACATATTATATTTTTTACGAAAGTCAGTTTCCCCCCCGGCGTGCGCGACTTCTGATGCTCGAGTCCCCCGCACTGATTGCGCGCAGGGCCTATCCCTTGTGAGCGTGCCCCGCGTGTGATGTCCATCTTTCCCCTGTCTCTTCTTCCTGTCTTCTGAGAAACTTACCCTACGGGCATTTCCGATAAGTGGTTTGGCTCTCGGAGGACACCCAATTCCCCTCCCTCGTGTAGCGGTTTGTAGGAGGGTTCCTTTCTCTCTGTCCGTCTGGAATTTCCAAAAAGATGTTGGGTCCAATCCTAGTCATCCCCTGGAAACCCCCCTTTGGCTATAGTACGCGCATTCTATGTTGTGGGTTATGCTAGGGATGCCTACCCCCCCCCTTTCATGTCTCCTTCCCCTAAATTTGAACTGTGATCCTGCATCTGGTTACCCCATGAATAGCTTCTTTGCCCCTCCAAAGCGTTTCTACCTTCCTCCCGAACGAACCTATGACAGAATAGACCAGGTGATTTCAAATAATGAGAATATTCCTGTCCTCCCCCCTCGATTGAGGGGGGACTGACATTTCGAGCAATGTCCTCATCTCGTCTCTGCTCCCTCTGCCTGTCATAGAACAGTTGATGTCTTCTCCCCCCTGATCCGAGCGCCTCTCATTCCTAGCCTCCATTTCTATGATTTGCCGAGCTTGTGTATCTGCCCCCCTGTTTTGGGAGATTCATATGATGAGAATCCTCCCGGCGCCTTTTTTTTCCTTTGGGTCGAAGAAGGTCTTTTTCTTTTCGTCCTACAAAAGGAACCGTGGTTCCCCAGATTTTTATTGGAAAGTTGCCCTAGCAGCTGATTTTCCCGCCGAGTGCTCTTCCCCCTATCGATTAGAGTAAGAACTTACCCCAGAGCTCCACCGGGAAATAAATTTGTTTTTTGTCAGAACTAACCTTCCCTCGTTTTCCCTCGAGCCCCCCAAGTGAGAAGGGCTTTTATGAGCAAGTGTGTGTCCGCCCAGTTTTCCCCCCCAGGTAGCTTTTGAGCTCGGGGTGGGGTGTCCCGCCCCCGCAACGGTCGGTCGTATTGGATTGGACTATTGGTTCCCTCGTAAGCCTGCCTTTCCCTCACAGCTTTTTAGGCGGCGGACCCTTCCTTCCGCCCCCCTGCCCCTGAGTTGAGTAATCCCCAAAATGACTTCCTCTCAAACCCGCGTTGGAAATTAGGTTGAGATGAAATCTTTTCTTTGCGATGATTTCGGAGTCGAGACATCGATTCCTTCTGAGACCCCTCTACACTCTTTTCGTGTCCTCTCCTCCCTGTGTTTGATGATTATAGTCAACCCTTTTCCCCGTGTGAGACCTCGACGGTCGTTATGACATCACAGCGGGCTCTCCTGACCGTTTCTTATTCCGTAACTATATTCTGTGTATCGTCAGAAGGCTGCTTAAACCAGCGGTTTTGAGGATGACTTGCTTAGCGGGAGCCAACCCTCTGTCACTTGCCCCAATGTACGTCTGAATCGCGCCCCCCCGCCCATCTATTTGAACCTGAACCTGGTTTTACAACCATGTTCCTTTCCTCGCTCCACGGCATGTCGATTGATTTCGTAGGACTGTTTGTTCGAACAGACCAACACCTCCCCATTAGGGTGAGTGTGTTTATTTGGTTCGTATGTCCTCACAGAACGCTCTCATTCCTTGAGCATTAATACTGCTTGCCCACAAGCGTGCCCCTCACTGAGTAATACGGTGAGAGTCCACCCCCGGGCCCTGGTTTCGCGACCGCCAAAAATCAGCTTCTGAGTGAGACCCTTCTGTCACCCGCCGCTGCTTCTTCAGCGCGGTACATCCAAAGGTGCAGGGTCCAGCGACCAGTGCCTTCCCCCCACACGGTCGCCCGAATTTGATCTCCCCCGTGCTGTCTTTCAAGGATATAGGTGGTCCACTCGTATTTTTCCTCCACCCAAGTCCTGAGATGCATTGCTTTGGATCTCGTTCCAAATTTCGTAGGTTTTTTGTGCTGATACTCCCCCATCATCCGATGGGGGCTGAATAAATGCTGGTAGGATCCCCTGATGTTCCTTCATGTTCATAGTTTCGTTGATCACAACTCTTTTTTGTGCCCACCCCGCCTCTAATTCACCCTCCTTAAATAGCCCCCAGGAGCAATTCAACCTTGCCGGATCTGTGGCAACCACGAGCAGTGCCTCCCAACCAAAAGGATAGAAATGCTTGAGGCAAAATTCCAGGTGTATTTCAACTTGCTGGCCCCAACCTTTGCCAGCAGGTCAGGTTCGCCCCGCTCCCCCCCTCCTCCCTCAAAGCAATTCTTTTGTTGGCTCTCTCGGTGAGGACAGCACGTAGTGCCTTTCCTGCCAGTTTTTTAGTAATTTCTTTACGCCGCCCAGTCCTCATTCGACACAGGTTTCCCTACCCTTAAACACTTTTTCGCTCCAGTTGGATCGGGCCCCCCGTCGAGACATCATATAGATATATTGGATAGAGTAACCTGCCCTCAGAGTTCCTGTTCCCTGTTTTAGCTTCTTTTAGTCCTTATGGGGGTTTTTTGTGGCAGTACCCCTGACCGGTACCTGACGAAGCAACAAGGTGTTCTTTCTTTCTTGCGGCGGCACACATCCCTCCCTGATGTATGCCTGGGCTTTTGCTCAACAGGCTCCCTTTGGCCTTCCATCTCTCCAGGCTAAGCAAGATACTAGGGTATATCCCTTGCGTGTTTGCTAATGTAGTATTGCAAGAAAAGTTTCGGCTGCGATAGTTAGATGTGAGATTGATCTTTGGTCTTACCTCTGGTGTCTTGAGCCTCTGCAGACTGACTACATCATTCAATTGTCTCCTGCTGTCGGTCCTCACTTCCGTCCCGCTGCATTGTGAGGACAGTCTCGCAACACCTCTACCTTTCAATGAAGATATTCTTCATAGCCATCCAGGCGCGATGACGCTTCTTGTCAGTCCATGAAAAAGATCTGCTCCAGTCAATTCCACTACCTCCCTTCCCCCCTTGTATAATACGGGAGTCGTATTTATCTTTCTTTCTTGAAATGAGCCTAGCCTTTTTCCAGGATTAGTTACAGGCAAACGTGGTTAGCTAACCCTGCTGTTGCCCCCACGCCATTAGACACACTCCCGCCCAATGTTTCTCCCCCCCCCCCCAACGATTGGGATTTCCCTCCTTGAAAAAATCCTCACATTCTTAGACGGCTGTGTTCCACTGTTATAAACCTTGCGAGATTGTCTTCTCTCCAGTCTCGTCAAACCCCCCTTGCACGAAGGCTTTCACATACCGAAAAGTCGCTTTCTCCCCCTTAGCGTCTTTCTTTTTTTTTTCCTGGCTGTGCCGCTTCGGGATCCCGTACACCCCCCGATCCCTTCCTTTCCCCTCCCCACTTGTTGGTTCTTCGCTTTTATTCGTTTTCTTGGCATTTCCCCTCCGCTGCTTCCTCAGTTCTTGCCAAGACTAGGCTCTTTCGCACTCGACCTTGGTTACTTTTCCCTTTTTTTAAGGGGGTTAGCGGACCTGAGCGGAATCAGAGCTCTTAGAGAAATCCGCTTTTAGTCCGCTCTTTTCGTACCTTTTGAATTTGCTGCTAACCTTGTTTGAATCTCAATTTACCATAAATCTTTGTTTTTTCTTGAACCCTTTGGTCTTCTTTTACAGGCCGAGGGAGAAGTGGCAAACGCCCGCCTTCCGTAACCCGCGTTTCTCGTCCTCTGCTTTAACGTTAACATCTTGCTACGTTTTTGTTGAAGATCCACGCCTGATCCTCCCCCCAGCTCCATGACCATTTCTCCTTTCTTTTTCAGTTGTTTTCTTTCCTTAATCGTTACTTAACGTTTTTTATTCAACGTTGCCTGCTATTATGAAAGATCCCTCCTGCTCGCCGTCGGAGGACCGTGACAGCACGCGGCCCCCCTTTTTTACCCCCTTGCCGAGTCCGATCGGCCAACGGATTTGCCGGATTGAACCGTGCGAGGCTCCATCCCCAGAGGCCTGCCCCGTCTACCCCGTGAGTTCAGCCCCCCCCTGAAGATACTCTAAGAGCTTTGCGACCTGTTCCCTCACCTCTCTCTACCTGCTACAAGGCGCATTTTGCTGCGGCTTCCCCTTCGTATTTCTTTTTCGGTTTTTTCCCCAAGACCTTCCTTTCCCCCTTTCCGATTCACCTCTTTCTTCCCCGTTCAACATTCCGCCCTGCAGGATCCCGTTTTCGTATTCCAGGTGGCTTTCCCCCCCCTTCTATCTTGAATCACGCATGCCTTCTTTGATGGACTCTGGATTCCTCGCCCTCACTGATCCTCTCTTTCCTGTCTCGGACATACTTTCCAGTTTGAAACTCGTGTTCTGTCCAGGGTAGGGCAAATTTCTGAATGAGGTCTGTGCTAGAATAAGACGTTATCCCCCTGTGTGTTGCCCTCGTTTTCTGATCCAAATTCCCGATGGCGCGATTCTTTTTTCTGTGGGCTTTTCTTGAACGTTATGAATTGGACCCCGTGGCACAGCCCGAGTAAATAATGCCCCTTCCCCCTCGCTATTTTTCTATGCTTCTTTATTTGTCTACAATATACTCAGGTCTACGCAATATTGCTATGAACTTTGCCTCCTGAATCTACTATTACACTTTCTCTCCCTTCTTTGCCTCTTCAAGCCTCCTCCGCATCCCCCTGCCGCATGCAAGGACTTTAATCTTTGAATCATCAAGCGAATACCTCTCTCTTTAGAGCCCCTCACCTCGAGCAATGTCCTGCAGCGCTTTAGGCCTGTCCATCTCACCCGGGTAAGGTTGCTTTTTTAGTCAAGTTCCCCGATCGAAGAAGCCTTTCGCTTCTCCTTCTCCCCAATCATTTACCAATTGCGATGGTGAAATTTGTATCTCCATTTCCCCCCATGATGCCTGCAAGCGTCCGTCTTTGTTTTCCCTTGATATCGTCTGATGGATTTTTTTTTTTGGTCACCAGGCCACCTGTTTTCCAAACGATCTCTTAACCTTCGTGGATGCAGCTCCCTCCTGAGTGCGCTGTATCAGAGCGTAGCTTTAATGCCCCCACCTGGAGCTCCCACTCAGGTCTTGTTTTTTTTTTTTTGCTAAAGCAACAGGCCCCCGACCGAATCTTTCTCCCTTGATCTTGACGTGTTTTCCCATGGGTGTCAGACTTTAACCTTTTCTCTTCGATGCTAAGGGAGAGTTTCTTGTCTTGTACGAGGCGTTCCCCATTGACCGATGAGGCCGTGAACCTCGTTCACGCAATTTCTTGCTGGCCGAGCCCAGCCGAGTACTTTCCTCCCCCACTTTCCTCCTCGGATTCACCCCCATCTAATAATCTTGGACGGTTATCGCCGGTCTTCTCTCCCTTTGGTTTGAGAGGCAGGTGTTCCCGGCACACTCTTGCCTGAGGGGCGACAAAAGGATGCCTATCTCATTCTATTATTTTCTTGTTGATCGATTATTCGTTAGTCACAAACCCTTTGTCCTTTTTAATGTACTCTCCTTCCGTGACTCAAAACCCCTTGGGATATCCGGACCCTTCCCCGCCTTTCTCCGCTTTCTGCAGTCTTCGAATTGTCTGTTTTTAGAAACATCGGTCTCGAATCCGACTCCACAATTCGGTCTAGTTACCTTTCTCCCTGGGCGCCAAAGGTGTCTTTTCTTAACATTCTCCGCACACCTGTCGCACAACATCTCCTCTGCCCCGCGTCCACTGAACACTGGTGCCGGACAAACATGTCGCCCCCTTCCGCGAACTAAGGTGTTTTTTAAATGAATAGTCTTGAGGCTCCTTCTACCTGTTGCTTTAAGTCACAAGACCCCCCCCATTCCTTTCTTTTCCGTCCTACCCGTTCCTTTCCCCCCGACTAGAGGTATTGACTCTCCCATCGGAGGGTACTTCACCTGTATTCTTCCTGGCAATCGTTTGAAACCCACCCCCTGGGAATGGTTTCGCCCTTTTAAACCAAACAGCCCCCCCCACACACCCCCAAAACTTTTCCCCCCCCCCCCATATTTTTTTGAGAACAGACTGTCCCCAACACGCCGTGACGCTCAGCACGATTTGCCCGGCCCCAAAAGCGCAATCACGTCTCGACACATGAGAATGACTAGCGGATGGATTTCAAGTTTTTCCTTCTCTCTTCCGGATAAATCTCCCTCACACGTCCCCTGTGCGATGCAGTTGGACGCCCCCCCCCATCCTCCCATGGACTGGTTGTATGCTCATATCCACCTTCCGAGGGGGTTGTTCTTCCGTAAGGAAGCCCCCCGGCTTTAGTCCCCCTATTACGGCGTATCATTCTTCTTTTTTTTTTTTCCTTGCTGACAGTCCCCGCCCAATTCCCTTTCCTTCCACTTCTTATCCCCCGGCGCACCCTCCTCACCTCTTTCCGTTCCCTCCGTCCCTCTTTTTAAAATACGTTCAGTTTCCACTACGACCCCCCCAAAGAGATAGAATAGCGTATCTGCCATGGGTTCAAGGTTTCTGTAATGCTGTGACCACCCCCTTTTTTTGCCTCTTCTTTTCTTCCTTTTACGCGAGCCTCCCTAAACCCCCTCGCAAAGGATTTTCAATGTTGCTCTGCATCGTGAGACAAACGTATTCGGTCCTGCCCCTTCGTACGTTATTTGAAAAGCCGCAGTTTCTCATTCCCGAACTTTTTCCAGACACTGGTCCAAACCCCCGATTTGAACGCTCCAGGATAGGTTGTCTCGCCTTTCTTCATAGTTTTACCTATGACATCTCCTTTTCCAGCGGCCGCAGCGAATGCCTGGCGTGGCATATAGCCTATTCCATGGTTGGATAAAGTAAGGCCTTTCCCTACGATGGAAGAAGAAAGCCCAAGGATCCGTGGCGTGAGGACTTTTCCATCACTAGTTCTCTTCCTATTGAGTCCTGCTGAAAGCCTCCCAATCACCTGCAGCCGTAGAGACGAAACGATCAGGTTCGCTCCCCGCGTACGCACCCCATTTCTTTTCGCCTCCTTACGTCTTTTTTAACCACTTCTCCCCTCTCTTTTTTTGCGACCAGATCTTGAGAAATTTCCTGTCCTTGGCATATGGGGTTCTTTCTGAGAATTTCATCCTTGGTAACTAGTCCTGACTTCTCCTGCAGTCGGGCCTTCAGCTCTTTTCGCTTTTCCCTTTTTGCCATCGTGAGCCCAAGCCTCCCCTTCGTTGTCTTCTTTCCACCTTCATCCGGCGCTTGTCTCTTCTTGTCAGTTTAACCTCCTGTCCGTCTCTTTTTTCTCTCAGAACTTCGTCCATGCACCTTGTTCCTGGTGATATGGTGATACGGCATCGAGGGCGTAGGTATTTTCCCACTGTCGTTCTAGGCTCAGTCGAGCCCGCTCGACGAGAATGTTGGGCTTTCTTCCCCCCCTTCTTTTCCCCCTTCCGGTGATCCCTGTCATAATCCACACATAGGTTTCCATCAAGATACCCCCTTTGTTTTCTTTCTTTGAGAATACTACCAACTCTACGTCCCGTCTTGAAAGCGCGTTCAAACTTTCTTTTCTCGGCCTTCCGCCTTTTCGTTCATTTTCCTTTCTCTTCCCAACACTTTTGATTGACATCTCCCCGTTTCTCCGACGGCAACGCGTTTGCTTTCTTTTTCGCTCCGCTTTTGGAAGAGATTGATTATCCCCTTGTTTTTTTTCGATGATCGTTGTATATATGTTGGCTTCAGGCCCTTTCACCTTCTTCCTCCACGCCTATTTCTCTCTCTTTTTCTGAAGACCGTGGCATTCGTAGTTTTTCCCTTGTTAGGCCATGACCCTTCCCGACCTTCTGCCCGCCTTATATCCACAGGCTTGCGTAACCCGAAGTGCATAAGTTGATTTATCCTCCTCCATCCCCCCTGATTTGGGTTGCGGTTGAGGTTTCACAGTCGTAGATCGGGGTCCCCCCCAGTTGCCCCCGGTGGTCGCCTCCCATTCCCCCTATATAGAGCTCCTTTCTTTACCTTTGCTCAGCGCCTTTGCTTTTGAAGAGCCCCCCATAGTTGATCCAATCATTATTTCTTTCACCCTGATAACCAGTTTTGAAAATTCATTTCGGGCAGTGATTTTCGAGCTCGGCCCTTCCTGTCCGTCTTGCCTCATTTTCTGTTTTGCCTTCTGCGTTGGCGAAGAGAAAGGTCCCTTATCTTAGGTTTCTGGACGAGCAGGACCATGAATCATCCGCTCCGCTTCCTCGCTGCAGGTCTGGGTCACAACCACCGTTTTTTGCCAGGGACGGCATAGCTTCTCTCCTCCCCAGAGTCCAGACAGAGCAACCCCTCTTTCTCACCTCCCCTCTGCTTCCCCCTCGCGCTCCTGACCTTCTGATTTGTGAAGCCCCTTGACCTACCCCCCCGCGTAATCGGGATCTCAACTCAGTCTGGCTGCGCTGACGAAGTCCTTTCTTCGGCTTTACTCCCCCCTTATTACCCGGAGATATCGACATGATGCTTTTTCCCCCCCCATTCCGCACGATGTTCTTCGGTTTCTTCGTCTTCCTTGACGGCAGGTTTCGCCAAATGAATGCCCCCCTACCTGCCGCAGGCCCTTGTGATTATGATGCCCCCCTTCCCCCAATTTCACTCTTTTTCTAGATGTATGACTGCATTACCTGGATTTGACACCATCTTTTGCACGTGGAAACTTTCTGATTTGAGGGCTAGGCTATTCGAACGACGCGACCTTTAAGTCAGCCTTGGTTTACTTTGGAGAGCAAAAACCACTTCCCAAGCGTGTTCTCCTTGTCTTTTTTTTAGTCCTTATGCATGCTGTGGCCACCCCTCTTTTTTTTCTTCATCCCTTGAACCCTTTTGCAATAGTCCGCCCTCATTCTATCTCTTGTGGATGGTTCTTTTTACAATATACAAGGTATCTTCCCGCCTCCGTAGCGCCGTTTTTCTCTGCCTCTTTTACAATTGAATTAGCGGCGTGTTTCCCCCCCCTACTTTTCTCCCCAGGTATGCCATCAGACCCGCAGCCCGGAACGTATCCCCCCCCTTTTACATCCTTGGAGATACGATTAAAGGATCCCCTCTCCTTGGGTGGATCTTGAGAAGAACCCCTTTCCATTTTTTAATTTTTCCCCTCTCTTCGAGTAAACAGTGCGTGTTGATGATCGGAGTGAGCGACCGATACGCCCCTTATCCTCTTGATACTAACAATGTTTTAAGCACGGGAGCTTTTGTGAAAATGTGGAGTCCTATGTCTTTAGTCTGTCAATAGGCTTCAGATTTCTCACTATGAGCTGGGTTTTACGCAGGTTTTTTATACACGATATTGCCCATTCCTAAGCAACGGCTGTCCAGAAGCGGGCCGAGTGCGCTTCATAGTGGCTCTCTTTCCTCATGAAAAGATCACCGACTTTTGTTATGGGTCACGCACACTTCTCCTTCTCCTCCCTCTTTTGAGTTTTCCCCCCCCCCCAGTGCCAGAGTTTATGACCCTTTTTTTTTAACAAGTGTTACAAAGTTAGTCTTCGCTAGGGTGGTTGTTGTACAGGCACGCTGGAAAGAGCCCTCTATCCGACCACTCGGCAGCTTTCGAGGGGACTGGCTTCTTCCCCATCCTCTGGATGGCATATAAATGAATTTCCGATTTTAAACCAACCTTGCGCACTCTTTCTCGGACGTCGTAGTTTGAAGCCTTGATCTCTTGCCGGCCTTGTCCCCGTTCGTCCCATCTGATTGGCGAGACCCACTTTCTCCCGAGCGACTCTTTCCCTTTTAATACTATCTGGATCTCTTCGTCTCCCATTTGGTTCTACCTCTCCCCTCATTCGATGCGGCCCGTCGAATCCTCCCCAACATCCCCCAGGAGGCTCTCGGACCTGCCCCTAACTTCCTCTCTCCTTCTGAATTTTGTGGAATAACTCTGCCCCTTTTTGAGATTCCAACCCTATGGGTTAGTACTGATACCTCTCTGTGCTTTCCTGCTCGAGGGACCCCACGCGAGTAAAGATTTTCTTTTTAACCCCTCCTTCTCCTGCCACCGAGCTTAATAAAGACCTTGTTCCACCCCTTTGGCGCACCCCCGTACGCAATTCATGATCTTGTTTCACTGAAGCTGATTTTTTCTTCAGGCTTTGTGATCTGCCCCGCTCCCTTTTCCGGTCTGAGTCTGCATTTTTAACTCTCCTGTCGAGTATTCATTGAGGCCAAGGGGCCTCCCCTTGCCTCAGTTCAAATTTGAGAAAACCCACTTTCCTGTTGTCTCCTACCCACCAACACCAGCTTAAGAGGCTTACCAGCATTCCCCACCCCCTCCAGCCTCTTGCTGGCTACCACACATTTAACTCCCCCCTTCCTGCTAACCAACGAGAACAGTGCTGCCCGTCTCGCCTTTTTTGCATGAAGAGGTCCTCGACGCTGCTGATAGATCTCTCTTTTCCATCCGATACTTCACCCCCCAGTCCGTGCAGGCGATGGCTTCTGCGATTTGTCGCGCCTTGTTAGAGGGTGCTGCTCATAAATCTGGGTATGCGTATCTGTCTCTCTTTTCTCTTGCTTTTTTCACCGCCTGGTTCGTGTCTTTCTTTTCATCTGTGTGCGTTTTTGTCAACTGTTATCCTGAGAGCCCCTCCTAATTTCCATGTAATCCAGGAGTTTTAATCACCATCATTTTTCTCTTTTTTTAGCACTCCCGAGCAGTACTAACTACCCCCCCACCGACTCCCTTTTCCTTCCTCGTAATAGTGCTTAAGTGGGAGTCCGCTGCTTTGCCAACCAATCCGTTGGCCAGTCCTCGGTAATCCTCACCGAGCAGAATCCTCCTTCCCAGTTATCGCGGCCTTTGTGCTCTCGATTCTTTTTAATCCCACGTCGTCCGATCCCATCTTTTCTAGAAAACTTGGCCAGGCCTCAGACTTTTACTACCCCCATCACAAGCTTTCACTACTCCATGGATGGGCCCGTAGCCCCTGCATTCTCGCTTCCGATTTCACTTCGTGATCCATTCCCTCCCCCAGAGACTCCCCCAGAGACTGACTGGTTGCTTGCCTATCTTATGTCGGTTGGTGGCGATACCGGGCCCTTACCGTATGGTCCTTAAGCCCCGGTTACTCAGTGTTGTTTTTTTGAAAGTCACTTTTCGATATATAGTCTCTTTGTGCCCGCTCCCCGAACTACGCGACCCGCCGATACTCTTCGATTCGTCGATCGGTAGGTTTTCTCATCGGTAGCAAAAAACAGGTTAGAAATCTTTTCTTCTCTCGACTAGGAAGATGGTCTGCAAGCCTCGGTTCTCCTTAGGCCTGGATGGATTTCTCCCTTCTACTTCGTTCATCCTGCAATCCTTTTTTAATGAATCGTCCCTTCCTCGAGAAACAGGATCCCGCTGATCCTTCCTGTTTTACGCCACGCTCCCTCGAGTCCATTAATCTCTTCCTTCGGGTTTGCCCCCAGACGCAGCCAGTTCTCCAGGCGTAATCTTAAGTTCTCCCCATAAGTTCTGATCAATCCCACTTCAAGAAGGACTCTGTTTATGTTTTGAATAAGTTTATTGCATAGATGTCCTCCTGGACTCTTCTCCCCAGTAGGCCGGCTGACTTTCATTTCCTTCATTCGGAAAGAATAGCAGAAAGCGGGTTGCGTTGAGTCTCCCCTTGTTTTTAACGGCCGCACTGTAGCCCCTCGGGTCCTCATCCCCCCCCCAAAGCGGGGTGGATGTATGGAGAGACACCTTTCTTCAGCAACCTACTGTAAGCCTTCTGTTTGAAAGAGGGTCTCCCCCAAAGCGGTTTTCGGATTTTCTTGCTATCCGTTTCTAGTCTAAACCACCGGCCCCCGAAGACCGCCTTGCCCTCCTCCCACAGTTTTCTATACGACTCTCTGATTTATTGAAGTCAAGATGGACATGCAAGATTAGACCCGATCCTCTTTCCTCGCATCTTTGTTTTGATGAGATCGTGTATGCAGGCCATCCCCCCTTCCTTCATTCCTTGAGCAGAATTAGCGCTCGGATAGTCTATCACGGGGAAAGGTTTCTTGGACTTTTTTTAATTCTTAGGCACAAGTGTTAATCCCCTTCTTCCAGATTTACTTAGTCTCAATAAGTTTTTTGAGCGACCCGCTTTCCACCTTGCTTAAATATTTTTGCTCACCCTTTCAATACCCCTCATAATCCCGATTTTTTTCTTTCAACCCACTATTTTTGCGTGCTTGACCAGGCGTCCTAACCCCCACAAACCCCCCACCCATGGTTACAAGCCTTTAATAAGAAGCAAATCGTCTTCTGATGTGGTATATAAAACCATTTCTCCTCCCCACCCATTGGGCACGGGGTGTAAATCCCCAACCCCCCCCCCCCAAACCAGTTAGGTTTTTCTGGGCCCACCAAACGGGAAGTGTCTCCCCCTTCTCTTTGTTCCCCCCCCCCCCCCCCCCAAACATATTTTATTTTTTTTTTTTTCTCCCCCCCCCCCACCCCCCAATGAAGTGAATCTCAAGGCGCAATGTTTACGTGGAGTCCTCTCTACCATAATGCATCCGCCAATGATACCTTGCAGGGCGTGGCATTTTTGTCGCAAGTCTCGAAGGTTTCTTCACTTTCTGACTCCTTCCGACTCTGGGCATGCCTAAGTCGTCTTAATTAACCTGGATTTCTGTAGACACCGTGGCTTAAGCAGCCTTTCCTTCGTCTTTGCCCTCGGCGAAGTTCTGCCCCACCCCTTCGGTCTGACTGGACCAGTCTCCTCTTATCATCGATTGGCCTCCCGAGTTTAACCCCCAGCTCTAACTCCGATTCTGCAGTCCCCTGTTCGAAGAGCTTTGCCCCGACTTAGACGACGACTGGCTTTGACAGATCCCTCCTCCTCTTTTATAGACGTATTGCCGGCAATTACAGTTCTTTTTTCGGCCCCCTTCATATCGACGTGTGTTCTTCCCCCCCTTTCCGCCCCCCCACGATGCCCCCGGATCCGTAGCTTCAGACGGAAGGCTTCTTGTTCCTCCCCCTTGGACCATAGTTTCTATATGCAGAAGCCTGACATTTTGACGGCCGTCTGATAGACGCTAAATTCTGATTCCGTTGCCCAACCTATACTGATGTCTCCTTTCCCTATCCCTGGAGCGTTTCAGCGTTGATGCCATTTTCTTCACCTTTTTCATGATTGTTCCTTTGATCGAGAATTAGACGGTCTTTTTCTGCCTACTTTTGTTCATTTTGAGCACCACAACTTTTTCCCCCTCCTCTTGCTGGTGCTGCGGCGTGGGCGACGGATAGCCTGCTTACCCAAGCTTTTTTTTGCAAGAAGATAATCCCAATGGAACCTTTGCTCTGTACCTCTCGCTTGACTCCTATCTTTAGTTTTTTCTTCTTTTCAGATACATTCTCCAGAATTAATCCCCCCTTCCCGTTTACTTTGAATTCCTTCGCAAGTTTTCTCTATTCTACATGGAAAGCTCGGCCTCCTCTTTGTACCGGTATGAGCCCTAACTATGACATTGTTGAGACATTTTTCCTTGTTACCTCACCCAGTCCCCTTCCCAACAACACATAGATATTGTGCGACTTTCCTCCTCCCCTCCGCTGGCATTTCGCTTTGCATATCGGTCATTCTCCCCATTTTTCTGTTTCTAGGATTGTCTCATCTCCCCCCCATCGCACCTCATCTCCGATACGATTAATTCTTTGCTCCCATTACTGGGCATGTTTGATTCCCGTTTGGCGCACCCTTTTGTCCCCCCCCCCCCCCTGCAATCCCTGCTTTGGTGGGCAGCTTCATGCTCTTTCTTTTTTTTTCCGGAGGCACCCGTTCCACTCCTCTTCGTGCTCATGCCGTTTCTTTTTTCCTCTCTCTGTCCCTGACTCGCGCGGCCTCTCCCACTTGAGTTGCTCCCTACCTACCTGGTTGAGGGCTGTCCTACCGCCCACCCCTTTCTGTGTCACCCCCCAGCTTCAGTCCGGTCGTTCCTCTTTCTCCTTTCGCACCATCAGTCTTTCTCTCTCTCCCGGTGGTTAGTCCCTTCTCTGCGTCTATCCCGC
>Ga0179591_1369440_pt1 | contig 16966 bp, 27 predicted proteins | sample CZOMad2_1_08_16f_FD_182891 | JGI IMG/M metagenome (GOLD analysis project Ga0179591, IMG submission 182891) | Vadose zone soil fungal communities from Angelo Coast Range Reserve, California, USA - CZOMad2_1_08_16fungal (PacBio error correction) | ecosystem: Environmental > Terrestrial > Soil >... | reverse complement strand
GTTAACGATAACGATGACGGAGTTTTGCTGGATTCTTCTGTTCTTCTCGTCGGTAGGAGTCTGTTTTTTTTCCCCCCTTCCTCCTGTGGCTCCAAAAGAGGAGTCTTTTTTCTTGTTTCTTCTTCTTCTTCTTTTTTTCTTTAGGGCGGGATCTTTCTCTTTCGTTGCTTTTTGCGCTATGAATTTTACATCTGGCAATGCCGATCCCTGACCGTCTCACGTAGATAACATTTTCCATTTTCTAGTAGAACTGGAAGTCTTTCCCCCTGCCTCCTTCCTGCCCCTTTGTTTTGCTTCCTGGAATTCCCTATTAGTTGCCCCTCCATTCTTTACCGTCCCCTTTTGGAAGTTTTTACAGAATTAGCGTATAGACTTCCTTGTGACTCGGAATATTCTTTTTTTTTCCCTCTCTCGACTGTTCGCTTTCCTCCTTCTTTCGTCGGATCCCCTTCTCCCTGAGACCCTTTAACGATTTTCCCCCCCTCACCCTCTGCTGACAGTTAGCCCAAAAAAAATTGCAAGCTTGTGTGGGATATAAAGGCCCCCCAGGTCCGAATGAACACTTTGTCCAACTTCCTCCCCTCCCTCCTGCAGATTTTATTAGACCCCTCCCCCCCCCCCCCCAACTTCTGGCGGTTGCTACGCAGGTTTTTTAATAATAAGCATGCTTGGATTAAATCCTTCCCTGAAGTGGTAAAGAATTACTTAGGACCCTTTTCCTTTTCCTGCTCCACCACATGTAACGGGATACCAGGTGGCGGTTAATTTTTTCTTCTTCTGGTCTGATGAGTAGGTGTAAGGTTCCCTGCGTGCGCCTTTTTAGAGGTGGATTCCTTTTTCTGCAGGTTCGTATCATCTTTTTTTTTTTTTCAATTCTTTTCTCCCCCCTCCTTCTGATCCTCACCTATGACTACACAGTCTGTATCGAGTACGCAAACCCCGGACACCTGTCCTTCCCCTTCTTTCTGATAGTCGACCCCTCTTCCTTTCCTTCCGCCCTCGATTGTCCCTTTGGGTCCATCAAGCGGTAGCCTCCGTAAGCAATTACTCGCTCAACTTTTTTTCTGTGTGAAAGTTACCCTCCTCGTGGTTCTTCTGCTTCCCCCCTGTTATTAGAATTTGTCCTTTTCCTTGGCTCAGCGTGTGATTTATTTACCCCCCCCTGTGTTTTCCGCAAATTTTTCACCCCCTTTCGGCTGATTTCTTCCCTTAAGTGACAACCCCCTTGAAAGTTCCCCTTGCTGACCCAACCCACATAAGATGGACTCGTTTTTACTTCCCCTCCCTGTGGACTTCGTATGCCCCCCTTTATGTTCTTAACCCTTCCCCCTCGGTACCTAGATGTAATGTGTCCCGGGATCGTGTGATCAGAATTAGACACTCCCCCCCCTACAGTTATACTTTTTTTCCCGCTATTCCGCGACATAAGTCCCCTTTTTTTTCTCCGTTTCTGACCAACCCACCGAGATGGCCCTCCAGCAGCCTGGTTTCTCTCACCGAGCGGTGACTCCCTTTTTGGCACAGGCCCTCCTCCCCTTTTTACCGTTGTATTGATGACGAAAATTATTGCAGTCTCCCTGACACCGCAGAATTCTTGCTTTTCCTCCTCGTCTGGTTCCTGGTTTCCTTTTTTCCTCTCCACCTTTTTACTGGTCTGTCACCAACCCCCGTATGTTCCTCCTGCACGTACTTTTCTAGGAGCCAGTACCAGCTCGCCATATATGTCTCTTATTCTACCTCCCCTTCTCCCCACCCTTCGTGGTTTCGCGATCGACTTCTTTTTCAGCTCGCATCTTGGATTTGAGTCATTGGTTTCCGTTCTCGACCCCAGACTAGATTCTTTTTCCTTTCTTTTAGTATTCCCCTTTCCCAACTGCACACCCCAAGCGCTTCCCTTTTCCCTTATGCCTCTCTTGCTGTTAAGAGGAGGATATTAGCCCGCCACCGCTCCGCATCTTCTTCTTTTCAGGAATCTTCCCCCACCTCCCCGGTTAAATGTTCCCCCTCTTTGCGCGTCTTACGTTTAACGACTTTAAATGGCAGAAGCCCTCCAATCAGTCGGATTCTTTTCCGTGTTGTTAGGTCTTTTTCTTCTTCCCTTCAAGGGAGTTTTTCTCAGGTTCATTGATTTTCGTCCCTGGTAGTTTTTAGGTCAGTCTTCTGTTTTGCTCCACGGACACGTCGTTCGTCGACATTGGGTATCTTGACCGTAGTTGTCGTATTAGACCTCTGATTTCTCTTCTTATTTGATTGTTCCCCCCTTTCCCTGTTATTCCTCACAATTTCTCTTACCGACTTCCCTCTTCCCTCCCTTGTGTTGAAGAGATCCCTTCCTCTCGAGACAAGTTTGTTTTCCCCCCCTTCCCCTCAGGTTGCGCCACTCCCTCCCTCCTTTATATTCCTGCTCACACGTCTACTTTCACCTTCGTTCTTTTTTTTTTTTCGTTCATCCCCCTTCTGTCCTACACTCCGGTGTTACGTGCGCTGAGACCTTCGGTTATTCTGATTCCTCCAACTTAACCCCTTCCCTTCCCCCCGATTACATTCCTCCCTCGTGCCCTTTTTCCCCTTTTCAGCCTTCCCACTTGAATTCCACCTTTTTTGCAACCCGATGTTTCCAGTGATCCCTTGCATTTCCTTACTCCCCTCCATCATTTTCAATCTCCTTTGCGCTGTCTACGCAGAACCTCCGGACTCAGTATCGCGAATTTTCTCTCGTTTGTGATTCTTGTCCTTTTCCCCGACTGAAGTAAAATAAATTCGTTGACTTTTATCCCTAAACTTTCCTTCAAGCGCAAATCCTCATCCCGGGTCTCTCTGACATGCGCGGCGCAACCACTTTCTCGCAATTTGTCTTCGCCCCTCCCCCTCGACGCAGCGCTTTGTCTGTCTTTCTTCTTCTTTGTCTAAAAAAGTTCTCGTGCGTCTGCCCCCTTTTGTTTTGGCTCTCATCAGTCCCCTTTTGTGACCTACCCACCGGTTACAGGTCCTGTCCGGAAGCCCTTCTTCCCCTCCCCGTTTCCCGTTTGTTTTTCCCCTAAATGCAACCTTCTGTCAGGTTTTTTTCTTTTTCTCTGCTATTCCTTCCTTCCTAATCCTACTTTGCAAACTTCTTTTTTTTTTTTGGGTTGGCTCTTGCCTGAGTGGCCCAAAGACTTTCGCCTGCGCACCCCTTTCGTGATGTCGTCGAGGTTGGTTTGTGCATCCCCTCATCACCCTTTCTCCTTTAGCACTCCCCCTCCCCACTTTTCTCCCCCCCCAGTCTCCTTCGCCCCTGTGTTGCTAACTCTTCCCGGGTCATCATTGGTTTCTCTGCTTTGGTTCTTTAATACATCATTTCGTCATTTCCTTCCCCTGACTTGAGTTCGGCCTCTAGCCCCCAAACCCCCGAAAGCGCGTTTCTTCAGCGGCTTGACCTATGTTGCAAAAACTTATCCTGATGTTTTTTTGTCTGGCTCCCCCGGCTCCCTCTCCAGAAGGGCTTTGCAAATTCTTGCTGATCCACCCTACCCGGTGGGTCCACCCCAACGCTAAACTTTACCCAATTTTTTCTTGCCCCCCCAACCCCTTCTCTAAGAAGGAATCCCACTCTTCCTTTCCCTTTCACCTTCCGACCCCCCTGTTTTAGGTTTTTTCTTGAAATCCCCCGCTTTAGCTTCACGATCTTCATCCCGACAACTGTCGTCGTTTTCTTTGATGTCGCCGATAAGCCAGGGGGCATGGTGTCCTCGTTCTTTGGTCTTTTAAGAGTTCAGATGTTCTTTTTCCTGTCATGGGTGACTACTTTTTCATTTTTCTCCTCCCCGTTGACTCCCTTCCGCAACTGCAAGACGACGAAACCCTCTCCCCTGCCGTGATACAACCTCTTTCACCCTCTCTGCCCACACAATGACAGCCCCTTCTCCCCTTTTTACATTTGAGGGGGTCTCTCACTGCAGTTTCTTCCTTTGCCCGAAGGTTCTTGGATCTGATTGCAGAAAAGAGAACTTTCCTTCTTACTGACCATTGGTTAATAAACCGCCTCTTTCTTCTTTTTCTTCTAACCCCACCCCCTTTTCTTCGCTTTTTCCCTTTGTCTTTTCTTATTCTGACTTTAAATGGATTTCCCCCATTTATACGAGCCCCCCCCTTCGGATGGCATTTTTTTTAGCTACTTTCCCCTCCATAGGACGGCGTTAGGTTCCTCTACAGTCTCGGTCCTCCCTACTTGATAGTCGTCTCGCTCTTCTCCCCCCCCCTGCCACCTGTACCCCCCCTCTCTCCCCACTATCAATCTCGAAAGATTTTTTAATTGCCCACCGAGACTTCTCGGAAAACTTTTTTTCTGAACAAGTCCCCTTTTCCCCTTTTTCGCATTCGCTAGCATTTATCCTTTCCACCCTTTTCGAAGGTGACCACTGGGACACCATGTTTCGTGCTTTAACTCCTATTCGGCATTTCTTCCAAATCACAAGTCCCCATCACCTCCCTCCTCCTTTTTGCCACCACTGACAATCTACAGTCCCTTTCCCCCCCTTCAATCAAATCTTTTTTCCCCCCCTCCCTCCCAAGCCCCTCGCCTTGTGTTTCATTATTCCACCGCATGTAAGGCCTCCCTTCCCCAGAAAGAACCACCCCTTTCCCGAGACTTCACAACTCAGAATCGTAAAACAACCCCTCCCCTTTCCCTCCTGATCGTTTACCCCCGGGCCCTTCCACAAACCCTCCTTTTACCCACCACAGATAATTTATGAGTCTTTCTGTCGGCTGTGACGCCTCTCCCTGTTCTCTGGAACTGGTCCTTAACGTCCTTTTAAGACTTAATATACCTAAAACTTAACTACCCCCCCTTTTTTCTCATCTTAACTCTGAGCACAAGGTACGATTACTGCGAAAGTATCCCGCTAGGTCGAACCCCCCCACGGTGATAAGAGAAGCAGCTATCACCCGTGCCCCTTCTCCTCACGTCCTCCCGTCCCCCCCAGAGCAACCTTCCGATACCCTCTTGCTGTCATCACATGCCTTGGTGGATGATTTCCCTCCCAGCCTGACCCTTTTTTCCCCCCCATTCCCCCCACGTAATAGTCTGGTCTCCCCTCCGTACCTACTCTATCTCCCCTTCTCGCCGTCCACATTGAATGCCACTTTTTTTTTTCCCTATAGCCCCTCCCCACTTACGGAGCCTGATGCACTTTTTCCTCGTCCTGACTTTGCTTCTCTCTTGTTTTCTCTTTTAGCCAAAGTAATGAACTCTTATGCTCCGTTCCTTCCTTATTGGTTGAGGATTCTGTTTCGGTGGCAGTCACGGTAAGGGCTTTTTACGCTACGTGACCTTGCCGGCGTTTTGCGTTTGCTCACTCTACGGGTGGAGTTTATTTTGCGGGAATTTTTTCTTTTTTTTCTAATACCCCCCCAACCGATCAGGGTTATATTGTTACCCTCTCACATTATTGTCCTTCCTTCTTCCTCCTCACCTTCCTTTTTTTCTTTTATGCGGAACGACCGAACTTTGAAGGAGGGGTGCCTATTTTCGAAGATCGCGTATTCGCGGCTTTACCTTCATCTTTCAGAGGTTAAACAATCTTTCTCCTTCCCCCAGATTCTTTATGGAGTTATCCGTTCCTCCTCTTCTGAAGGCCCTCTTCTCAACCGTTATCGTCTCTTCCGGATCGGGTAATACCCCCCCTTTTTTCACATCGCGTCCCATGATCGAGTTAGGGGTTGATTCCCCCTTTTTTGAGGGACTTTTTTACTACGCATAACCTTTTTTTTTATTTGACCTGCTTGTCTCGGTTCGTTGGTAGGAACTGTCCCTTCTTGGCCGTACAGTGGGGCTAACCCTTTTTTTTGGTCTGTTTCGTTATGGCTGTAATTTTATTTGGTAGTGATTGTCTTTTCTTTCTTCTTTTATTGAAATTCTTTTTTCTTTTTTCGTAGCGCCCTGAACATTTTTCTCGCCTTTTTAACACGTTCTTTTTAGCCCCCAGGTTTACGGAGCGCTTCTTTCGGGCTGCCGATCTTTTTTTTTTTTTCTAACCATTTCGGACGAAAGCATTTGGTTTCCCCCTTATCCTCCCCCTGAGGTTCTTTTCCTTATCGGTGCTTGTGAATATTCTTTTCCTGATCCCTATTGATCATTGAGGTCAAGTTGTTTAATGCATCCATGATTCTCCCTGATGCCACCCCCCCCCCCCCCCCCCCCCCCCCCCATATCAACTTTTTTTTTTTTTACCAACTTCCTTTTCCAGTATTACAACCCCCTCTGCGGGGCTTGAGAGAACCGATAAAATGCATCCTCACTTAGCAGACCTCAGCCCCCCCTCCCCCCCAAAGAATCTGTTTCTCTCCCATCAGTCCCAATCTGGCCCCGGTGATGAGATTTTGTCATTCGCAAGGTCCTTTTCCTTTCCCCCTCATGCCGAACGAGGATTCCCCCACCTTTCCCATTCCCTTACTGATAAGGTGGAGCCCCCCGTTCCCTTTCCTGGTGGCGGCTTATTTGTAGGTCTGAACTTCTTTTCTCTTTTAGCGGAGGAGCATTTTTTTTTTTTTCCCCAGGTAGGGGGGTAATATTACTCCGAAGGATTACCCCCCTCCCGGAGGATTGTCCCTCCCGACTAAGGGAACATCTCCTTTTTTCTTTTCTCCTATAAGGCGACCTTCTCCCTCATCTTTTTTTTTGGATTCGGTTTTTCTAAGCTGTCGAATTCCGTAGCTTGATCCCTCCCCGCGATGGCGCTTCCCCTTTTTCCCCTTTTTTGCAAATTAAGTGAGGTTCTGCTTTCCGTTTTTCTTTTTCTTTCCCCGTGTTTTTCCTCGTTTTTTCTTGGAAATGTTTTTGTTTTCCATTCTTCTGGAGTGGATAATAACGAAACCTTGCATACCTCTTTTCTTTTTCTTGGCCGCTCCTGACCCTCTCTTTCTAAGTTTTCACCCTTCCCTCAGAGAAACTCTATTGCTGTTTTTCTCTAGGCCCGCCTTACCCGTTCCCAGTTGAACAGGACCTTTCCTTTTGATGCCCCCCGCTAACCCCTGTCCCCCCTGATGGTCTTCCTTTATCGTGGAATTTAAAGCCCCCCTTTTCCCGATTCCACAGTGGCGACGGATTTCCTCCCTCCCTCCACGCACCTTTTTCTTCGGTCCCTGGAACAAACAAACCTCCTTTACGTTCCGAATCTCCTGTTAAGAGAGTTACAGAGCTTTTAATTTGAAATCTTCTTCACTAATCGTTTGTTACGTATGTATTATTCGCTTCACCAGTCTTCTCCCCTTGGGGAATACCTTCCCCCGAAGCCTTCAGGGCTCTTCCGCAGCTGTCGGAGTTTCTTTAATCCCTTTCTCCCCACCTGGTGTCAGGTTCTCAAAAAACCATTCTTGCTCGCCCTCCCCTCCCCCCCCCACTCGCAAGAACTCTTCTCTTCTATTCGCCCGCCTCTTTCCCGCCTTCGCGCTCGGAAAGCGGATCCACATTCCTCGCTCTTTTTTAGTTCCTTTTTTCAGTTTGCGCCCCGAAGACATTTATGTCTTTTTCTTCTTAAATGTCAGGTGGACCGGTGCTCATCCGCTGACAATCTGATGTCTCCTTTCCTTCCTTCGAATCACCCATTCACCCAATGATCTTCAGCTGCTGATCAGTTCCGAAGCGGAGGATTCTGCCCCTTGAGTACAGCCCCTCCTTAGCTCTGCGTCTAGGCCCGTATACAGAACAGGTTCCCTTCACATCGTAAGCTCTTTTTGCAGTCCCTCATGGAAATTATACTTCCCTTTCCCACTTCAGAGATCGCTGACAAGTTGTGTGGTTAGGCCCCCCTTTCTACGGGTCCGTAGTTGAGAAGGTTCTTTTTCCCCTTTTTTGCAAGTTTTTTTGAGGGCTCCCCAGTCTCCTCCCTTTCCTCCCCTCTGGTTGCTCCTTCCCTCCTTGTGCACATACCCTTTTTTTCCTTTTCTAGAGCCCTTTTCGAGCCTAGCCCCTATTTTTTTTCTTTGCGGTGCCCCCTTGCCCTGGGCTACAGCCCCCCCCCTCCGCTTCATCGAGAGCTTATTCTCTCCCCTTTTTTGTAGACCATACTCCTCTGAAGTCCCCGTTTCCGGTCTTTTCATGTTCACCACAAATACCTTTTTTTTTTTTCACCCCTTTTGCTCTCCCCCACGTTAAGGAGTATCACCTCTTTCGAAAGACCCCTCCCGCCGGTTCCTCGCAGAGACTGTTTGTTCCCCTCCCTTGCGCCGGAGCCTGCATGTGCCCTTCTCAAAATCCGTCCCCTTCCACTCCACCCACCGCTTCCTTCGCTTTTTACGTAGGGAATTTGACCATACCTTCCTTCCCTTCTTTTTTCCCTGCCTGAATCCCCCTTTCATTTTCGACCGGTCGTTGATTTCTTGAAGACTCTCTCGTTTATTAACCTTGCTGCACCTTTTCCCTCCCCCCTCACTTCGCCACCCCTGCTTCATCTCATCTTCGCTTTTCTGGTGATTTCTCCTGGCCTAACGCCTTTCCAGCATCTTGGTAACTTTTTTCAACAACACTTTTTGAAAGTCCGCAATCTTCCCCTGAAGTATTGAGGCTCCTTCCCCTTCTCCCCCGGTCTGCATTTTGAAATACGTCCCCCCCGATTTTTTCTATCCCCCAACTTTTGGATCCTCTTACCTACACCTTCCCCAGAGAATCTTCTGTAGTCTGGATATGTCCTAGCTGATCGCTTTCCGTCTAGATTATCAGTAAGGTTTTTTTTCCCTCAAAAGGTCCCCCCCATGTGGAGAAGGCGGCTTCCTTCCCGAAAACGTCCTCTCGAAATAACTGTAACTGCTTTTTGTGTACTTTCGCCCTCCCCTTTCGTCATCCAGTCCCAGACCTACGGCAAACCCTCTTCTTCTTGGCTTACCTCTTTTGGTCACCCGCCTGCTTCCTTGCTCGTCGTTTCCTTCAAAAAGAGGAGTTTCGTCTTCGGTTGGTTTCCCTCACTCTATTCCTCCCATCCCACTTAAGTCTGCCAATTTAGTCCCGGTTCCCCTCTTTTTCTGTATATGACCACCTCTCCCTTTGGGAGCTTCATAATATTCTCCTTTTATGGTACCGTCCGTGTCTTTTTCCGTAATTGTAATTTCCCTCCCTTGCTGCTTGGCCTCGAGCGCCAAACAGTCCCCTTCCTTCTTTCTTCTCTAGAATGTTTATCCTCTAGATGTTTCCCCCTTTGATTTGCAGCGGCAGACATCACTGCGGGCCCATTTTTTTTTTTATGACCCCAAACTATAAAGTTTTGACTTATCCACCCGATTGAACCCTCCAATTCCGTGAACCATTAGAAACCTTCCCCTTAACCGTACCTAACAATCTCCTGAAGTGAACTTAAGACCTGTTTTTTTTTCTCCTGTTTTAAGGATCTTCCTTTCTTTATAAGTCCCTCTCCCCCCCAATCTCTGGACCAACCCCTCCAGCCGAGGAAGTAAAATGTTTTCTCCGATCAGCCTTTGGTTTGCAGTCTGAGTCCTTCTCTTCATCTGTGTCCTTTTTCCGGTTGTACTATAGATTTTACTCTTCCCCCGCATACCTTGAATACGCATACGCCCATTCTAAGACCGTACCCCTCTCCCACGCTACCTCCCTCCCCCTCCTAGCCCCAGTCTTAATGAACAATGACTCCCCTGTCGGGCCTTCCCAGTGAAGTGGAGCTGAATTGTCCTGGCCTCCCCTTTTTCCCTTTCGGAATCTCAACTCGCCCCCCCTTGAGGAGTCCTGCCCCCCCCTCTTCTCTTCCCCCCCATTGATTTTTTTTTTTTTCTTTTTTTGCTTAACCCCAATTGCTCTTTAACTTTTGCTGCATTCCTTTCGGCATGATATGCATTAATGTGTTTCATCTCGTGATTTAACGCAAAAAAAAGCATGGCTTTGGTATTTTTTTCCCTTCGGTCCCCCCGAGTTGTTGGGTCATCAGGTTTTGGGTAAGTCTCGTGCTCTTTGCGGCCTAGAAATTTTTTGCCCCATTCGCCTTCTCTATTTATCAGGGACCCCAGAACCTCTTCCCCCCCCTCTCGCACGGTTTCCCCTTCCTCTCCTTATCTAACTGAAACAGCTCTTAAGGACCTCGTTTTCTACCCCCATCGGTCCGGCGCCCAGAATTTCTTTGCTTCCTCCTTTTTTCCGGCTGGTGAACCTCGCGTTCATTTCGTAGAACTTCCTTCAATTGTTGCCCTTTCCACCCCTCAACCGTCAAACCCTTCCACCCCCTCCCAAGAGACCCCTGTCCCCTTTATCTCGCCGGCTTAACCAGTACCCGTCAAGATAACGCCCCCTCCCTCCCCGGGTACATATTCCCCCCTTTGGCGTTTCCCCCGCCGGAAGAGCGTCCCCCCAGAGTGCCCTCGTCATCCCACAGAACTTCTTTCCCTAATCAACACTCGGTCATTCCCTTTTTATCGTTTAAACAATTGTTATTAAAACCCCACTCAACTTTCCAATACCCCCAAAGCCTCCTTCCTTTTCGATTGCTTTCTTTACTGACCGAACCGGAGCACTGAGGTTTCGGTTCATGGCCTTTTTTTTTTTTTTTTTTTTTTGCCAACAAATCGCTTTTTCCCGTCCCCAAAACCATTAAAGACCAGTCGAGTTTTATCTTTGTTCTTGCCCCTCTGAGCCCTGTTGTTTTTTGTCTTAATGTTTTTCCAGCTAGTCCCTCGAGAAATATTTCCACCCCTTAATTTAACTCGGCTTCCGTTTTCAGCATGAAGGAGTCAAAACGAAATTGAAGTGGCAGGCCTAATTTCCGCTGAATATCCCCCCCCTTGTCCCCGCAGATTTGCTCCCTTAAGAGTGGTGAGATAATCCCCCCGTCAACAGAATGCCACCTAGTTGCCCAACCCCAAGCTTCACCGCCTTTATTTTCTGCCACGGCTATTTTTTTTGTCCTGTAGCGACGACACCTTTTCCTTATCAATCCCCCCTCCTTACCATCGGACTTTACCCTGCAATTGGCAATCGGTAATTACTTTCTATCTCATGTGTTGTGGTGAGATCTCTTCCCCCCCTCATGTCAAGATGCCCAACGCTTTTCGTAGTTGTGAAGATTGCTATTTGTTTCCCCGGTGGAATCCTTTTTCGTCTCGTGCCGCAAGATGGCCGTTTTTTTCTCTTCTCCCTCCCTCACGATTACTTTGATTTCTCCCACTAGTGTGCTTTGATTTTTCTGTCATCAAAAACGCCCTTTTCTTCTCTCCCTTTGTCCAACTTTCAGCTTGCGGAGCTGCGCTCCCCCTTTCCGGTTGGATGTGCTTTTTCCCCTTAGGTCCAAATGAAGATTGATTAACTATTCTTCTCTCCTCGCTTTGAGTCTTTCATGAATCGACCCTTTTTTTTTTTCCAGCGGTAACTGCCCCAAAGATTGGAGAATAGAATGCACTTTTCGTGTTATTTCCAAAGGCCCCACTCCTTTTGCCGTCCGGGCCAGGCTTCCCATAAACCTTCCTCTGGCTTTCCTTCATATTCTTTAGAGATTCCGCCCCCGACTTTTTTAGTTGTCTTGTTCTTTTTTTTTTTGGCCTTTCCCCTCTATCCCCTCTTTTTTATGATTGAGACATTCTTGTTTCTTCTTTTTTCTTTTTTTTTTTCGGAGTCCTGCTTGTCGTCCATGAAGGTTTCCCCCTTGGAGAGGAGTGGTACGGTTCGGGCTTGCTTTGTCTGGCCGGAGTCTTACCTTTTTTGTCTGGCCTTTTCCTTTAGTATTGGTGATCTCCCCCTCCTCCTCTGAACGTGTTTTTTTTTTTTTTTTTTTTTTTTTTTGTTGTGTTCCCCCCTTACCCCAAGTTTTACCATTTTCATTAGCCCCTGTTTAGGAGCTCATCGGACGCGGTCCCCTTATTTGTAGACCCCCCCGTCCGGAAGCATGTTGGTCCCCTTTTCCCCCAGATCGTTCCTTTCCTTTTTCTTATCTTGCTATTTTTTCTTGGCAATGCCGGACGAATATTAATAATTCTTGGATTCTCAAGAGCACGAGCCTACCCCTTCCTGCAACCCCTCCATAGTTTCCCGTTTCCCATTTCCCCCCCCCACCCATTGCCCTCTTCCCTGAGTGGTGGCGGCGCCACGATACCATTCCAGCTTCAATCAGGAATGTCCGCCTGCAGCCCCAACCTCCCTCCCTTGTTCTCGAAATCAGAATCCATCTGCGTTTCGCGACCTTCCTCCCCCTCATTCGCCTGTTTCAATCATATGTCGAACTTTTTCCTCATTCGGGGACCTCCTCTCCCCCCCCCTTCCCCAATGGCCCAGGGATCAGGTTGATGGTTCCTTCTCTGGTGGCGTCTTCTGGATTTACGTGACCGGGCGTTTTTTGCGCGGGTAATCCGGGGCTTTGCTTTTTTTAGTTTTTTTCCTGTAGTTTTTTAATCTTTCCCCTAGGCGATAAACCCTCCCTTCATCCCCTAGGAAGGCTAAACTTCTTTCCCTCATGCACCTTCACCTTCCTTTTCTGATCGTACTCTCTGTGGGACGTCCTTTTTTCCCCCTCGTTTTGTCCGCTTTGGGATCTTCCTTTCTCCTCAAGTTACCTTTCCCTCCTTTGCTCCCACCTTTTCCCCTCCTGCGCGACTTCAAATTAGCGTGTCTTTTTCCTTAGAAATTTTTTTTTCTTTTGACAGTGTTTCAGCGTGATTTTTCCCCCCCCTGGCATTCTTTCCTTCCGAACCATTTCTACCCAGCCTTTTCTTGATGATCCATTCTATTGAAAACACATTCTCAGCCCCTTTCCCTCCCGCAGAGATGAAATACAATTCAGATTGCCTTCTTTTTTTTTGGATGACTCTTCCGAACGTACACACTTTTCCCATCTTGCGACACCTTTTTGGGATGAACGCTCACCCGGTATCCCCCGTTTCTGACGCTCCGGGATCGTTTTAGAGACCCCAATTCTCCCTCATTTTACCGAACTTCCTTATATTTCGATTGTGATTTCCTTACCCCGCAAGACCGTTGTCCCGTGTCCCTTGCTCTCCCGAATCCCAGCCGGTTCAGCTATTTCTGAAGATTTTTGCCCCCCTCTTCCCAAGACATAAGAAGTTTTTCAGTTGTTTCCGTTGCCCTATGAGCGATGAAGTCAAACCCAATCTTTGGGTTTCGCAGCGTCTTTTTTCCTTAGTCGTGCCCCCTCTAAACTGGTTCTTTTTGTTCCCCACCACCCCTTTTCTTCTGAAGATGACTCCTCCCGCTCCTCCTACTTTATCGATTTCGACGCCATTGTCCCTATCGCCCTCGCCCAGATTTGGGAAAGCGGCCCCACCTCCGACCTTGCCTTTTCCCTTGTCGGTAGCCTGAAGGATGCCAGTGATTTCTCCTTTCTCGGAATTTCTCCTTCAGTAAAACCGACTCCAGTGATTGGAACTCTCCCCTTTGGTCAATAGAATCAAAACCCCCAACAGAAGAGAATTCATTCTCGATATCTGTTTCCATCTTTTTCCTTCTGAGTCTTTTTCCTCAGCACCTTTACTCTTTTTCCGATTTCCTTCCGGCCTCCAGAACCAGTGTATAAAGTAAAACTCTTCGTAGAAGGCCCTCCTGACTTGGGCGAAGTCCTCCCCCCCCATCCCCAGAGATTTTTTCCACCCCCCTTGTTATGTGGGTAGTAGTCTTTTATAGGCCTTTTTTTTCGACGGCTTTTTCCCTTCTTGCCCCAGCCAGTCTATCACGGAAACGTTTGAGTGCTTCTGACTCAGGGTATCCTCCTTTAAAGGAACGCCCCTTTTCTCGACTTGTTCGTAGAGAGGTAGTATGCGTATTTTTCCCCTGCTTAAACCCCCCCCCTTTTGATTTAATTCGTCTTTTCCTTTCCCCCTCCCCTTCTTTTTTTTGTGATAGTGCTTCCAATGAATAGAGGTCAGTTTTTTCGTCGTTCCAAACAGCACTTCTTCCCTTCCCCCCTGCGAGAAAACGAATACTTTCCCCTTTTACGTAGTATCCCTTCTTCTCCTGCACGCCATCTTGTTATCTTCTTCCCCTTTCCTTTTAACTCCTTGCGCGGTTTCTCCTGAACATTCATCCCCTCGTCGAACATACCTTTCCCCTCCAAAACACAACGGTTCCCTTCTTTCCGACCCTTTTAAAGTGCCCCTTGACATTTTACTGTACTGAGCTTAAGATTGTACAGTAGACCCCGTTTTCTCTTTTCTTGCCCTTTTCCAGGCAGAAGATTAAATACTTCTCTTTTTGATGCACCTCCTCCCAATTTCCTCCCTCTAGGACCCCGCGATCGTTTCCGTTTTTCATTTTTTGATTAGCTTCCTAGAGAGTACCCGCCCTTTCTGGACCCCCCCTTGAGTCCCCCTTTTCCAATATTCTCTCCGACACTCTTGAATCCTTCCGTCTCTGCATGGAGCTTTTGCAATGTCCCGATGCGCTCCACATCGGTTTGGATCTTTCAACCCGCTCTGATTGAGTTATGGGAGAGTATATCTGGCTCTCCTCTCTCAATTACGTTCCTCCCCTTTCGTGCGGCTCCGCTCTTCATCGGTGTTTTTCCAGCCACCGGTACACCTTTCTCCTTTCGCCATGAACCTCGTCAACGACCGCTTCGAATACTCAAGAATTTCTTTTTCTGTCCTCTTCCTGCTCCATCTGTAACCCGAACCTAGGAACCAAACTTTATGCTAGGGAAGAGGTGTCCCACTCATGATGTTGTTTTTTTTTTCCCCCATTTATGAGTTAGTCTTTTTTTTATTTTTTTTTTGTTCAAATGAACGGAATCACATTGCCTTTTTTTACCTCCGAAATTCCCACTGTCTTAAGTTCCACCATAGGGGGAGTTTCCTTCCTTTCTCTACAAGTAAATTTTCCTTCCTTCTATTAGGGGGACCGTCGTCTTTTTTCCTGCGTTCATTCAAGTGTGATATATTTCCTTATTCCCCTATCCCTTTCCGGTATCAGACAACCCAGAAGTCACATACTCTTTTTTCTTTTTTTCTCTCTCCTAATTTGCCCCCCCCTCCTTTATAGGTGTTCTTTTCGATGTCAGCATATCTCATAGGTGTTTTCCCATTGGTGTCTAGTCCTCATTCTCCCTGTTTTTCCTCATCAAACAAGACTTCAAAACACTTTCCAATGCCCCCCTCTTTGCAAAAATCACCTCCCCAAGAGGCCCCCCTCATCCTCCACCTTAATTTGAAAGTTAAAACGACCATCCTAGAGTGTTGTTTCTTTAACCATTGATTTACTTCTTTCTCCCCTCCCCTCCTAGTATCCAGTCGAATACAGACGAGGAACAAAAGGAATTCCCCGCGCGGTACGATCTTTTCGTTCCAGATATTGGCTTACAGGACCCAGTTCCTCTCTTCCTCTTGGTACCGGGGTTTATGGGTTGAGTTCTGTTTCTGCAGGTTGCTAACTTGGAATAGAATCAGACAATGACCCTCCTTTTCGGACCCATGACTTTTCCGTGTCCTTAAGCCCTCCCGTCCCCCCCTTCCCTAAACTTGCCTTTTCCCTTTCTTTTACCATGTGGAGAGGAAGGTAAGGCCCCTCCCCCGCCGAATCCTAAACAGTTTCGTGCTGACTAGAAACCTCTTTTTGCTAAGTTACTTTTCCCCCCGTCGGCTTTTCACCCCCGTCAAGAGTGGCTTTCTTCCTTCCCCATTCCTTCTAGGTTTGGGTTTTGTCATTTTTTCTTGTCCCGATGCGGGCAGGTTTTAATGGGCTTTCCCCACTTTATGATCCCTCCTCCCACCCCCCGCCACCGTGGCAACCTTCTATGTGACGAATAGAACGTATGCATGGGGCCATTAGCCAGTTCCTTCTTCTCTTGTCTGCAATCCCCCATCCAGGCTTCCCCCTAAAGTACTCCTCTGGGATCAGAACCCCCTCCTACTCCTTCGTTCTTCCCCGATCCTGCACAATTCCCAATTAGGAATTCCCTTTCTTGAATCAAACCCTTCTGAACGATTTTATTTCCTAAACGTTTCCTTTCAGCCACGCTCTCCTCTTTCCTTTAAACCAGGGGCGAACCACTGTTGAAAAACTTTTTTTGTTAGCGACGGCTTTATCCCTCCTTGCGTCCTTTTCGACACTCCTTCCACAAGATAAAAAATAACCTCAACGTCCGCAACACCCCTTTTGCTTCTTATTTTAACCCAGTCAAGAAAGTCAAATTTTACCCCCTCCCCCCCTTCCAGAGATGGTAATCTCCCCAGAACTGCATTCTGAACTCCAGGTAGATCTATTTACCCCAAGTACAGAGAAGAACCCCCCATCTTCGCATCAAACCGGTATCCACTTGTCGGCCAAAAGAACCGGGCCCCTCCCCCCCCCCTACTACAGATTAGCTCTTTTTCGACTGACCCTGCTACATTAAGGTCTCCTTAGGAACGTTTCCGTCCTCTTGGTCCTGAATTTCCCGTCTAAGGAAGAAACTCCCCCCTTTTCAGTATACTCTTTTTGTGTAGATATCCCTTTCTTGCTCTTCCTTACTCTCCCTCTCTCCTAGATTTGAATAGGTCTCCCCCCGTCCAATTTTTCCGCAAGCCGCCATCTTCCACCGGGCGGTTTCCTTTTTTCTTGTCGCGCCACTTGAAATTGCTCTCCCCCCTCTTTCTGCATCCACGGTCTTTGTTTGGCACACCACTACTACTTCAAAATAGTGCATCCCTTTTCTCTGATGGTTTTTTATTCGCTCCCCGGTTGGCCAGAGCGTGGTACTGCCCTCCAATCAATCCTTCCCCCCCCTAAACCTTATATACTCAATTCCCCCAGCGTATGTACCTTTGCATTTTTTAATCTCCCTTTCTCTTTTTTAATCCTCCTTTTTTTTTTGATCTCTGATCTGCCACCCTTTTGTGACTCTTGTAATCCTGAAGATTTAGTTACTTTGTCCCTTCCCTTCCTTCTTCAGGGACTCTCTTTTCGCTTTGAGTTCAAGAGCCATACTCTCTTTTGGAAGCTGGGATTGCAACTAGGGCTGTTCTTTTATTGCCCACCCCCCCCCTGGAGCCTTGCTATGTTACACATCCTCTT
>Ga0179591_1264609_pt1 | contig 16969 bp, 24 predicted proteins | sample CZOMad2_1_08_16f_FD_182891 | JGI IMG/M metagenome (GOLD analysis project Ga0179591, IMG submission 182891) | Vadose zone soil fungal communities from Angelo Coast Range Reserve, California, USA - CZOMad2_1_08_16fungal (PacBio error correction) | ecosystem: Environmental > Terrestrial > Soil >... | reverse complement strand
CCAAACATCTTTTATTCCCCTTGGTTTTTTTTTCTTTCTCTTCATGATTTTTTTTTCATGGTCTGTAACTGCAGAGGCGCTTTTTTTCAGTTAAGTGCGCTCGAATGCCTGGAATGCCTTCCCCTTTCGCCCTGTCGAGATGCGCTCCTCCGAGTTACAAGTAATCTGTATTTTACGCTCTCCCTCATAACTAGTCCCTTTCCCTTCCCCATAATGCTGATCTTCTTCCGAGACCGTTTGATCCTTCCCTTTTGAAATACTACGTGACTTTCTCGTGCTGCGCAATTTGCAAAGAAGTACCTTTTTCCTTTTGAAATTGACGGCGCTACCCCTCTTTAGGTCTCCAGCCAAAAGTTACAGGCCTCCTTTCCCCCCCCACCAACGATCAGGCTTTTCCCGTTTATTTCGCTGAGAAGATAATGTCTTTCGTGCCCTTGTGGTCTATCTCTCGAGTCGGTTATAGTGCCCTTAGTTTGTTTTTGGCAATGGGATACCAGTTTCCCTTTTCTAGAAGGCTACCAATATAGTTTTCTTACGGCACGGACTACGGCTTTTACCTGTCTTCCGGATGTCCTTGGTCGTTCGCCGTTTATACCACCAGTCCGTCGGAGATTTTCTTTCCCCAGTATCTCGTGACGTAACTTCCTGCGTGACCTAATCCTTCGCTTGTGGGCTGGCGGGCTTCCTTTTGTTGCTGGCGTAGCACTCCCTTTTTTTCCCAAATCGCTTCGATTCAACCCTCCTCCCCTTTTCTGGGCGATAAACCTTTTACGATTTACTTTCCACGTTTTTCTACTGAGTTTGCTGGCTATCCACTTGTCTATTACCCCCCCCACGGATTTTTTCCCTAGCTGAGCGACGTGTCCTTCTGCAGAAGGGTTTTCTTTTTCCCCGACTTTTACGTCATCCTCCTTAGCCTATCACGATGTTAGCCTTCTTGAATAATCCGACCATTTAAACGGACTTTTTTCCAGACTCTGACGCCAATGAATCCTTTGTCTCTACCCCGTCGTCGATTTCCCCAAACACCCCCTCCAGAGACTGCTTCTCCTTGACAATGTTTTTTTTTTTTTTCCCTGTTTGCTTTTGTATCCGTTGACTTTTTCCATCAGTAGACTCGGCGCAGGGAACCTTCCTCCAATCTTTTTTGAATTTTACTGATAACCAACTTGGCGCCCGTATATTGGCTGCGTCAGTTTTTTTCCTCCTAATCTGATATCTGTCTACCATCTTTACCTTGTACTGGCTCCTGGCAGACGTCGTACTGGAGAGAGGTAAAGATCCTATTTGGTCTTTAAAGCGCCAAACATCGGATCTCTTCTTTCTTACCGGTTCTTCTCTCCTATCTTGGCGTAGTTTTCTTTTTTTTTCACGGTTTTTCGAACACGAATTACTCTAACCAGTGGTTCGCCTCTTCTGACTGCTCTTACCCTTGTTCTGATTCTCCTAAATGCTCACTGGCTTCCCACTCGTCCGCTATTTCCCTTTCTTCCAACCCGTTCCCGTGTGAACGACTCTTCCTCCGCCTTCCCTGTCCGCTTCTGAGCAGTCTCCCCCTCTCTCGGGCAACGCTTTCCCGCTTTGTTCTTCGTCCTAACACCTCCTTCCATACATCCGGGTGCAGTTTTTTTCTCAGTACCTTTCTCCAACTTTTCCATTGCAACCCTGAGAAGCAGGCACTGCATAGACTTCCCACATTAGCCTTTGTTGACTTCGTTCCTTTCACTGAGTGTTCTCTCTCATTTATCACTTCAGGAACACACCCAACTTTCTTTGATGTTCTGTGCCCGCTTTCATCCCGGTCCCTATTGCGACGCCTTGGTCCCGCCTACATTTCCCGCGGCCTCCTGTAATCTTTTCCATGTATCTTTCCTGTGTCTCATACTCCCTTCCTTTTAAGACTCCCTCCGCCTCTTTCCTCTCTCTCCTTAACCGGTCTTCCGAGCCGATCGTTTTCCTATTGTCAAAACAGTTTACGACAGCAAATTCTACGGTCTCAGCCTTTAGCAGTCCCCTCTTCCTGTGGTTTGACGTCTTTTTTGTTTTCTCTGTTTTACTCTTCTTTTCTCTCTTGTCACTTCTTTTTTACGTTCGGTCGGTCGTTTTCTCTTTTCCCGTTGTTTTTCTTCTGAGACTGAAAGTTCCCTAAGCCGTCCCCCCCTTACGTGATTTCTTTCTTCTAAACTGATTTCGCTACTCTCTTTTCCCCAAGCGGCAACCCGTCCTACTGTTTTTGAGCACAGTGAGAATTTTGCTTTTCTTCAACCTTTTCTGACTTCGTTCAAGTTTTTTTCCCTTTTAGTAAGACTCTTTTTTGCCAGAATTTATCAACCGATTTCCTTGTTTTCGACGTAACGCCCATTCTCAAAGGGTTTCTCCTGCTAGTATAAGCCTTTCTTTTTCTCGTTTCCCTGCATGCCGCCACTTTCCTCTTTAGGGCCTGCTCTCGATCTATGGCCGGATTGCAAAGCCCGTCCCTTTGAAACCGCTACTGCGCCCTGGTCCTCACCCTGAAAGTTCTTCTGTGTTGAAAGTGATACGATCCAGTTTTTCTTACTCTGCTCTTCTCTTTTTCTTTATTTTTCTTTTGATGCCAATGTATCGCCCCCCACAAAACGTTATTTCTTCCCTTCGTTCTCCCTCATTCCCCGTCTTGTCAACTTTTCCTGATACGACTGGTCACTGACATTTCTTTAAAGCCGAGTCGTCGACCTCCCGGTCCACGTCCCTGGATTTTTCCCCTTCACCGCCTCTCCGGGACGCCATATTTTTGATTTCTGCATCTTCGACATCTCCGTTCTTTTTCTTGATAAATATACGTTTCCTACTCCCTGCTTTCCTTCCCCCGGTACCTACCCTTTCTTTGAACCTCATCCTTTCCAGAGGCGTAATTCCTTTAATCCGCCGTCGCAGTTAAACCCCGGGTATGGTTTGATCGGCAAGCCCCTAGAATTCGTTCCGCTAGCTTAAACCCTTATTCAGCTGCTACACCCCCACCTAATTGGTTCATGGTTATGGAGTAGTTCTCCTATCTCTTGATCTCCGCAAACGGTCTTACTACTCTTCTTTCCTCCACACTTCGACCTGGTTATTCCCCCTTCTTGACTTGCTCTTACCGCTCTTAGGTTCTTTTTTATACCTATATCCCCCACTGCTCCTAGGCCTTCTCATCTACTGAAGATTCCTCCCTTTCGTGAGGGCACGCTCTTTTTTTTGTTTTCGGCGATCCTACTAGCGTTACACTCTCCCCTTTTTGTATGAAAAGAAACATCTCCCTTCCGGAACATCTTGTAAAATTTGATCTCCCTGACTGGCTTCTCCCCTCTACAGCTATCGTTTATGGCTCTAAAGTTTTGTCATTCTCCTCCCTTGATCTGCGCCCTAGAACAACGTTTGCCTCTTTCCATGGATCACAGTCGTATCCTTCAGTCCATTGTATCTCCCCCCGGCCCCACCCCCCGTTTCTCTGTTAAAGTTATACTCCTTTTCGAGCCCTCAGTGCGCCATCGTCCGCGCCGCTCCGAGACCGCGGCTCGACTCGCCACCAATTCGAGTTTTTTTGCCTGTCCGAATTTCAAAAGTCGATTAATTATCATTTTTTTTCCTTATATTCCAATCTTTGACCAAATAGTCCAGCCTTCTCGTTCTTCCGTGCTCAATAACTCTATGTAGCCGTGAATTCGCACGCCTCCCTCCTCTCCTCCCCTTGCTTTTTTTAATCCCCCCAACCCTAGCTGATCGTCCCGATAGGACACCCCTAGCTCGAGCCCTTGTCCCTTCAAGCAGTACGACGCCGTATGTTTCCCTCCTTTCTTATCTCCTTACCCAGGAGAGGCTTCAGTCTTCAGGCCGCTTTTTTTGTCTCCTAGTCCCTATTTCCCCACGAACAGTCTTTCCTTGCTCCAGATTTCTCCTGCGGATCCTTTACTCCCCCTTATCCCGTGTTAGCTTCGCTAATTCCATTCGGAATAACTATCCGCGGATCTGTTCTCCTTCCTTTCCGTGCGTTTTCTTATGTCACATACGAGTAAGTGTTCAACTTTTATTTTTTGCGCCGACCATTGCGCCCCTCCCTCCCCGGTAGTGCGCATTTACTTTATCAAGCTCCTCAAAAAGACCCCCCACTTTTTTTTGAGTCTAACCCCTCCTCATAGAGAACTTTCTTGCCTTTCTTTTTTGATGGTTTGGGGATCTCCTCTTTTTTTCTCTACCGTTTTTTTTTGTCTATGGACTCCAAACCCCACATAGTCATAGTTCTGCTGTGACTTTTTGTCTACGTTTCTTAGTCTATGTCTCGACTCAAGAGTTCTCTCGATTTCTTTTCTTCGTCAAGGCAGGCTCGATGCCTTTGGCCCTTCCTTTTCCACGTGGCGCATGTTAGGAGCGACTTCCAGCATCGTAACCCCCACCTCTTCTTTTTGACGATCCGACTCCTCCCGCACTTCTTTTCGATGCGTTCCCTTAGTATTCTCTTTCTAGTTTCCTCCTCTGAGCTTTTTTCTTAGGATCGAGTCTGCCCTTTTGAAATTAGGGGGGCTTGATCCCTCTAACATTTAAACGTTCCTAATGCAGTCACCAAGTGACGCCTTTTTCGTCTCCCACAGACTCTCAGGCATTTTTTCATTTTTCCTTACAATTCAGACTGAGACTGCCCCTTTTTAGAAGCTTTCGTTCCTATATAGTCCCTTTTTGAACGGTGCGAGGTAGTGTGTGTTTTTACAAGCCAGATTCAATTTCGATTAGTGTCGCGTGCTTTAGCTGCCCCAAGCTCGCTATCGCACGGAACCTTCGCTTTTTCCTTCACTTCTGGACTATTTTTCCTCGCCGTTTCCCCCGGATTGACCTTTTAATCCTTCGCGAAAGCATTGGCCCACCCCCTGTCTTTTAAGTTCTCGAACTGACCACAAGACTTCCCTTGGTGGGCTGCGGGATCGAGGCTCCTGCTCGGAGTGACTAATTTCCCTCCTCCTTCACCAAACTTCTTTTTTTTCCTTTCGCAAGTGGTAAATTTTTAATATAACGCTTTACGATTAAGCCTTTAGTTCTCATAGGCTATGGCCTTTCCCTTCACCTCGGAGTCTAATCCTAGTCTACGTTTGCTTTCTTGGTTTGCGCAATCTCGGGTGGTAAGGACTTCGTTCTTTAATACGAACAGAGCGTCCGATCCCCGCTTCTGATATCCTGCCTCGAACCTCCGACCCCAAGCTTCCTTTCCTCCCTTCTGAGATTCTTTTCGTTTTCCGCATCTTCCTCCTCTTTTCCTTAACTAGTCGCCCTCCCCCCCCTAACCAATCCCCTTCTCATCTTTCCGAACTGCTCATCCGGGTTGTGAGAACTTTCCCTGGTTTGAACTTCGTAGACAGGCGGATTTACTACCGCGCCCAAGGACATTAATTTTAATTCACGTTCCCCACGGCCGATTTGGATGTCATTCCCGCTTTATTCTTGCAGTCTTTCGCTATACCCTTTCCCCTGTCTCTGCCCCCCCCATAACTTTCCTTGTTACGAGGTTCTCGTCTTCTTTCTTTTGGCGTTACGCTTCCTTACTTGAGCGTCAACTCTCCCCCTGTTCTGGGTTCTGCACGGCTTCTCCCCTTTCTTTGCCGCGTCTGGATGGGTCAAACGGCGTTTCCCTCTCAGAATTTATAGCTCCCGTTCCGGGTTCTTTTTTTTCTTCCCTCTCCACTTCTCCTCTACGTTTAGGGCATAAATTTACCCTTACGCCGTGACGGGCCCTCTTCTTGTCAACCTGTTTCCCGGGTCACCTCCCTCCTTAGGATTTTTGAGATAGGAACCCCGGCTTCCTTCTATGACAAATACTCTTACGCCTGCGCAGACTTTCTAGTCGTATGATGATCGGAACAAGACTTCCCTTTTTTTTGTCTTTTTTAATGTGACTTCTTCGGCCGCATATGCTCACTCCCTAACCTGTCTAAGATCTTTTTTTTCCCCTTCCAGCTTCCGGAACCCACACTTGTCAGTCATTTTTCCAGGCGTGTTCGATCCCCCTCTCCTTGTCGGACACCGATAGTAGTGATTTCTTTTTTGAATCAACTATATTTTGAAGCCCCGTGCCTCGGGGCACGCCCGTTTTCATCTTCTTCGTCTAACGAGTCCTTTCTTCCTTTTGACCTGAATTCATACTCCTTGAATTTTGAAGTCCTAGACCTTATTAACATTCTGCTCTTTCTGACTACGGTAATTTCCATTCTACGTTCCTCCCCCATCGTCTAGAAGGATCATTTTTTTAAGCCCCCTTCCCCCCCTTTTACGCCCCCCCTCCTAAAGTCTCAGCCTCTTTTTCTTATTAATGGTGTATGTGTTGTTGCGCGTAGGTCTTATCAACTTCCAGGGCGCTTCATTCATGTCCTTATTAGTGGTTTTTTCTTTCCTTTACATAAAAGTTGTTTTCTTTGTACTCCTCCCCAAGCCCAGAGAAGACTCACAATCTTCCGCCTATTTCCCCCCCTGCTCCTTAAGACCTCTCACAACACCCTTTTCCCCCGAATTACTGCATCAAGAGGCATGTGAAATCCGTATCTTAATTTTATTCCCCGCCAAGATTCTCTTCCGATTATGATCGAAGCCCGGGTTTTCCTCACTTCTTCTTCCTTTTCTTTCAGGGACCGTAACGGTTCTTTACTTCCTTTTGTTCGTCCCCTTTCTCTCCTGTAATCTTTCAGTCCCCTTGATCGCCGCGACTTCCTCCCTGGCCCTGATTGTTGGGTTCTTCATATTCTGCAGTCTCCTGCGGATCCCCCTCTCTAATGGTCCTTCCACCGGAACATCATTTTTTTTCCCTTCTTTTTTAAAGGTAGGAATTTCTACGATAAAAGGACTTTTTCCGTTTTTTCTCCCCCCCCCCCCCCCCCCCCCCCTTTTTTCTTTGATAATGATATTCATGACTCCATCTTTAGGGATTTTTCTAGGCTCTTTACGCCCCCCCCCCAGTACTTTCTCTCCTTCCCCCACCCAACCTTTTCATCGTATCCGGCAAATCTATTCCTTTACGTCTCTTTCGGCCCGCCCCTCTTTTCTCCGTCGCGAGCGAAGTTTTCTCCTAGAGCAGCCCCTAGTCGTTCAACTCCTTTAATTTGTAAGAGAGTTTCCCTTCAAACTCCGAGGTTCACTTATTCAGCCTGTCTTTTCCCCTTTTCTTAGACCGAAGGTTAGATCGCCTCCACCCCGGAAGCACGCTTTACCCTGTAGACACCTACGGTTCAAATAATCCACGCATGAGACTGCCGTTCCACATTACCCCTTCTTCCTCGGTAGCTCGTAAGAAGCCCCGTCGCATACCATGTGAAGGCGGATTTTACTCCTGCTCAAAAGTAAGATTGAATCCTTCATTCTCCGGTCCCCTATAACGTCTGTTCTTTCTCCTCCCGTACCCCCATTTCTTTTTCTTTTAGACGCATCTCCCCTTTGTGCCGCGCCACCATCCCACCTCCGATTATTCCCCACCTCGCCTTTTTTTCTTTCCCCCTGATTCCCCGTCCCCGGCATCTGTTTTTTGACTAGTTTCCCTGCGAAGCTCATATTCCCCTAAATATGCTCCCTGTATCCTTATAAGGTCTGACGAGTCCGTTTCTTTCCGAAGGATTTTTTTTCTTTGGGAGGCCTTAACCTGCTGCATTTTCTCGTCGGAAACCCTCACTATCTCTGCCCCCCCCCCAAATAAATTCATTGGAAATTTTTCTTATGCCCTTCGAGCCGTGTATCTCCACCCCCCTCTTAAATCCGCATCTTCTCCGTGCTTTACCCTTACATTATGTACTTTTCCTGTCCCCCCCCTCCTCCATTCCCCTCTAACCCCCCCCCTGATACATTTTTCTTACTTCCTGAGTATACACCCCGGGTGTTACGGGAAAGTTATCGCACGGGCTTTTTCCCATCGTCCCCTTCTTTTAAAGATTTCGGAGCGCCCCAACCGTGACCCCTTCGCGTTCTGCCCCCGTAAGCTAATGCTCTCCTCCCTTGCTACCCTGTCTTCCCCCTTCCAGTCAAACAATTAGCTGATTTTTTTCTTGCGTGAACGTACGATAGTGTTATTGCTCCCTTAGGCTTGCCTCTTTTGCTCCGTTCCACGATAAACGGGGGCTCTTCCAGTTTCCCTTCTTATCCCTTTCAATCTGTCGTCCTGTTCCAATTCCGCGATTGTCAGTTCTCCAGCGCTGCCACTGCTGCTTCATTGCTGGCCTCCAACACACAAACTTCCCGGCGCTAGAACCTCCTCTCTTATAGCCCCATTCCCTTCGTCCTTATTCGCACTCAGATGAAGTTCCTCCCCTGGCGATTTTGTACATCCGCGCTCCTCTTAACTTGTTTGCTGTTTTAAGCGTTGAGTGCATCACGTTCACTTCCTGTCCGCCTTCTTATCGTGTCCAGCCCCCTCTTAGATCGGCAGATTTCTCTTGAGCGACTTTCGAAGTCTCGGATTATGTCGCCCCCCCCGGTTCCCCGTATACTGCTTATTTTACTCTATTGTTACCCGCGTACCTCTCGTTTTCTCCCCCCTGAGCAGTGCCACAGGCTCTTTCCGTTTCAAGCCGCAAATACAAACGCTCCGTTTTTAACGCTCTTCTCTCACCTTGCTCACCCCCAATTCACTACTTGAGGTACAGTCCTCTTTTGGTTTGATCTCTTTTTAATACTACTACTTTTTCGAGATCCACCCCCTCCCTTTTCATCAGCCCTTCACCTGTTTTCCCTTTTTTTCTGACTGTCTTTCCTACGCAATCGGTGGACTCTTTTCTTTTTTTAAGGTTCGATAACAGTTCGTCCTTCTCTGTTGCAATGTTCAGTCAATTGGCTTCTCTGCAGCGTTTGCAGTGGATTTTTCCCCCTTTTTCCAATACTATTCGTTGACGCCTTTTCTAAACTGCAATACCGCTTTTTCCCTCTGATCAGTATTTTTTCGCTACTTGTTCTTTATGTATAGAGATGGAACTACTAGTCTTTTCTCTTCCCCTCTTCGCCTTGGTGACGGACTTTACCCCCCCCACCCCTCGAAAAGACTCTTAAACGGAGGCATCATCAAACTTTTTTTGCAGTTCATCCTTCTGATAACAAACCTCAGTCGCCTTCTTCCTTCAATATAGACGATCTTTCGTACGTCCTTTTTTCTCTTCAGTACGTCACTGCACGGAGCCTTTCTTTTTTTTTCGACTAGGCAAATGGTGGATTGTTCCAAAATATCTCCTTATCCCCCCATTCGCACATACCTTTCCTTGGGCTTTCTTTGCTTTCCTTCTTTTACCTGGGGGACGTTCTAAATCCCCTTCTAAAGACGTCCCCCCGGAGATTTTCCTTCCCCCTTTTTAACCCTTCCGGGCTCCCCGTGTTCTTTCCTTGATAGAGCCCTTTTGGAGCGGTTTCTCCTTCGCAACCCCACAAGCGTCCTCTTTCCTCAAAGCTGGTCCTCCTCGATCCCTGATCCCCTCTCCGCTCCGATTTTTCTCCCCTCATCATGTACCGGCAAAACACCTTTTCTAAGTGTCATATCACTCCTTTCTGCAGTTCATGCGCATCTTTTACCTTCTTCCCACGTAATTTTTAATACGTTGCAATTTTCGCTCCCTTTTTCCATGATCCACCTCATTGGCCTTTCCTCCTCGAATTCCACCTACAAGGAGTTCTGATTTTTGGCGACTTAGTTTCGTTACTTCTTTCCCCTCCCCTCTTGCTCCTTTCCTTTCGTAAGACACCCCCCTCGCTGTACTTATGACGCAGCAGTTTTTCTGGGGTCGAATAAGCCTCAGTTCTTCTATGGCCAGGTTGGGATCTTGGTTCCTTCAGCTTCGAGTCACCTTGCCCCCCTCCCAGCCTGGCTGGAATTCACCCCCCTTTCTTTCTTTTTAATATATTTCTTCGATCAGTTTTGGGTCCTTTCCTTATGAGCCTCTCTGCAACCCTTCTTCAGTTCTTTCGCTTGACATCCGTTCTCTTTCATTTGCTTACTCTTTTCCTGCTTTCCTTGTGCTTTCAACCCTAAGGAATTGTTTCTGCCCCTTCTTTTCGAAGCGGCGATGGTGTAAACTAGTATCCAGGTACCCACTATTTCCGATTCCTCTCACTTGTCCGCCTTATTTTCAAGTCTTCCACCTCCTTTCCCTCGCCGTTATGGTCCCCTATTTCCCGTCGCCGGATGTTTCTTTCTTTCTTCTAGTAAACAACCTGGCGGTCATTGGTCCCCTTTCAGCCCCCTCCTTCCGGTTTCGCTCTTTCTTCTGTCTGTGCCCATTTTCCTTTCAGCCTCTTCCTAGGATTTTGCTTTCCCCCCTTCCAACTACTTTCCCTTAACAGGATGCAGGTTTGATGGTTTGCGATTGATCAACCTACGAGACCCCTTTTTCCGTAACTTTCTCCTGCTTGTTAGCCATGATCGACACTCTGTTTTTCCATGTACTACATTTACAAGATTTTTTTTGCATCGCGCTTCTTACGTTGTCAGGTACCCCCCGACTCTATCTGTCGGGGCTCTTTCTTTAGATTCTCTGGACGTTTTTTGGCCGCATACATTCGCCCATGCGGCACGGTGGTTCGCACTCCCTCGACACCTCTCCGCTTTTACTTTTCCTCCGCCCTGCTCCTGTCTTTTTTGTCATATGACCCACTTTAATTATCCCAGGGATTTAAGAGCATGATTTTAGCTGCTCCTCATGTCATTCCGCAACGTCTTCCCTCCGCCCCATATCACTGTTTTCCTGAATTGGAAGTCCAGCCTGTCCTGTTGTCCCTTCTTTTGGTGCTTCTTTCTGTTAGCTTTCCGGACTCTCCCGGTCAATGGCTTATTTCTGATTTTTCGTTAATCTCCCCCTCCCACTAGTTTTTTTTTTGAGAGAGATGTCACGCCTCCTGACGCCAACAGTACAGTTATGTTTCCGCCTGATTTCCCTCTTCGCCATCCTGCTACCCCCTCAGGCACCATTTCCTTTTGATTTAAGCTCGTGCAGATCCCCTCTCCCCTCTGTGTAAACGTTTCGGATGCATTTTCCTGTTCGGAAAGAGTTTTTTGCAGACTTTGAATTACTCTTCCTTGCTTTCCCGGCGAAGGTCCCCCATGATGCCCCTCGGCGTTGATCCTTGCTTCCCTCAAGCATTTTCTTTTCCCCCTTCCACCGTGCGAACTGCCTCCATGGGTTCTTCTTGTTTTTTAAAGCAGGTAGCGCGTAAATCATTGGAGTTGCCCCAGTTCCCAGTCCAGTCACTTATTGTTTAACCTTCCCTTTTTCCCTCCCTTCAGGTCCAACGTCCTTTTTTCCCAGGTACCAAGCCCACTCTTCCGGTTAAGTGGGAATCAGCCGCCTGAATTTTTTCTACTATTACGTGAGCCAATTCATCTTAACATTCCCCCCCCTCACCCTTGATGGAAATTACAGTAATTAAGGAATCCCTCGGGAAGGTCGACCTTTTTTTTAAACTCTCACGCTGACGCGATCCCCCTTGACTAGCTATCTTAGTGCTCTTCTCACCACCCCCTTCTTTTCCTCTCTGTCCAGTCCCTTTCTTCCTTGAAAAAGGTAGAAGCATTTATGCGACTCCTTTATTTAGTCTCGCTTGATTAAATACTTTTCCTCCCCTCCGTCAACCCTTAGACCTCTCCACTAGTTCCCCCCTTTTTTTTTTTCAGAATCCGCCGGCGAATCGACTCCTCCTTCGACATCCCCCACCCAGATACGTTGCCGTTGCCCCCCTAACCGCAAGATTGCTTTAGTCAGTCTCCCAGTCTGAAGAGCGAGCAGTTATGGCTCTTTTCTCATCGTTATAATGCCTTTCCCCCCAAACTCTCGAAGCCATACTCTATCGTAGCGACATGTATTTGTGACCCTTCCACCGCTGCGGGCTTTTCTCTTCCCTTCCTCTGTCCTTGTTTTTGTTTTTTTTTTTTCGCCTAGATATCCTCTGCGTATGGCATTATTCCACGATCCTTCTGATTCTCTTCGTCCTCTCCCCCTTTCAATTTGGTCTTTTTTCTCGCTTTCCCTTCTCCCCCCCCTCCGTCGTGTTTCCCCCCCTGAAAAACTCGCCCCCCCCCCCCTTAATAGGGTAATGTTCCGGATAGCCGGTCTCCTTTGAAAATCCCTCTTCGTTAGGTCCCCTGCCCAACTTTCTTGTGCCTTCTTCGCCCTTAGAAACAAGGGCTCAGTCCTCGCTCTGAAGGCAGCGTAGCGTTAAGGCCATTGATCGCCGAGTCCGCCTGCAATCTTTCTCACTCGTAAGTTATCCCTCCCCCCGACCCAAAGTTTACGCGCTCTCCCGAGTTCCTTCGCGGCCTGATTCCATTCCCCCCTCCCGTATAGATACTCGGCCCCCCCCCCCATGAGACTGTTTCGTTCTTTTTTCAACTTTCCTTTCCTTCCTCGCTTTCCATCTTCTCCGTCCAATAAACGGATGTGACCCCCCGTCATTTTTGTAATTCTTTATTTCGTTCTCTTAACCGAGATGGCTGCTTCTCTCACTTCTTGGCGATCCTCGTCTCCCTTCTTTCAACCCACTACCGCGCAGTCGATCTATCGCGTCCCCTCGCCCGTACCCTCTGCTCGTCCCATAGCATCTCCTAGCCTTACTTCTCCCAGCACAAGCTTCCCCTGTTTGTACTTACCCCTAGGCACTTTTCGCCGCCTTTTCTTGGTCCTCCCCTTTTAACAACCGGTAAGGTTCCCCCCCCACCGCATCCGCGTAAGTAACTTTCCTTATCGATCCACAAACGTCTAGGAATACTATCGGATTATGTTCGCCCGGTAAAGAATTCGTCGGTCGGCGCCCGTCCCACCTCTCCTCTGCCCCCCCCTATTGGAGATCTGCGCATCCTTTTTCCCTTTTCAGCAATTGCATGCTCTCTTCTTTTTTTACCTTCCAAAAGACCAAACTCATGAGTTCCGCCCTTGACCGATACTTCGTTCTCTCCGAACGTCTCCCCCCTCCCCCCAACCTGCAGGTCTCTTTCTCTATCCTTTTTGAGAGGAGATCACATTACTTCCTTATGCGTTCTGCGATGAGACGCGTATCGCGCTCTGGTTCTTGGACCCCTTGTCGTTGACGTTCTCTATCCTGCTTCCCGCTTCCGCAATGCTCTTTTTGAAATGTTCTCCCCCTCTCCCAAGTTCCCCTACTCGTTGATCCTCCCTAGAACAGAGGCTGCACATAATCTGATATTTATTCAGCTTTTCTTCCTCCCTTCTCTCCGGACATAGACGCTTCGCGGATTGGTTCGCTTTGAACGTTACCGTCTCGACCATGTATTAAAAACCTTTCGGCCGGCCCCGCCACCTGCGAGGAATTTAGATCGGATTACCCCAGTCTCGATTTTTTCATACTTCCTCTTTCTTCTTTATCGCTCTACGGCTCGTGTCTTTCGTCCTGCAGGTCGTTCCGGAGCATTTTGGTTTAAGAGAGAAATGGAGCCTAGGCTGGCGTACTTGGATTATTCCCAATTTCAGTTCTTCTCTACACTACTTCAGTACTCTCGGGGATAGGATTCCCTCGGTATACAGTTGAAAGGATACGATTTTGCCGCGCGAGTTACTTAACCCTCTATTTCCAGTCATTCCGAAACTGCCTCTTCCTGATTCTTTTTTTACCGGCAGTTATCGTATTCCTATTTTTTTCCAGGGTTCTCCAGTATACTTCCCCATATGCCACGATGGGCGAACGCGTAGGGTAACTTTTGTACTCCGGCACTCTCCCCTCGTATATACGAACAGGTATCAGCGTCTTTCGATCAATGGGCTAACTTTTCCCCTGAGTTCTACTCCCCTAGAATGAGGCCTTGGTTTTCTCCTTTAGAGAGTTTGGAATACGCAGTGGTTTACTTTCATTTTGATGAGGGACTCTTCCTCTTTCGATATTTTCTTTCCATCCCCCTAATTAAAAGTCTTGTTAACCTTTTTCTCGTTCAGTTTACGATCAATGCAGAAGTGTGTCGAATTCCAATTCGCTAAAAATAACCATTGGTCCTTGATACGACAATTCGTTTTCCCCGGGCTCCAGGGAAGTTCATTATTGCCTATTAGACGAGGTATTTCCCATGCTAGTTCAATTCCCTACGTCCTTTTTACTTCCTTATCCCCCCTTTGAGTATTTTTTGTGTTTGATTTTCCGTTTTGATTTCCATATAACTTGCTTCTAACCCACAATCACCCCTTGGTCTTTTCGCACTCCGTGTCTTGTTTCACGGCACGTCCCCATTAATCATTGAGCTTTGCCTCGTTCCAACCCCCTGACCCTTGTTTTTTTCACCTTTATTACGAGCGATTCTTCGTCTTCTTTTTCGGTAGTACGGTGAGAACGAAATAAGGAACCTCGTATCTCCCATTGACAGTTTTAGCCCTTCGTATGAATCACTTCCCGAACTCTACCCGTGAGGTTTTCGCCAAATGCCCCTTTCTTCCTCGTGTTTCCTTTTAGGGCCAGCTGTCCGTCCCAGGACTACGGCGGCGAGACATGTGCCTCGGCCTTTATTTTCGCATATTTCAAATTCTTTACGCATCCGTTTGGCTTTTCCCGTATACCCGCTCCCTTTTTGCGGTGTGAAGGGCGCTCCCTTTCAACCGAGAAAATGCCCGTCGGTCAGATGACTGCCTTTTCCTCCGGAAACCACTTGCCTTTCTCCTTTCACCTCTTTTTCACTATGTTTCCTTTTAACAAAGATTTTATCTTCTGGGGTTTGTTTTTTTTTTTGTGGTGTCTCTCTCTTCTACGGACCAGCTCTTTTGTACCTTTGCGGTGGCACACCAGTCTTTCCCCCTGGAGTTTTTTTCCTACTTTTGTTTTCTCTCCCGCCTTCAGTTTGCAAGGATCATACTCCCCAGGTTCTCCGCGTTCCGTATTTATTATATGCGTAACTACCTTTCCTACCCTGTTTCCCATCAAATCGTATGATATTCTTCTCTCAGCCCCAAAGCAAATTGCACATTTTCTTCCCGCTCTTGTATTCGATCTGTGCCGTCTTTTGTGTTACGTATCTTAGCCCATCTTTTATCGGGTACCACGGTTTTAAATTGGTCAGTTCGTCGGTGGGCGTTTCCCTCCCCTCTTTGTTTTTTTCTCTCTAGCATCACTTTATTTGAAGTCCCCCGGAGCTGCTTTCCTCTTAACGTCTTCCCGCCAGTGACCGTAACACACCCGCGCGCTTTACTGCATAGCTGAGCACAGAAGTTTGCCTTACTGGCCCGGCTGAATGCCTCGCGGATTTTCCCTAAAGCGTTGTTCATACCGTAGTCTCCTATTTTCGATTCTGGACACGTACCCGGTATCTGCAATCCGTCTTTTTGCGAGCTACTCATTTCTTCCTGTGCCGCTTTTTCACGCCTACATTTCATTCTTATTCCATGGTAGGAGTACATCTGGTTGGCCCTTCGACATCCCATCTAAGATCTTCGAAAATATCCTCTATGCACGATTTCCCATATAGATTCCGTCAATTTCTCACTGTTTTCTGGCGCGGTATTGCATTTCTTCGCCTTTTTGACATTGTTACGCTCCACTGTTTACTTTGCACAATTAACAACGTCCCCTTCGTAGGCATCGTCTCCCCATAGGTTCGTATGCGCCGCGGTTACTATTTTTTCATTGTTCGTCCTCCCTTGTTACGAGAGCTCCGGGAATTCTTGAACCCTCTACCCCCTTGTACTGTGTAACCCGCCGCGGCGACGTTTTTATTGGTAGTGCCCTAGCTCAGTCTTGTTTCCCGTCGATACCCAGTATCGCGGTTACCAATGTCGATATACTGATTGTTCCTCTCCATTAGTTCTACTTCCCCTCATCGGCTCTCAATCGTGACTAGTAAGAACTCCACAGTCCTTTTTTGGTTTGGCAGCGGCAGCAGTCTTCCCAAGTAAGCGAATCGTTACGCTCCGTGAAACCCACCCTTCTCCGTATATGCGCTCCATACCAACCTTATTTGCTCGGCGAATACGTTATCCGATTAAAGGACGTCGCCCACCCCCCAGCTCCCCACGTCGACAGTAGCCGGAAATCCAGCCTGCCCTCTGGACTTGGACCTCTAGCTGCTTCTGGTCCCCCCGATATCAAACGCGCTCCCCGATATTTAAGAGCGCTTCGTCTATTGGTAGTGGAGCTTCCCTCCATTTCTCCAGTTCATGATAGTCGTTAAATTCAACGATGGGACTTCTTCGTTCGGATTATGATTCGACGAAATAAATCGCGCCCCCCCTTGCCGTAAATATTGTCAGACATGGCTTGCCTTTGCTGACAAGTGGCTCACTCTGAGATAACTTCGCATGGCCATTTTTTTCGAGGCGCCTGCTCACGTAAAGCGTACTTCGGCGACCCCCCGGCCAGCATAGTAATTTTTCGTTGAATCGCTTTACCTTTCTCACGCCGAGCACGCCCCGCGGCCCCTCCCCAACCATTTTAATGATTCTTCCGCGCCGAAGCCTGTTCCCGCTTTCGATGAATTTAGGTTCACTGGCTGCCCTTCCAGCAGCAGACTGTATTTAGGTACCGCGATCAATAACGTCTTAGGATGATTGAACTCCTCGTTTGTTTGGTGTGTTTTTGCTCCATTGCCTCTTCCTCCCCACCCACTACCGCCGCCCACACGGATCCCGACCGATGCAACTCCTACTGTACGCATGATGCAGTCTGGAAAGCATCTTAAGTATTCCCAATGCCAGCTGATCGCCTCCCGACTGTAACCGGCGTATGGCCTGTTTTTTCGTTTTTCCTCCCCCTGCACAAAACGCCATCCCTTGCACGCGCATCCCGCGAACCCGTAACTTTTCTTCCATGCTAAGCGCTCCCTCCCCAACCTTAGGAATACGACTTTTTGATTCTGTCCAGAACTGTTATATCTTCTCTCACCCATATACTAGGAATGTTCTCTGCGTTAATCGCGCCATTTGGCGCCAATTGATGCAGTCCTTCCAGTCCCTTTCGCTGTCGCAGAGACAATGCGTCCTTTGTCCGCCCGCTTGCGTCGCCCGTGTCGCGCCCCCAATCACAA
>Ga0179591_1372412_pt1 | contig 16970 bp, 33 predicted proteins | sample CZOMad2_1_08_16f_FD_182891 | JGI IMG/M metagenome (GOLD analysis project Ga0179591, IMG submission 182891) | Vadose zone soil fungal communities from Angelo Coast Range Reserve, California, USA - CZOMad2_1_08_16fungal (PacBio error correction) | ecosystem: Environmental > Terrestrial > Soil >... | reverse complement strand
GATTACCGTCAATTCCTCTTTTTTTCCTCCCGAGCGAGGGCAGAAGACCGTCTTCGCGAGCCCCTTTCCTCGGTTCCCTCTTTTCTCAGGGCTGTTGAGCAGGACCCACGAGAGACTCCCTCTTGATTTTTTTTCTTTTTGCCCTATAACATCTGCATGTGCTCATATCGCCAGGCACCAACGCCAACGTCACTGTCCCCCTTTTTTCCCATAGCGAGAACATCGCCGCCACTGGCTCCCCTTTGACAAAACCAAACCGGGGATCGACGCCGCACACGTCCTCTTCCTCGATTGTCAGCGATGGCGGACCATTGTTCCCCTCTATGGTTGGCCGGGGGGGTTTGTCTGCCCCCCCTCTTTTTTTCGCGGGCAATAGTATTCACGCTTGCTTTTTTTGTGGGCGGCGGCCAAGCGTCCGGTTGCCTTTTCTCGCCGTCGGTTCGTCCGGGTTTTCTTCTTCCCCGTTGAGGGCCGCGACATCGCGGGCCCCGTAGCCAGTCGCCATTAAAGGCTCCTCTGTCTCCCCTTCGCACAAGGTATTATATCAACCCTCTCCCACGCGAAGATTTTTCGCGATGCCCGCCATAACCAATCCTGCTTTTCATTTCTCATGGGGCCAGCGTGAGCAGCAACACGCCCCCCCCCTACTCGTATGGAAACAATAGGGGCAGATAGCTTTTTTCCTCCCCATCGGCCACCCATCGAAAATATGAGCCCCTTTTCCCTTCATATGATTCGCATATGAAACCTCCTTTCTCATCCCCCCTTGTTTTCCCTCCGCTGCCGTAAGCGTTCCCTCGTTGCCCAGTCGCTCGGTTCTGTATTTTGGTTCTGACGTGCCATTGTGCACGCTGTTTTTTCCTCCCCGTCCTCTCACGGACCCCAGGAGCCTTTTTCTTTGGTTGAGGTCGTAAGCACTCAGGTTTTCTTCCCCTTGGTGAAGTCGACGATATGGACGCGTACGTTTGAGTGTTCGTGCCCAGGGCGCCTTTTTTTTTCTGGGCAAAAGTCTTCATTTTTTTCTGCTCTCCCTCTCCTCTACCCACGGACGGACGATAGAAGAAGATGATAGACCACAAGCAACTTCTCTTCCTTTTTCTTTACGGTCGCCCGTTTCAATCTAAAAGGAAGCCCCCGCGTCTTTCTTCTCCCCACAAAAACTGAAGGTCATGACTCGACATAGATGATGCATCCTTTTTCCCCCCCTCAGTAGAGAATATAATTCCACTTGCCCAGCGGTTGAGGCTGCTTCAGACTTCCCCCCCCCATCCCCGAGAAAGGACAGGGGGGGAGACGGCCGGATTTGGCGATCTTTTTTTTTTTTTTTTTCTCCTCAACGCGGTTAAGTTTGTATCCACGAAGATTGTTTTCAGTCTCTTTTCGGTTGAAGGTGGCCCTAGTAGAATGGCCCAGTAAAGGTAAGCATGGGTGAGGTTCTGCTTTTGGCCCCAGTGAGGCGGGCATGCGCTTGGCTTTCTGTCGGCGCCGGTGAGATAGGCCATCAATGGCGGTTTCCTTTTTCTTCCCCCCATGCGGAGGTCGGTGACGTTGCCCCCCCCCATTCTTCCCCTCCGGTGAGGTATGCCCCATTGGAGGTCGGGCCCGCCCCCTTCTCTTCATTTCCCCCCATGATTTCTTTGGGTAGGGCCAAATTTCGGCTTCTTTCGGCCCCGTGGAGATCCGGCCTCCTTTTTCCCCCGCGATCGCCGTGCATGCAGAATTCTTTGTCCCCTCCTCTCTTCCTGCCTATCCTGTCACGGAAAATAGACGCGTTCATGCGAGCCACCCGCCGGTCCCCCTTTTCTCTCCATTCACCCTGGCCAGGGTATTGGAGACACACTTTAATTTTTTTCCCTTTCTCCCCTCCTTCGGGGTACGAGGACAAAGATATGCCGGAGGTCGTGGAAGCGAAAGTCGGCTTTTTCTCTTTGCGCTCGGCCATCGCGCGGGGAAAGAGAAGCGGCAATTCCCCCCCGTTTCTCCCGGCCTGGACAGCGAGAGGGAGGGTCCGCGGCTCGCCGTTTTTCCCCGCCGCAGATCGATATCGTGCGGTCTCCCTGCTCCGGGCTACCGCGATAAGGCAGAAGCACCACGGGGTAGATTTCCCCCCCTTCCTTCTTCTTTGGGCGTGGGCGTTCACATGAAGTGAGACAAGCGCCCCTGCCTTCCTCCCCCGGTTGTAGGGGCGAGGCCTCCAGCCCCCCCTTTTCTTACTGAGGCAGCGAGATAGCGGTTGCCCCTGGAGTTCCTCCTTCCTTTCCCCCTCGCCACCGGGCCGGGGTCACCTGATCGAGGGCCTTTTTTCCCCCTAGGCGAGCTGCGGCCCCTGGGGGGATGCGTGCCCTTCTTGTCTTCTTTTATCGCCAGGAGGGCACCCAAGCGAGCGTGTCCTCCTCCTCCCCGTTTTTTTCTTTTTTGGGAAAACTCCTTCCTTTTCCCGCCCGGAAAAGGAAGGCGCACCGAAAATTCTTCCTCCTCTTCGGACGCTGCGAATAGATAAGGTGACGTCTTTTCTTTCTTCAGGAACCGGCTGGAAAAGACCAGGGCGCCTTCCCCCCTTCCCCTTCTCCCTACGCGGTCTTTGAGGGGGGTGGAGGAGGCGGCCTCGCCCCTACATGTGCTCCTTTTCCTTTTCGCGTCTCACGGATGTGGGAACGCCCAAGCCTGCTGGCGGCCTTCCCTTTTTTCTTTTCTTTGTGCTGGGCCTTATCGGGAAGGGCTCGTTCTTTTCCCCCTTCACGATATACGATTGCGCCTTCCCCCCCCCCCAAAAACGGCGAGAAGCGGCCCTACCGTCCTTTCGACCGTTGCGACCCTCGCACAAGGTGCGCCCGCATTGACACGCAGCTGCTTCCTTTTCTCCCCTTTACCCAAGGCCTGAGTGAGGCCGGGCCCTCTCTCCCCCTCCCCTTCTCCTATGCAGGGGGAGCTGTTATATTGGAGATGGCGAGGCGCTTTTTTTGAAGCGCTATGCCACCTCCAGAGGGCCCACACTTTTCTTTCTCCTTCCCTCCCAGGCGAGTTTCCGTGACAGGCATATTCATGGATATCTTGTGCTACTTTCTTTTTCCGCAAGGGCGTCGCTGTGTGGAAACCTTCCCTCCTTCCTTATTCTCCCCCTTGGCCGCGGACATCCATGGGGCCGACCTCCATGGGGCCCCTTTCCTTGCCGACCCATCAAGGGGCCGACTTTTTTTTCCCTTCCTTCGGTCCCTAATTGAGGCCGATCTACCGGCACCGACCTCGCATGGGATCCCTTTCTTTCTGCCCTCATGAGGCCGATCTCACCGGCGCCGCCTCACTTCCTCCCCCCCTCTCCTTCAGGCCCGCCTCAATGGGGCACCCTCAGGCGGGACGAGCGAACCGGCACCCCTCCCCCCCCCCTTTTCGGGCCACCTTCACGAAGAAGACATGCTCCTTGCTCCCCCCCCTTCACCGCGGTGAGGGGGCCTTTAGAGCCTTTTCTCCCTCCCCGCTCGCCAAATCCGGGCCGCTCCACCTGGCCTTTCTTTTCTGTTTCTCTCAAAGTTGCAAAGATGTAGACTCAGGCCCCACCGCTGGGCCCTTCCTTTCTTTACCCCTTTCTTCCTAGCATGAGAGTCAGGACCTTAAGTTTGTTTGGTCGACTGTACGAGGTCTCCCCCTTTTTTTTTTTCTTCAAGGGCACCGTATCCGCGGACTTCCCCTCCCCTCCCTTCTCCGAGAGAGAAGTTGCTTTTGGTACTATATATCGGCCGTTCTATCGCCCCCTTCCTTTCCGAAGCGGCACGGGCGGAGAACGGGACGAGTCAGGAAAACGACGCCCCCCCCCGGTGTTTCTTCTCCCTACCGCGCCTGGGCACGAAAATCAAAACGTACGCGCCATATCGGCGCCTTTCCCCTTCTCCTTTTGCTGTAGACCTCACCGCCGCAGCGAGGAAGCCATTCTGATTTTTCCTTCTCCCCTCTTCCCCCTCGGGGCCAAGGGCACGTTCAGAACACAATCCAACGCAGTGCTGTCCCCTTTTTCCCCCGGGGCATAGGGGAAGCGCTACGGCAGGCGGCTTTCCCTTTTTTTCTCCCTCTTTCCCTGATAAGGAGGTTAAATATGCGAATAATATTTCAGATGGATATGTCTCTTTTTTGGCGATGGGTCGGCGGAGGGAGACGTATAGCTTTTCCTATGTCTTTTCTCATTCCCTCTCGAGTGGGGGGCGGTGTTGCGCTCAAGCTGGCCTTTTTTTATGGCGGGCACTGGATCCTTCTCTCTTGGGAGAGGGTGATATAGACTTGTGAGGAATGGTCGGCCCAGCCACCCTAACAGTCCTTTTTTCCTTCCCGCCATCTTTCCCCCCCTTCCCCCCCTTTCCCGCACGGGCCAGCAGCGTAAACTGGAAGAACCGACGTCTTTTTTTTTTTCCTCCCACCCGAACCGACACAGTCTTTTCCTCCTCTTCCCGCTCTATTACGGAGGCATTGTGGCAGGGACAACGCCACACCATTTTATCTGGATGCGGGCCGGAGCGCTGCAGTCCCTCTTTTCGTTTTTTTTTTTTCATCATTTCTCCCCCTTGCAAAAAGCGCTTGGGGGCGAGGTTCCGATATTGCCGGGGAATTGTCCTTGGCGATATGAGCACATGCAGATGTTATACGCCCCCCTTCCCTCCCTCTCTTTCCGAGCACCGAGATAGTAAGTAGTATATAGTGGGGCTTTTCCCTCTGGGGCCGCTACGATGCTCCAAATGAGGATGCATGCACAGGATTTTTTACTCTTTCCTTTCCCTTCCTCGCTCGGGAAATGGAGCATGGAGGAGACTGACCCAGGTCTATACGTTCCCTTTCCCCTTTTTTCTCTAGAGATGTAACGTCACGGACAGTATAGAATGGGTAAGTCGCCTTCCCTCCGTCCCTTCTTTCTAGCCCGGATCTGGGCAGCATCCGCATGTGGAGCATCGTGCGGCCCCAGCGGGGAGCAGTCTTTTTCCTTTTTTTTTTTCTGAGATAGCGCGGGAGCTCGTAATCGGCGAGAGGGATGTTTTCCCTGCTTCTCTCCCTGCCCCCACTGCAACGCACTGGCCAGGGGTTGGCCTGCATCAATCCGGCCCTCTCCTTTTCCCCTGATCCATGCTGACCCCACCTTTCCCTTTCCCTCCTTACGGCCCGAAGCCACGATCGCGAGGAAAGGATGGCGGCATCGAGCAGGCGAAACTCTGGGCCTTTTTTTCCCTTCTCGCGGGCAATCGTCTTCACGAGGAGATCGTGACCCTCGGTTTTTTTTTTTTTTCGGTGGTCAGGATCGCCGTCGGTTCTCTTTTGCGTTTTTTCCCGGCGCATGCACTCGCGGGCAAGGTTTTTTTTTTTTGTTTTTTTCCAGGACCCAATGCGCACAAGATTATATCACCCTCCTTCCCCTAGACTTCTCTGATGCCGCCCTAAACACTCATGCGGTGCATCTTGTGCACCCCCCCTCCCCTTTCCATTCTCACCCAGCGTATGGAAACCATAGGGGAAGATAGATGGAAAGAACTTCCTTCCATATAAGCCCCTATCCCATGATACAGAAGCGTCTGGACCTTCCTCTTCCTTCCTTTCCCTCTCCTCTCTTTTTCTCGGTATCAATAAGATGCTCTTCTTCTGGCGCTCGCGCGTAATGTGAATGCTCTTTTTCTTTCCTTTTCAATTGTGCCCGCTGGGCCTCTCTTTTTTTTTTTCCTTTTTTCCTCTGGATTCTCTGCTGCGGCGGTGAGTCGTACAGCAACTGCACCTTAAGGCTCGGGATCTGGCAACTGGGTGAAGTCGCCGATCTGTTTTTTTTCCTTCCCCCCCCTGGAGGTCGATGGTGATGGGCACCAGCATGGTGAGTAGTTCCGGACCTTTCCACTTTTTTTTTTCTCCCCTCCCCAAACCCCACCCACGGGTACTGGAGAAGAAGCGTGATTAGGACCATTCTCTTTCCTGGCGATCGTTGTCCGGATAAGGTTTCCCCCCCCTTATCCCTCATCTACCCCTGTTGTTCTGGAGATCCTCGTTTCCTTTTTTTTTTTTTTCCTCGCATAGCTGATGAAAGCAAGGTAGTCCCCTTTTTCTTCCTTCTCTTATAAATGCAGTAGAGAATATCATTCACTTTCCCAGCGTTTCCTTTTTTCATCTCCCAGTCGCTCAAAAAAAAGCCTAGATTCCCCGGGGAGAGGCCCGGGATTTGCGAGCGTTCTCTTCTCCTCCCCCGCACCCCTCCCCTCATCTTGTCGCGTATTGAAGCGCGCCCCTAGGATATGTCTTTTCCCTAGGTAGAATGGCCTATTTTTTTTTCTTTTTCGCGCGGTGAGATCGGCCAGCCTGAGTCCCCCAGTGAGAGGGAATATTCCCTGTGGAGCCCACTGCGGCGGAGGAAGGTGAGGTCAGGAGAAGAGGGACTATCCCTCCTGCGCCGAAGGTTGCTTTCCCCCCTTTTTTTTAGCCATGCGGAGGATCACGTTTTCGGGGGTGAGATCCCCTTCCCCCCTCGGGAGGGTAGGCACCATGGAGGGCCCTCGGCCCCATGGAGGTCTTAAACTTTCCCCCATTTCGGTCGGAACCATGGAGGTCTTTTCCCGCGAGTCAGGCCCTGGTCCTTTTTTTTATCGCCATGGAATGGGCGCCACCCCCCTCGAAGCCTGATGACTTAATTTTTTTTTTCCCTCGCTCACGTCTCCCTCGATACCATGACTTATTTCCCCCTCCTCTCGTTCAGGCGAGCACCACGCCGCCGTTTACTTTTCTGGGCATAGCGCTTCAACCATGGCCATTTTCCAAAGAGACTAGCCACTGAATCTCGAGTCTTAGTTCTTTGGCGGCGAAAGTCGGCAATGCCGGCCCTTTTTTTTCCCCGGCCGTAGCGAAATCGAGGGGCGCTTTCCCCCCAATATACGATCCTCCTTGTGTCAATGAGGAGGAAAATTGGCGAGGGTCTGCACGTCTGTCCCTTTTCTCCTTTCTCTCGTCTCGCCGTTTTTGCGTGTGGGGACTTCAGCCCCTCTATAGTGCCAGGTCAGGCTGAGGATTTCCCTTCGCAGCACCACGGGGTCGAGTCCCTTTGTGTCCCCTTTTCCCCTTCCCTCATCAGCGTGGGAGTTACCATCCGTGAGTCCCCCCTCCCCCAAAACGCCGCACCCGGTGTAGGGGCAGAGGCCCCAGCCCCCTGACCGAGGGTCGTTTCTTTTTCCTCTCTCTTTTCCCTTTTGAAGGCGCCCGGGTCTCGGCAAGAAGGTCCCTCCACTTGCCAGCCGGGACGGGGTCACTGATCGAGGCGTCCCCCTTTTTTCTTTCCCACTAGGCGAGCTGCGGCCCATGGTGGGCTTCCTTGCTTTTTTTTTTTCCCCCTTCTCTTCGGTAGCGACTCCAGGAGTGCAACAAATCTCTCTCTTTTCCTTCTTTCTTTTGGCCCTCCTGGGAGCTACTCTTCCCGCCGGCAAAGGGCCGGGACGCAGCCCCCCTTTTTTCGTGGAGCAAGCAGCTCGGACCGCCTGCTCGTTTCCCTTCTTCCTAGGTAAGGACCCCAGGCGGCCAAGACCCGGGCGGCTTCTTCTCAGTTCATGCCCTAACGACCGCGGTCGTTTTTTTTTTCTTGCTTCCCCCTCGACCCTACACGGGTGCGGCTTTTTTTCTTTCCTCTTGGACGCCCACGCATGCTGCGGCCTGACCAGGCTCCCCCCCTTCTTTCTTCCTTATCGAAGGGAGCCGGGAAGCAGGAGATCCCCTCTCTTTCGGCGGTTCCCAGATGACCTGCAACAACCCCCATCTCCCCCTCCTTCCCCCATTCGTGCAGAACAGTGAAGGCACTCGCCCCTTTTTCCCCCTATGCCGAGCGCCCCTCGATGGCGCTCTCCCCCCCATTTTTTTTTTCTTGCCTTCCCTGCCTGACTTTCGCGTCACAGACCTAAGGGAATAGCTTTGCCTCTCCTTCTTCGACGGCGATGGGGAACAAAGACCTCATGTCTTCCCTTCCCCCCTCGAGGCCAACAAGGCCGAGTGGTGGCTCGCATGAACTCTTCCTCTTTTTTTCGCGATGGGCGAACCTGAGCAAGATCCATCTTAACTCCCCCCTCTTCTCCCGTCCCAGGGGAGATAATGAGGACGGATATCACACGGGGTTCTACCTAAATGAGGGAAGAATCCCCGACTTCCTCCCCCATTGTTTCCCCGACCTCCATGAGGTCTCCTCCCCCCGGCGTGGCCCTAATTGAGTCTATTTCACCATCTACGGGGCCGATCTCACCGTTCTTCTTTTTCCCCCCGGGAGACGAAAGCACCTCACGACCTTGGCCCTTCAGGACCGCCTCACTGGGGAAACCCTAGTCGTTTTTCCCCTCACCCAGGCTGACATTTAAGGGGCCATTCTCTGGGTCTCCTCCTTCTCCTCGGCGCGCTCAACGAGACAATCTTACGGTTGATACAAACTTAACCCTCTTTTTTTTCTTTCCCCCCCAGAACCCTCTACCATCGCACGATCGCCCTTAATTTTTTTTTTTTTTTCTCTACACTGGGAGATTGAAGTCGCCAAGCTGTATGTATTTTTTCTTTCCCTTCTTTCTCTACTGCATTTTCCGCTCGCACAAATCCTTTTCCTTGACTTCTTCCCTTCCTTTGTTGGTCGCTGTACGAGGATTCTGACAGAAACAAGGGATACCTTTCTTTCTTCCTTTTTTTTCCCTTCTCGCGACACGATCGACCAGGAAATATCGATTTCTCTCCTTCTTTGTGGTCCGATCATCGGCGTCTATCGCCAGTACGTGGGATTTTCTGGGCATGGCTGGAACGGACGAGTCCGGACTTCCCCTTCCCCTCTCCGTGGAGGAGACGAAAACAGCGCCTTTTCGACTCCGCCATCCGGGCGACGTCACCACATGGCAAGATCCCGAGCCTCTCCTTTTTTCCCCCCTCCGCAGCGAGGCAGCACAGGCGGAATGCCCTACTTCCTGCCGCGGTCCCAGCGGGCAATGGCACGCAAGAAACAATACACACGCGGCTTTTTTCTTTCTCCGCGGGAAGCGCTACGGCAGCGGATTGAGACCGAGAAGGTCCTTCTTTTCCTATGCGAATCATATTTCAGATGGAATAAGGTACAATAACGTTTCTGTCTCACTGGTTTCTTTTCGGCGGGAGACTTATCGCTTTGCAATCGATCTGCCCCTCTTCAATCCCCCCTTCTATTTTTGGGGTCGTGTTGCTGCTCAACGTGGAACTCGCCCGCGTCCTTTTTTTCTCTTTCCCCTCCCGGACTGGGGCGGGATTATCGCGTGGGAGGGGTTCTATTTTCCCCTTTACTTCTCCTTGATGGCGACTGCTACGCGGGCCCTTGCCCGCGATTCCCCCTTTACGGCCAGGGCCCGCAGCGTCCCCGCGACGAACGACGGTCTTTCCTTTCCCCCCTCCTTTCTCCGCCTCCCACCCGAACGACACGTTCACGAGCCCGCGTGAAGACGATTTGTGGCAGACCAACGGAAAACCCTCTCTTGACTTCTTTCCCTCCCTCTTGCATCGCGATAGTGGATGGGGAAGGAGAGTGCAGACGTTCGTCGTGTGCGGCCTCTCTTTTTCCTCTTATGGCGGCCGATGTTCTCGCTATTGCCGGGAAGTCCCAACCTGCGTTGGTGCTGGCGATATGAGCAAATGGCAGATGTTATCGGCCACCATTCCCTTCTTTTTGGGGATAGTAAGTAGTCTCTCGTGGGGTAATTTTCCTGCTACTCTTCTCCACATGCGGATTGATTTTTTTTCCTGGCCTCGCCTCGGGACTGGAGATGACGGCGACTGACCCATTTCCGTTTCTCCCCTTCCCCTTTTTTGTTTACGTCTTATGCTGTACCGTTCACGGACCGTATAGACGGTCAGTAGCCGTCAGCTCAGCACGAGGCGAGGTCCTTTTTCTTTCTTTTTTGCTCGTAGCGGGCCCAGCGGAGAAGGCTTTGAGCAGGAACCACCCCCGACTTTTTCTGCTCTCAGCGCGGGAGCTCGTAATCGGCGAGAGGATGGTGGCGATAACATATGCAGTTCCTCCCTTCCTTTCCCGGGGTTGGGCTGCGGCATTCAAGGGCAATAGACTTTTTTTTCCTTTTCTCCATGCTGACAAAACAACGGGATCGCCCAAGGACCCCCGTCCCCGCCCTCCCCCGATCGCGATGACAGCGATGGCGGACATACGAGCAGCGAAACTCTGGTCCTTTTCCTTCTCGCGGGCATCGTTAACAGCGGGTTCACTTGTCTTTTTCCCCCAGTCGTGGAAATATGGGCGTGAAGGTTGGGAAGGATCGCCGTCGTTTCCTTTCTTTTTTTTCTTTCCGCGACATAGCGGGAAAGGGAAGGTCTACAGCTTTCCCCCTGCTCCCCCTTTATTATCTTTCACCCTCTCAAAAGCGAGATTACCGCCCCAGCGATGCCTGAGGAGATGCCTCCTCCTCCTGCGAGGGCCGCGTGAGCAGAAACGCCCCCCCTCTTCTTTTTTTCCCCACCATAGGGGCAGCTAGATGGAAAAAGCGATAAGTCTCCCCGCAGCTTTTTCCCCCACCTCCCTCCTTTCTTGACCCTTATCCATCTGAAATATTGATTCGAATATGAACATACTTATCCTGTAAAGCGCTCTCTTTTTTCTTTTTTTTCTTCCCTCTTTCTCGCATGTGAGACTGCGTTGTATTGTGTGATTGACGTGACCTTCTCGTTCTTCTCTCCTTCCCCCACGTCATCAGCATGGGATGATAGATTGGAGGAGGTGAGGTCGTACATCCCCCCTCCTCCCATGGGTGAAGTCGCCGATATGGCGCGTAAGTGGACTTTTTCCTGCGTTCTCTTTTCTTTTTCCCCCGCATTGTGCGTCGTTCCGAGGAATCGCCGTTCTCCGAAGTGCACGCTTCGACCTTTCCCTTTCCCCCCAAGCAAATCTTGCGCGGAGACCGTTTTAATTTTTGCTCCCCTTTTCTCCCCGTTTTAATACCTAAAGGCAAGCCCAGGCATCGCCTTTTCCCCCTGAAGGTCTGACCGCATAGCTGATGAAGAAAGGGGAGAACTGAATCCCTTTGGTGCCCCTCTCCTCTCTCCCCCTTTTTGCCCCAGCGGTGAGGCCTGAGTAATACAGCTTGGCGACTTCCATCTTTCCTCTCTCTTTTTTTTTTTCTCTGCCCGGATTTGGCGAGCGTGCGATGGTCGAGGTTTTCTTCCTCTCTTCCCTCCCCGCGGTTAAGTTTGTATCACCGAAGATTGTCTCGTTTCCTTTTCCCTTTTTGGCCCTAGGGGTAGAGACTGCACCCTTTTCTGTCGGCCGGTGAGATCGGCCCGCCTGACTTTTTCCTCCCTTCGGCGGGCGGATTGATTCTCCTCTTCCTCAATGAGGGCCGCGCCGGTGAGATAGGACCCGGAGAGGTTAGGCATCTCTTTGGACCAAATGAGGGACACTTGTGATTCCCCTTTTAGGTCGGAAAATGGAGGTAGGAAACATGGAGGTAGGACCCATTTCTTTCCTTTTCCCCCCCCCCCAATGGAGGTAGGAAACATCTTTTCTTCATGGAGGTGAGGACACAGTGGAGATCTCGCCTGGACTGAGACACGTCATCTTCCGAATATGGAGCTGCTCAGGTTTTCCCCCTATGCCTGTCCCGGAAACATCGAGAGTTATGCGATCCCCACAGCTTTTTCCCTCTTCTCGGTGGGCATAGCGCTTCAACCATGGCCAGGTTTTTCCTTTCCCAAGAGAATCGCCACACTGCATCGCCTCTACCCCTCTTTCTGGGGGCGTGGAAGCGACAGTCCCCCTTCCCCCTTGGTAAAGGACGTAGCGACAAATTGGCTTCCCTTTCGGTGGAACGAGAGCGGAGTGTCAATGCGGTCTCCCCTTTTCCCTTCCTGGCCCAGCGAGCGGGAGGGTCACAGCTTCCCCGCCCCTCTCTTTTCATCTGGGCAAGCGCAGACTCGATCTCATGCTTAAGGGATCACGCTTTTCACCACGTGAGGTAGAGAAAAAAGGTTGTGCTCGCCTTTTTTTTTCCTTCTCTCCAGCGAACCCGGCAAAGACCCCTCTACCCCTCCTCCACCCGGTGTAGGGGCGAGGCCTGCCAGCCCCCCCTTTTGTGAGGGATGACTGAGGGTGGTTTTCTCTCTTTTGACGGTGGCAGGACCCGGGTCTGTGCCCTTCTCCCGGGCCGGGGTCACCTGATCCCCCCATCCCCCCTCTAGTGCTCCACTAGGAGAGAGCGGCCCCCTTCTCCTGCCCTTTGCCGGGCGGGACCTCCTCCCTTCTTTTCCCAATATCTCTCTTTACTCCTCATCCGTTTTTTTTTTTCCTTTTTCTCTCTACCCGCCGAGAGGTGACCTCGACCTCCTCCCACCAGGGGCCTTTTTCTCCCGCAGCTCGGAAGGCTCGTCCCCCTTGCCCGGCTGGAAGAGTGTAGGACGGCTTTGCCCCCCTTTCACCGTCAACCGCATATATCGCTTTATCCTCGTCTTTGAGTGGGGGTGGATGGAGGCCTTCTCCCCCTTTTCTTCGGCGTTGCGGGAAACGAGGGGCCCCCTTCTCTTGGTTTCTCTGTGGAACGCCCCGCCTGATGGCGGCCCCACCCCCTTTGTCTCTAACAAGTGGTGCTTTCTTTTTTCTCCGGAAGAAGGAGATAATCCCCCTTCTTTTCTCGATCTGAGGCGTGCCACAGCTGACCCTTCCCCCCCCCCCGCTCGATGGACAGGCCGTCCCTATCCCCTTTCTCCTCATTCATTGACAAGACAGCTGCTCTTTCCCCGCGCCGATTTCTTTTTCTCCCCAGGCCCTGCGTAGCAGGCAATTTTTTTTCAACCTTCCCCTCTTCATCGTTCACTCCTCGATGCAGGGGGGAGAGTCTCTGTCTTCCCAAGAACCTGGAAATGGGAAGAGATTTTCCCCCTTCCGGAGTGGTGGTGGAGCGATGCGGCCAGATAGACGTTACTTCGGACTCTTTATCTTATCGATGGAGAACACGCTCTTTTTCTTTTTGGAATACGTTGGAGACAGTCCCGTCCGGCTGAAAAGGGGCCGCCTTTCCTTTTTTTCTTTCCCTGGGCCCTGACTCCATGGGGACGACCAGCAATGGGGCCGACCCTCCTTTTTCTTTCCGACCTCACCGGCGGTGGCTATTGACGATCTTTCCTACCCTTACGGGGCCGATCTCACCGGCGCGTTCTCGCCCGCCATCAGGGGCTTTCGGCCCGCCCAATGGGGCCCACCCTCAGGCGTTCTTCCCCCAGGTGACCTTTACGGGGCAATTCGATAGTCTCCTCCCTATCGAGCAGCGCTGCAACGAGACAATCTTCGGTGCTTCCCCCTGCGACCATAGAGGCCCCAGCACCTCCCCCTCCCTTTCCGCACCCCTGGCCTTCTAAGGGGATGTGGGTCTTTCCCTTCTTTTTTCCTTCGCCAAGCTGTAGGACTCAGGCCGCACCGCCAATTTTCCTCTCCCCCTCCACCAATCCTTTGATTCAGTTATACCATGGCTTCACAGCTATCCCCTTCTTTCTCTTTACGAGGATATACAGCCCCTTTCTCCCCCCCCTTTCCTGCTATAAAACGGGCGACCGTATCGGCGACACCCTTCTCTCGACAGTTGCTTGTGGTCCGATCATCGGCGTCTCCCCATTCTCTCCTCTGCCCCCTTCACTGGCAGGAGGAACGGAAGAGCCGGACGAGCCCTTTTTTTCCTCTTCTCCGAAAACGAGCCTGGGCACGCAATCTTCCTCTTTCTCCCTCACTTCACCTTCCCAGCACGCCCTTGCTCGGTTGAATGTTCCCTTTAACTTCCTCCAGGCGGCTGACGTGCCAGCGTCATGGGGTACCGTGCGCGGCTCTCCCTTCAACGCAGGCTGCACCTGACCGCGATTTTCTCGCTCTTCCCCCCCTTCAATCAGCGGATTGAGCCTCTTTTCATCGGCGACTCATATTTCAGATGGATAAGGTCCCTCCTTTTATCGGGGCTCATATTTTTCGATGGGTGGCGATGGGTCGGCTTTTTCTGCACTTTCTCGCTTTTCCATCTATATGCCCCTCTTTCTTTCCTTCCCCCTCCTGCGTGGGGGGCGTGTTGCTGCTCAACGATGGCCCTCTCTTTCTTGCGGCATCTCATCGCTCTTTTTCGAGGGTGATATAATACTTGTGAGAATTTGTTCTGCAGCCACCCTCACAGGCCTTTTCTTTTCTTCCTCAACGGGGAAAGAACGGTCCCAGACCCCCTTCTCTTCCTTACCACGTCACCGCAACAGATGGCCACCGATTTTCTTCCTCCCGAGCCGCGTGAGAAGATTGCCCGATATCCCTCCCACCCTTTCCTTGCCCAGAGTTTAGAAATTGCTCGATTTCCTTTTCTTTTTTTGGAGCGTGCAGACGTTCGTAGTGTGAGGCGTCGAGTTTCCCCCCCCCATCTCCCTTTTCTGCGATGTTAGATATTGACGGGAATGCGCCAGTCCCCCCCTTTTTTTGCGATATGAGCACAGGCAGATGTTATAGGACAAATCCCGCTTTCTCCTCCCTCCTCTGCCTCGCGTGGGATAGTAAGTAGTCTCTCGTGGGGTTTTTCCTTTTCCTCTTTTTCCCCACATGCGGGATGCATGACCATCCCTGGTTTTCCCCTTCTCCCTTTGCTGGAGCTGACGGCGACTGACCAAAGTATAGACTGTCCTCTTTTTTTTGAGAGAATGATGTACGTTCACGGACCGTATAGGACTGTTTCCCTGTCACTTTCCCTCCTCTCTCCCTTATAATGGCATGAATACGATGTGGAGCATCGTAGCGGCCCAGCGGGGGATCCCTTTCTCTTTCTTTTTCTTTTCTGATCGGCGAGATAGCGCGGGAGCTTTCATATTTCCCCTTCCTTTTCCTCCCTCTCCCCGCCCCAATCGCAACGCAAGGCAAGGGGTTGGGACTGCGCCTTTTTCTTTTTTTCTTCTTTTTGCCTTGATCATGTGACAAAACAAACCCCCCCCCCCTTCTAGCTTTCCCCCCTTCCCCCCCTTCCTCTCCACGATCGCGAGCAGCGATGAGGCAATCGGAGCCTTCTCCTTTTCGTTTTTGTACTCTTCGTTCATCGTCTTCACGCGGGATGAGTGAAAATGGTCGGTTCGTCCTTTTTTCTTGTCCCCTGACTGTGGTCAGGATCGCCGTCGTTTAGTCCGGGGACTTTTTTCGTGTTTTTTCTCCTTTTTCCTAACGCTCCTTCCGTGAGGCGTGGCGGAAGAACATGCGCACAAGTAATACTATCCCCTTTTTTCTTTTCTTCTCCGCCCTAACCACTCCTGCGGTGATAGCTACAGCCGGCCCCCCCTCAGCTCCCCTTCTTCTTCCCCTTTCTCCCCCGCGTATGGAAAACAATAGGGGCAGATAGATGGACCCTTCCCCTTCCCTTCTCCTCTACAATGCTACAGAAGACGTTATGGCCCGTTCTTTCCCTCTCCACCTCCTTATCTGTAAAGCGCGTCTACCGTCTCGGTTCACTCCGCGGCCTTATTCCCTTTTCTTGCCTCTGGTTGTATTGTGTTATTGAAGTGCCATGTGCCTTTGCCTTTTTTCCCTTCCTCCGCTGGCTGAAAGATGCGGCTTTTCTTTCGGCATCGGGATCTTGCAACTGGTTTCGCCCTTTTTTCTTTCCCCGTCGGGTTCGTCTCCTCCACGGAGAGTACGATGGTTGATGGGCCACCAGCCTTCTTTTTTCCCCCTCCTTCGCCCTCATCCTCTACCACCCACGTACTGGCGATCTTCGACTTTTTCTCTGGAGCAGTATTTCATGGTCGATAGTGTCGAGGATACGGTCGCGTTTTCCCCTTTTTTTCCAGTCTCCCACCAAACTGAAGGTCATGAATCGCATCTGACTTTTCCTTTTTCTTTCCCCTCAGTAGAGAAATCAGCACTTGCCCAGAGGCTGAAGGAATGAGTAATACAGCTTGGCTACTTCCCCCTTCCTTCCCAGGGGGACGGCAAGGATTTGGCGCTTGATTCTTTTTTCTCCAGGTCTCTAGGACCCCGCACCGCGTGAAGTTTGTATCACCGACTTTTTTCTTTCTTCTTCGGCTTCTTGTGAAGGTGGCCATAGGTCTACTTTCCACCCTTCTTCTTCTCCTTTGAGATCGGCCAGACGAGGGTGGAACAAGTGAGGGTCTCCCTTTTTTTCTTCGGTCGGCGCCGGTGAGATCGGCCTTAGGAAGAGCAGGTGAGGCTCTTCCCTTCTTCCCCTTTTCGGTGAGCTCGGCCTCAATGAGGGACATTCGGCTTCCCCTTCGGTCGGAAACATGGAGGTCGGAACATGGATTCCTTTTTTCTTTTCGGCCCCATGGAGGTCGGCACATGGCGGTCTGCCTAGACTTTCTCCCTTGGACTGGCGCAACGTATTCCACACCTTCTTTTTTTTTTCTTTTTTCTTTTCTGTTTCGCAATCGCTCATCTCTTCCTCTTTTCCCCCCTCTGCCGCTTCATGCGAGCCAAAAAGACGGAAGTGTGGGCTTCTTCTTTTTGTCTTTTCCCCAGCGCCTACCGCCTCAAGATCTTTTCCCCTTCAAAGGCTATGACGGAGGTATGGAGCGACCTTTCCTTTTTCTTTCCTGGGTAAAGGCGTAGCGCCGTCCCTTTCTTTCCCGAGCAGAGGAGTGTAAATGGGAGCACTCTTCCCTCTTTTCTTTTCTCGTTCGTGTCCGCGGCTAGCAGTTTTTTGTGTGGTTCCCCTTTTCCTTTTTTATATTTTCTTGCCAGGTAAGGTTGCCCCCCCCTTTTCCTTCCTCAGCACAACGGGGTAAGAGAAAACGGTTGTGGCTCGCCTGGCCTCTCCCCCTCCTTTTTGCACCCTGCCCGCGGTTCCAGCAAATTCCGGGTAGTCCCCCCTTCCCTTTCTGTCGTGAGGGCATGACTGAGGGAAGAGAGATAGCGTTTGACTTTCTCTCTTTCCCTCTTCCATCCTTGCCGGGGTCACCCCGATTTTCCCCCTCTTCGAGCTGCTGACATGGTGGGAGATGGGGGGTTT
>Ga0179591_1384062_pt1 | contig 16972 bp, 21 predicted proteins | sample CZOMad2_1_08_16f_FD_182891 | JGI IMG/M metagenome (GOLD analysis project Ga0179591, IMG submission 182891) | Vadose zone soil fungal communities from Angelo Coast Range Reserve, California, USA - CZOMad2_1_08_16fungal (PacBio error correction) | ecosystem: Environmental > Terrestrial > Soil >... | reverse complement strand
CTATTTCCCTCCCCTTTCTCCGAAGCAGGAACGTCCTTTGCTTTTTTTCCTTTTCGACTTAGCCCTTCTCTTGCGTCGACGACAGGAGTATTGCCTTTTTCCTTCCAGCGTGCGCCAGAACGCGTGTCCCTCCTTTCTCTTCCCCTCTTTTCTATCTGGTAGTAGTGGACAGGCGCGGCTGTCTTTCCCCCTCGTCCACGCCTTGTTTTTTTCCTCGGATCCGGTAACGGCGGGGATTTTTTTTTTTTTTTTGGGGTTTTCTTTTTTTTTTTTTTTTTTTTTTTTTTTTTTTTTTTTGAAAGTTTTCACCTTTTTCTTTTTCAGGCAGGAGGGGATAAAGCACCCCTTTCCCTTCCCGTGTCGGGAAACGCCCGGATAGTCGATCCCTTCTTTTCCCCTTTCTTTCCTCCGTTTCGATGAAGACTTAAGTGCCTCTTCTTCGTCTTTTCTTTCGAAATTTGTTTTTTTTTAGGAGCGACAAAGGTTTTTTTTTCTCAACGGTCTGCAACAAACCTCCCTTCCTTCGACCTCCGTTGTATTCAGGCCGCCCTTCAAATTCCCCCCCCCCCCCCCCCCCCCAACCCCCCCCCCCCCCCCAAACACAAAAAAACCCCCCCCACCCCACACAGCCCCCCCCCCCCAACCACACCCCCCCCCCCACCAAAAAACCCCCCCCCCCCCCCCCCCCCCCCCCAAAAAAACCCCCCCCCCCCCCCCCCCCCCCCCCCAAACCCCCCCCCCACCACCCCCCCCCCCCAACCCCCCCCCCCCCCCCCCCCCCCCCCCCCCCCCCCCAACCCCCCCCCCCCCCCCCCCCCCCAAAATGGGCCTTTTTTCGACGCTTTTTCTATGACTGCATCTCTCTCTTAAGGAAGAGGAGATTCCCCTTCCTTTTTAATTGTTGAAGCGAGGGAATCTTTCTTCTTTCCTTCTTTTCTGGCCCGTAGGCAGTCTTCCTCCTCCCTTTTTCAAGACCCCAACATTTTCCCTCCAGGCGGCGTATAAAAGGTGATAGATCTCCCTTCCCCCTTTTTAGTGCTAAGTATAAAGAAGAATTCTTCCCTCTTCCACTTCCCCTCCCTCTTGCACGATCGAGGTTACAATTTTTCCCTTAAGTCATCGCGGAGATCTTTTTTTTATTGAAGTGGGAGACTCCTTTTTTCTTCCTTTTTGCCTTCCCCTATCTTGAGAGTTCTTTTCAACCTATTCCCCCTTTCTTGAGTTGCGTTATTTTTTTTCCCGTCATGTTTCCGCGAGTCTTCCCCCCCCCCTTTCCTTTGGGCATAGGGGAGGATATTCTTATTTCTTCTTTCCTCCCCTTTCTTTATCTTCGCACGGAATAGAAGGGCCGACGTCCCCTTTTTTCCATAGTTTAGCCTTCTTTTCAGTCGGCGTAACTCTTTCTCTCCTCCGTTTTTCCTCCCGCGTTGTAGGTAAAAGCCCCGATTTCTCCCTTGTTTTCTCCTTCTACGTTTTTACTGCAAGACACCCCTTTTCCCCCCCCCGTGGAATACAGGTTGTGTCTTTTCTGCGGTCCAGGTTACGTAGCTTTTCTCCCGGTAAAACACTCTTTTTTTTCGTCGGAATGAGAGGGCGTTCCCCTCCTCGATCGCGAAGCTTTCCCCTTCCCTTTCCTTTCCCCCCGAAATGGATCCTCCTCTCTGATTGCCCTCTTTAGATCTGCAAAATAATGTTCCTTCCCCTTTTTTTCGATCGTCATAGGCTGGACCTTTTCCTTTCCTTTCTTCCTCGGAAAGAGTGCCGTTCGGCTCCTACCATCAGAATGACCCCTTTTTTTTTTATAAGGCTAGGTCTCCCCCTTCGACTTCCCAGAGGAGTGTGAGCTTCGTATCTCTTCTTTGGTCATTTTTCTCTCACAAACAAAGTGTGCTCTATCTTTTACTACTAATCATTTTTTTTTTTTGTTGTTGAGAGAGCTCACCTCTCACCCCCCTTTTTTTTGTGTTGTGTGGAAAAGAAGGAAACCCTTCCTCCTCGAGGTAGTCACTACCCCTCCCCCCCTAGGGTGGAAGGAGACTCTTCTTACTCACCTCTTTCATACCCCCGGTCTTCTGATGTAGTCTCCTTCCACCTTGACGGAAGTCTCTCTTCCCCAGGCAACGGGAACACCGCATGTCCTTTCAAGTGCTCCTTACCGAAGCTCTCTTCTTCCAGGAAAGGAGCTCTCATTCTTCCCGGTCTCACTGGGTAAGTCCTTCCTGTCCCCCTTCCCCTGAGTTTTTCCCTTTTTTTCCGACCTTAATATCCGGCGGTTCCCCTCTGGTGAAAAACGGTTCTTTTTCCCCCCCTCGACGTAAGAATTCCCTCCTTTGTTCAACAATTGGGCGCCGAATCCCCTCCCCTCTTTTTTTAGACGAGAACGGAAACCCCTTCCTTTTCTCCGCCGGCGGTAAAGAGTTTCTTTCCCCCCCTCTGTCCTCCCCTTTTCTGGAGCCCACTCTCTCAGACGACACGAATTTTCCCCCCCCTCCCCCCCCCTTTTTGTGATAGCCACCCTATGGCATGGACGTTCCCCCGTCGGCCGTCGATGAACTTTCCGCCTTTTTCTTTCCGTTACCCTCTCCTCCACGGCTTTTCATAAAGAAGAGCCCCCCCTCCCAAACGAGGACCCTTTCTTTCGTCGGAAAAATGAAGTTCCCTGCCTTTCCCCCCGTGTCTAGTCTCTCGTAATATGTTGATAACTCCTCCTCTCCCCCACCCTCAGTAAAAGATAAGAACTTTCCTTCCTTTCCCTGGGCTTCATCCCTCTTTTTCTTAATTCCGTGGATCCCTGGAACCGCGAGAGGCCCTTTCCCTTTAGCAGGCGGAGGGGAGAATTCCCCTTTCCTCCCCCTCCCTCTTTTCTCTTGACGCTAGATCACCTTGGAGACCTCCTCTTTCTCTTCCCTTTTTCAAGTCTTCGTCAGACCGCAGAAGGTTTTCCTTCCTCCCTTCTTACCTACAACTATGAAGAGCGGGGCACCACCTTCTCCCTTTTTTTTTTCCCCCCCCCTTCTCCTCAATGACGCCTCCCAGTCTTTTTTCCTGCCCCGGAGAGAAATGCAACGAAGGTTGACTCTCTTTTTCCACAACGGAGGTGTAGTACAGTAGAGTTTTTTCCCCCTTTCCACCCACCTTGTGGAGAAAGAGAATTCCTCTTTTTCGAGAGCACATCCTTTCCGAAGTACGACGACGAGGACAGGTCCTTCCCTTCCTAACGGATGTCCCTCTTCCCCCTCCCTCCTCCGGTAGTGATAGACTATCTGGCGTTTTTCCTCTTATCTGATGTCTCCTTGAAACGACTTTCCCGAGCGGACAGCGCGACCCTTTCCCCCTCCCCGTTCGCCTACGACTCCTGAAAAGACCCCGACCTTTTCTCAAAGTGGTAACTTTCTCCTTTTTTCCAAGGGTTGTGGTGAAAGACCGTCCTCTTTTCCTCATGTCCCCACCCCTCCTTCCATCCCTCTTTTCCGTACGAAGACTTTCCCTCCTTTCTCCCAAACCTCTGGCAACAAGACGCTGTAGTCGGACCGTCTCCGTTCAGTTAGTCAGTAAGAACTCTCCCCTCTCCCCCCTCCCCCCCTTCCGGTAAGGAGGAGTCCTCCTCTTCTCCTCTCTACTCCTAACCCTTCTTTTTTTAGATGTTGTAGCCGATTAAGAAGAGAATGTCCCTTCTTTTCTTCCCTTCCCTCGTACTTAAAATGAGTTTGGTGGACTTCCTTTTTTTCTTTCTTTTGTTTTGCAAAGTCCCCCTTTTTTCCCTGACCTTTTTTTGTTTACTCAGCATTTTCCTCTTGGTCGAGATGTGTAGGTCTTGGCCAGGTCCCTTTTATTTCCTTTTTCCCCCTTTTCCTGATAAGCAAGTCAAAAGTATGAACGTTCCCCTCCCTTTCTTCTCGGTTAAAGGAGTTTCTTCTCCCCTTTTTTCTCCTGGATCTCTTCTCACCTCGTTTCAGATCGAAAGACGGGAGGTCTTCCCCTCTCTAAAGAAAGTCGTCTTTTCTTTCTTTCCGTCTCCTTTTCCGCGTAGTCGTCCTCCTTCTCTTTTTCCCTTGAAGTCTTCTCTCTTGAATTTAGGGAGCCCCCTTTTCCCCCCTTTTTTCCCCAGACGACGGTAGACCTCCTTTTCCTTTAGCACCGTTCTTTGGGAAGGGTAGTCTCCTTTTTTCTCCCTCCTTCAGGAAGTCTTCCAGTGTTTCTGGCGCAAGGTAGCATGGTTCCCTCTCTTTCCTCCCCCTCTCTTTGCATGGGAAGAACTTCTTCTTCTCTCAGGTTTTCCTTGGTAAGACCTCCCCCCCCCTTTTCCTTAAGCCCCCCATTGTTTCTTTCTCGCCATAGTAGTAGATGGTAGTGGTTTTTCTTTCCTATGATCCCTAGGACCATCTTCCCTCTCTCTTTCAAGTTTCTCAACCCCAGTTTCCTTTCCTTAGTTTTCATTTTTTTTTACGTTGTGGAGCCGCACGTTAGTTTTTCCTTCTTTCAAGAGAGGTCTCGGCTTCCCCCAAGGACTATGCAAGATTGTTCGTACTGCGTCTCTTTCCTCTTCCTTCATGTTTCCTCACTTCCCCCCCGGAAATAATCGCTTTTCCCTTTCCTTTCTTTCTTATGAGCCGGTGAGTAGGAGTCTTCCTTTCTTTCTATTCGCACGGGTCAATAGAACTGCCGAGGGTCCGTCCTCTTTGGCCTTCACTTCCCTTTCGTCGGTCCTAGATTCTTTTGTGACCTGGTAGAAAGAGTTAGTATTTCCCTCCCTCCCTCTTTCCATTCAGTATCTTCTCCTTTTTTTTCTTCAATTCTACCCCTTCTTAGGCGAAAACCTCTTGAAGGTTGTGGACTTTTCCCTGATTCAAGAGCTTCACTTCTTCTTTTAGCTTTGACTTTTCTCGGTTGGCCAAAAAGCCTTCTTCTGTCCGGTACCTGATAGGTCTTTCCCCCAACTCGTTTTCAAAGATAGTCCCCCCTTTGGGACAAGTGTTCCGCTCACGTGAGAGCTTGAGTTTGCAACTTGAGCGGAGAGAGGACCTACTCGCGTTTTTTTTTTCGACTCGGACTATTTTTTGGTGATGGTAAGTTCTTTTCCTTCTTGTGCGCCGTCTCCGACACAGAAGACCGTTCTCCTTCCTTCTTCTTTCCCTTCCCCTCTTCTCCGGTCAACCTAGGTCTTTTCTTTCTTGTCGCCTTGTTTTTTTCCAAACACGTGTGATAGGTTGCTCCCTTTTTTTGCGAGAGATCACATATCCTTTAAGATGATTTTTCCTAAAGGACCCCAGACGACAGGGAGACTTCCTTCCCCCCATCCGAGGTTGACGTCGACTCTTTTCCTCCCCCCTTTAGTATAACGCTTAAACTTTGTAGGAGAAGGGGCTTTCCTCCGCAGTAACTCGGAACCTTCCTTTTCCTTCCCTTATTAAGATCTGTTGCCCACCCCCCTTCATCCTTTGATCTTTTTTGTCCGTGTCAAAGTCCCTTCCCCTGAACGCGGCGACAGGTAGACACCTTTTTTTCCTTCATGGAACGAGTTTCCTTTTCTTTTTTCCTTGCACTTCGCCTATAAGGTCTTCCCTCTCCGAGGGGTCCCCCCCCCTCCCCCCCCCCCTTGCAGGTTTTCCCCCTCCCTCCGAATTTTTTGACCCCCGGAACACAAAAAGTATTCCCTTTTCTTTCCTACAGCTTTTCCAGTACGTTTTTCCTCAGGGCCACCCCTTTTTCAGGAGTCAAGAGGGGATTAACCCCCCTTTCCCTTCCAGGTCAACAGGGAGGAGATATCTCCTTTTCCCTTCCTACTTTCGTAAAAAATAATTTTTCTCTCCCCCAACTTTTTTCCCCGTCTGGAAACGAACGTTTTCTTCGTCTTCCTTTCACGAATGAGTTTTCCCTCTTCCCCCCTCATAAGAAGATTCTCCCTTCCAACGAGGCTTACCGGTAAGACTTTTCTTCTCCGGGCAAGAATTCCGACCCTGTCTTTTCAGACCCTATCCCCCAACTTTTATCACGCGCCCTTTTTTCTCCACGTTCCAACAGAATAAGAACGGCTTTCCCCCTCCTCCTTCTTAATCCGAGGAGCCTCCTCTCAGCTTCTTTTCTCTGAAACCTTCTCCTTTAAAGCGCACGAAGTAATTTCCTATTTTCGAGGAGGAGGGGAGACGTCCCTCCCCCCCTTCCCCCCCCAAAGAACCGGCTTGCGAGGCCTTGAGTCACATCCCTCTTCCTCGGCTGGATTTTAGGGGAGTAACCCTTCTTTTCTTCCCCCTCCTCCCCCTTGCTCAAATTAGAATCTCCTCCCCTTTCTTCCTGACGCTTGTTCTTTTTCGCGAAGAGGAAGTTCAGCTCTCCTTCCCCCCATGACGGCCGGGGTCGGCTAATAAGATTCCTCCTTTTTTCGAACCTTCCAAGAAGTTTCTCCATACTTTTTTTTCTTCGACCCTAGCGTTTTTGAAGACGTTCACGTACGACACCCTTTTTCCCCTTTCCTCCCTGGTGGCGGTTCGATAGAACTTTCCCCCCGAGCACCAGTAAGAGACTCCTTCCCTTCTTATGCCCGCCCTCCCCTTCGTTCTGGGAGTGTAGACACCCCTTCCTTCCTTCTCCTTTGCGTTATACCAAGAGGACTGAAACCTCCTTCTCCTCTCTCCCCCGCGCTCAATTCCCCCTGAAGCTTTTCCTCTTGATCTAGTCAGTTAAACGGTTCCTCTTTTTTCTATTCAGGACGGATGAACAAGTTGTGGTGAACCTACCTCCTCTTCCTTTTTTCGCTAGAACCCTTGGGTCTCCCTTCGGGAGTAAACGCTGGAGGAACCCCCTTCCCCTTCTTTTCAAACCAAGAAGATGTAGTCGTCCTCCCTCTTTTCCCTCAGTTTCAGTCGATGAGAGAAATCGCATGCCCCCCCTCCTTCTTGAGTCGTCAGATTCTCTCTCTTTTTACAATAAGAAGAAGGTGTTTTTTTCTATGGGAAGATCGTGGTAGACGATTTAAGACTCCTCTTTTTGGGCTGTCCTGCGATTGCGAAGTTCTTCCTTACCCTGCCTTTTCGCTAATCGCCCTTTTTTCCTTGTTCCACGACGTGGGTTTCCCTCTTTTCTTTGACCGTCTCGTAAGGCCAGAGGGTCGTCTCTTCTTCTTTTTCCCTTTTCGGTCACCCACAACATGTTAAGAGCGTCCTTCCTTTGACGGATTTTTTTGAGGCGGTAAAGGTCCTCCTTCTTAGTCGTGACATTGACGAGATGTAGCCTCTCCTTTTCCCTCCCTTCCCGTCGTTCCGAACGTTCTTGACGGTGTCGAAACGCCGAGATCGTCCTCTCCCTTTTTGGAGAGGGAAACGTTTCTCTCTTTCCCTTCCTTACTGGAGTGAGATGGAGCCAACCTCCCTTTTCCCTCCCCTTTCAAACCAACCCTTTTCGTGAACGTCTTCAAAACACCCCTCCTTTTCCTTGTCTTCAGGCCGCCCCGTAGTAGGTCAAACTTTTCTTTTCTTTTCCCTCTTTTCTTTCTGCCGACAAAGGCAGTAGAGCTGTACGTCTTCAGCCTCTTCTCCCCGCCCATTTGCTTCTTTGCGGATCTATGCATGGGAGAAGGCGGCCCCTTTCTTCTCTTTCCTTTTTACGCAAACGCCAAATAAAGGCCTCTTCCTCCCTTCTGTTTATCGAGATTAATCTCCCCTTTTCTTCTCTTCTTTTTCCGACTCTCCCTCCCCCCCTGTCGCGGATGCCGATAGAGCTCCCCTTTTCCATAAGTAGTCTTTTTTTCTCTCTTCTCCTCGTTTACTACGTGCCAGTTTCTCCTTTAGGATCGTGGTATTCTTTTTCCTCTATCAGGTGAGATTCCTATGCATGCTTGTCTTACTGATTTTCCTTCCCCCTCTGGACCCTAAGTTTTTTCTCTCGTTGTGCCAGGGCATAGGGGATTCCCTCTCTTAGGCGTCTTACTAGTAGCAGTAGGATCTTTTTTTTCTTTTAACGTTCGGTTCCCGACGGAGTCATAGCCATCGGTTTCGACCCCCCCCCCCCATTCGTTCGTTCCTCGTATATAATCATTTTTTTCCTCCTCTTTTTATTGTAAAGAACAGAATGTGACTCCTCCTTTCCTTTTTTCCTTTGCGTCATACGTACTGAGACCCACCAGCGTTCTTTCCCTTCCTTTTTTGTGCTTATCCCCTCCTTCGTACGTTAGTAAGTGTTCTCCCCCCCTTTCCCAATAGAGGGTGCCCGAGGATAGATTCCTCCCTTTCCTCTTTCCCCTCGCGTCAACAGCATCTTACTCTCCCCAGTTTACTACCCTTTTTTCATGGACTGAGGGACAAAATCCCCCTTTCCCCCCTCGATGAGCCCGGTCACATTGTTCTTCTTTTCCCCCCTTCCTTGGTTGAGCTCCTCTTCCCCCCGGGGCCCGACATCAGAAGGACCGTTCGCTTTCTTTTTTTCCGGCGTAGGTTCGTCAACCCCTCCCCTCTTAGGTGAGGTATTTTCTACCCTTTCCCTTCCCTTTTAAGAACCCATCCCCACCGTGTGATATCCTTGTAATACTACTAAGTTGTGTTTTTTTCTCTTCCCCTATCAAAAGGTGTTTGGTTCCTCCGGGTTCGGTTGACTCCTCCGCAGGGCGACGAGGTGTAAAGTCCTTCCCCCCCTTTACTTGAATATGTGACGATCCCTCCTTTCTCCCTGACGTCCCCCCCTGGTATTTCCTTTTTTTCCCAGGCCACTTGAAGACTTCCTCTTCCCCCAGGCAAAGGGAAGCCTCTTCCCCCCCCTCTTCCCCCTTCCCGGGCTCTCATCGCTTCTTTTCCCCTTCATACCCTCTCGAGTCAAAGTTCGCTAGAACGGGAGAAAGTTCCTGTACCCCTTCTCCCAGGTCCCCTCCCTTCTCTCCTATTTGCATTCGACCTACTTACGATCAGGCGGGAAACCTCTCTTTCCACCGAAGGGGAGAAACCTCCCTCCTTTCCCTTGAATTTCAGTCAAAAATTCCCCCCCCCTTCTTTTTTTTCGAAGATCCCAGTACGTATGACGCAGAAACTGTTCCCCCCCTTTCGGAGACGGATGAAAAGAGTCCTTTTCTTCTTTCCCCCCTCTTTTCGCCCAAGGTCACAAGGTCCTTCTTTTAGCCCAGTGTGATCGCCACCTAGGGATATCCTTCCTCCTAACGTCGGCCGTCAGATGCACCTTTCGCATCCCCCTTCCCGTTGAGTAAGAAGCCCTCTTCCTTTTCTCCCCCCAGCTTTCTCCCTTCTACGAAGAGTAGGACCCTTCCTTTCGAACGGTCAGTGGAAGAGACGCCTCCCCCCTCCCCCTTTCTCTTCTTCCGAGACCGCGCGGGCCCCTTCCCCCCCCCCCTAGAAGCAGCCCCCCCCCCCCCACCACATATCCCTCCTCTTATTTTAGGACACGAGAGTCCTTCCTTTTCTTTTCTACCCAAATTGAACCGATCTCCCCCTAAGACAATCCTGGCGGGGAGACTTACAAGAACCTCCATCCTCCTCCCTATCCCCTCCTATCACAGTGGAGCACCTCCTCTTTTGACCTCCGGTCCCCCTTTTTCGGTGTCACGCCCGACGACGGGCCCACAGGAGAGATCATCCCCCTCTTAAGCGCTGGGAAACACCTCTTCCTTTTCCTTCTCCTCGGCCTGAAGACTACCCCCTCCTCTCCCATCCTGAAGTGACTTTTTCCCAACGACGTTTATAGAAGGGGGCTCCCCACGGAGGTCGACAGTAGATTTTTTTTTCTTCCTCTCAACCTGGGTGCGAAAGGAACTGCAGTCTTTGGCTTTCCCGTCGGTTTTGAGCCAGATTGGCAGGAAGGCCTCTCCTTTTTTCATGCCCTTCTCCCCCCTTTCTTTCTACGAGATAGTTTTGTTTCCCCTTGAACGCGTGTTCGCCTTTGAAACCGCCTGAACTCTTTTTTCCCCCTTTCCTGTACGAGTTCGCCTAAGACCCTTTTCCCCCCTGTTCCGTCTACGAGTCAGTTAAACACTTTCCCCTCCTTTTTTGAAAACATTTTTTTTGGCCACGACACACAGCTCCGACAAGATTCCCTTTCTTTGTCGGGGAGTCACGCTGGAAACACCTTTTTTCCTTTCCCCCCTTCCCACCCTCCCCGCTGTTTCGGTCTGATCCTCCTTCCCCCTTCTGAAATCTACTTTTTCCCGACGGTCCGGCGTAGTAGAAGTTCTCCCCCCTCTCTCTCTTTCCTACATCATAAGTTGTTGTTCTTTCTTTCTCTTTCTTTTTCTGCCGATTAGAAGAAGTCCTTACCTCTTTCTTTCCCTTTCGAATGACCCTTGCTTCCCTTTTTTTTCTTTCCTCGTCTTGGTGACGAATGGTTCCTTTTCCCTTTCCCTACTCTTGACCGTCTTCGTAAGGGTCCCATTTTTTTTTTCTTTTCCTTCCCGCGGCGCGTACGAGGAAACACAACCCTTTTCATCTTCTTTTTATTAACGTTCACGTTTTGGCGGTTAAAGGACGTAGTAGGCGCCCCCCCTTTTCTTCTCGATCGTCCTTTTCCTGGCGTCGTAGGTATAAAGAACCCTTCTTTCTCCCCCCTCCCTCACGACCATCTTTTTTTTCGTCGTCGGACGAGGGAATAAGTTCTTTTTCCCCCCCCTTCTTCGTCGTAATGCTTTTTCTCCCCCCCTCGAAATGTTCGAGAGCCCCTCCCCCCCCTCCTCTTTTCCAAGTTTCCTTCCTCCCAGCGACGGTCGAAATAATTGGTGCTTTTTTTTTCGTAGTCAAACTCTTGTTGAAGGTTAGAGACTTTTTCTCCCCTTTCTCCTCCCCCCAGCCGTCATAGTTATTCTTCCTTCCTCTTTTTTTTTTTTCCTCCTTGTTGACCAGAGAGTAAGAGGTGTAGTTTTTTTTTTTTTTTTTTTTTTTTTTTTTTGGGGGCGGGGCTTTTTTTTTTTTTTTTTTTTCGAGGTTTATATTTTTCCCCCCACCCACCCCCCCCCCCCCCCCAAACCCCTCTTTCCCTAGCACTCTTCGGTAGGAAGATCTTTCCTTTCCCTCCCATCCCGCCTGCGTTGAAAAGCTTTCCTCGCCTGCTCCTCCCTCGACCGTCCTTCTCCACGACGAATAGATCCTCCCCCTTCCCTTCTTTCTTTCCGCTCGCACGGTTCAAAGTTTCTCCCCTTCATGTAGGAAGCACTTCCTTCCTCTATTTTCCTAGCTTCCGTGGGAGCCTCCCCTTTTTTGAGGGTGGTGAAGATGACCTCTCCTGTTCTCCCCACCCTAGAAGATGCATGCTTTTTGTTCCTTTCCCGTGATTTTTTTTTTTATCCCCGTCATGTTTCGACTCTTTTCCCCCCCCTTTCTTTTTTCAGGGCATAGGGGAGGTTCCTTTCGCTTCTTGGCTCGTACGCAGTTTTTTTCTATTTCTCCCGAGCCCTTCTTCTTCCCTCATAGCAATAGTGTCCCTCTCCCCCTGGGTGAAGTCGTTCCCCTTCCTGTATCTCCCCCCCTTCCCCTTTCCCGCGCCTTGACGCCGCGGGCATACGTCTCTTCCCTTTCCCCGTACTGACGAAAATCATCTTTCTTTTTCTCCGGGAATACGGTTGTGAAGGGGTGACCCTTCTTTTTCCCCTTCCCCCGTATCCGTGTCTTGAACGTAACAACATATACTTTTTCCCCCTAGTACGTCGTAGTCAGGAAAATGATTTTTTTTCCCCCCCCCCTTTTTCCCCCATCGGACGCTTTCCCTTCCCTCTCTCCATTTGCCTTTGTCTGTCGTGACCAACGGAGCTTCTCCTCCATACTCGATGAGACAAGTTCCTTTTTTCTTTTCTGTGCCCTTTGCAGGTGATCTCCTCCTTCTTTTCCCCGGTTCTCAGACAGTTCGAGCGAAGGGTAAGTCTCCCCTTTCACAGAAGTCGAAGTCACCCTCCTTTTCGTGCCTACATTCTTGTTGTGGTTTCCCCAGCTTCCCAAAACAAAGTGCTTCTTTTTTATCTCTCTATTTTACTCCTAATCCTTTTTTCTTCTTTCTATTCCCCCCTTTGGTTGGGAAGTGTTGCTGGCTTTTTTTTCCCACTTATCCTTTTTCCTCCCTCCGAGGGTGGATCTCCCTTTCCTTTCGGTAGAAAGACGTAAACTCCCCTTTTTTTTTCTCTTTCTGTATGTAGGAGAAGTCTCCTCCCTTCCCTAGGTACCCCCTTAAGAGGAAGAAATAGCCTCCCCCTTTTTGCTCATAGAGTACCTTTTCTCGCGGCTCAATCTCTCCTCCTAGCATTGTCGAAAAAGGTTTCCCCCTACGGAATGGACCTTCTGGTTACGCGTGATGGACCTCCCGATTTCCTTTTCCTTTTGGGGACAAAAGAGAGTGGTGACCCCTTCCTTTTTTTCCCCCGCACGACGACCGACTTTCCCTTCTCCTTCCCCTCCACCCCCTGGGCGCAGTAAGAACCATTTCTTTCTTCCTTTACGCGAAAAGGAACCAATTCTTCTGATGCCTGGCGTCAATTTGCGCCCCCTGCTTTACTCACTTCTTTCCCTCTGATACGCAATCATTCGAAAAACATCATTTTTGCTTCCAAGTATTGAAACTCCCTTTTCGATGACAGTAGAATCTCCCTCTTAAGCTTACTCCCGCTTTCAGAGACACCTGATTTTAGTACCACGTACCCTCCCTTGAACAGGACGGGCCAGAAGAGTTTTTTTTCTAACCTGAAGTTTTTTTCACGACAAGCTGCATCGTACTATTTCCTTCTCTGCAAGTCAACAAAAATATTCCCCCTTTTTTTTCCCCCCCGTCCATACGTAGGAGGAATACTCTTCTCCCTTACAGATTTCTTTTTTAGCTGCAGAGAGACTTCCCTTTCTTCGGGAGAAGGACAAGGAAAACGACCTCCCTTCCTTTCCTCGGATAACAGTGGAGACTCTCTCTGTCCTCTTTTCTTGGCCGGCGTTTTCTCCCCTTCTTCGACGACGCAGAAAAGTTTCCCCCCCCCTTCCCTACACCCTATGACGAGCTGGGAACCCCTTTCTTCTCCTTACTTCGTGAATAGGCCTTACTCCTCCTTTCTTTTTCATAGATCGACAGAAGCAAAAAGTCTCCCCCTCCCCTCCTTTTGTCTACACGGGCTTCCTTTTCATACCACTGGAGGTAGAAAGTTCTTTTTGCCTTTCAAACCTGGTCTTCCGTCGGGGTGGAGGGGTCCTCCCCTGTCGACGTAGGTTGGAGAAAGTTCTTCCTTCATTAAGATTCCTTCCCCCCGGATCATCGGACGAACGCCTCTTCTTTTTTTCGTGTCGTGAAACAGTCAAGTCTTTTTTCTCTTCTCCCCTTCTTTTTTTACCTACGAAGGTTTCACCCCTCCTTTTTCCCAATTGACGTTTTCTCCCTTCACGACCGTTACGGATAGAGTACGTCCCCCTTTTGGTGAAAGGCTTATCAGGACGAGGGTCCCCTTTTTTTTTCTTTTCTTCCCCTTTTTCCCCACGAAAGACCAACAGCTCTGACCCTTCCTTGTTTTTGGTCAACGCGGTAGGGCCTTCCCCAACGTGCTGAAAAACAGGACGTCACCCCTGCCTTTCTCCCCTCCTGCCCCACCCCTGACGCAAGGCAGTACGACTTTCCCTCTCCTCTTTTTCCCGAACGACTTTTTTTTCGGAGAAAACGATATTAAATCTTTTTTTCCCCGGGGTTTTTTTCTTTTCCTTCTTTCCCTTTCCTACCCTCCGCATGACCGGAGTCTTTCCCCTTTTCCTCTGCTTTTCCTAAAGTTTTTTCGACAGCGTCTGGTGAAGTACTTTTCCTCCCTTTCTGTGACGCCGAAGAGGGAAGTATTCTTCCTTCCCCCCTCGTTCTTTTATTTCTTTTTCCATTCCGCGGACGGTAGGTTAAACACCCCTTTTTCTCTCTCAAGTTCCACAGCTTTTGTGAGGCGGTTCAAGGAGTAGTAGTCTCCCTTCCTCTCTTCTTGCGCGCTAGGGAAGGAGTTTCCTTCTCCTCCCCCCCTCGTTCAGATAGAAATAATTACTTTTTCTCCACTTCTCCCGACCGTTTTTCGATGCGCCTTCCGTGCACAGCGTTCTCCTCTTTTCTCCAACCGACGTTCGACATGTTCGCTCTCCCCCGGATCTGCATTAGGGCGAACACTTTTTCTTCTTTTCCTCCCTCGAATTTCAGACTCCCTTTTTCCCCCGTCGTAGTCAAAAAGTCGTGGTTCTTTTCTTTTTTGGAGTACCGTCAGAGATGATTTTCTCTCCCCCTTTTCTCTTTTCCTTCTTCAGGCCGAGGAGAGGAATTTCCCCCTCTCCCCCTTTCTCCCTTTTTCCCTAGTTACTTTCTTTTTTTAGCCTTAGGCGTCTTTCCTCTTTTCAGACCCGCAAAAATACAGTCCTTTCCCCTCCCCATTCGTCTTTCTAAAAGGTTATCGTACCTCCCCTCTTGTAGTGTCTGTTATCCCATCTTGAAATAAGTGAGATTCCCCTCTCCTCTTGGTAGAACATTATTCTCCTCATTTTCCTCTCTTCTGAATAGTATTCCTCCATCCCCTAAGGAGTTCTTCCTTCTTAACGAGCTGGGAGAGGGATTCCCTTTTCCCCTTACTTTCGTATGGGTAAATTACCTTTTTCCATTATTGGCCCGTGAAGGTTTAAGACTCCTGGTTCTTCAGGGAATCGGGGAGGGTCTTTTTTACCGTGAGTAGGACTTAGACGTTTCATCGAAGGACGAAGGTCCCTTCTTCCCCTAATAGAAATATTTTTTCCCCTTCACAATGATGGGTGTTTCTTCCCTGATCAGTCCTTCCAAGGGTGACATGTCTCCTTTTCGGTAAAGCCCCACGTTTCCCCTCTCAGACCCCTTTTTTTTCGAGAATACTTCTTCCCCCCCTCACTGTGCGCGGATTAGGAGAACCGAAATACGGTTGGTTCCGTTTTTACCCCGTTGACTTGCTCTTTTGAAAATGCAGTTGAGTCACCCCCCTCCCAAAGAAGTTATATCACTCCTCCTTACTTATAGGGGAGGGCCCACCTGATTCTGCGGTAATGAAGTCCTCCTTTCTCCATGGATAAAATTTCTATCCCCTTTTCCCCCCAGCGCTTACCGTTCTTTTTTCCCAAAATCGATGAGCAACGTTCCCCTTTTGATCGTCCTAGGATGGCCGTTTCCCTCTTTCTTTCTCCGAGGACTTTCTTTCTTGCGTTTCCCTTACCAGGACCCCCCCTGGGCGTCGTCTACGGCGTAGGTAGTCCCCCTCTTCTCTTTTTTTCTCTTCTTCTGACCTCGTCGAAATGCGTTGTTTTTCCTTGTCTCAAACAGTTTTTTTTTTTACTCCTCCTCCGTTGTTGTTTTCTACCTATCAAAAGGGGTTTTTCTTTTTCCTTAAGAAGGACAAACATCCTCAGGTCCTCCCCTCTTACGTCTTTTTCGACTCTGTGAAGGACCCTCTCTTTTTCCTCCCGTAAATTTCTCTCCTTTTCTTTCCTTCTTAACGGAGGAAGAACTTCACTTTTCCTCCTCTGAATCGTTTTAGCGATCGAAGCCCCCCCTTCCCTTTTTGATTTGCAGAACGGAAGATCTCGTCTTTCTCCTTCCCAGGAGATGAGAAAGGTTCTCATTCTCTTTTGTTCCCCCCCTCCCTAATGGAAAGCTCCCCTTCTTTCGCGTCTTTGAAAGAACCCCTTTCCTCCGTATTTCTTCCCTTTCTTTCCGCGTGGGAAACTGCCTTCTCCTTACGTTAAGCCTCCTTTTCTGAATAAGGGCCACCACTTTCTTTTCCCTTTTTTTTTTTCGAAATAAGCAGTTTTTCTTTATTGAAGGAGAACTTCCACACCCCCTCTTCTCCTGATTCCAGATTACTTTCAATCTTCCCCCCTGATCCGACCCCCCCCGGAGCTCTAGGTTACCTCTCCCCCCCCCCCACAGTGTGATATCCCCCCCCATTTTTAAAAGAAAGTAGAGCCTTCCCCCTACTCCCCGCGAATCTCAAGATTCTTACCTTACTCTTCCGTCCTACCATATTTTCCTCCCCCCGAGGCCCGGAACAAAAAGAGTTTTTTCCTTCGTCGGTAAAAATGACCCGTTTCCCCCCTAACGGTAAGTGGACCCCTTCCTTATGTGCTTTTTCGGCACGGAAACAAACCCCTCCGAACGGGCGGAGAAAACGTTCCTACTCTTTACGATGCGCCGCGATTCCTTCTTCATTCTTTTTTTTTGAACCGAGGGCTTTTTACGTCTTAATTCCGATCTCTTCTCTTTTGATCCGTACAAGGACCCCCTTTCCTCCTTCCTCTCTGATACCCTGCTTCTCTTTTCACGCGCTGGATTTTCTTTTCTCCGTCTTATAAGACCGAAGACGTGTCCCTTCTTCCGACTACCTACCCCTCCTTCCCAAGGACCCACGCCCTACGGCCGTGCCTCGGAATGAAGACGTCCCCCTTCATTCCTGGGGTCGGAAATCATCCTTTCTCTTCTTTCTTGCGCACCTGACAACTCCTTTTCTCTTGAATGAACACCTCCTTCTTTTTCGCGGGCGTGGCATTTCCTTTCTCCCCCAAACCTGGGGAGCAAACGAAAATCACTTCCTTTTTTGCCCTCCCATTGCGAAAGTCCGTTTTCGCCTTACTCCCCCCTTCCCCTCCGACGCTTGACCTTCTTTTCTTCTGAACTCGGCCGAACGAAGAAGGTCGTTCCTCTCCTCTCCTCGACACCCGTCACGGATTTCGATATGAACCCCTTCTTTCCCTACGAACGGATTGAACCTCCTGCACCTCTTCAACCAACCCTCCTTTCCCTCACGAACCTTAAGGAGAAGAGGCTCCTCCCCCGTTTTTCACGGAGTATCAGAGCGCTTTACCCTTTTGTGGTGACCTACTCCTCTCGCTTTTCCTTTTCTTGCGGACGAATACTGTCCAAGATTCCCTTTTCCCCTCCCTTCCCTTCTGTGAACCAGGACGGAAACCCTCCTCTTTTTCCTCCCCCATCCGCAGTTTACATTACTACACTTCTCCTCAGCTTCTGCTTTTTTTCTTCCTCC
>Ga0179591_1263477_pt1 | contig 16973 bp, 14 predicted proteins | sample CZOMad2_1_08_16f_FD_182891 | JGI IMG/M metagenome (GOLD analysis project Ga0179591, IMG submission 182891) | Vadose zone soil fungal communities from Angelo Coast Range Reserve, California, USA - CZOMad2_1_08_16fungal (PacBio error correction) | ecosystem: Environmental > Terrestrial > Soil >... | reverse complement strand
TTCATGCTTTTTCTTTCGTCAGGGATTTCCCCCTTCATCCCAGAGATTCCCTCTCCCTCTAACGTCTGTTTTATTAGTGGAACCCCATTCGGACATATCTCCTTTAGTCCCCAACCCTTCATGAACATGCGATCTTATCTTTGATCAAAAAATCCTTCCTGTCGATTGAAACCCCCCGTTTTCCTCCTTCAGGGGATTCCTGGGCTTCCCGAGAATTCTTCGAGATTCGGGCACGACGGTCCAGTTCCAGTGAGTTCGTTCTCTCTAGGTAATCGACGCCTCCGGGAGAAACCAGAGTTCATACGAGTCTGAGCCCGTCGCCCCGAGTAAGCTCGCTCTATTATTCCTGCTCGTTCTTGTTGACAATGGCTTTCGACTGTTTGTTAGGGAATTTTCACTTCATTCTTTTCCCCTGTTTGTTTCTAGGGCGTCTTAACCACACCGCCTTATGTCTTCCTTTCATACTGATTGTGTCGTCTTGCGTTTTCAGTTGAGCAAACCCAGAATGTCATCGCTTCCTTCGCGATTCACCATAGCTTTCCTCTGAAGACCCAGAGGACCTGTTGTTTCAATTGCAAGTTCAACCGATGTTCACCCTTGTTTCCCCCAGATCTTCGTCATTATGAACCTTTTTTTTTTGGCTGGGGTGCCATGTTCGCGTAGACTCCCTGAAGTCGAACACGCGTCCGGCACGTGGAATTCATTCACAGGTTTTCTCCTCTCTCCAACGTCATTCCCTAATCACCTGAGGAGATCTCCACCTCCCTAAACGTCCCCTTTTCGCCTCTCATCGAAACCTCCATCCTGAACCTCTTGCCCAGTGACCGGAGGATCCCGGCAGATAGGAATCGTCCCCTTTTAGGTAAAGCGAGTTCATTTTTTGGTCTCCACCTTTGGGAGTGGTTTGCGATCTTTCCCGATCCCGTGCTTGATCGGGCTTCCTGTTCGGTCCTATGTCGTGCCGACTATCGTTGGAAAACGTTTGAAAGTGATTGGAACCAGGGCCCTCCTTCGTATTAACTTGACGCGGGCGCTTATATCCCACTTTTCCAGGGTGCTTTTTTCTCGGCAAAATCACGTTACAGAACGCCCCTCGAGTTGGATAATTCTTGACTGGAAGCACCCCGGAGCAAAAGGGATCTTATGAGAGCTAGGTGACCAACCTCGTCCCCCCGGAAGCAGTTTCTTTGCCTAACTTTTCCTTTTCGGTCCTTTCGGAGTATGGAGACCCCTTGCGCTCTCCTTGCGGGGGGCCTGAACTCCCAGCATGCCTCGAAGCATGACTTTTACTCTTGCTCCAAACCCTTTCCCTCACAGAGACGTAAGACCACAGTTGCAAGCCTTCTTCCTTTACAACCCAGTGACGTCCTCAGCCATATTCCCCCATCGCTAGCATTGTTTTCCCCTGTAGGGTAAAGGCAATTCGTGAGGCCCACTTTATTTTTCCTGAGAATACCACTCTCCGACCATATGAGGTGACCTTAGCCCTTTTTTTCCCTCTCGGGATTGTTCCTGTGTACGTCTCTTCCGCCCAGGAGCTTCCCCCAGTGCCCTATTTCTCACTCCGTAGTTTCTTGCAAGCCCGTGCCTTTTTAAGTAAACCCCCCCCAGAAATCGGAATGGACCGTCTCACTCCCCCTTTTGATTCGGTTTCTGAAGCTTTCCATGTCCCCCTTGGGCTTTTCACTGCCAGGGTAGTTTTCTTTGGCTCTTGGCCCCACTATTATAAGACACCCGGTGTCGTTTCAAGGCTATCTGTTCGTGACCACTTTTTACACTTGCTCTCAATACCAGCGTCCCCCCGGTCCCCCTTGCAGTCCCCAGAAACCTGGCGACCCTGTCCTCCTGCCAAAAGGTGACGAGGAAGCTTCCTCCCTATTCTTTTCGCCGCCCGTTCTCACAGCTCCGTGCCTTCTTCTTGTCTTTTTTTGTTTCACTCTCCTATTTCTCGTCTATTGCGAGGCTCGTCTCTTTTTGTAATTGCTGTAAAATCTCGAGAAAGTGCGATCTTTTCCGGATCTCTTCGCTCGGCGATCATTTAGGGGAGGTGCAAATTTGATCCGGCCAAAAACGACTCCGCCCCCTTGTCGTAAAAAAGGAGTAACTAAGCTATTATCCCTTTCCCCCCCTCCTCTGCGGGTGGCCGCGCATAACTATCCCCTTCACTTCAAAAGCTTAGCGCCTTTGATACTCGGATGGGCAGGCGGCAGTTTTAGACTCCTCCCTCTGAGCACCGCTCACCTCCCTTTATTCCCAGTAGATCGGTACCATTCAGATTCGTTTCTCGAAGCTCTCTCTTGGCTTCCCTCCGGCTGCTTCTTTCGGCGCGGCGATTGACCTCCTTGTGCCGACTCCCTGAATCCTCCCCCCCCTTTATTTTGACTTATCCCGGTCGTCTTCAAATCTTCAGAAGGCCTTACGGTCGTTTTGTCATTAGACCCCTTTTTTTCATGTTCATGTTATGTCTTGCGACTGCTCTTTTTTGAAGAGTTTAAAAGCTGGTTCCTTTCTTCGGACTCCTTAGATTCTGAGTTTTCTTATTCGGGGTCTAAGATGTCCGACTGTTGCACCCCAACATTTTCTTCGCATTCTTACCGAAAGGTTGTGAGCCCCCCCCCATCGCGTAGAGTCTTTTTTTTCCGAACAGCGTTCTCAGGTGAATCTATGGGTAGTAGTCTGCTTGAATGCCGCACCCTTCTTCCGTGTATGTGGCGGGACTAGGGTCTTGTCGAGCGTCGTCGAGCGCAACTTGCTGTCCAAGGGATGACCTGCCCAACCACAGAGACCCCAATTCTTTTAGATACTCATGTTGCTATCTTTCCATTATGGCTTTTTTATGTGCTTCTTTCCTTTCCCCCCCCACCTGAGGCATGAAAGGTAGCGAATCATTCTCCCTTTTTCCCTATTTTCATAATTTTTTTTTTTTGAGAGAGATCGCTTCCTTAAAAGTCCTCCCCGTGCCTGCCCGGCACTGTCCCACTTTACCAATGTCAGATGGCTTCACCCTATACCCATTCTTCGATAAAAATATTTCTTCTGGTTGGAGAGTTTGATTAAAGGTCCCTTTGCTCAGCCGACTTCCTGTGGCATGGGCTGCCCGAAGTATTACCAGATTCCCGGCCCACCCCAGACTTAATCCCCTTATCCAGAAGATACCCCCGTGAGCCTTAAGAGCACAAGGGGATTACTATACTGAGTGCGTTCGTCTCCCGCTCGCAGCAGGAAATGTTTCCCCCCGAGAAGCAATTAGGATCAGCGAAACGCGTAAGACAAAACGAACCCGAGAAAGAAAGTGTGGTTTGTCTGCCCATCTGCCTCCAACAGAATAAGACCCTTCCCTGACTATGAGGAGACTTTTCCCGATTAGTACACTCTCAGATAGAAAGCTTACTTTTGAAGGTTCCCTCCTCCTTTTTTCTGCCCCCCATGCGATTCTGTACCATCCCTCCCCCACCTCAAGAAGGTTATTACGCGATACAGACCATAGAGTCCCTCAGTGCGAGACGCTGGCCCGAAATCAGTTTGTTTCCTGCTAAGTCTACAAGGCTTCATGCCTGATCACTTTTTTCCCCTCCGGGGATCCGATCCCCTGCCACTTGACCAAGATCATCCTCTCGCGGCCCACGATTGTGGTATAGATTGGTCTATCGCCCGTGGACCTTGATTCGCCTCCCGATCTGAGACGTGCCCTAATGAACGTTTTCCTAATACCTTCTTAAGTTATTGCCTGAACGTGGGAGTCTTCCCTTCCATGGCTAAGAACCCCCACGCCGCTTTTTTCAATGCTTTTGGCTGATGCAGGCGCTTTCCGGGATATCTGATACCTGTTCCATATCTTGTTGGCTTGATCAATGTTCTGTTCCTCCCCGTCCCCGAATGATAGGCCCCGTCGCTCTCCATCTTTTTTCCTGCAATGCGCTTTAGACCTGCCCGAATCCCGAAGACCTCACAAGTTTTCTTCCCTATCAGAGACTCGCCGCCAGTCTGCCCTTAACCCCCTTCCTCTGTGGCCCTGACAACATTGACGACCTGCCACCTCCTGCTGGTCTCCGATGAACGGCGGCCCGAACTTCCCCTACTACCTTTTCCTACGAAATTGGAACTAACATTTGAAGGCTTAAACATTTTTGGTCTCCCATCCTTCGGGTACTTTTTGCCGCAACGTGTCGATTTTCGGCTAAGATTCCCAACTTCTGTCCGACCTCGGCGCTCGCACCTTACCCGACTCATTTCGCCGGTGACATCCACGAACCTTCCTCGGTCTCTTTTTCCCCTCTGAAAGTACTGGCGTTCCCTCTGAACCACCGCGCAAGTGATCATGGAACGCCATGGGTTAATGGCCGCTTTTTTCTCTTTGTTGGTAATTATCACCCCTTTCCGAGTACCCCCCCATTACATCATTAGGCAGCTCTTCTGCCACCTCATAGACCTCCGGTGCGGACACCTGGTCCCCTGGAAGATTATGGGTTCTATGTCAATATGGTCGCGGAGTGGTGACCATGCCCCTTTCTTCGCGGGCATCCCCCTTGAACACCGACCATCTTCTCCTGCCCCTCGATGCCCCTTTCTTTTCTTCTCACTTGTTTGTACCTGTAGCTCAGCGCCCCCATTTATCTTTGTGACGTGACAACCTCTCTGCCTGAGGTCTTTTTTCTACGCCGTAGTTCCTTTCGGCTCGTGGCTCGGGTCGCTCATGATCGCCAAAGGAACTCCCCCAATGTCCCTCAAGTCTAAGACTCAGCTCATCCTGTGATTGTGATTTTTCACGCTTTGAGCCCTGTTCCCCTCCCGGTGGCAAACCGGATTGCTCGGATAACCGTACTTTCAGATGACCCTTCAAGGGCGTCAGAGGCAATAGCGGAGCCATATTTTTGCTCCCGCGCAAAAGATGGCACCCTGTTGCACGAATTCCCTAGGTTAGCGATTCCTTTTGAATCGTCCCGGTTCGGAACCCGCCGAGCCACTTTTTCACAAACCTTTGCAAAACCCCCTCATATTCCGATCGTTCCATCGGAACTGTCCCCGAACACTCCGATACCCATCCCCCCGGCCATCAAATTCCGCCTGTCGGCCCCCGACCTTGGCTTCCTGACTTCGAAGACAATCCGGACTGTCGAAACCCCATTTTCCCCTTGATTTTTTCTGTAAGAGATGACATCCTACCCCCTTCGGCGTAACTTTCCCCGCGGGAGGTTCCCACCTGAGCGCGAATTACGGATTTTCGTTGCTCTCCCCCTCTCTCCCGACGGGGGTAGTTGAATAAAGTGGACGGCCCTACCTTGAGGCCTGAAGGACTGCCCTTTTGTCAAGGGAATTTCCTCTAATGCTACCTAAACAGGAAGCACCTCCTAGGGTTCTATCACAGATCTCGGCTCTGTAGTGAAGACCATCTTCCCGGAATGGCCAATGCACGCCCCCCAGTTGCAAGAGATTCTCCTCATTCAACTTTTCTGACATCCGCCTCATGTCGAGAGTCTTTTTATTCTTCCTCCTCTGGAGACTCTCATCTTACACACGCACCTGTTTCCTCCTGGCACCCACCAAGTTGTGGTATCGCCCCCTTACACAGAACCGCACCCCACCACCAAAGGCCCTGACACGGCAGGTTTTCAACTCTCTTTCCCTCGCCTTATTACCTTCCGTCGGGATTACGTCAACGACTCTCTTGGTTCTCTCGAGCTCTCCCTCTTCTTTCTAGATCGCCGCACCCTTTTTTTATAGGGAGGAAAGATATTTGCCGACCTCTCAGGCAATCTTCTTCAATTCGCCCGCCGTCCCTCAAACAAGCAAATTTCTGCCCGCTTACTGTTTTCACCAGGAATTCCTTAATTGTTTTTGTCTTGGCTCTTTCAGGTCAACATTTCTCATGTTCCTCCTTTGTCCGTATATCTTTGCCATTTGGATGTCCAGAACCCCCCCTGTCTTGCACGGTAACTCTAAGGGGATTTTGAATAAGAAAATCCCGGCAGAAACGTCTATGGGTCTCTCTTTCTTATATCCCTTCTTTTTGTGACTGATGCCCATCTTGCGGTCTTTCCTTCCTTTTCGATCCATGATTTTACATGAGCGAACGCCCCTTTTCTCATTCTTTTTTTAAAGTCCCTATATGAGAACAAATAAGTAGTACCTCCCTATTGTTACTGAGACCCTCAACCCAATTCCTCTGGTTCACAAACAATGTTCTCTTTGAGGCCTCTGGTCTTTAGTCATGGGCCTCTTTGCAGTTTAGATTTTCTCCCCCCTCTCTTACACCCATAGGTCCGGTTCGTCTTTCAATATCCTGTTAGGGAAGCTCCCACTAGTAGTTAGCTTGTATGAGCCTTAGAAGGGGCCCTTTTCTTCCTCTTAATTCAGCGCCTCCCCCGAGATTTCTGGGAAGCCGTTTTCCTGGCCTTCAGTCAAGTATATTCGTTCTTTTTCGATAACACACCACTGTTGTTCACCGCTTTCCTCCTCTGCGTGTCGATGAGAGCACCCCCCTTTCTACCAAAAGGGCCGAATAACCTGCTGCCCTCGTTCGTACTCGAAACAATACGACTGCTCCCCTCTCGATCATCTGAATGTTAGGAGGATAACTGGTTCTTTTTGGTCAAAATAACGAGTATTCCACAGACCTCAACTCCCTCGGCTCCAGTCCTCTTGTCTTTGGCGCCGTAAGTATAGCTGCGGCCACCGGACTTCTACACAACCTTTACGGTCAGATTCTCCTTTTTCTGCCCACGTTTTCATCTCATCGTTTCCTCCAACCCGGCCTGTCTATAATAAAGAAGAGTCAATCCCCTGCGCTCATCCAACCCAGCGTTCCTTTTGCGACGGATGCGAAAGAGTATGCCTCTCGACTCACGTATGATTTTAGGTTAAGCCTCTTCTCATTTTTTTTTTCTAAAAGGTAGGGCGCGACGGCGTTCTATTTCTAGATGCCTTGCATTTTTGATCGGTGAGACGTTCTCGTTCCCTCGGGATTGCCGCATTCTGTGAAATCCTTTCGTTTGATTTTTGGTTCAGGACTTAACAAGTAATACCTCTTCCTCCTCTTGCTCGGTCCCCCCCAATGTGTTGCATTTTCTCCCCCGAGAACCCACCTCTCCAGAACTGTCTGAGATGATCTTTCCTCTTCTCCACTGGGGAATCCCGGATGCGCAGCTTTCCAAGGCCTTTTCCCGGACTTTTCTTGCATAACATTTCAGCAGCGGGGCGGGTTCTGGTAGACCCTTTTTTTTCACATGCCTTTTCTGGTTTCTTATCATGATCGGGTTAGAATCGCTAGTAAAAGCTTTGCCACTGTCCCTTCGGCCCCCCATACCTCCATTCCTCGTTTTGTTACGTTGCCACCTTCTCTTCCTAGAGATGGAAAAAAGTGCCCCTCACCTCCAGGCACGTCGCGCTGGTCCATCCCCTGCAACTTTTTAGGCGCGGGATCCGCTTCTATCCACCCCACGCCTAGCACCGCAGAAACCCGCCTAGGCTTGATTCTCCTCCCGGACGATCCATCTTCCCGTGTATCCGTAGTTTCGCAGATTAGGCGCGGGGACAGTGACACTTCTAATCATAGGTCATTGAGGTCATGACTGCCACATCTTCCCCCCAAAACATCTATTGGAACAGGCGCCAGACTTCAAGGCGGTTGTGAGCCCCCGCCCGTACCACTTTTTTTTTACTATTGACCCTCGGTCTTCTTTTTCGCTTGGCAAACGGAGGACTTATCCCCGCCGGTGATATCTCCCGAAGTCGGCCTGTGGACCCTCGTTCTCCTAATAGGACCCAGTAGATCACCATGTAAAGCAATTTTCCCTCTTCCACCCCTTTCAGCCTGCAAAAACTTCTTCATATTGCCCTTTCCCCTTCCCTGTTCACTCGCCTACAGCCAGTTTCCCGACACCATTCTTGGAATTCTTGTAATAGGTAAGTATGGCCACCTATTACCTATCATTCCGGAGATCGTCCGCCACCTTTTGTAATGTCTAGATTGCTATCTCCCCCTCTACAAGGCATTGGCGCCAATGTCCTTGATCGGCTTCCCTACGCAGTGCAGATTGGCCGGCAAACATAATTTCTCATTCCCCCACCCGTAAGCTTCCTCGTTTTCTTCTCCCAGGTGAGGACTCAAGCCCCTATGCCCCCCACCCATCTTTCCCAAACACCGAGAGATCTCTGTGCCTCAGCCAGTATGAAGTCACGGTTCTTCAGGCAAAAACGACCCCTTTAGACCGGCGTCTGCTACATGTTCCTTGAATGTTTATAAACTCCTCCCGAGGGCGATTTAAAATTGCTTCCTATTACCCTGATTGCCCCCAAGCTCCTTTCCAATAAGCTTCCCTTGCCAGCGCCCGTTATCTGGAGGAGTATCGGCTGTCTCAATCGTTTAATTCAGGATTCGGGTTTCCAATTTGAAGCTGAACGTCGATAACCCCCCCTTTGGCGTGCCTCACGCTCCCTCTCCTTCCCCGACGCGCGTTTTTTTCTCGCTTATTGAAGCTGAAGCACCTTTGACGTCCAGTGATGTACGCGATTTCGCCCTTTACTGAGAATCTCCAAGCCCCGGCCTCAGGTAATCGTCTGACTTCATTCTCCTCATACGAGGCTTTTCTTCCTTCGTGTTTTCTCCCGAAGATGTTAAGACGAAACATCTTTTTAGTTCCTCCCTCTTTTCGATCATGCCACTCTCTTTGTCGTTAAATTTCCCTCGATGAGTTTTTGGCAAGAGCACTCTCATTTTGTTTGGTCTCGCGGACGGCTTCTGTTGAGAATCAGCTTTTACCAGGTCCTCGTAGGCGGATCGGAATTCCCTTCAGGGTCGGATGCCGATTCCCAATGGCTGAAACTCTCAAACCCGTACAACATTCTGTGGCTCCTCCTCTATTTCCTAGCCTTATAGATGGCACGTGGAAGGTCCGTAAAAAGCGATTTGATCTATTTCGCATCAGAGCATCAGCCTTTTCCTCCGTTTTGTTTCTTCTCAGATCCTTCCCCCTTTTCTCGCATTCAAAAGAATCCCCCACTTTCTTGTAAGGAAAGAACTTACCATGATATAGCTCTCCCCCTCTCTGAGTACCCGAGATGGTGCTCTGACGGGATAGCGTCAGGGCCTTTCCGTTCCCCTCGGCTATTGCCCTGCTACCAGAGCTAGACACTCAACTTCCACCAAAGAGGACCGGGAAGCACCACCCGGATGACCCGTAGCGCCTAGCCCCTCCCTTTCTCCAGCCCCCGTCGACCCACATTAGATAGACCTCGAGGTATACCCCCTCCCGAACTCTCTTGATCCTCGACTGACTGAGTTCATTCAAACGCCCGTTTTGGTTAGGTGTACAAGTCCTCCCACCCCCCCGTAATCCCCCAATAGAAACTTCTTCGACCTTCCGTTCTGAGTCCGACTATTTTACCTTCCGTGGACCCCCCAAATTCCCTCCGAGCAATCGCGTCACCTCATTACCCCCTCCCCAGGTTATACCTCTCCACGAGTAGCCTTAATGGAACACTGATTTTCCGAAGACCCCTCGCCCCGATACCTCATAGGGTTCCCCTCCGGGTTTCAGGAGGATGTGCACATGGGATTCGACGAAGTCGCCAGAAACCAAACGACTGGGCAGATACTATGTACAGACCGCCAGAGATGCCGGCGCGACGATATTGTGTTAATAACATTTCTGCCGCGGTAATAGCTCTTTTGAAGGATCGAAATCAGCATGTGTATCGGAAAACTTGATGCACCATTCGTGCATCCGCCCCTTTTTGACTTCCTTTCACTCTTTTCTATTAGAAGTGCAACGAGCTCACTTGCGGGGGAAACGGGAGGGCGTATTCCTAGTATACCGTTTATGCCGTTTTACCGGACCGTAATACTGTTTGGCCTTCTATTCTCAACTTGCCTCCTATCTGCCACCCGCCCCCCTTTGTGTTTTCTTTGGGTTTTCTTTTCCTTGGGTGGTGTGTCTTTTTCGTTTGTGATCCACCAGATGCCGCAAATGTCCTACTTCCTCCCCCCTCGCCATACCCCCAACCTTTCAGGAGACGCCCCTCCTTTTACCATCGAGGCCGAGTTTTCCATCTTCACGTCTATGATGGACCCCGAAGGCCCCAAGGCCCTGGAGAAACGCTTCGCCCCTCCCTTTTCAACCGGCGGTAAAGGCATATGACCCTCCTCCCCGTTTTGTCAGGATTTGCTTTATTCGCCACAGTTTCAGACGTGGCTTGTCTCCTGCGACGCTTACGATTTCGCTCTCACTTTCTTCCCCGGATAGTATAAAGGTTTACTCCAGCCCTTTCCCAAGCCACTAAATTTTCCCCTTCAAATCGCAACCACTTGAGATACGACCTTACCACACGCGCATTTAGATATGGAAGCTGCACCTTTTTAGTGCTTATTGACTAACGAACCCTTTTTCTCCCTTTCCCCCCAATCTACTGACATTGCTTACGGCAATGGACCCCCCTCTCCTATCTGAGGTTCACCTCAGCAGGATACCCCTTACAGACATCTTTTCTTCCCGTCCTAAAAGATATTGGTCGAGGCGCCTTCATGACCACCGGGGGACTCTCCCACTGGAGGTGACCGGACCCCCGCGCAGGGCCATTTTAATGGTTTCTACAGGGAGATAACTGTCGCGGTTTTTACGTCCCTAGATGGTTATTTGGGCTTCGCCCCGCCAGTCTTCTCTGAGAATTTCTACCCCCTTCCATTGCAAGCCCCCTCCCTTTACATTAAAACTTCCCAGACCTCGGATACCCAGCTGGTGTCCTGATTGAAAAAAAACCACGAAGGCCCTGGATGTCCCTTGTTTTTTGCCTTGAGCCCCCCGGATTCGCATCCTCTCACGTCCCCGCCCCCCCTTTCTGCTCTGGACGTCGTAATCAACCTCTCCCCGGCAGTTGTAGGGATTTTTTGTCCGAGTTGCAACCTTTCACATGGCACCCTTTGCTGGAGAGCTCCCCTTAACTTATGAATCGTCATGCCTCTTTCCCAATCTAACAAAACAACATCTTCTAGAGAACTTGGCCTGTCCCCCCTCTGCCGCTCAACCGCTCCATCCCTCACCAAAACCGTCCTTTAAAATACCTCACCACCCCGACCCCCTGCCGTTCCCAATTCAAGATCCTGCATTCCTGATTCCCCCCTCCCAATCCCCCCTTTGAAGCTTCTAGATGCGAGGTTCATGAGTACCCCCGGTTCCTTCAAGGGGGTTTTTCTTTTTCGTCAATGGGGCCTTCTTCCTTTTGATACCGCGTGTGATTTTTCGTGAACCCGTTTCCTTTTCCAATTGTTGTACAGCTTCTCTGCCCGTTTTTGTCGAGACTGTCAGTCGGTATCTTTTCACGGGATTTTCCCGTACCGCCCCCTCCACGGTATGCTCTTGCCTCATTAAAGCCTCGTTAGTTCCTCGAATTTCTCCCCGAATGTTTAGTTTTCCCTCTCGATGAGCCCTCCTCTTGGTTGATCGCTGAGGCATCTCTGAGTTATTTCTTCCCAGTCCAGCTTCGATGTAAAATCAACCCTCAAAGGTTTCCAGGCCGGGTTGACCTCCTCAAAAATTTTTGTGGTATCGCCCTTCCCCAGAAAGCAGCCCCAGACAAACCTATATGTCACGCCCACCCGACCCACCGCAGGCCAGGGGAATATCGCCGAAGACGGTTTACTCCGGCCCTCATCCGCCCCTACGAATGACCTTGCTCAGCCCATATATTACGATGGGCTCCTTCCCTCGTATCCTCCCCTCTCGGAGAAAGAACGTCCTTTCTCCAGAGTCCGCAGCCCTGCACCCTACGCCTCCGTCACCTTCTCCCCTTCCACGGTAGGAAGTCCCCACTCCCCTCCCTATTCGACGCCGAGCGCCCTCACCCCCCACATGAAGGCAGTTTTTTTTTTTTCCCTGTATCTCAGGAATTCTCCTTTCCTGACGGTTGTTAAGTTCCCCTGTCCTTTGGTTCGTAATAGGTTTTTTACACCCCCTGTGCGCATTCAAATCTCTTTTGGTTTTCTCTTCCTAAGCCTAAATCCGCGCCCTCCGCCACTCTTACTCCTCTCGTGGTGGATCGATTCCAGGCTTTTCTTCTTTTTTGCTCGGGATCGGTAGGAGATTCCCTTTGAGATTTCCAATGTCCCCCAAGGATGTTTTCATTCTTGAGATCCCTCTGTCCCCTTTCTCTCCGCCCCCGCGTCACTAAAACTTCTGTTCTGAGTCTCCCCGACCCACAAAATATTCCATGATTTCCAAACCCCATAGGGATAGTTTATTTTTTGGAGTGAGTTTGGAGACCGAGTGAAACTTTGCCCCTGCGTGTCGTCGACCGATCTGCTCCAGTTAGTTCCGGTTCGTTGATGTCACTACTTCGTTATGGCAAAACCTCCCGGACGTTTCTTCCCAGATGGCCTTTGAAAGTCTAGTCTCCCCCCACTCGGAATCTTCACTCTCCTTTTGAGGTCCTAATTTTTTTGGCCGCCCCGGGTTTTCATGGCTTCTTACAGTATGATCCTTGATTGTATGTTAGCTTTCTCCCCCCCCCCCCCATTGGGTCGCCCGTTACGTTTTGAATCACCTTCGTGTGATGAGATTTCCCTCATCCCCACGGTACCGCATAACTTAACCCCACCCACCACGCCTCGCCCACAATGCATTTGCACCCCCTTACCAACCATAGAACACGCTCACAATCTACCCTCCAGGTAGGGACAAGGAGACTTCTTTCAACGATTGTAGTAACTGCCGCCGTATAGAATTAGATGACAAGTTGTGGTTCCTTTTTTTCTGAACATGTTTTCTTTACAGTATGAGGACCTTTCGATTCGACACCCACACGCAGTTTCCTATGTCTTGTTTTCCGCTAAGTTAAGTTTCACCGCCCCCCGGCCTGAGCGAGATAAAGCACCTGAAATCAATGCCGAGCCCCTCCCACACCCCGTGTTCCAATGTTAGGGCGCGTACATTGAGCACTTCAGATAGGATCATTACCTCGGTAATCACCTAGGCTAATTTTGCTCCCCCCGTAGGGGCCGTATTGACCCTTTTCGATTCCGTTTGTGATAGGGCTCTCTTTATCGTCCTTTTGTGTTGGCCCCAGCCCCCCCTCGATCTTTTTCACATGGTTGAAAGCGTTTTTTTCTCTCCGGCCTAGCATGCCCATCATTTCCTCTGAGAGAAAGTGTGATGTTTGACTCCTGAGGTCAAACACCTCCAGTAGCCTCTTGGAACTCGAAAGGGATCTGTACAAACGGCCCCTCGGCCCGCGAGATACGGTTTCTTATGCAAACTGAAGTCCTCAGTGAATTTCACCCCAATTCCCCCCATCTGATATCGGATTTCCGTAGCCTTTGAAAATTGAATTATTCGGTTTCTTAATTACTCTTGTTTAGAATTAATAGCCCCTTAACGCCCGTTGTGGACAGCTTCATTCCCCTTGAGGAACAAACCCATCTGGAGAGTTGAGCGTGGACCTTCCCGAACGCCTGACCCTCGAGCGTGTACCCCCCCCCCCCCCCCTTCCTCTAGATAAGTAACCATTTGCGGAGTGCCTTTTTTATATGCTGGAACCGTTGCAAATTGTGTTTTTTTACTTCGACCCTCCCCCCGGGAAGGTGCGCACACACTTCCTGATTTGCTCTCCTCCCGAATCCTCGTTCATTCTATGTGTTAGCCGGGTCTTCCTCCTAGATGCAGCTGACTCCCTTTAGAAATAGTCAGCTTGCGTTTACTGGCACCTGCTTTTCTTTTTGAAGTTCCCACACGAAAATAGCCCACTCCCAGTCTTACTGGATATCACGCTTTTCCGTCAAGTTTTTCGCCAGTCCTGGGGATTAGCAATCTTTGCCCTATTTATTCTCTTTTTTTTGTCCAAGCGGCATTATAACCCCTTGTGACGGGAGATCCCCGTTCTTCTCTTTTTGCCGGGCGTGAACTCGTAAGAAAGTCTTCCCACCCCTTACGAAAATTTGGCCTAGTAAAAAACTTGTGCACCGTATCATTTCTCCCTTTCTTGTTGCTTTCTCCGCCCGTTTTTCCACGCCGTTTGTCCCTTCCTTTCTTTCATAGGTTAAGTGGACTTCCCCCAGCTTTCAGGTCTTCCATCTCTCCAAGAAAATTTTTATGCTCCATTGTTAGTTCCCGGATGATAAATTTAGCGGTTAAGCAATTTTTTCCGGAATCTTCCTGTGACGATACCTTTTTGGCAGGGAAGCCCTCATTTCACAAACCCCCTGCTTGCGGTTTTCTCCTCCGATCATAGCCACTTGTTTTGAATATGTAATTCCCCCCCCCTCAAGTGAACCCCCCCCCTTTTATTTTTTTTTCGGCTTTGGTACTCACTTCCTGCTTTCCCCCCGTCCACTTCAGGAAAACCTCCCTTAGCGCGCTGACTTCGACGAATGGGTCATTCAGTCGCTTCTCATAGCCCGATGCTTTCAGGGCTTAAGTACTTAAAATTTCGTATCCCTTGTTTTGCCTGCGCACCCGTATTCCTTCGGCCCCTTTATCTTCTTCGAAAAGTTCCCTGTTGAGAAGGTCTCTGACAGCCCTGTATAGTTCCTCTAAACTCCATGTCCCCGAGTCCGCGCGTCCAAAGACTCTCTTTCCTTATGACGTCTCTTTCTCCTGAAAATTGGGACCTTCATTTTCCCGGACCCTCGTCACTTTATTACGGAAGAACACCCTCTCTCCGGTATTTATAGCTCCTCGAACTTATAATTACTCTTTTTTCTTTTGACTTGGGTTTCTTTTTTTACGATCTCCCCTCCCCGCACCCACCCCTCCACTTTTCTTTCTTCCTCACAGTTTATCTGCCCTCAGACTTAGCTCAGTTACATCCCCAGAGATGTCTTCTTTTTCACCCCGCCGTGATCCCTTCAATTCGTTTCTTTTATTCTTTATGATTGTTTCCTAGGGGCTTCCCGGTATAAGACCGGTTCACCCTTAGGAGGCACCCGCTGCTGCCATCCCGTCTGAGCCACGTTCCTCACCGAGATACCCACCAGATACCCGAGTCCCATGGTGTTACTGCTCGTCATGAAGCTGGTCCCTTGGTTTCCTGAACAGAAGCCCCTTTCCCGTGATGCTGTAAAGTCTCGAGTCTCTTTTTCCTTCTAATAAGTTTGGTGTTTTCTTTAGTCTCCCCTCTTCTCATGTACCAGACTTAACTAATGGAAGGCTTACGGACCCTAATTTGTCCCTCTTCCCTGTATTCCCTCTCCGCCCACGACTCACCATGAGTGGATATTTCGTCCTTTACTGATCGAGTTTACCCCGTCCAGGCAGCCTGCCCCCCCTCATAGTGGCTCTTTGGATAACCCCCTCTAAGCCGTACACGAACTTACCTGAACCGGACCTTTCGCACCGCGCCGATCAAGAAGTTTCAAGACCCATTATCTTTCTTTCAGACTTTCTTCCGCAAACCACTCAGCTCCCCGCCGGTTTGGCGCGGACGTTTCAAGAAACGCTCTTTGTCTGCTCCTTTAGGGCTCCTCCCAGAAAGGGTGGTCCTCACCCCGCTTAGCCAGCCCGCTCTCCCTTAAACCTTCCATCTGAGGGACCTCTCGATAAGACCCCCTCTACCGGACCGTCGAACCTTTTTTTCCCTTCACAGAAAAGAAAGTGTTCCTGCCATCCCAGGGACCAAGTCCCAAGTTATTAACTTATCTTCCCAACCCATCCGAGCCGTCCCGCCTTTCGCATCTCCTGCAGAGACGAGCTTTCGACAGGGTTATATTCACGGGCTTCGCAGGCGCAATGCTTCTCTCCACGACATCAAAGCTGGTCTTGGGTCATTTTCTCGGTCCCTGCGAAGAGCAGACGCGTCCCTCTTCCATACTCCTGAGGTCCTGATCTCACCGGTGTCATGTCCTTCGCTCTTTTCCCGGCTGAGCAAGTTTTTTTTCGAAGCCCCTTCCCTGTTTTCCCCCTGGTATCCGGCCCCCTTCGATGTTTTCCCCTGAAGTGCCTTTTCGGGTCCTCCTCTACCGGCGGCCCACAGCGCTTCCCTTTTGGTTTTTTTTCAAGGGCCGTGGCTCTGAATTTGTCTCTCGGGTGTCATGATATCGCTTGTGTTCCTTCCTCGTTTGGCTCTAAATGATGTGCTTAAAGTCCCCTCAATACCCTTTGCACGAGCCCCTTTCGGGATCGTTACCGGTTCAACAGATTGGTGCCCCCTGCGCTTTCTTTCCTCTACTGTACTATAGCTCCCTTCCAAAGGTTCGGAGGACCTTCCTCCCTTAAGGCCTGACTCTCGAATCGTCGGTCAAGCCTCTTCCCCATAAGACTGCGTTTTTGAGACCCCGGGCTTTCATTCCCAGGAAGTACAAGAGGTCCCCGCAATCAAATTTCGGGCTTCCAAAAGTTTGTCCTATGCCCTTGGCTTAAAGGGTTAGTTCTCGTGACCAGTATTTGTTTCCTCTCCCTATGGTATACTCTTGAGCAGAACTCGCCCGCACGGTTTCCTTATAACCTTGCCCCTCTCCCCAGGAAAGAGCCTTTGGCAGTTCCCCAATAGCCCACCAATCTTTTCATCTCAGAACTCTAAATCACCCGAGAAAGATGATCTTTAAGATTTTCACATGTTACAGATTCTTGGTCCCCGAAAAAGTAGGTCTTGAAACTCCTACCTCCGACATTTTCATGTCTTACTTCTTTTTCATCTTCTCGGAAAACCTGACTTCAAAGGTACAACTTCCTTTCTTGATATACCCCTTTTTTAGAAGGGGGTTGGACGCCCATACCCTTGAGGCGGAGATACTTCCCATTAGCCATTTTCCCCACATTGCCCTCCGAGATTGGAATTTCTTCAGACCTAGAGCATCTTTTAACAAGGGCACATTCGATTGCTATAATGACCCCCTTTCATCGTGTGTTATTTTTTATCCCCCTTGCCCCCAGTTCAGGCGCTGCCCTCTCTAAGTTTCCTTACGCCTCCCGGGCCTCCTGGCCCAATAGGTGACCAAAAGTCTACCCCCAGCCGATAGACGATGCATTTTGATTCCAACGGATGGTCGC
>Ga0179591_1334918_pt1 | contig 16974 bp, 21 predicted proteins | sample CZOMad2_1_08_16f_FD_182891 | JGI IMG/M metagenome (GOLD analysis project Ga0179591, IMG submission 182891) | Vadose zone soil fungal communities from Angelo Coast Range Reserve, California, USA - CZOMad2_1_08_16fungal (PacBio error correction) | ecosystem: Environmental > Terrestrial > Soil >... | reverse complement strand
CCCCGCGTAAATCTAGCTGGCAACAGATCTTTCCCGCGCTGGCGCCTGGCGCATTCTGGACAAGTAACGCCTCTGTAGCTTGACTTAACTTTTCAACTTCCTTCCCACCTTTCTCTTTTCTTTGTTTGAGGAGATGGCCGTCCTCGTCTTTCTTTCCCAACCTCGCTGATACCCCCTTGATCAGTCGAAGGCGGCCAGGCGGACGTCGGTTTGCACAGCCCTGATTGATCCGATTCCATAAACTCTTTCTCCTGCCAGATCCGAATAGTATCCCTTTCCGGTGGATTCCTCTTTTCTCCTTTCTGCCTTCATTTTTGCGAGTTTCGTCCCTGCCTCTGACTCTCCCCCCCCCTTTCGCTTTGCGCAACCCTTTTCTGACCCCTTTCCTTCGGTCCCCCGAAAATCAACCGCCTTCCTTACCGTCATGATGGGCCCTAATTTTTATTGGTGTCGGGGCTAAACGCCTTCTTCTTGCTATTTAATTCTCCCCGTTGAAATTTGAATCTTTGGGAAATGGAGGGAAGGGGGGGTGTTTTTCCCATTTTTTCCTCTGTACGCCCCTTCCGCCCCTTTTTCCCCTTTTTCTGCAAGCGCTTTTCCTAGATACGTTTTTTTTTTTTTTTTTTTTTTTTTTTTTTTTTTTTTTTTTTTTTTTTCTTTTTTTTCCAGTTTTGTCGTCCTTCAGATCTTTTGCTGTAGTCTCTCCCAAGATCCAGTTCACTTCCCCTCTTCCAACAGGTTTCTATAGGTTTCTCCCTCTATTTTCTTGGCCCCATAAAATGACTCAAACTCTCCTCCTACCTCGAGAATGGCCTTGAGTAAGTCGCTTTTTCCTCTTCTTCTTTTAGCTCTTTTCCTGTATCCAGGTTTCCCCCCCTTCCCAGCATCTTTGTCAGTCCCCCACTCCCCTTTTCGAAAAATCTGCACGTTGTTTTTCTCTCGATGGGGGGGGGTTTGTTCCTTTTTTCCCGTCCTTTCTCCTTCACGTTTGCCTTGATCTTCGCGAATCATTTCTTTTCCGGCCGCCCGGACCCATTATGCAATGTGTTTCTTGTTTTTTTTTCTCCCCCACACGCAAACACGTCGGCATGGCCTTACCCTGCAGTCCTGAAAGTCATGTTTACCGCACTTGTTCGTCGGATTTGTCCTTGTGCCACATATGGTGCCTTTTATCTTTTTGCACTTTCCACCCTTCCCCAAGCAGATGGTCTGACTGAGCTTTAAACAGCGGATGACTAAAAATCTCCTTTTTTTTTTCCTAAATAGTAATTAGAAGGAATTTCGCATCTCTCGTCCGTTCCAGTGCGTAATGATGATAAATTCGGGCCGCGATCGCACAATTAATCATAGAATCCTTGGTCGAAATGAAAGCCCCATGTTTCCCCCCTCCAACAGTACTTGAACCGATGTTTCGCATTTCCTCCCCTAACGACGGCGGTAAATGTTGCGCAAGTCCCCCTTTTTTCCTTCAATTATCGTTCTTTTGGAAGTTTACTTCCATTGCATGCACGGCGAAGATTGTTCTTTGAGAAAGTCCCGCCCTTTATTTACTCGACGACCTATTCGGCTGACTGAACTCTAAACTTCCCCTGAGGTTAAGGACCCATCCTTTTCATCGCGAATTGAACCAGTTCTCCTGTGTGGTCCCACGTTCGTCTTCAGGTCCAGGCTTTGGCCCTTTTCCCCCCGAGGTTTCTTCCCCTTAGATTTCTGTACACGCCTCCTTCGTTTGTCCTTAAGAGCGCTTTCCCCCTCAGAGCCTTCCCTTTTTCGAGAATCACTTGTCTCTCTGCTTTGACGCGTCTTGACGCGGAACCCCTTTTTTCCACTCTTTTCCCCCCCTCCTCTAGTCGTGCCTTCGCGTTCACGTGCTTGCATTTCTCCCTCTCGGATTGTTTGGCAGCCTAGCTCAGATTAGCAATCTCCTTTTTTTGGGTAGAGGGACTCCCGCTCCCCCTCTGATTAGTAAGATACCGTTGCCCACTTTTTTTCTCCCCCCCCATCACCGGCTCTGAATCCACCGGACCCTTCCTGTTCACTTAGGCTTGGTTCGTTACCTGTTGCCTGATTGGCGGTTCGGCGCGTTCTTCGCCCGGCCGGCAAAGTCAACCCCATGAGTTTGATTTTGATTTTCCCCTTCTGCTTCCGACCGCCTTTGGGCCCTCACTTTTCCCCTTATTTCCCCTTGAGACAAGGCTTTTGAAACTCTCCCATTCTCCAACTGCCCCCCGTTCGCGCGCCCCAAAGGGCGACGAAGCCGGAAGCATTCGGATTTTTCCCCTTCCCCCCCGAGTGCGCGGTCGGAACTTACTTTTTTATGGTGGCAAACCTGTCCCCCTTTCCAAAAAATCTTCCAAACACCCTGCTGATTTCCCCCCCACACTTCCTGCCGCGCGGCCGTCTTTGCTCTCCTTTTTCCCCCCTTTTCCCCCCCCCCCCACCACCACCCGCGTGTCGTCGTCCCTCCCCAATTTCGTTTTCCAGCGGCTCGGGACCCGACGCCGATCTGCCTTCTTCCTTTTTCCGATGGATCGTTGCGGCCGAAGGCATCGTGATGGTTTTTCTTTTCTCCCCCCCACTGGCGGTGCGATTCCTCTTTCGGCTTTGCCCCCTTTTTTTTCTCTTTTTTTGGCCGCAAATACGACTATCTTCCCCTCGTCGTTGTTGTCCGAGATTCCCCCCCTTTCAGCATCTCGAACAGCAGGATCTGCCCGACTTTTGGTATAGAGCCCCAAAAGACCCCGATTCCCGGCGCCCTTTTCTATGCAGACTCCCGCGTTCCTCCGGCGCTCCCTTCCCTCGGCGTGGGCCCGAGCCGTGAGAGATCACTACGGCTCCCCTTTCGGTCCCAGGGTTTATTCCCGTCGCGCGTCTTCGGTGGAGTCCCCATATTTCGATTTTTTTTGCGGAGCCGCCGACCACCGTTTCGCCCCCCCTTTTTTTCGGTACCGTCCGACCGCGCCTCGTGGTGCAAGGCTTCTTCTCATTGGTCTCTCCCTTTTCCGGGTCTCCTGAAACGTGTATCGACGGTCTGATCGTTCTTGTCTCACGTGTCCAGATAATGGCATTTCTGCCCCCCTTTTTTCCCGAGGACTGAGGTTTCGCGCCGACTCTTGGTGACTTCCGGTCTGACTTTTCTCAAACTCGCCCCACCGGCGCCCCCCCTCCCCCTTCTCCCAAACCTTTTTTACAGTCAGACCAAGATAAGTCTGACGTTCCCTTTCTGTGGATTCAGGCCTGAGTTGTTTAGTTTCAGATTTTCACAATTTCGTTCTCCGCCGTCTTATGCTTCTCTTCGGTCCTTCTACCCACAGCCCTTCGCACGTGAAGCCTCGCTAGTTTTCACGACCGTTTCGCCTAATACCCCCCCCCCCCCCCCCCCCCCCCGGCGAATGCGGGTCGTGAACGGGGCCCCACCCTCCTAGTTGAAATTTTCAAGCGCCTTGACCTTTTTTCCCTAACCCCCGCTCAAATCAAGATTCTAGCCCATTTTTTTCCCCGACGAATGCTCGCTTCGGTAAGGACCGTTTTTTTTATGAAGTTTTCCTTTGTCCAACAGTACCCTAGATCCCGTGACCTAACCCCATCAATAATCGTCAATTTTTTCTTTTCGCCCCGGTGGCCCAAACATCTGTCTCCCTTCCCCTTGAATTGCTACGGACATTTTTTCCCCCCCCCCGTCCTTTCCCTTTCATGAGTGTCCGATCGCTAGTGCAGAGTCTCTAGTCATGTCACGGCTCCACGACCTCCTTTCCTCCCTTTGCCAACAATCGCCGGCGGAGGTCCCAACCTCATCTGAACATCTGGCGCTGGAGCCCATTCCTTCATCTTTTTTTAGATGCTTCTCCCCTCGGTTCAGACTGTTGTCGTTGCTGCCCTCTGGGGCTTGTCGACCTCCGGCTCTATGAACCTTTCGATCTGCCCTATATGTTGTTGCCCTTCCGGCCTTCGGGTTTTCCGTCCGGCTAAATTACTTTTTTCCCCTTAAGGTTGGAAAAGATTGTAGCGTCCTACCCCTTCATTGCAGCGCTTTTTGTTGAAGTTCCCCCCCCAAACCCAGATCTCGCGTCACCCATATTGTTGCCGAGCTCCCCTTCGAATTCTAACGACCCTTTCGGCCAAAGCCCACTTTGAGCGATTGACGAGTGTTTTGTTATCTCACCCCCCAACTTCTGTGGCCCGCATTTCAGATTACTATTTGTTCCCGGTTAGCAGATTTTCTCGAGTAGACCCGTCCCCCTCAAGTTCCTCTTGACACCCCTGGTACCAGGGGCATCTTTTTTTAGCGTTTTCAGCGATCTCGTGACCCCTTCTTATGACAACGAAACGCATGCCTCTTCCCCTCAGTCATAAAGCATGATGTCCGCAGGTGGTCATGGCCTATGTGATTAGGCATTTTTCCCCCCCCCAGCCTGAGATTCCAGAAAAATGGATTGACTGCCCCTTTCCGAAACTGTTCCTCTGTGACATGCCGTACGAGTTCGCGAGATCCCTCGGCACTCTTCCTTCTCCTCTGTCCTAGTACCCATCGTCCCTCAATCGAGTGAAACTTTTGGTGGTGGCGGGTTGTTGGGTGGTCGAGGGGGGGGTGTTCTCGGGGGGATTGGGGGGGCTTTTTGGGCCGGGGGTGGGGGGGGTTTATTTCCTTTCATAAAATTGAATGGGCATTACAGACACGTCATAGACTCTTAACCTTAGAAAACCTTCCTTTCTCTATCGATCATTCAACATGTTCGCCCCCCTTTTTTTTCTATTTTTCTTTGACGCAGGATCAGGCCGTTTCGCCTGGACCCCCCTTCCCCCCTTTCTTCTGCGGTTCCCATCATGTCGGAACTACTTCTTTTTGCTCTCTGACGCGGGATGAAGTTGCGAAAGAGAACTGTTTTTCGTACCCCCCTCTGCCGCCTCGCAGCCCCCCCAGGGCTGGCAACAGAATGGAAGGAGTCCCCCCTAACCTTACTTCGCTATGTCTTCCCTGCTAGTGTGTCACGTTTTAGCCTTCCACTTGGTGGGAACCCATTCCCTCTCCGGACCTGGGGGGGACTTTGACACTCCCTAGGTCTGTTTATAGCAGGTTATTAATCTTTCCCCCCTCCCCCCCGGCGGTCCTTTCTTCTCTTTTCCTCCTCGTTTTTTTCTGATGTCTGCGCGTTGATAACTTCCTCCCCCCTAAACTTCCCTCTTTTATTTTCCCGCAGTCAGGATCCCTGGCCTGTAGGTACGATATGTTGAAAAGCCGTCCCCCTTTTCCGCCGAACACAGTGACCATAACGAGAGGTCTCCTTCCCTTCGTCATCTCCTCAGTCAACTGGGTCGGTTTTCTCCCTGTCCTTTTCTTTGCCCTTTGCGACGCTCCCGTTTGAAGAGCCCCTTTTCCGCACCCTTTCATGATAGTCGCCATTTTCACCTTTTTCGCACCGCACAGAAACCTCCATGGTAACTAATCTTCTGGTTTTGTGTCCCCAATCTCCGTCCTGCGTCAAGCCTTTTCCGAAATCTCGAACTGAATGCTCTATCTCTTCAATGGCCTTTTGTGGTCTGAGTGCCTCGTCGATCTCATCTTTTCCGCACCATTAACTTTTTTCGCAACGCTCTGATGGTTCCCTTGCTCTTACGGCGCTCCTGATTCTTAGTGCTGCCTTTCTTCCCCGAGAATCGGAATCCTGGAACACCACCCCTTTTAAGTAGGAACAAGGTTCTCCCCTGTTCGTCAATACAGTGTAGAACATAAGGATTTCGTTTTTCCTCCTCATCCCACATAGCGACTTCCCTCGAGCCCTTTCCTGCATTTTGTTTACCCATTGAGAGTTATCCGAGGAGTTCGGCTTAATTTTTTTTCACGGTTTCCGTCTTCTTTTTTTCGCCGATACTTTTGAAAACGCTATCTGTCTCGAACTTTTCTCCCTAATCGTTTCTGCTCGCGTTAATGGCATCAGTCCTCCCCTATGCCATTCTTGATTCTCGAGCATCAAGCTATTCCCCTTACAGGGGCAGTGGACTTTTTCCTTTTCTTTTTTGAGATCAACCAAGTCCCGATTAGCCGGTGTATTTTTTTATTTTTCTCCCGTGAACGCTTTTTCCTCCTTTTCGTAGGTACGTGAGGGACGCTTTCCCCCCCTGGTGAACATAGTTGATCGTTGTGTGTGCCTTACCCCCCTCCCGAGATGGACAATGCGCCTTCTTTTCTTTTGTGCAAAGTTCCTCCTCCTCCCCAACTCTTCCGGCCCTTTTTTCCTACATAGTATTTAGCGGAACGTCGTCCCCCTTTTCCGAAGTCGTAATCGCCTCTCCCCAGAAATATCTGGAAAGAGCGCAAAACGCATTCTCTTTCTATTCAGACTCACCCTTCTTGCGATTTTCCCCCCATTCCTTGAACGTTTTCTTCCTCCCTCTTCAAAGGATCGTCCAATGTTGCGCAACTAGCTTCTCGTCTATTTTCATTCTCCCGGCCTTTGACGCGACAGGATTTTGTGTCGCCCAGTGTCATGTCCTCCCCTTCCATAGAGTTAGCGGCCGGCTTTCGCCCTTTTCCAGTACCGGAAACGGACGGTAAACACTCCCCTTTTGACTTTCCCTTCTTACTGGCCCAAGATGTGTGGCCCGGGTCCCCCTCCGGCCATGGTTTCACATGATCCCCCTCCCTCCTTTTTTCGTCATGAATTTCGTTGACGAAGCCTCCGCTTCATCCGTCCTTTTCATACAGAGTTCTCCCCCCTTGGACTTGCACTAGAGTTCCCTTTTTCACGAAATGGCTCTAGTCTTGGATTTCCGTCTTTCTTTTTTTTTCACCTCCTCTTTTTGAAACCTAGTGACCCTGCCGCCTTCGAACGGACCTTTTGCTCCTTTTTTTTTCGTGGCATCCTCGGCTGCGTCCCCCCTCCTTTTTTTTTTTGTAAGGGGCATGGCTTTCTTTTCGAAGTTTCATAAGACGGTCTGTTTTTCCCACTCCTCTCCTGCCAACTCGTCACACTCCCCGATTCCCACCTTCTTCATCCACTGAACGGCGGCGACTTAGTCTTTTTCTCCTTAAAACCGGTTGATGTCCCCTCCCTTTTTGCTCTTCTGGAATCGCCTCCTTGGGCCGGATTTCGAACTCGACAGATTTTTGCCCCTCACTGCCCATTAGTGGTCCCTTTTTCCAAGTTTCGACTGAGCGACTAAAAATCCCCCTCAGCCTCCGCCCGGGGCGCGCAGGAATGGCGCTCCCTAGTTGTTCGGAGGTCAGTCACTTCTCTCTTGGTCCCCCCCTTTTTTTCTTCAATTTCAGGGGGGGGCCCGGGTCCCCCACCCCCCCCCCTGATGATCCGAAAACGCGCGCTTTCCTAACTTTGACACCCGCTTTCCGAAGGGAACTTATCTTCTCCCCTGATCGGCTTTCCCGACGCGTTCATTGGCCTTCTTCTCCCTTCTTTTCCCGGCTGAGAGACGCATATAGTAGCTGGCTTCCCGGCTCGCGATAAAAATTCCACCGTCCTTCCGCGTTGTATTCCTTTCCCCTTTTTTAAAGCCCGATATCTCTCTTTTCCTCTACGTTGTGTTTTTTTTTCTTCCCCCATGGATTTCCCCGCGAACGCCGCCGCCGACTGATTCCCCTCCTTTTTATATTTCTGGTAGACTAACCCCGTGCTCGCGTCTCTCGGAGACCTCAGCGTTTTATCCTTTCTTCCTCCAAAACACCCCCCCCCACCCCCCCCCCCCCCCCCCCCCCCCAGGGGCCCACATTTGCCTGAGCGATGATTTGCAATTTTTTTTTCCGGGCACGCTGGGTGTCGATAGTTTCTCCCCTTCCTTTTCGCTCGGAGTTCGGTGAGCAGCAGTTTTTTTGCCCCCCTTTTTTTTTTTAGACGCCTCCCGGTGTTCGCATAGCTCCCGTAAGACCGCATAGTGGTCGCTTCAGGATCCTTAGCCCTCTTCTCGCTTTTCTGGCGGCTCGTTGAACCCTTTTTTTTCTCGGAATCTGTCGCGCTTGTATCGGGCTTCCCGAAATTTTCCCCCAACTTTCCGGGCCCCCAATTCTCCTGCTCTTGTTCAGCGAAGACATCAGTTCCTTAGGTCTTCCTCAGAAACGCGCCCCCCATTGCTCCCCTCTTCCCCCCCCCCCTGACCTTCTCCCTTCCGCAGTTACGGTGCTCCTCGGTTTTGATTGGCCACCGGGAGATGACGTCTTAGAATTAGAAGGTACCCCCCCGACTTCCCACCGCAATCGATTAGAGAAGTCTATCTTGGTTCTCTCTCTCGGGACCGGCGGCCGTGCACGCGAGCTAGCCATTTTCCCTTGTGGTACACCTCCTCCTTTTCCCCACGAAAACGCCCTACCCCACAATTTCCTCTAGCCCTTTAGATTCAATCGGAACCTTCCCTTCTTCTCTTCCTTTCCTCCTTTCGATCGTAAGACCAGGTCAGGATGTGCGTGTCTTCTTCCTTTCCTAGGCGCCCTTGCCCTTGAATGTTTTTACATTTCCCTAATTCCCTTTGCCCGTGGCGCCACGGTTTGCCCCTCCCGGGCCTTCGTACGCAACTGGTGGGCTTTTTAGGACTACTGAAGTGCCCGCCTAACCTGCTCCGCTATTGACGCCTACTCCCCTTCTTCTGCCAAATGGCGCCCGCTTCTCCCCAATTTCCTTCTTGCAAACTCGGATAACGAGTCCAGAAAATATGGAGTCGCCCTCCTTGCCTTTGGATGCTTCTGAACCCCCCTTCGGTTTTTCCTCGGGGGGACTGCCTTCATGGTTCCTGTTCCTCCGGGAATCTCTTCATCGCTTTCCCGATAGTGCTGCGTTCGCTTCATTTTCTTTTTCGCCGAAGTTTGCGACGTTCCGGTCTCTTACTTCCCACCTAAGCCGGGAAAGATTGTAGGCGGCTGCCCTTTAAAGAATTGCCATCTTCCTTCGTTCCCCCAACAAGATCAACGATTTTCCCCTTTCCGTTCAGTCGCCCCACGACGACTACGCCTTCCCCCCTTCATCGTGTTCCTTCCCTTCGAGATCATTGATCCCCTGATCCTCCTGTCGTTGTATATAAAAACCCCCCCGCCCTTCCAGTAGTCCAGTTCCGCGGATATCATTGCTCTCCGATCTTTCTTATGATTTCGGATGACGGATGCCATGCCGCTCTTGGCTGAGCAACTTCGCTTCCACCCTTGCAGTTCCTGTTATCGCTCACGATGCTGAAAACCCTTAATTTCTCCCTAACGCGCGAATATACGCCGGGATTTTTTTTTTTTGACACGCACCTCCAGCGCGAGGCCATTTCCTTGTGTCCTGGATTTCCCTGCAAGACTGCTGTAGACTGCTTTCTCCCCCCCCTAGAATTCCAACCTGGTTCATTTCGTGATTGTTTGAATTCTCCGAGGCTGGTTCAGGAGGGGCGAATGGACAGTTTTTCTCTTCCCCGGTACCCAGAGTCCCATACTTTTTTCTTTTTTTTCCCACGCTTCGTTCGGCGAAAAATTTTCATGGTTCCCTCACGCTCAGTCTGCGAGGCCCTCATCCCCACCCCTCCCTTAAGCTATCGATCATTCCTGGTTCTCCCGTTGGTGTCTAGGTTGAGTAAGGCTTGAAGCTGTTTTTTTCGTAAAGTCCCAACCATAGCCCATTTTTCTCATTTAAGGTCTGCATATGCGCTTTGCGTTTTCGTTGCCAAGGGGACCCTTACAGGTTTTGTCATTTTTGGTTCTCTAAACCGAGGCTCCCTTTGTATGTTTGCAACACGGCCCCTTTTCTTTCTGAGCCTCTATCACAACCGACGGCGTTTTTACTTTTGGCCGAGCATAGATATTTGTTCCGCGGCGTCCACCGAGAAGTCGCGTTCTGACCCCAGATCGTAAAAGTACTCAGTCCTGGACCTCCTACTCTGTTAGCCCGTACGTCGTGATAACGCGGAAGGAATCCCCCTCCTTTCTCCTTGTTGTTGTGCGATCGTCTGCCGACGCGTGCCTCCTCCCTTTTAACCACTCGCAGATAAACTGTTTAAGATTAGTTCGCCCTTTGGACGTTGACCCAGACGGACTTATATTTCCTTAGCCCGCCCCCGGATAGAGGAGCCGTCCATCTCTCCCACCATCCCTTCCAATGTGGGTCTTGATTGGTCCGTATCTTTGCCATCCCTTTTTTTTGCGTTCCTTGAGTTCTTTCCGACCCCATTTCGAGGGTTTTTTTTAACCTTGTCATGATACGCCCCCCCCTCGGAGGCACGCCCCCCCTCCCTATGACGCCTTCCTGATTTGACCTCTTTATCGGATTGGTCGTTTCTTTTCCCCTGTCCGCATACCCCAATACCCTTTGCCTGATAGATAGCTTTGTCTTGGGAATGTTTGTGGGGCCTCGTCGCTTTTTCCTCTGTACGGTACCATGGCCGCCTTGTTCTCCTTTTAGCTGAGAAGAGTTTCTTATTTGGGCCGCTGGTTCTTTTTTCTTGTTCGCCTCCGGAGAATTCTTTCCTTCTTTTTTCGTTCTTTCTCGCGCCTCGCTAGGCCCTACTTAGCTCCCCTGTTTATCCGTTATCAGTTCTCCCTCCTTCTTGCGTTTTCCCCCCCCTGCCTAATCACATTCCGCCTCCGAATGTCGTTTCTCTTTTCTGAGTAGAGGTGGGATATCTGCTTTTTCCCCTTGGTTCAGTCGAGTTTTTCCTCTCCGGAAAACGCGCCCCCTGGGCTGCCCTCCCAAAGGTTTGCTTCCTTGTTCCTCGTCGCTTGCGTTTTCATCGTCCAACCTCTTTTTTTTTCCGCTTGATCGTGTCGAGTCACATTCTCCTGAAATCGGGCGGGACATATTATGGGCTTCGATAAAACGCAAATTCCTTCTGCGGTTATCCAAGGAGATCGAACCTGTTAATTCTCCAAAGGGTTTCGTCTTCGTTGATCTCTCTTTTCCAGTTGTTTTCCCCTCTTGATAGTTGGTGTTTCCCTTCAAGTCTCTGGAAAGCTGCCTTTTGTAACCGCGGATCTCCTACAACCCTTCCTTTCCAATAAATATCATTTTAGCCGAAAACTTCCCCCCTCCTGACGACTTTGTGCGTATGATGCAGCCTTTCTTCTAGCCCCTCCTTTTTTTTTCATGTTTAGAAAGAAGATACAATGAGTTCCTCCACCGACACAAGTCCTGGAACCGAGGTGGGGTCCTTTTCCTCTCTTTCCCACGAGGGCCGTCAATGTGCGCGCGCCCCCCTCTTTTATTGAAACTCTCCTTGGCGTTACCGCCTTGCAGTTCGCCGGTAGTGGCCTCCATTTTTCTCAGCTGAGCATCTCGCGGATTACTTTAGGCGGAGGGCTCGGCTCTCCCCCTCCTAGTCTTTTCCGGGTTTTGTCGCGCTTGCCCGGTGTTCCCTTCCTTTTTTTTTTTTTTCCCGGTGCATAATAAGGGCCCACTTTTTTTCTTTGAATGGGCCCCGGATTTAGATGCTCGTTTCCTTATAAGTTGGTCAAACGCTCTTCCGAGCGACCTGGCTTGCATTCAGGAGAATGTCCTTTTTCCGATTCCTTCCCAAAGGTCTCTAGTTATTATGTGAGTTTTTCCCTTTCCCTTTGGTCATTCGCTTGGAAAATGCTCTAGCTCTCCTATCTTAGCCCTATAGGACCGTGTTTTCTCGTCTTCCCCAGAAGAGGCCCTGATGGTTTGGGGGGGAAGAATTACTCTCCCCTTTACTTCTTAAGACGGATTTTTTATATCCCCCTTTGACCATTTGCCCGCTTCAAACAAATAAAGGAATGATCCCTTTGATTTTTTTTTCTAGGCTTTGTGACGTTAACACCTGTTGCCTCTGGCTTTTCTTTTTATCTTTATGAGGACTGCCCTCAAAATAAATGAGGGCCCTTCTTCCTCCCTCCAGCTCCTCGAAAGAATTGGGTTCCGAAATTGTCCTCTCTCACCCGTGAAGCTCTCCCCTGAGCAAAGAGATATACCCGCCTGTCCCTATATAGCTTTTTTTCCCAAGGGAGAGGACGCCGGGTGCCGTCCTTCTGTCGAGACCACGAGAGCCCTTTTTTCCGGTCACTTCTCTATGTTGCTGTCCAGTGTTTCCCACCCCTGCAAGAGCAACCCTTAGTTTTCCCTTCCCCGAAAACACGAGAGATTCTTGCTGACGATCACATTTTTTTCTTAAATTTTCCGGAATGTGTCCCTTCTTTTTAGGGAACTCAGAAGTGCTCAGGGGCTGATCCCTCCCTTAGATTCTCGCCGCTATCGAACGCTTGCGATTTGTTTCTCCCAGATAAAACGATCCCCACTGTCCGGTTGCTACTTTCTGCGCGGCGTCGCGGTGAACTCGCCCCCCCCCACCTAAGTTTTTTCGAGCGGCCCTCAGCAGATTTAACGACATGGTGGGGATCGGTTTCCCTGGTGAGCACTCGCGCCTTTGAGGCCAGAGTGCGATCTCGGCGACTCCCTCCTTTCTTGCGCAGCCTGCATTTCCTTTCTCGGATAGTACTCCCTTTTGGTTCGACGATTCAGAGTTTGCTCGTTATAGTCAGCAAGATTTCGTTTTTTTGGTGACCAAAGTTTTTCGATTTGAGCTTCTTTCTCCTTTTTCCGTAAAAGGTGTGCCAGAAATAGTCCCTTCTCGACTTTAGTGGTCGCCGGCCCGGCGTCGCACTTTGACCGTTTCCTTTTTTAAAAAGTGGATTTTTATCTCTTTTCCTACTCCTTCGAGTCCTTTACAGTAATGTCATCCTTTCCCACAACCTTCTTTTCGTGCCGAGTCCGCAGCCATAATTGTTGACCCCTTTTTTTTTTTTTTTTCCGATAAATAATCAACCGCCCCCGGTTTCCCTCCCCCCTCCCCCGGTTTTAACGTCATCCAAACAATCCGGGTGGTTCTCCTTTTGCTGGGGCCCCTCCCGTAGTGGCCCAAGGGAGCTGACCATTTAAATCGCCGTCTCTGACTTTCGCGTTCGAGTCTTCTTCCCCCCCCCCCTTCTCGCGAGCGCTGCTAGCTGCCAACGCCCCTCCTCCTTTCCTTCGAGGCGCTTTTCAAGGAGATGACTCTACATTTTCAATCCTAGTTTCACACCGTAGTTCCAGACCCTTCCCATCCCAAGAATCAGAGCCCCGTTTCTTTTTCCCTTTCCGAACCTTGCTCTAGGCAGTTCCATCTGTTCCTCCCCCCGTAGGATCTCCGTGTCCTTTCGTCGCGAACTGAAGAGCCAACCCCTCGGTCCTTTCCCCCCATCTGGGGAACAATTGGGCCATTTTCTTCCTCTTTGCCACACCCATCGTGGCGCACTACAGTCTCACGCCCCCTGCGGATGCCGGAAATCTGTTCAGTGGCTCAGTTAATCTATTTTTTTCCCGCTATTGCGCGCGATCGCTCTTCTCCGTTTCGCCAACGATCCGTCTCGGGCTTTATTTTCCCTCTAACTGCCTGGCACGCAACCCCCCCTCTGGCGCTTTTTTTTTTTCAACAAGGACTTGTCTCTCTTCCATCCACCTAGGGTTAGTTGGGAGTTCCTCCTGTTGATTTTCTTATTTCTCATGCGTTGCGATCCCTTTGCACCCCTTTTTCCAGTCGGCGGCTAGATCCTTGCGATTCGTCTCCTTTCCTGACCCTTAGGGCCGGGAGTTTGATTTTGTTTGTTAACCCTGCCTCAGGCCCTGCATTGGACTTTCTGTGCAACCCCCAACCAACGTTTACACTCTTGTACCCTTTCAGCGCACATCACGACGAATCCCCCTTTTCCAAAGCGGTTGACATTCGTTTCCCTCCCCAGTTCTCCGACTTTTGCGTTGTTTTCTTCCCAAACAAAAATTAAATTGGCATATTGTTCCTTCCCTCTTCCCTCGGCTCATTTTTATTGCTAGACTTCCGGCTTTTTTTCTGCCTTGAGGGGGGGAGCGCACGTCCCAGCGGGCTGTTCTTTGGGCACGATTTTTTTTTTCTTCGTTCCTTTTTTTCGGACCGGGCTGAAAACCGTTGCCCCTTCCCTCTACTCCGCTGAACGATAAAGAGTATGTCGGCTCCGCCGTTTACTCTCCTTTATGTTGCAGTTTGGCACAGCTGTGGAGACCGGCTCCCACCTTTTTCTCCCATGAATTGTCATCTTCGACTTTCCTTTTGTTGCATTTGAGGAGACTCCCCCTGAGCTAAACTGGGCACTACTGACTCCCTTTTGTTCTCGGTACCAAGTGTCCCCATTAAGTCATCCTTCCCTTTTCGTCGAAACCGGGAATCAACTTTCTTCCCCTTTGGCCTTCTTCACGAGGGCACTCCTCCCAACTTCTCCGCGCTACGATCATTCAAAATTTCTCTTTCTATTTGCTTAAGGATGCGTTATTCCCCTTTATCAGAAAACCTATCCAAGGTGCCCATCCTTGTGGAATGTTCGGGTATGGCTGGATTTGCACCCTTCTGAAAGGTTGCGCCCTCCCCTTTTCTTTCTCCCAGAGGCCGCGCGCGCGCCCCACTTTTTTTCCCCCAAACCCTCTTGCCCTTATGACACTCTATCTCACCTTTCCGGATTGTGAATATAGGACTGTTCCTATGGTCCGTCGGCGCCCCGACCTAGGCTGGTCCAAGATCTCCCCTCCCGTGTCTCCTGAGCCTTATTCGTCCCCATTTTTCCACGATTTTTTATCCCGAGGTCCCAGAGTCAACCTCGTTACTCTCTCTCTGTTACGACCTCTTTTTTTTGTTTTTTATAGAGATGCCTCCCTCGTGACTCGCCCTCCCTCCGAGAAAACGCTATTTTTTTTCCTTGAAGTCCTGCAGGCTCGTCTCTTTGCCCGCCTCGTTGACCGCCAGACATTTTCCCCCATCCCCTTCTCCCGTCGGCCCTTCCAGATCCGATAGCAACCTCTTCGTGTTTTTGATCAGAGGGGCGCCCATCTTTTCCCCCATTTTGTAGGAGCCCCTCTCTTCCCCCTGGCCGAGAAACAAGTTGCCTCTTTCTATTCGCCATGTCCCCTTCCTGGCTCACCCCACCGCTTAAGAACTGTAATGATGGGCCCCTTTCTATTTTCTTTTTCTTGTGGTCGGACTAACTCCTATCTTGAAAACTTACGACACCCCTCGCGAACCTTTTATTCTTTTCCTCTTTCTCTTCAGGGGTTAATGTTTTCTGGCCTCTTCCCTTTTCATCTGTTACCCCCAATTTTTTCCCCCCCTTGTATTACGGTGTCGCCGACGCTCCTTTTCCCTCCCTTGAAGCTTTGGGTACCGCGGTCCTCCCTCCTTAATAGCTGCATAGCTCGCGCCTTTCCTCAGGCCCGCCCGCATTCGAGAGGACATTTCCCGGTTTAGTCCCTTCCAGTTCTCCTCATTTTGCCACATCCCTCGGCATCATCCTAGGTTCTTTCCTCTTGAATGGCGCGTTCAGCATCGTCGAGGCTATTCCGAGCTTTTTTCCCCAGTTTTGTCCGGATACGCGAAAACGCGAATCCGTCATTTATTTCAACGGGTTGAGCAGGTTGCGTTCCTGAGTTTTCAGATCACTTTTATCTGCGGAATTAAAATTATAGTCCCCCGGTTGAAATGCTTTTTTTGGAATAGCCAGTTCTGTTTTGTACACCCTCCCCCCCTCGGTCTTTAGAAGAGGTATGCCCTTCCCCCCCTCTTCCTCCAAGTCGGCTGTGCTCTTTGGTTACCTTTTCCTCGTTGACTTTGTTGGGTGACTTTCACTTTCCCTCTTCCAATGTGCCTGACGGTTTGTAACAGTCGGCTCCCTCTTTTCCCCCTAGGTTTTTTCAAGTAACTTAACCTCTTCCAATCGCACCGATACGGCAGATGTGCCGTCGGATGTCCTTTCCATCATATCGTTTTCCAGCGATCGAACAAGCCTTCAGACTCTAAAGTACCTTCCCCCGCACCACCGACAAAAGTGATTTCCCCCCTTTGATCATTCCTCTTTTCTTGCATCTAAATGCGGAGTAAATGTTGCGACACATATTTTTTTGCAATTACTTTTATTTTTTCCGGACAGACTAGGAATGTCTGACGCTTAGTCAGCCATGAAGAATCCCTTTTTTTTCCTCGGCAATAGATTTCTTTTCGGACCCCCGGACCACTTCCCCTGCCCGGTTACTTCACCCCGCATGTTTTCGTTTATGCGAATTGCCTTTTCCTTTCCTCCACGATTGGGGCCACCGTGGGAGCCCTTCCTTTCCCCTTCGATTTGTTCCTTTTTGAAACGCGATGCTTATTGAGCTACGCCAGGCCCCTCCCCCCTTTTTTCCTTACGTCTCCCCGAAACAGGAGAGGGCCTTACTCTTCTCATTGAATCGAAACGGGGCTATAGTCTTCCTGCTAATCTTACCCAGGTTTCTTCCGCTTGCCCCTCTCTCCGGTCGCGTGCCCCGCCTTCGCCCGATAGTTCAGGCGATTTGCCGCTCTTCTTCCTTGCTTCGCGAGCGAAGGGTTTTTATCCGCAACCTTAGAATCTTGTTTTGCTTATTTCAATCCTTTGCCATACCTTTTAAACAATAAAGGCCTGATCCCCACCGTCCCTGGCGGCGACCTTGCTTTGGATGACGTTAAACCCCTTTTCCTCTTCTCCCTTTTGCGCGTTAGATGCCTTGGACCCAGTCAAAGATTCGGCGCCTCCCCTCTCTCATCTCGAAAGAATTTGGGGCCCCTCAATCCCTTCTTTTTAACCCCTGAGACAAGCGTCTCTCGCTTCCCCATGCCACGTTTTTCGACTCCTTAAAGGTGCGCGACCTGGCTCGCTGTCGCGACACACGTCTGCGATTTGACTCCGGCCATCTCTCCGTCCCACCTTTTTCTTCCTCTTAGCCCCCCACCCGACAGCGCAAAATACACTGCCCGCTCGGAAACTTCTTTGAGCGAGCTCGCACAGCGTGCGCCCGGACCTCGTCCTTTACACCTTTCTTTTCGGCTCGGGCCCCCGCCGTGCATCAGGGCGGCTCCTTCCTCTACCCTCTGGAGTCTCAGCATGATCGAACGGGAGCTTTTTTTGCTAGCCCATATCCCAGATCAAAAATGTCTTGTGCCTCCCTTGCCTTCCTGTTTTTTCCCCTTTTCCCCCCC
>Ga0179591_1353941_pt1 | contig 16975 bp, 20 predicted proteins | sample CZOMad2_1_08_16f_FD_182891 | JGI IMG/M metagenome (GOLD analysis project Ga0179591, IMG submission 182891) | Vadose zone soil fungal communities from Angelo Coast Range Reserve, California, USA - CZOMad2_1_08_16fungal (PacBio error correction) | ecosystem: Environmental > Terrestrial > Soil >... | reverse complement strand
TTCTTTTTTGAGAGGGTAGTACGTAGATTTCGGTTCGTGGTCCTCTTATGATGGTCTATGGTGCTTTCTCTTTTTCCGTATTTATCTCTGATCTCCCCGGACCCAATAAGTCTCCCCGCCCTTTCTTTCATTGGTTTTTTGGTCGTTCCAACACGTTGGGACTTCCCCTCCCCGGATTTCTTTTTTTCCCGTTTTTAAATCCGTGGAAGGGATTTTGCGGTCTGATTTACTTGTTCGTTGACAGTTCCCATGTTTCCCCCCCCCATTTTGCCAACTTTTCCTATTAAATCAAGGTTTACCAGATGGTTTTGGGGACTAGGTGTTTCCCAGATTTGGGCGAAAGGTGACACCCTTTTGCCTTGACTGGACCCAACCATTAACCCCCCACCATTGAGCTGATGGAAGAAAGGTGGGTGTCGTTTCATCGGGGTTTTTGAAATGCTACTGGTTCTCCCACCTACACCCCCTTTTTTTTTTTCTGTCGAGACATTTCTCCCTAGTGGTTGGTCATTTGGTTTTCCGGTTCTTCTGCGTGACCCCTGGGGGTGAAGGGGTTAATCGTCTTTTCCCCTTTTTTTTTCCAACCCCTTAAACCCACCTTGGTTTACTTGCTTCATCCTGTCTCCCCTTTTTTTTCTCCGTCGGCTTTTAGGGGTTTGGGCCCCCTCGTGAGGAACTACCCATCGTAGGGCCCCCCCCCCCCCCCCATTCTGCTGGACTTGCCCCCCTGAGCTTTTTCTTTTTGTATATATGGTGTCCTTTGGGCATTTTTACGTCCGTGTGGGGTTCCCGTGTTGGCCCCAATTGTGAAGCTGTTCCTTTTTCCTCCATGCGACCTCGTTTGCTTCCTTTCACTTTGATGGTGGGTTGGGGTGGCGGTCCCATGGGAACAACACCAGGACTGTCCCCCCGGCTTTCAAAGTTCCCCCCCTCTTTTTATGTGGTTGAGGGTTTTTTCCGGTTTTTTTTTTTTGCAAAATTTCGACGATGGTGTCAAGGAAACACCCTTCGGTTTGCATTGTTCCCTTTTCCCCCTTATTTTTTAAGGTCCAACATGATTTTTACACCCTTCCCCCTCAAAACCCCTTGGGTTCCGCACTTTTTTCCCCCCCGAAGTAAAATTTTTTCTGCTTTTTTTTTCCGTGGGGTTTGGTCTCCAGGGCTATTTTTTGTTTGTCATTTTTACGACCTTTTTCCCCAAAGGGCTTGGGTTTCCTGTGGGCCTTTCTCCCGGTGATTTTATCAACCCCCCAAACTTGGTGGAATTTTTGTTTTTGGCTGCCCCGTAGTGGTCTTTGTGTGCCCCCACATCTCCCTTTTTGGTCCCCCCGTGGCCCAATCGTCTATTGGTTTCGAATGTTTGAAAGGTTGTTCTGGTACCTCATTGGACGTGGCCCCCCCCCCTCTTTTTCCCAACAACCACAAATTCCATGCCAAAGAAACCCCCCCTGGTAACGATTTACCCCCCCACCACACCCCATCCTGGTAACATTCCTTTTTTCTTTGTTAACTTCCGCTGAACCCCAATACCCGTTTTCCCCTTTCTCTTGCCAATACTTCCTCTTACTATTTTTAACCCCCTGACTGGTGCCAGGCCAGGACATCCTTTCGAGGCCGTGTTGGAAACTTAGTTCTTCCCGTTTCTTTTTTTTGACGTTGTGTTTTTTGGTCGCATTTCCAATGTTTAGCCGGGAGGTCTTCTTTTTTCCGTCTTTTCACACCCCAATCACCTCCCCTGTTTTGTTACTTTACGTGTAAGTTGTCCTTCTCAAGTGTAAGACTTCCATGCCCTTCAGCTAGAACGCCGCTCTGACGTTTTCCCTTTTTTTCCCTTCCTTCGCTTTTCGCCCTTTGGTCTTTTTCTTTGTTTTGACCACCAGGCCCCGTTCTTCTGGTCCCCCCCCCCCTGTTCCCACTTCTGGAACCTCCTTCTCGTTGGACATGGGATTTGTGGCGAGCCCCAGATTTTTTCCCCAGGCCCCCGATTTTCTTTAAGCGTGTTCCCCCTAAAGGGAGCTTGTGGACTTTTTTTGTTTGTTTTTTTCCCCCTTCATGGCCTTCCAGTCAGGCACCGTTCTTTTCCGTTGCGGTTGGAGCCGTGGCGACCTGAAGATGCTCGTTGTCCAACACAACTTTTCGTTATTTGGGCACAGGCTTTCCCGGGCTCCCTCTTTAAGCCCCGTGGGGGTATGTTCTTGTGTTCTCCTTGTCCCCAACCGCCCCTTTCTTTTTTCTGTTAAGAACAACCTTGAAATTCCGGTTGTAACGCAGGGCCAATCCCCAACGTTCTTTTTTCTTTAAAATTCTCTTTTGTCGATTTCTTTTTACGTCAGTTCCCTGTTAGTCTCCCCCCTGCCCGCCCAATCCAAATGTCCGGCTTCCTGTTTGCAGCCTTTTTTTCCCTTTTGGATTTTTATTTTTGGATGACTCCCCCCTTCAAAACACCCCCCTGTGAATGGGGGATTCTGCTCCGTCCTTTCCCACCTGGCTTGATGTTTTGATTTCGTTTTTTCGGCATTTTCCCTTTTTTTTCCGCACAACTTCCCCCTCAGGCCCCGAAGTCTTTCTGTTGCGAGAGTCCCGGTCTCAATTTTCTATTTTTTTCTTTCCCTTATGGCTTTTCTGTTTTCTTTTGACCTTTTGCACCCCCTCATCTCGGTTGCCACCCTTCAAAACGAATTTGGGAGCATTTGGGTTTCTTTCAATTATTGGCAAAACGGTTTCCCAATTTAGTTAAACCTTTTTTTCTTTACCGTTATTGTATAATAATTTTTCGATTTAATGAATGTTATGGTTACGTTGCGTACTTCAATGGTTTGCCCTTCCTTTTTCTGAGCTTTTTTAGTTTCTTTTTCCTTTAAACGAGTACGTGGTTTCTTCTCTTTCCTTCTGAAACAAGTACTCAGTTAGTCCCCCAATGGGAAACCTTTTACGGCTGGTAAAGGATTTTCTCTGTGCGTCCCCCAGGTATGGAGAAAAAAACGCTGAGCCCTGACAAGGGACTGATCAATTCTGATTTCTGGACTTTCTGGGCGTGCTCCCTTTATATGTGGCCGTAGATGTTTTTTTGAACCTTGCCTTTTGCATTCCCGTAACTCGGTCACACCCGGGGGTTCCCTTTTTTTTTTACCGCTGATTAACCTCAGGGTTGAAGGAAAAAAACCTTCGTATTTATCCTTCACACCGGTTTGTTGTGTGAGTATTCTAAATTTTTTTTTTGTGGGGGGCACATTTTTTTTTTTTTTTTTCCGAGGCGTTTTTTGCCGGGGCGGTTTACTTTATAAGGCCCACTCTAAACAATTTTCCACCAAAGGGTATTTTCTTTGTTCCCTTTTCCTGTTTTTCTTCGGAGTCGGGGGTTCTTTTGACCTGGCGTTCTCTCCTGGTTTGGCGGTGGCCCCCTTACATTTTACCTTTTTTCTCAAACCCCCTCCCCCCCCACAAACATTTCCCTGTTTGGGTTTGGGGTCCCCTTTTCCCCACGTTCTGTCAACGGCCTTTCCTAGTTTTGACAGGAAAAGCTTGTGCCGGGCCTCCCTTTTGGTTTCGTTTGACAAATCACACCCTTCTTTTTTACAAAGGGTCGAATTCTTTCGTCCCCCATCCCCCTTTCCCCCCTTTTCTGTTACAAAACCCTCTTGGGAATTCCACCTGCCCTTGCTCCAAGTGAACAAAACCCCCAAACCCTTTGTAGCAGATGCCGGTTTTGTCGGTACCGTAGAACTCGTGCGCCAACCTCCCCCCATGCGTCTCCCTTCCTTTCTTTCGGGCGGACCCCTGTCCCAGTTGAACCCTCCAGGCCGCACCTTTGCCTACCATGGTTTTGCAGCCTTGTTTTTTTTTTACCCCCGACACAAAAACACGGTCTTCGACCCCGCAAACCCTTTTCCCCCCTTTTCGTGGTGTTTTTCCTTGCCCCACAAAAGGTTTTTTTTTTTGGGGGTTGGTGTTCCTTTCAGGCGCCCCCCTTCAAGCCAACGGCTGCCGGCTGAGCGTTTTCCAGGCCTGACTTTCCCCCTGACCTTGCATTGTGAGTTTTTCGTGGGCCTCTTTGTTTTTTCCCTCCCCTCCACCCCCCTACCAGTCGGCACCGGAGGACGAGGGCTGTTTTGGTTTTTTCCACCTGTACTTGCGTGGAACCCCCGCCCCCGTTTTCCTGGTCACCATTTGGTTGACCTGGCTTTCCCTTTCCTCATTTTTGTTGTTTGTTTTTTTATTTTTTTGGTGTGTTTTTTCGGTATTTCTTGTTTTGCTCGGTTCCTGTACAAAACAACGACTTATTTTTTTACTCAAGTCATGTTTTGGGGCCAGGTTATTCCTCCTCCACGGTTGCTCTTTTCTTGTTCCTTTTCCCCGCAGTGGTGGTGCTGACAAAAGGGTGTTTCAACCCACGCCCAGACCCCTTGACCCCCCCCTCACACTCCTCCCCCATCCCCCCCCTTCACGACCCCCTCTCCCCCCCCCCCCCCCCCCCCCCCCCCCCCCCCCCCCGGTAATCTGATCTGGCATCCCCGCCCCAGAGTTTTACTTTCGGACTGTGGTGCGTTTTCTGACATTGACCCCCGTTTGAATTCTTCTTTTCGCACTGATACTTGTACTGGTGATTTTCCTGCCAACTCTTTTTTCCCCCCCTTCTCATCCCGTAAACCCCTGGTCGCTAAGCATAGATGCGCTCAGCGACCCCCCAGTGCGTTCTCCGATCGGAAAACCTTTTTTCTTTGCATTTCCGTGGCAGTTCGGAGCCGGAGTTAAACTGTAATAGGAGAGTAGCTCTCCCGTTTTTTTTTTTTTTTTTATGGGTCCGAGTCGAGCGCTCACAAAGATCGCGGGTGTGGGCTTAAATCTTTTTTCTAGGTGCTTTCTTTTAATGTTTCACCTTTCGAACCCTTTTTTTGGGTTTCTTGTTTGCAAAACCATCGCTTCCTTTATGCCACGGTTTCTCAATGGAAACGTTGTTGTTGAGGGGCCCCCCCCCCCCCCAGTTTTTTTCGTTTCAGTTTTTAGGGTCCTTCCGTGAGCATGCCGGGTTGGGACCCCTTGTGTCAGCGTACAAGTTATTTTTTTTGCCCAGCCACAGCATACGAAAAATAGGAGTGGACGGCTGGACGCGCCACCGCCGCGAAGATCAGAAAGAGTATTGTACATTAGGTGAGGAGCACATAGAGCACTACAAACGGCTTTACATGGTTTAACGGTGCCCTTTCTTTCTTTTGACATTAGTTTTATTTATATATTAGTGTGTCCGCAAGGGATAGTGCCTAAGAAAGGATAGAATCCCGGACCCGCACGTCCCCCTCGTCGCCCCCCCCTGGTTTTTTGACCAGCGTATCGCGATGCATTCCTCGCTTCCCCAAAGAACTTTTCCCCCCATTACCTTTTGTTTTCCCCCAGGAGTTGGACGCCTTCCCTTCCCAATTGTTTTGTGTCAATTTGAACCCGCTTCCAGTTCAGTTTCCTTTTTTCTTTCAAAAATAGGTGACCGGTCCATTCCCGCCAAGCCTTTCATGTCTGGGGAATGCCCCCCAGCGCTCCCAGAACCACTAACAACACACCCCCCTTCTACCCCATACCAGCCCCACCCCCCCCCCCCCCCCACCCCCCTGACCCAGCAACCCGCCCACACACCCTTTCCCTTTCACCCCACCACCCCCACGACCAGACACACCTTCACCCATCATCCCCCCCCCCCCACCCACTCCACAACCCCCCCCCCCCCCCCCCCACCCCACCCCCCGTCAACGTCCCGTACCACCCCCCCACCCCGACCCCACACCTCCCCCCCCCCCCCCCACACCCCCGCAGTTCGGGCCTTTCTATTTTTTGATTTTTGTGTGTTTCTGGTTTTTTTTTTTGTTCTTCTTTACCTTGTTGTTTTTTTTTTTTTTTTACCCCAGGTCTTCCTTGTTTGCGGCTGCCTTGTTTTTTTTTTTGTTTCCCTCGCGTCCATGTTAGTGAGAATCCCTGTTTTTACCTTCAAGCCTGGCCCGGGCTCCGCTGTCTGCTAATTCCCGCGGCTCCCTTCCCTCTTTCCGTCCTTTTTAACTTGTCTGCGATTGGACCAGACGAACTCCTCATACTATTTTTTTTTCGCTTTGTATGGTACTTTTCAGTGTTTCCTGGCCAGGGGGCTGGGACTCTCTTCGTCTTCAATGGCCGTCGATTTTTTTTTTTTGCCCCTTGTCTCCCTTGTCCCGTAGTGATTTTTGCTGTGGGTTAAGAAAGTAGGTCTTTTTCCCAGTCCCCCTGCCCTTTTCCAGGCGGGCCTCCCCTTAAAATCTTCTCCCCCGGTTTTTTACTTTTCTGGAATCGTTGTACCCCCAAGTTTTTTTTTTTTATTCCCGTTTCTTTCGCGATGAGTTACCTGGACACCCACACTTCCCCCCCCCATTTCGTTTCCCTTTTTTTTTTTGGGACCCCTTAACACTGCCCTTTTTACATCTTGTTTTTTAACGTTTTCTGAGGGTCCCCCCCCCAATTGCCCAAACACCCAGTTTTTTTTCTATTTTTCCGTTCAATCGCCCGCTCTTTAAACCTGACTGTAATCCTTTTTTTCTGGTTTTTTTCTCCGGTTTTCGGGTGAGCCGAACGTGATTTCGCTAGGGCTGTCCATCATTTGGCGAGTGCCTTCTCTTTTTTTTGTTCTGACCTGACTGACCCCCTGTTTTTTTACCACCTTCCCCAAATTGACTTCCACGACTCGAAGACCAAGCGCCTTTTTCTCTTTTTGCAGTTTTCTGCAACGCGGCCTTGGTCACCCGGCCCCCTTAGGGCGTCATGTGAGGATGAGGCAATTCAAACCCCCTATTACCCCCCTCTTGCCTGGTCCTTCCCCCTTTTCTTTCCCGTTTCCCCCCTATTTCCTTTTTTGTTTTCTTTTCTTGATCGCTTTTTCCCAGTTGGGGACCATGGAAAACGGTTTATCATGGATATTTCTTCTGTTGGATTCCCTTTGCTTTTTTCCCCTCTCCGGAAAAAGGATGACATTCTCTTTAGGGTGGTTTTTTTATCCTTTGGGAGTCTTTTGTTTGTTTAATTCCCCCTTTTTTTGTGATTGGTTCGTGAGTGTTCCTTTTCCCTTGACATTACAGGCATTCTTTCTTGGTTTTTGTCCCCCCTAGCATACCTTTTTAAGTGACTCTGTGTTTCGCCGGCAACCCTTTCTAGTTTCCCCCCTCGACCTTCTTTTTTTTTCCTCGTCCGGGTTAACCCCAAATTTCTCTGATTTTTCTGTGGGGCCTTTCTTGCCCTTCCAACACGAGCTGGGTTTTCCCCGTTGGTTTTTCCTTCCCGGGTCCTTTTTTTTGTTTCGAAACATTAAACGATAAGCTGAGACGGGTTTTTCCTGCATCTTGGACCCCGACTTTTTTCCATTCACTTTTATCTTTTTTTTCTGATATGTTTCTTTTTTTTCTGCGGTTTCCCCCCCTTCTTTGTGACATCAAAGAGCGGGCATGCCTTTGATTTTTCCCCCTCCCTCCCAACGGTGGAATTTTCTTTCCCTTTTCCCTTGGTGGCGTTCATCACAGATTAGTGATTAGGCCCCAGTTCCACCATTCCAACTCCCAAAATAGGACATTGCAGATTCTCTCCGGTTTTTTGGGGGCCAATTTTGCAGTTACCGGCCGGGGAACCTTAGGTTCGAAAGCTTTATTAGATTAGGAACCCCCCCTTTCGGGGTCCAACCCCCATCTATGTTTTACGATTCCAACTTTTTTGTCTTGTTGAAAAATGAACAGAAGAACAGGCAGGACGGTTCCCTTTTTTTTCCTCCCCTATCGTGTTGACCCTTTGGTCAGTTTTTTCACCCAATTTCGCGGAATGCCGCCCCTCGGGAATTCTCCTTTTATTTGTTCTTGTCGTTTTTCCGGCTGGATTTATTTTTCCCGGTGAACTATGATACCACCCTTCGGTTCCGTCCACCCAGGTTTTCAGGGAATTTTTTGAGTCGTTTATTGCCTTTCTCGTGTTTGCCATGCTATTAGGGGCCTGTATGAAACGTCGATTCCGGTTCACCCCCCCCTTTAACACCTGTTCCCAATTTTTGCGCCGCTTGCTTTTTTGTGGGGGGGTTGCACTTGGGTACCACCCAAACCAGGAGGCCCCCAACTTTTTCCTTACCCCCCTCTGCACCCTTTTCTGCCGTCCAGACCCCAGTGGGTGCCCAACTTCTTAGGTTGTGTGTTGCTTTGCCGCTGTCACCAAAGATTAAGTGAACCCGTCTTCACTCCATTCCTTTTCCCCAAAATTATTTCCAATTGGATTTCTTCCGTCCCTGCCCACCTTTACCCCTTTCTTTTCTCCTTTTCCTCCCCCCACGAGTTCCCTCTCCAGTAAGTTTGCCCCCCTTTCCGAGGGGCACTGCGCAATCCCAGCGTTTTAATTTTTTGTTTTTTTTTGGTTTTTAGCACCCATTTAGCATTGGGGTCTTTTTCCTTGTAGGGCATCTTTGGACCTCCGGCAAACCTTTTGGTCTCTTCCTCCTGCGTTGACTTCCACGTTGAATTCAGCAAAATGCAACTTTTCTTTTAACTTCCTTTTGTCCCCCTGCCGTGATTCCTCCCTCTTTCCCTTCTTGGGTTTGCGTGGGCGCCCTTGTTGCCCCGATTTTTTTGAGGCCAGGGAACTTCCTTTCCTTCCTTTTAGGGGGTTTTTTTTTTGCCCCCTTGGGGATTGGCGACGATTTCGAAATGGACGATCCCCCTTCGAAGACTTGGTCTTTTTGTTTTTTCCCCCTCACGTTGGTTAAATGACCTTCCACATTCCAGTGTTACCAAAAAGATCTTTTTTCCGGGGGAAGCGTTTTTTTGGCTGTGGGGGTTTTTACGGGTTTACCCCTACCGTCTTTTTCCATGTGAGAAATTCGGGACGGCGCAGTCCCCCTGCACCGTTTTTATTGCGGCCCTGGCTCGGTCCACAGAAAACAATTTTTTGGTTCTTTTCTGGTTCTCCCCCACTCCACGGTTTTTTGAGTTCCCCCTTGGATGAACCCCCAAGTCTTTTTTTTCCATGTCTTTACTTGGTTCAGTGTCTCCGGGCCATTGGGGTTTGCCCGGCTTTTTCCTGGTCAACTGATTTCCCCCCCCAAAGTCCTCGTCCCGAAAAAAGGGGTGGGACCGGTTCCCTTTGTTCCTCTTACTTCAACCTGCACCCCTTTTCCCCCTTTTTTTTGTTATTTTTTTCTTTGCTCGGAGTCTTGGTGCTTTTAACCATGTTTGGTTGGCGGCCCCTGGTTCCCCTTTTTTTTGCACCCCCAGGGGGCTTTTTGATTTTTATTGGCTTTTTGCCTCATTTCAGGTTAGCTCAAACCTGTCCGGAACCCTTTCTTTCCATTTAGACTTCTTTTCTTGTTTTTGAAAAAAAACTTTGTTTCGAACCCTCTTTTTTCAGCGTTGGGGCGATTTTGTTTTGACTATTTTGTTCTCGTACCTCCTTTTCCCCCCCGGGAATAGTTCTCAACCTGTTCAATTTAATTCGTAAAAATCCACCCCTTTCTCATTTTCAGGCGGGCCTTGTTTTGCTGGAGTCGATTGATTTTAAGTTCTTTTTCGATGGGGGGGAGGCGTTTTTTTTTGATTTTCCCCCGTCGGACCGGCTTCTTGGAGATATAAGGACCCCCTAAAACAGCTATGCGGGCGTTCCCCCCCCCCCCTTAAAACACGTTCCAGCGTTTGGGGCTTGTGGGTTAAAACCTTTCCCTCGGCGACTTTGTTGGCGATCACCTGACGGCGACATTTTGGGACAATTAGTTCGCCCTTTTCCAGGGCGAGTCCGGATTGAGTTGCGTTTTTCCCCCGTCATTGGCCCGGGGATAGTCCAAGTCCCCGCGTTTGACACTCCCCCCTTTGAAAGGGATGTGGTCTACTTTGCCTTTTTACGGAAACAATTTCTTTTGCAGTTTTTGTGTTGTTTTAGTTTCGAAGTTTCCTTTTTTCGGCCCCCCGGGCGTCGTTATTTCCACCAGACTGTTTCCCCTTCATTCGTTTTTGTTTAGGGCGGGAGTTGCCGTTTATCGGTGCAAGATCTTATCTTACAGCTTTCCCTTTCCTATTTTGTTGTTTTTTGTGAGGCGGTTGTTTTCTTTCCCAGGGGATTTCTATTAGGGAAGACTGGGTAATTATTTCCCTTTTTGTTTTTTCCACAGTTCCCTCATCATGGCGTTTCCCCCCGTTTTTTTGTTTTTGTTATTTGGTCCTTTTTATCTGTGTTCTTCTTCCCCTTGTCCGTCTTTGTTCTGCTCCGGCGTTTTTTCGTGAAAATCATCCATCTTCTCGAAAATAGCGGCTCACTGGATTCCCATTCCCCCCATGCCCCCCCTTTCCCCCTGTTTTTTTTCTTTAGGGGGAGTTCCCCCCATCAGCGGAGACCCACTTAAAAAACCATTTTTCTCCGAGGACCTTTCCAGGGGCTTTACTAGGAAACCCTCGTCTTTTGCGTTGGCCAATATAACCCTTTTTCACCATTTCAACGGCACTTTCCACCCCCCCAGGATTTTGTAAATTGGTTAGCCTGCCGTTTCTTTTTTTTATTTTTGTAGAAACACGACCATGTGCTGGGGCGCCCCCTTTCATCATGCCGGGCCTTTTCCTTCAACCCGTCTTATTCGCATGTAGCCCAAAAACATCAAAGGGCCGCGTCCCCACCCGTTTTTGGCCCTCCTTTTCTGCCCTCCTTCTACTTCTTTTTTTTTAGTGTGACCTCACCGCCCTTTTTTTTTGTCTCTTAACTCCGTTGCTCTGTTTCGTTTCTCCCTTTTACGGGTGTTTTAACCATGCCAAACCTTTTGGCACAACTTTTCTCTAAGAGCCGTATTGACGTTTTTTTCCCAAACAGGTTACGTTTCTGTTTTTCCAACTTTGGGTTTTTCGCTTTACTCCCACGCTTGATAATGTCTGGTTAAGACCTTGGAGTTGCGACCAACAGTTTTTTGAACCAAAAGGTTTCTTCCGGGCCTTCCCCCCTTCCTTTTCTGAATTGTGGGGTTTTTGAATGGCCCTTCTTGAAAAACCCATCCACTGTTCCCTTGCCCTTCCGTATTTCTTTTTTTGCGGTTGTAGTTTTCTTTTTGTTTTTGAGATCCAACAACCTTTTTTCGTGACCCCCCTTTCTGGTTCCATTTTGGCCTTGTCACATTTGTGCAACAGGGGGCACAACGTTCCACTTTCGTCCAGCATCCGCGATTACCCCCCTTCCCCCGTAGAGGGCCTTCCCCCCCCCTCCCTTGTTTCCCTTTTTTTTCCTTTTTCCCCACTTGTCACGTTATAGGTGGCTTCCGCGGCCGGTCAAACCCAACCCTTGTCCTTCTTTTTATTTCCGGACGCATCCCTTTTTTCCCCGACAATTGATCCCGCCCACCCCCCGGCTTAAACCATTCAGCCCTTGGCTCGTCCATGGAAAAAAGGGTATTTGCAGTGTTGCCCCCAACTCGGATCTCTTTATTGCTTGGAGGCTGGTTGGTCCCCTCGTTCCCGTTGTTCCATCACGTTGGATTTTGGTTAACGGATGTTCGTGGACTCTGTTTTTTTTCCTTTCTCCTGTGAGGGTGGTGGCGCCCAGGCAGGCCACCCGAGGCAACCCTTTCCTTTTCCCGAGCGGACCCAATCGGATAAGACTGTTCCCTCGTTGTTTTTCTTCCCCCCCAGTTCGCCCCATTTTTGGTGGAACCCCAGAACTCTTTCCTACCTCCACTGTCTTTTGTTGTTGGGTCCTTTCCGAATTATACTCCGTGTTTGTCCGAGGTCACTGCACCCAAGAGTTCCCCCCGGGCGCACCCCGGCCAAGGGCAACGTCATCCATTCGTTTCCTTCCTGTTGCGGAACGCATGTTTCTTTTTGGCACAGGGGAACTTCGTCTCGGTTTTTTGAACCGAACCTTTGGTTCCCTTCTGGTCCTTTTTCCGTCACCCTTTGTTTGAAACCCCTTTTTTTTTTTTGCAAAAAAAACACCCAGTTTTTTATCCTGGGGGTTTTTCGGTAAGCTTCTTGTCCCCTTTCTTTATTCCGTTTTTTGCATTTTCCAAGCACGGGCGCAGAAAATAAGGGGTAGGACCCTTAATTGGGACCGGATTTTTTCCGGGCAGGGAGTGCCTTTCTGACCTCCTTTGATCCCCCGTCTCTCTCGAACTTTGGACAACTTACCTTGTCGCTCTTTCCTCTCAAACGGTTTTAGTCCTTTTTTTTTGAATCCCCTTTTTTTTTCCGGTTTTCTTCAATTTAAGACCCAATGGCACACGCTGGAAAAATCCAGGTCCAGTTCGCTTCCTTTATACCATTGGATCAAGACTTTTTTTCTTCCTGGACCCAACAGGGGTTTCGGTAATCGATAGACGTTCCTTCCCTTTTTCCTTTTTCCCCGGATTTGGCTGTTTTTTTTGTTTGTTCGCACCTCACAATTTTTTCCCATGTATCCCAGGAGGTATCCGGGTTATGGGCTCCTTCCCTGGCACTTTTTGAACCTTTTACGTACGGCTGGTCTTCAATCGCCCGTTCGGGGAAGGTTTTTTTCCCACGCTACGAGTAGTCTTCCTGCGGTTTTTTTTTCCTCCTGAACGCTGGAACCTTCCACGGCTATGTTTTTTAGTGTTCAGGGACCCCCAGAGTCCCGTTTCCCTTTTCCCCTGGCACTGAATACTTGCCCTGCTAGGACCCCCCTCTTCCTTGCGTTTTGCCCCTGGAGTGTGCAATGGTCACGTAAGGGAGGCAGGCTTGTATCCTGCAAACTATCCCCTTTCCCCCCATCTGGCGGCTTTGTCTTTCCCCCCGGCCCCTTTCTTTTCTCTTTTTTTTGTTCCATATTTCTATTGCGGCGTGCCCACATTTTCCGATTTAAATAGATGTTGATTTCTTTTTTTGTGATTTTTTCCTTTCCATGGGGATGTCCCTGCCTTTTTTTTGTGACTCCTTTCCCTTCTCTGGGCCGCTCCAAACTTCCGCGGTTCTCCGTCTCGACCCACAATGTGTTGCAAATGTTGGGCTTTTCTTTTTGTTTTTTTTTTTTTGGTGTTTTTTTTTTTTTTTTTTTCTTCTTTATCCGTTTTCCCTCTCCCCCCCGGCAACCAAGATTGAAGTCTTTCCCCTCATCTCGGGAACGGGTCTTTACAACCCGCTTTTACCCTCAAGACCTTCCGGATGTTTTTTTTTTCTCCCCCCTTAAAAATTCCCTCAAGTTGGTGGTTCTTGTGCCGTGTGTTTGGGTGCTCTTTGCAACTTTTCCACCACCGGCTGTTAAACCAAGTTTATTTGTTTCCCCCCCCATAAACCCCCCTGATGCCCAGCTTTTTGCTGAACTTTTTTTTTTTTTTTTTCCGGTTTGTTTTTTTTTCGATCCCCTTTGGAGGTTCTCTTTGAACATCACACCCGAAGGTGAAAAGGGGTTCGGTTTCTCATATTCATCAGAGCTTACACAAAACATTTTTGTCGGTTTGTGGGCCCTCTTTCTATCCTTCCCCCTTTCTTTTCTGGTGGCGTTGTCGCGTGTCTCTTCATATACGCGCTTCCCTCACTCTGTTTTCTTTCCCTGCCCGGTCGGCGTATGAGTATCCCCCCGGATGTTTTCGGCCAATTGAGAGTTGGGGGATCATTTTCCCCCGACTTTCTTCCTTGGAGATTTTTTTGGGGCGTTCAAAATGTTTCTCCTGGCGACTCCCGACCGTGGCCTGGGCACCATTATTCCCCAGGGGTAACTGGTCCCAAACCCAGAACCCTGACGGATTATCTTGATCTCTCACCGTTTTGTTTTCAGCAAAGTCCCCGAAAAGGCTCCTCCTTGTCTGTTTTTTTTTGCTTATGCTGACCCGGCCCTTCTTTCCCCCTAGGGCCCTCGGGTCCAGGAAAGTTCTTAACCTTTTTTTTCCTTTTTTTGCCGCCGATGGGTGACAACAATCCCCCCCCCAGTTGGTTTTTTCCCCAGGCCCTCTTGAATTTTCAATCATTCTTTTTAAGCGTTTTTTTTTTCCCCCCAGGTCGCTTAAGTAGGGCACCCCCTTTCTTGCAATTTCCTCTTTTCCCCTGTTTCGAACCCACGAGTCACCCTTTAGTTAGATTTTGCCTAGCAGGGTGGCTTACATGCGTCCTAACATTTGTTGAAAAACCTTAAATGAATTTCACTCCCACCGTGGATTGGCGTTTCTCCGTCGCGCTGGTTTCATTCGGCCGGACGCACCCCCTTTTGAACGTTCGTTCCTTCCCAGTCCCGGATTACCCTTTTTTTTGCCCCCATTTCTTTGCCGTCGTGTTTCTAAAAAATTGTTTTCGTTTTCGCCCCAACTTTTTTGCTTTACACGGTTTTTTTTCCGGATAGACCATTTGGTCCGACCGTTAGAGTTGCCTTTTGTTCCGTGCCGCTTTCCGCAACACCCCCTTCCGATTTTGACGTAAAAGGTTAACCCCCACCCGTCGTAAATCGCCTTCCTTTTTCACCAACGATTCCCTCAGTTGTTCCCCTTCCCCAATCGTCTTTCTTTTTTTTTTTTTCCCCCTTGCCTTTTTTCCAGAACAGGAGTTCAAGTTCCCCCCCGGCAATAGGCGTTCGTTTTTTTTCTTTGGGGGACTTCTTTTCCCCCAATCTTTGTTCCGAATTTTCTCTGGTCGATTTTCCACCATCCCCGCAGGTTTGGGCCCACGGAGGCTTTTATTTTCGGAACTTTCCAGTTTTCCTTTCCTTCGACCAAATCTTCTGGCAAGTTTGTTCCCTTGCTGAATGCCTTCTTTTAAGCTTTGCCCCTTTGGTGGCACTGTGAATTCCCCAGATGAGGCCAATTTTGTAACTGGTTGGGTTTAAGGATCTGGGGCCCGGAGCAGGCCTTAACCCGTTTCTTTTTATTTCCCCCCTTCGCATCAGGTCGGTCTTCTTTTTTTTCCGACGGTGGAGTGCCCCTTTTCCAGTTCAGAATCCAGGGTTTTTTGACCCCGTTTTTACGTTGGGGCCGGTACCAACTTTTTTTTTGCCGTTCGCGTGTCCCCCCTTTTTCGGTTATCAGTGGAATTTTCTGTCATTTGGTTCGTCTTGCCTTTTCTTGATCGGTTCCCCCCCACCCTCCCCTTTACCTGAGGTATTTTCAACCCCTCCCCCCTGTTTGGTAGAAGTTGGCAGTAAATTTTCACTTCACAACTTCTCCTCTTTACCTATGCCCGTGTGCCCCTGTCATTATGTTCCTCAACGTAATCCGCACAGGTTTTTCTGCTTCACGGTTTTTTTCTGGTGGCTTTTTCTCCCCCACAACCAACCCCCAAGCCTTCCCTCTTCCTCGTATTCTGTTCCCCTCTTTCCTTTGGGCAAAGTATTTTCATGTTGGCGATTTTCTGATTTGAATCACCCGCGCCGACCCAATGGCCATTTTTCCCTGTTTTCCTTTTTTCTTTTTTGCGGTCCCTCGCTTTTCAATTTTTTTTTGTATACATCGAACCCCAGTTCTTCCATTTCGGCTTCTTTGGACCCTTTTCCTCACACCAAAAACAAACAAACCACCCCCCAGTATCTCTCTTCGTGTTTTGATTGGCGCCCTCTGTTTTTATTTACCCTTACTGTTGTTTCAACCCCCAACACCGGCCCCATCTTTTTTTTTTTTTCTCCCCCTTGGTTTCCACATTCTAGGGGGATTTGTGGACACTCCCTTTTGGTTATTTTCCCTGGGCGGGCCCATCGGGCAATTAAGGTATTTTTGAGCTGTTTTTTTTGGGGGGGGTCCTTGTGGTCCGGTCGGATGCTTTCTTTCCCCCTTTTTTCCCTCAACGACTGCGTCCATTGGACCTTTTAATTTGAATTTGGGCTGGTGCTGCGTCCCCCCACAAAGTTTTCATACCTTCGGGCGCCACCCACTCGGTCCGGGAAGCACGGTGGGTACTGTCTCCCGGGTCAGTGCGCTGGGAACAGTATGGTGGGTTTCATTCCGTTTCTTATTCTGGACTGCTTTTTCACTTTTCTTTCTTACCTTCTTGGGGTCGCGCCGTGGCCTTTGAAAAAACAAATTCTACCTTTGGTTGTGGAAGTTGATGAGGGGTATTTCCCTCCCCCCTTTCTCTACCCCTTCCGTACGTGTTGTCTTCGGGAATTTGCGCGGCCTCTTTCTTTTTCCCCCCCGCTGAGGCAGCTATTTTCGCCGCGGCCTTGGAAGTCCTTTGGATCCCCCTTCTTTTCGCTTCGTTTTTTTTTCGCCAAGATTACCCATTCACCCCCCCCACCACCACCCCCCCCCCTCCCTACCATGCACCCAATTTCTTAAACGGCCTTTTCTCTCTTTTCCTCCTGTCGAGGCAGCCGGTTGTGTCGAAAAACCACTTCTCGAAAAAAAAATTTTTTTTGCTCCTTGACGGGGCTCTCCTGAATTTTTTTTCCTGTGGGGTCTTTAGTTTGGCCTGGTCTAGTTGAAACCCCCCCTTCTTCCTAGGAGTTCAAGGTAGTTACGAGTATGAGCCCCATATCCCCCCCTTCGATCTTCTTTTTCCCAGTCTACAAAAAACCCGCAACAAGACCTGGCTCCCTTTTGGGAAAGTCAAACTTTTTCGTTCCACTCTGCGAAAACTTGCCCCGTTCCCCTTCCCCCTCCCTAATCTTAGAATTGGGTTAACGTTGGGTGCAAATAGACCGTCTTCGCAAATTCACCAAGGTCTTTTCTGCAGGGAATGTAACGAGTCTTTTTCTTTTTTAAGTTTGTTGCAGTTTCCTCCCCCTCCCCCTTCAGGCCACTCGTCCCTCGAAGTCTTTCGTGCGATCTCCCTTTTCCTGCCGGGCGGGGGTTGTGTTTCCCCTTGACCGGCCACCCCTTTTTTCTCTAAGTCCGTTCTGAATTTTTTTCCCTGCTCTTCCAACACTTTGCCCTTTTTTTACTCACCCCCTTTCTTTTCCCAGAAGGCGACGCCACGGTTATTGAAGGTTCTCCTTCTCCAAGGGGGGGACCCACCTTCCGTGAAAGGCCCAGACACCAAACTCGTCCCTCTCCTTCTGACTGGGGGGGGCCTTTCCCCTTTCTGTGCCAACTCTA
>Ga0179591_1333351_pt1 | contig 16975 bp, 16 predicted proteins | sample CZOMad2_1_08_16f_FD_182891 | JGI IMG/M metagenome (GOLD analysis project Ga0179591, IMG submission 182891) | Vadose zone soil fungal communities from Angelo Coast Range Reserve, California, USA - CZOMad2_1_08_16fungal (PacBio error correction) | ecosystem: Environmental > Terrestrial > Soil >... | reverse complement strand
CAGATGGCTCCCGGTAGCGCTGTGTCTGCCTCTTGATTTTGCGTGCGATCCTCTATTTCGGATTGTTGTGGCGTCTCTCCAGAGTTTCGTTTTGCAAGACGCCTCTTTTGCACAGGCTAGCTTGTCTTTTAGCTAAAATTCCTTTTTGATCCATTTGCGGTTAAGCAGGAATTTCTTCCCGATCTCCCCTTTATTTTTGTATGGATTTTTTTTCGGTGCAACCCGGAAGTCCTGTCTGGTCAGTGTCGTTCTCGGAACATTGTGAGCGTTCTGCTCCTGGCTTCATGGAGATCGACTCCTAGTTTTTTCATTTCGCCAAGGCCTGGACCCGTTAAGTACATAATTTATCACGGATGTTTGACGGTGAGACTTCCGTCTCCAACTTCTCCGGCAAGTCTTTCGGTTTTTGCGCCGTACCTTCTCCTCCCCCCCTATGGACGTTCCTTCCTCCGCCTGACTGTAGTCTCTTCGGAATTTCCTTCTCCTGTTTCTTACCACGAACGGGTATGGTTCATTGTTAGACATGTGCTTTTCTGGTTTCAAGTCTTCTTCTCTTGCCGACTTCCTCCCGTCCTTCATTTGGATGAAACTTCTCTTTAAGTACAACAGCTTGCGTGATTTTTTCCTTGTCCTTAGTCAGGTGTTGTGTCAATTTATGGCGATTTCGCCCAGCACTGCCTTTTGCTAGAAGATTGTAAGGAAGCACTCTCGGTTGTCTGGCTCGGTATTTTCTATAATAGCTTCTCTTCTCTACTGACCCACTCATTTTCTTGCGGTACTTTGGCCCGCCCTAGAAGCGTGGACTGCCTAGTTTTCACCGCCCTCCCCTCCCTTTTCCCTTACTCGCTCAAACTGCTTTGCCCGAAGTCCGGGTTTTTCAGAAAATTTTTCGGAATTGGCGTTATTTTCCATTCCTCCAGACCCAGTTCTAGCAAAGAGATCGGGACTGACATTTATGAACCCCCCCTCCCTTCCTTACGTATTCATTTAGTCCAGCGTCGATATTTTTGATAATCTGTGTTCCGCTCTCCGCAATACCTCATGTCCTCTGAGGTATGTTCCCCTTTGCCAACCCAGATGCATTCCGGCCATGAATGCCCCGCATCCTCTTCACGTCATCAACATGATAGTGCTCGACACAACAGGACTTATCCGATGATTTTTCTTTGATAAGGGTGTAAAAACTCCGTTCTGTTTTTCTGGGGTCCAACCCTCCACTCCTTGAATGTCCAGTCATTTTCGTTCACGCGACTGATATTCAATCCCTGCGTTTTGCTCCTATAGCGTTTCTCTTTCTCCCTCGCTGCAGGTCGTTCACTGTCCTTCCTGATCGGCTCAGCCCTAGTATCGGCACTTCCTGGGATCTGACGTTGCTCTTTTTTTCAAAGACCTTTTCCCGCCTAGGTCGCATAGTGCAACGAATTTCCCCGTGTGTGACTTCCACATCATTCTTGCCTGCCGTGTGCTGCGGATCTGTCTCGCCTCGCTTCCCCCTCGGCGCTTGAAATGTGGCTCCGTGCGTGGACCGCTTGTAACGAGATTCTTGCCGGACCGAAGTCCTTTCACTGCACGTACCGAGTCCCTTTCTTCCCACGTTATTGCCGGGCGCAGCCGCCCATTCCTGTGAGAAACAGTTTTTTCTCTCGTGCAATAGAACCTGTTCCGCTTCTTCTTGCAGGTGCAAGAACCCTCCTCGGCTATGGTTGCAGCCGCTTTTTCCGTAGTCATCCCCGGCAGTTCTCAGCGAGGAGACGTTGAGCTGTGGTCCTTGTATACACTTGGTTGCTCGCACGTACTGGTGGCCGGATCATTTTTCTTTCTTTCCCTGTGCTGCTCGTTGTTTCTGACAATCTTCTTGAGAGCTTTAGGCTCCCGTTTCTCGATACTCCTCGTCACTCCTCAAAGTCTTTTCCAGACCCCCCTCTTTTCTTCTTGCGTGTTAGGTTGCCTGCTAGTCTATTTTCTGCTGTCATGCGTTTTGGGACATCGTCCCCAAGATTTACATGCTCTAGGTCCGCGTCTTCCCCCTCGTTTCTCGCGCTGACTGAATTGCAAATATCGGTCCTTTTCTAGATCTCTTGCGATTTTATTTGAAAGGACTTTCACTCACTGGCGACGGCTTCCCCTCTCGTGCAATGACATCGTTCAGTCATACCCAATTTAATGCGGCACTGACGCCTTTTTTTCCTTCGTAATTGCTGGTTCTCCTCCCGGTGCAGAGAGAAGTTTTTCCCATTGCGTTTGAGCCTCAGTGATTCCTCAAGGTCCTTGATTCACTGAAATTTTTGTCCGTTTTGCTTTCCAAGTTTTTCCACGCGCCCGATTCCTGATGGCTATTGCCCCCTAACACCTGTTTCCGTCTTTGCCTGTTTTGCAGACGTCTTCCCTCCTTATTTTCTCCCGTTGTTTTTTTTCGGATTTTGAATGTTAGTTGTGTGTCCATTATGCGTACCCTTTGTTTATTAGTGTTCGGAATCCTCTTCCCTGGCTCGTTTTCCAACTTTTGCATCCGGCGCATTCCTGTTTCAGTTGAAACTCTCGTCCTTGCCGGTTCGACCGTACAGAGTTTCAAGGACCTCGATTATCTCTTTCCACGGGTGTCCTAAAAAATGCTTTGACTTGCTCTTATTTCTCTGGCCGACTCCTGCCGCATTTCGATGTTTGACAACTGACTCAAGTTTCTACCTTTACTTGTCATTGCAAGCGAGCAGGTGTACCGTCTTCGCGCTTCTTGTTCCGCCTCCTTTAACATACCCGTCCCCGCAATCTGGGTTTATCGCGCTTTTCGAACTTTTTTCTTTTCCGCGTATTTTCCAGGCAGGGGATTTCAAGGCCTCTTTGATTCCGATTACCTTCAGAGACATTTTCGTCTGTTTGAAGCTCTTAAGGGCACCCTCAGCTATTTCCTCTCTCCCAGCCGAAATTGTCCCCGGTCAAATTTTGCAAAAGACGCTTGGTGTGAGATCCTTCTTTCGTGGGATGCGTTTTTATGATGCGCCCCCCGCGAGTTCTCAGCTCTTTGGGGCGGGTTCCTGGTTTGCCTTTTGAGCGCGTTTCGAGCCGATACGTATAATCTGATATACCCGACGCCCAGTAATTTGGCGCTGCAGCGCCGTATGAATCATCAGGACCCCCGAAGCATAGTTCTACCTGCAATGCGAACTGGTTTTGTTGAGCCCATTGCCGATCCTTCGGGGCGAGTTCTGCCGGCCTTCCCGAACAGATCTATTTCATAATAGAGTCCCTTTCTGGATGGCGATCCGCTATGGGTCTCTCAATGCACTTTTTATGAAGGAGACTATCTGTCATTTCTTTGCAATGGAGTATTCCGTCCCGAGCGTGCCATCCCCTTTTTTTTCGCTGTGAGGCGGTCCGCACTTTCCGCCGCGGTGAGCACTATTTATCTCTCTCACGCTACATGGCCACTGATGCCCTGTGAAAACATCGGTTTCCCTTCTTAACGACTTGCTCTTTGCCTGCTTCTGTTGCTGTTCTCGAGCAAGGTTTCCTCGACCAACCCCTTGCTTCTGAACCCGGTGGCCCTCTCTCGGGCTGCCTGCCTTTTCGCCAGACGCTGAAATCGAGGTACCTCCCATGTACGAGCGGATTTTGAGAGACTTTGAAAGGGAGTGAATATTTTTTGTTGCTCCGCTACTGACGTCGTCTTTTCATCAGTTGGCTTCATGCACGCTTCCTCGGCCCTCTTTTCCAACTCTTTTCACCCATTTCCCTGGATCATTCTTAAGTCGCTGTTGTTGTCTCTTCTGCTCTCGCTTGCTTCGAGTTAAGCGATATGTTTGGTCCTTTGGGTGGCCCCTTTCTTCGTAATTTTTAGGGTTTTCCAATCGTGACCCCCCCCTTCGCCGGTGTTTTTTTTTTACGGGCGATTTGCGGAGGGCTGAAATCACTTTCATCTTTTCAATGCATCTTCGGCGCCTACGTAAAGTCTGACGTTGTTCAGCCCTCCCTCTGTCCTCCCGACGCTTCTCTTGTTTCTCTATTTGGTGGAGGAACTTGATTCTTTAACTTCTCTCCTAACTTCCGGACTTTCGGGCCCTTTTGAGCGTTTCCGGCATAGTGGCTTGCTCGTCTAGAGTCATCACGCTGTTTTCCCTCGGCTCGGTGGTCCCGCTTATAGGTTAGTTGGAGGTGTAAGCATTGGCCCTCTATTCCCGTCCCGATCCTCCCCCGACCCTCCCCGAGTTTTCCCTCCCTCCTCCCACCATGTTCCATTTGCTTTTTGCCTTTCCTGAAATGGTACGCCCCTTCTCATACAAGAGAACCATTCTGGCATGTTGATCTTCCCCCCTTGCTCTTTCAGAGAAAAACTCTCCTGGACTTGAGCACTCGAGTTTAATGACTGCACGCCGCTCAGTTCTTTGTATACACACGGTCAAACCTCTTCGGTTCGGTTTACGTTTCAGTTGAGGGAGATAATTCGGCGTGTCTTTCATTTCCTTCTCCTCTAGGCGCCTCCGCTCTGGATACTTTGGTTTTCACGTGGACAAAACCGCGATTCTACTTGTTTGCCTCTCTTTTTGAGAGATGAGAGTTTAGCCTGAAAATTCCCCGTCGCACCGCTCGATTTCTCCTCCCTTGATTAAAGGTCAATTTGTCGCTCCTTCTCTTTCTTGCGCGGATATCGATTAGTTAGCCCGACGCCCCTTGCAATGGGCTGCTTCTTAGTACACTTACTCAGATCATTACTTAAGGCCCCTTCCCTCCCCCAAGAATGGGTCAGATGCGGTCCGTCCAGGGTATGGCGCACCTGCTCCGTACACGCACTTCGCGGCCATGGACCTTGTTGCCACGACTGGCTCATTTTATGTCCTATATCGTCTGCTTTCTCCTCTTTGATTCCGAAAACCCACTCCTCCCGTGCACCTTTTTTCCCCTTGGCGTTTGGGCCGCGTACCTCGCTATCTTGGTCTTTCGACGTGTTTGTGTTTTCCTTCCCTACGCGCCCCCCTTAGGTAGCTCTCCTTTTCCGTTATCGTTTTTCTGGCGTGCGATCCTTCCGCTCTCTTCTGTCTAAACTAGGTCGCGCGGTTGCCGCCTTTGTGCTTGCAGAGAGCATCTCCACTTTTCTTGGCAGAGTCAGGTACATTGCTGTTCCTTGTGTTTCGCGTCCTTGCTCTCCATGAGGCGGCGGTCTCCTTCTTTCCCCACTTTCTTAGTTCTTCTCCCGTTATCCTGAGATATTGGTCTCTCTTCAATCTTTGTTTCGGCCAAGCAGTCCTCGTTTAGTGCCTTGCCGTCATGTTCTCTCGCGTTGCCATATCTTCGCGCAAGGCGTAATGCCGTAAGTCATATCTTCCGGATGCTGTGCTCCATCTCCCCATCCCCTCGCAGTGACTCGGCCACTCGCTTTTTTTGTCGCCGTTGACCTGAGCGGATCTTTGGTCCCCCACTACGCCATTCTCTTTCTTTGAATGCCGTTTCTGGCATTTCTTATCACCTGGCGGATACCGGTTTCCCTCCTTTTCTTCTTTCTCCTGATCTTTTTTTTTGATGTCTTGCTGGCGAAGTATAATTGCTATAATTGCGTACTCGTATGGGGTTTTTCGTCCCCCTTTCTTGGAAGTTAATAATCTTTTGTGGCATGTCCCCTCCCTGTTGTTTGCCCCCCTTTGTTCCTCTTGAAAGGAGGAAGCTGTCCCTTCCCGGAAATGCAATTTTCGCGGAAGATTCTTGCCCCTCGGGGTCTTTCTTTTTTTATCGGGCATGGTATACTCCTCTGTTCGGCCACTTCTTCTCTCGGCCCTCGCTTACGCGCCGCCTGAGCGCAACTCTCGACGCGTCTGTTGGACTCCCGCCATTCGCCGAGTTGTTACGCCCTCAACATGCGCTTTGCCTCCCCTTCCGGGTTCCAGAATTTGAATCTTTCGGCTAAGTTCCCCTCGAAGGAACAGATACAAGTTCGTTCTATTTACTAGGTGATGCCTCCCACCCAATCCTTCTTTAAGTCTTTTTCTCCCCTTCGCGCTTCTTGGAGTTGTGAGCAATGTTTGACCTTCCGCCGCTCCGCAATCCTACTGAGTATGCTCCCGTTGTTTTTCTTTCCCGCTGGTTTTCCAAACCTCCCTGCTAGTACGATCTGTCCCGCCTGCCCCGCCCCCTTCCGATTTCCACTCGTCAAGCACTCTCCGTAGAAATAGGATAGACCCCAGTCGACTAAGTACCGACCTAGGTTGACTACAGTCAGTCTAGACATCGCGTGCTTCCCTAAAAGACTATTGATGTCCGTACCCGACGTGCATGTGGTATTCATGGGTTTTTTCATTCTTCCTGTTTTTTATGAGGTCCCCGATTTTTTTGCACTTTAACGCGCAGCCCCTCCCTCTCGGCCCCACCGTCTTTATGAGTTTCTTTTTCCTCCTACAACGCAAGCGGCCATGTAGGGTCGTGTCAATGCCACTCTTTTGTTCCCTCCCATCAGGTGACATGTGACGGCTCTGCGCCCTTCTTACTTCTTTCGGTTACCGCGGTTCGCAAATACTCTCTCTTCTGCGTCCCCCTTCCGGAACGCGCTTTTTCCTTCTCACCTCCTCCCCCAGTTCCGCATCTTCCCCTCAGCTCCTCGCCCCACGCAGTTCCTTCACCATCCCCCTTTGAGATCGCCATCAGGGCCCCTTTGCCGCTTGTGGGAAATAGGCGTTCATTTCGCCGGGAAGTGCACGACGCCTCGCTCCTTTTTTATCTTCATGATTGGGTCTCTACGGCTCTCCCCCCCCCCCCGGTAACATTTTGTGAGCCTTTCTTGTCTTGTTGGGCTCCTTTTGCCTCATTTCAGTAATTTTTTCTCTCCCCCCCTTTTTCGCGGCTGATAGAGATGATTTGTATTTTTTGCGCTTTGCGCGCGCTCTTCCTTACGTCCCTCCGCCAGCCAGCTTGTCCCTCCTGGTCGCATTAATTCGTCCACTCATCTTCCCTAATAATCCATTCCTTCCAGAAAGTCGTCTTGCAGTTTGAGGTTACAAGGGTTTTCTCTTCGGCTGTACAACGTAGCCCCGTCTGTTTCTTTTCCCTTTAGCTTTTCCCTAGATGCTAAGTCCATGATGCATGTTCGTCTCCTCTGGGCAAGCAAGCCTCCTTTCCCGCCCGCTCTTTCTGCCCCTCGTCGTTACCCCCCAAGGGGTCTAGCTTTCTCTCCCTTCGATTGATGTGATTTCTACTATCATCGACGTCAAACCATTCGGCTTCCGCTGCCTTTAAGTCCCGGTAAACTTCAATTCCTTTGTCCATGCTACGCCGATTCCCCGTGTTCCTCGGCAATCTTTTTCCCTATGCCACCCCGTGCTGCGGGGGTTTTCCTGCTCATCTGATCACGGTCTCGACTTTCCTTGTAGTAGTTCGCATGCCTCCACTTTTTTCTTATGTGTCTCAGTGTTGCCGCCTGGACCCCCAGGTTCACGAGCCCTATGCCGTGGGCTTGACAATCTGAAACCAAAGTCTTGAGCGCTTCTCATGCCGTTTTCCCTCTGCTCATATATCTCTTCTTTCCCTCTCCGTCTGAGAGGATCGTTCTCTGCCCAAGTCCAGGCGTCCGCGTCCGATGTTTTTACTCACATGTTGCTCGTTGAAATTGTTTCATGGGCTCTTGGTTTAGTGACATACTCGCTTTGCGGGGCTGCCCAGGTCCTTCCCGAGTGCCAGGGGGCGAGTACTCCCTCTTCTTCTGCAACCGGTTGCTTTAAAAAACAGTTCTCTTTTCATGCTTTCCCGTCGCACCTTGTGTTTCGCCTGTGGGCCGTTGATCAAGTTACTCCCGCCTTTTGCCTGCTCTCCTCTTTAACTGTAGCTATCTTTCCCTCCACTCCTTTTAATATTCAGACTTTTTTCTCGAAGCGATTCCCCCTTGTTTACGTCGATTCCCATCCTCTCTGAGAGGGAGGCGTTGATTCCTTTCCGACATTCCCCTATGGCCTTGCTTCCCCCCTAATGCTTGAAGGGCCCAAGGCTTGATTTTGGACCATCCTTAGACCTAGACCTCCTTTAAAATCTCCACTTGCATACGTCCTTGGTCTGGTCCTTCCTCTCGTCTATTATTCGTTCCTATTCTTTTCTCGTCTTTGGCCTCAGTATAGTTCCTCGCCCTCTTCCTTAGAGTTATTGGCCTCCTCGCGGCGCGCCGCCCTAAAGCCGTCCGATCTGCTATCTACCTGCCACCCTCTCTGTTTCCTCACTCCCTTTCCTTCAGGATCTCTCCCCGCAACTTTTTTTTTTGCGAACGGGTTGACGCTTCTCTGCTTCGTCCCCTAGCTCTTGATTTTTTCACATAGACCGGACTTCCACCGTATTCTATATCTGTCGTTTTCCTGGATCTATCCTGGATGGGTATAACGGAAATAGTGGTGATCCTGTTCCGGTTTTCTTTCCCTTTCTTCTCTCTTTGCGATTCACTCCGAGCGATTCTTCGTGGGTTTGCATCCTTTTTTTTCCCGCATTCCGCGGGTGAGAAGATAGGTCGAATCTCCCGCTATTCCCTGGCACTTTTTCCCCTCCCTCCCCATCGTGGTACATCTGTTCATGCACCCTAGCTTTTGAGCGCTTTCCTTTTCCTCTGTTTCTGGAAGGAACCTCATTCAGGCGTTTTCTCTTTGCTTGCTCCGTCCTATCTTACGTTTTCGCCCGGCTGACAGCCGGTACTCAGGTATCTTTTTACGGTTTTACATCTTTATTTCCGCACGCAAGGGATATTTGCGCAATGCCCGCAGTCTAGCAGACATTCAATTCGTTTCTTTGGTCTGGCCCGCCCGCGTCACTTTCTATGCTCGTTAGTAACCCCTCTTTGTAAGTTGCTGTGTGTTATACTATTTCTCTATGTTGTTGAACGTATTTTGCTTTGTCAGGGTCTGTTCTTTTTTCTCCTGTCCTTTCGGTTGTGCGCTCCCCCCCGCACGGTAGCTGACCAAGGTGCGTCTTGAGGTGGCGGAAAAACTCATTCGGCGCTTGCGCTTTCCCTCACGTAAGTGGAATTCTTTGTGTTTTCTATGTCGTTTTTCCGTGCTTTCCTCTTTTTCTTGAGGCACTCTGAGCCGGCTAACGGCTTCCTCCAATCCCTTCCTTTCTTTGCCACCATGCGGAGTTTTCTTTCCGGCCCGCCCTGGCCTCTGGCGGGAGTCCTTAATTTCTTCACTCTGATCCTTCGCGGGGCTCTTTGGCGTTCTTCTTCGTTGGGTCAGCAGCACTTGGGCGGCTGATTATTATGCGATCCCAAACCCTCCAACCTCACGAGTTTCGTTTCCTCTTCGGCCAATTTGCCTTGCAGCATTTTGGGGGGCTTCCTCCAACTTGCCCGCAAAACTTTTACCAACGAGACCATGCCCATATTTGTCTGTCTTCCTTGGCTCAGTTTCGAAAACCCATATACCCTATTTGCTCGCAAGTCCTTTCTCGCAGCCTCATTCACCCTTCCTTTTTCTCCTTGCCCAGACGTCGGCGTGTCAACCTGTAAAGCTGGTGCATCCCAGTGAGCCTTGGGCCTTTGCTTATGCCTGATGGAGGGAACTCGATTTGAGTTTAACGTTCCCCCCCCCTGAAAGTTCGTGCTGTCTCGAGTTCATTTGTCGATGGAGTCCGTCTCACTAGCTCCCGTATACTTTTCTGTAACGGGCCTTCCAGTGCTTCGATGCGCCTAGGATGCGGCGGCTTCCCTACTGCAGGCTTGACACTTTCATGGCAAGTGTTTTTCATGAAAGCTCGGGCTCCCCCAACTACTCTTTGCAGCACTCTTCCTCCCCATCCAATGGTAGTTGGGGACTCTTCAGGCTCTGTTGCCTTTCCTGCGTAACCTCCCTGCATCGCGGCTTGACCTTTTCGTCTTTCCTCCCCTTGGTATTTCATGCTATGCCATTCGTTTCTCCGATCTATTTTAGTTCCCCCCCCACCCTCCTCTGGCGATGGATCCACGCCGATTATTGTTTACTTCTTTTGCTTTTTTTTCTTTCTACCTGCCGATCGGGATCTCTCTCTTTTCTCCCCTGATGAGAGATCATTCTTGATAGGACGCTTCCTCTCACTTCTCTTGCTCTTTTTTCTTCCAGCCGCCTTCGTTCTTTTTTTTTTTTTCTTCGATCCCAAGAGGTCTCGGCGGTCTCGTACGTCTGTATGAAGGATCTTTGAGGAAGGTCTCCCCTCTTCGGGGTCACATCTAGGTTTTTTTCTCAGGCGTTAGATCCCTGAGCTCTTTCTCCCCATTCGACCATGTTTTTCTTCTTGCGTTGCGCCGGCAAGTTTCTGGAGGTCTTGTGTAGTCGTTTTCTCTTTCATGCATTTGAGCTTCTTGCCTGTACGGCTCTTCCTCCTTCCTTGATTAATTAGAGTCCAGCCTGTCCTTCTTTCCCTTCCATCCCCTTTTTTCCCTTTTTTCTCCATTCCTCCCCACGGCACTTTGTTTTTTGTCTTCTGATTAGCGATAATCTTGGCATCCCCTTTTCGAAGAGACTAAATTCACGCTTCTCGTCTTTGTGGATTCCCTTCCCTTCTTCTACCTGTTCGACCCGCTTCTTGTTTCTTCTGTTTATTTATCGTCGGCGAAGTTCTTCTGGCCTTAATCTTCATCTGTACTTTTTTTTTTTAGAGCCACCTTCTTTGGACGGTATTTTGTTTTCCGTCTCGTTGGTGTTTAATTTTCCTTTGTTCTTTCATTTCCCCTTCTTTTTAACGTGCAAATGCATCTTTTTTTCGCTCTCCTTCAAGATGTCAGTCCATTTTGCTTTGTTTTGTTCTTTCGTTATGTCCCTATATCTTCTTTCCCTTGCTCGAACACAATAACATCGCTTCCCTTCTTCGCACGTTCCTTGATCTTTTTTGAGACCCAATTGATCTCATGTTTTAATCCCCCTTCGCAGTTTTGGTTTTCCCTCACGATCCCGTCCCTTTTTGCCCGCAATAGGTTGGCATCAATGTTTTTTATTCGTCTTTAGCAGTGTTCCTCCAGCCAGATTATATCCCCTCGAGCATCCCCTTCCTTTTCGAGGGAATGTCACAACATTTGACCCCGTCTATTTAGGTCCCTCAGCGCGTGCTTTTGAATGCGTTTTCATTTCGAAGCCGCAAGTCTCTTCTGTTGTCGTTTTCTTTGCCTTTTTCAGCGCTCCTTGTACAAAATTACTCACTCCTTTTCTCCCCCTCCCCCCGCATCTCGTCTTTCATCGTAATCACTTCGTCCGCTTTCCTCTCCCAGCACCTTTATTTCCTTCTGTGGCTACAAAGCGACGGACAATGTTCGTGAAGCTGAGTTGTTTCCTTCTCCTCAACTTATTGAGTCGGGCTAACTTTTCATTTCTAACATTTCTCCTTCCAAATTGTTTCCATCTTCTTCTCTCGCTCCTACGAGATAAATGATGAGTCTTCTCAACCTCTTGACCTGTCGTTCTCCTCCGTATCTGAGAAGCCTATAATATCATTACCACCTCATGGTCTGAATCCTCCTTTTCTTCTTCATCCCCTTTTCAGTTCCCCAACGCCGGGTCCCGTCTGAGTGCAAGTCCGTTGAATTGTCCCCTCTTTTTAATTCCCTTCCCTTGCCCTTGGTATAGCGTTGCGTTCCCATTTCGCCTGCGTTCTCACGCTCTTTCGTCCCCATGCGGGACTTCCGTTTTCTTCGAACAAGACTCTGTCCCATCTTGTTTTTGAAGGGCGACCGACTCACCCTCATCTTCTTCTCTTTCTCATCTCACCTTGGCGAGTCCCCATCCTCGATCTCCTGGTCCCTCTCCCGGACCATCTCTGTCTTTTTCCGGGCCTTTGCAATAACGCTCTTCTATTGGGACTCTCATGCAGTAGGCCACTTCCTCCCTCCTCCCTTCTAGCGCCCTTTTCTCCGCTGCGTCGATGGTTTCTTGCTACATTTCTTCAAAGTCTGTTAGCGCGATCTATCCTTATTGTATCTCTCGCTGCTTCTTCACGCCTCTCGATCTAGGAACTCGCGCCTCCCTTCGATAACTCCCGTCTCTTAATCACCGATGGTCATAACCATTTCTATAGTGCCCTCTTTTTTTTCCCTTCGGTCTTCTGGATGTTCAACTTCTCTTTCTCCCTTGGTTCCCCCCCTTCGGGAGCCCCATGTCCCTTTTCCTTTTTTCACGTAGAACCTCCATTCTTCCCTCCTATGCTTGGAACTTCCCTTCATCTTGGAAACCCAGTTTTTCGTAGTTTCAACCTATGCTCGATATGTGATGCTTTTTCCAAGACTTACGTCCTTCCTTCGCTGCAGATGCCCCCTTTTTCGTTTTTTCCCAACCTTGATCACTCCATTCTCCCTCCGCGCCCCGTCCTTTCTCCCGCTTATCAGCTGTTTTCCATCTGTACACCCTTGGCCTTTGCGAAAGATCTTCCTCCTCTCAAGAATACTTTCGAAATGCTTGGCCCTTCTTTTCTGTCCTGAATGCTCCGCCGGCAGGCGCTTTTCAAGACCGAGGGGTATGGTCTTGTCTCATGAACCCTGGGAGCGGAAGCCTTATTCTTTCAATCCTAACGACCATCCTCTCTCTTTCTCCCCTGTTTTCTGAGAGGGTTTCGTCACTCGTATGCTCAAACCAAGTCTGTTCCCCCGAGCCCAGATTTTTTTAGTGTTGTCAAATCACTGTCCTCGTTTTTGTCCTCTTTTTCATCTCTGCACATTAAATTTTTCAGAATCCCTCTGGCCTTCGGGCCACCGTTTCGCCCTGACTCACTTCCTCCCCCCGTGGGGCGATCTTTTCTTCTGGCCGGGGTGGGATTATTTGAAAAAAACAGCTCTCCTTTTTTTCGGCCATTCTCTGCCCACCTTTCTTCGATTTTTTTCGGAAGTCCTCAATTTAGGCCATGCATTTTCCCTTCTCCGGAAGTTCATTCTTCCTTTCCTCCCAGTCTTTTACCAATCGCATAGTCCCCCACGTTTCCCTTTTACTTCACTTTTACTTTATCTTTTAAGTCTTCCTTTAAGGCTTTCCATCCGGTCTCCCCAGATTCCCTCTTCCTTTTCCCGTTCTACCTCTTTCTTCTTCTCACTCAGGGCCCACTTCAGCCCTACGCTTGAACAAGTCTGAACTTTGGTAACCTCCGGCCTTCCCATATCTTTTCTGTCCCTTCCCCGTTTTATTTCGTGTTTCTGCCTTTGATCATTCATGACCTGCGCCGCCGATTTCAAGCTGCTGACGTTGCTTTCTTTTCCTCTTCCTAGGCTTCCAGATCCGTTCATTATCTCCGCCGCGACAAGTATGCTGCTTTTTCTGCTTCCTTCGTGCATACCCCCTCTCCGGACCAGCATATCCCTTATAATCTTGCCCGGTTTCTTCCTTTTTAGAGCCCCCTTTCTCTCTCCTAGCCGAGTTCGTTCTGCACCTGCTTAGAACGACCTTCAAAGGTCTTCCCATCCGATGTTTCACTGATGCTACTCCGAGCGTTGACTTTCCCCCTGCCCCTCTTTTCCTCTGTCTCCTTTCTCTTTGATTTAAATTTTTCGTGTCTTTTTTTTCTTTGCCAGGCCTGCGTGGTATTGCGGTTCGCATTTCCGCAGCCGTGGAGTCCCTTTTAGTAATTTATCCACCCGTCTATCACATGGCCGGTGATCACTGACCCTCGTTGTTTCCCCCCTTTGCACCGCCTATTGGCTCGTGCGGTGTCTCTATTTAACTTCGACCATCTCATTCAACTTCCACGGGTTTTTGCCGATATATTTTTTCCCTCGTCGGAAGTTTTTCACAGACGTAATCTTTTTCCAACTCATATACTCGACGTAATCGATTATTCCACCCGTCCTTTTGCTCTGCGTGCGATTTCCTCTAGCCCGGACCCTCAGCTTTTATGTCAATGCCCCTTTCAGAGGCACGACTATCCTTCTTTTTTAAAATTGGATAGTAGTCGCTTCTTTCTTATACTCTTTATCTCTCTCTTTCTCTGTGAACTGGAGATTTGGCCTCTTTGCTTTGCAAGTGAGAAGAGTTTATGCTTTTCGGGGTTTTGGCCCGCCCTCCACCCTTCATTTATCTCGGACAAGTTTTTTTTTTGCGCTTTTTACTATCCCCCATGCTCCGCTGTTCCCCTACCTTACTCTCAAGTCGTGAAGGGCTCCCGTTTTGTCAGCACTATGTCCGTCGTCCTCCGCCTTCACGTTTTCTTTAGTCCTTTCTTCGAAGCGTAACTCCTCATTTAAGTCTGTGCAACAATTCCTTGGGCACATGCGTCATGTGTCGTTGCTTCTTTTGGCTGGCGGGGTGTCCCAGACTCCGAGCTCTTCTCCCCCCCTGCTTGGCGATCTGGAAGTGTGGCTAGGAGTGGTCATTCCTTTCCGGCTGTCCCTTGCCCGCAAAGACCCAGAAATCGTTTCGGTTTCAGCCGCCCCACCCTTTCCCTCTTTCGTCATGCTTACGATCTCATGCGGCCTTTGTACCCCGCAACCACATGTAATAATGTTTTCGCACCTCCTCCGAGGTACTTCCTCTTTTTTCTCCGCCCCATGACTATTTCTTTTCCTGAGCCGCGAAGCAGACTTGCACCTCCGCCTCAGTTTTCTCTGGTCTACCTTGCCCCCCTCGTCCATCGTTACCCTTTTTTAAGCAGCAGGGGGGAACCACTCGTCCCCGAGGATGACATTTCCTTGCTGCCGCCCCTGCGTTTCTTCTCCTTTTTTTTTTCTCAACTCGCTAACCCGAACAAGATCGTGCTCGTTTTCGTTGGATGATAGCTTCTCCAGAAAAACGGTCTCTCTGCATCAGTTATCTATGTATTACGGGCCTTCCATTCTGTTCGTCGCATGTGGCTGAGACTATCCTACGGCCAGGGTCAGAAGCCAAAGCTCCCTTCACTTCGACTGCAGATTTGTTCCAAATTATAGTCTTTCTCTAGTTTTCCAGCCGGCGTTCCACAAAATTTTTCCCTGATGCGACCGAAGGTATTTGTTTGCTACCCACGCCTGTAGCGTTTGTCCTATCATGTTCTCGCTTTGTTGGTCGACCTGTTTTCTAATGTTGCTGGCCTCCTTCACCTCGTTCTTTCTGCCTCCCAAAACCCAATATTGATGATTCTCAAGTTCCGTCCTCGTTTCCAAGTCGGGACCTCTTTCCTCCCAGGGTGTTGTGAGAGATCTCGCTGCGGCCAGTTTTGCCCTCACTGAATGTTCCGGGATTGGCGATGCGACTTCCGCTCTTTTTTTTTCTTCCCCAACCCGAGAGGCGGGCCAGCAGTCCGATTCTTCCGGCATAGAGCAGGTCGAACAATTTTCGTTTTCTAGTCCATGGCCCGATTCCTGTGTTTTCCTCAGGGAATGCGCCCCGACTCCTCCGCTATTATGTATGGACCGGCGGCTGTAAATTTCCGTCTCTGATCATTGTTCTCCTCATCTGCATTCGGCGCGTTTTTTTTTGTGGTTATTCGCGTCTCTTGCGACAGTTTCTTTTTCCGTTTCATTTCCCCGCACGGATTGCGCCGAGACTTTCTTTCCTCTCCCCTTCGTACCTGGCATCTTTTTTCGCGTTGCCTACCGATCCATCTGGGACTTTTCCTCATTCGCTTTGTGACTCGAGCACTCCCTCTTTCTATGTGTCATTTGCTTCTCCCTGCGTTACAGGTACCTCAACGACGTCTTCCTGGTGTCTTTTGGTTCTGATGAAGTCTGTCGCAAGCTTTCGCCTTTTCAGGTGTGGGGTTGGGGTGTTTTTGCTTTTTTTTTTGTGTTTTGGGTTGGTTTTTTTTTTTTTTTCTTTTTTTTTCTTCTTCTTGTATCTTCCTTTTTTTCTTCTTCTAATGGATCTTTTCTTTTAGTTCTTTCAAATTTATGGCAGATAATATCTTCGGTGAATTTCCTTGTGTTCATAGCAATGTGTTTGCTTACTTTCCCTTCTTTAACCCCCAGCCACGGCGGTCAATGCTTTTTTGTTCTCTCTCATCTTTCTTAAACTCTTGGATTGGAGTCTTTTTGGGCTCGGCTCCTCCCCTCCTGGCAGTCTCTGCAACCTACTCGCCTCTTTCTTTTCGTTCTCGCCGTCCCGCCCGAAGCGTGATGACTTTACGCAGGACCCAGCCATCGCCTGGACGTTTATTCCGACAATTTTTGTCCGGGTTACCGCAAGTCTGTTTTCTGGTCATTGACTCGAGGCGTAGCTAGCTCACTTTCTCCCTTCCCAGCAAATACGTCTCGGTCGAAGGATATGGTTTTTCCCAATATTCTTATCTTTTTCATGTCCGGCCTTGTTGATCTTCCGAGTCCCATGAGGGAATTGCCTCCTTCTTCATCCCGCTCTCGTTTTGGACCTTGTCGTCAATTCCAAGGAGCTATAACTGACCCTGGCCATTTCCATCAGATCTCGCTCCAATGTCCCGCCCCCTTAACTAGCGAAGACCCTTCTTACTCTTCCGACAGCTTGTGTACGCTCTTATTAACAACGTTACAGGCATTTCCAGTTAATTCCCTTTTTCCCCTTCTTCTCTCGACCGCAGAGTTTCAATCCCGTCGTTACGTGATCGTCGCTCCGACCATGATTTACCGCCGCACTCCTTCTGTTTCTTAGCTTCGCCAGCTATCCTATCGAACGTTCCATTTCTTTTCCTGAGAGTCCTTTCTTGCTCGCTAACAAGGTCTTCGGTCGCATCGTGCCCGATGACAAACGAGGTTTCTCTTCACTTATGAAAGTATTAGCTGTTATGCTTTCCTTATTCTCCTCCGATGTTATCACACGCTCCTGGGGAATGCTTTGTCCTTTTAGGCGCCCCAGCGCCTGACCATCGACCTCTTTTCCTCTCTTTCCCTCGATCCCCCTAGTAGATCGCTCCTCTCTTCAGCCGTGTCCTACACCCCCCCCCCTCGGGACTCGATCATGGTAAAGAGCCATACTTAGTGAAAATAGTCCTCGTGTCTTGACGGGAATTCTCTCCCTTGCTATGGGGACTCTTCCTTTGGTTCTCCCTAAGCTTAATACGTTCTCCCAAGCGAGAGACGTTCGTATTCCTCATGATGTTTATTACCCATTTTCCCAGATCTTTCTTTCGACTT
>Ga0179591_1362044_pt1 | contig 16976 bp, 24 predicted proteins | sample CZOMad2_1_08_16f_FD_182891 | JGI IMG/M metagenome (GOLD analysis project Ga0179591, IMG submission 182891) | Vadose zone soil fungal communities from Angelo Coast Range Reserve, California, USA - CZOMad2_1_08_16fungal (PacBio error correction) | ecosystem: Environmental > Terrestrial > Soil >... | reverse complement strand
TTGATCCTTCCCATTTCAGCCTTTTCCCTCGTTAGGCTTGTTCTTTCGGAGGTAAAACAAGAGTCTCTCCTAAGTCTTCACCGGGGCCTCCCTCTCTGTAGTGTTGAAGCTTTCTTAGTTTTTCCTTCCTTTCCCTCACTCACAACATACATTCTCTCTTTCTTCGAATCTGAGCAGAGTTTGACTTTTCCTTTTCCAGTAGAGTTTGAAAGCCCAGGCCTGAAGGTATTCTTTTTTCTACAACAAGGATTAAACACCATCTCCCCCCCCCTCCGCCCGCTTTTACTAACGTAATCCTACACCTTTTAGCGCAAGTCGCCCCTTCGTTATCCGAAAGAGAAGCTGTCCTTTCGTTAAAAATCGGAAATTGATGGTTAGGAATCTTTTCCTCCCGACATTCTTCCTCCTTTATAACTTTTTCACGTCCCAGTAGGGAAGTTTCTGAGCATCCTCCATCCGGCCGTTCCTTCGATTTTGTTTATCTTTTTTACTCTCCTTCGCCATTGATCCCTTTTCCTTACGTGATTTTTGGTTGCGCGACCGGACCCCCCCTTAGGATAGCGCGAGACCCTATGAAGCTGCCAAAAGAAGTTTCACGACCTCTTTCCTTCATTTACCCATTCTTCCTGGTACACCTAGGAAATTCGAAAAATAAATTAGTGTTGGAGAGCGAAAGATGGCGGACCCCGCCGTGATTGACTCCTTCTCAATCACATCGAGCACTCCTCTCCAGTTTCGTTTTTTTTTCGAATGGAAATATAGGTTAGTGTGTCTGATTGTAGCCGGTGCTGAGTAGGTCGGTCTATTCCTTCTCCTTGACAGTTCCCCCCAACCTTTTATTTTTTCTTTTCCCCCTCGTCCTTCCTGCTCCGCTCTTTTTCACAGACCGTCGGACGAAGGGAACCAAAAGTTTTTCCGACCCCCCGGCACTTTCACTCAACTCTCGTTTTTGCCGTGCTGAGGTTCCGCCCCTCCCTCTTCCATTGACTATTATGGATTCCGGTTTCCCTTCATATGGAACTGTCCTTCCGGACATACCAACCCCTATCGAACTGGGCTTCTCGATGCAGTGGCCCCCAATAGAGAACCTGAGTCACAACAATCCCTTCCGAGCACTAACGGTGGGTTTTTGGTGGGTTTTTTTGTTTCCCAATGTCTTATTCGACTTCGTCTGATTTTAGTGTGTCTCAGCCCTTCTCCCTCTATTCTCTTCGCTTCGGTCCTTCTCCCCCGAATTGCGCTCTGGAGCGGCGCGTTCTTGATTGAACTACTGCTCGTATCTCCCCCCATGGAAAATTGGCTGTCTCTCCTCCACGGTTCCTCTATTCCTCACTTCCTTTTTATGACAGGAGACGCACCTTTTTTCTCACTATTAACGATTGGGCCCCCCCCCTTAGTATAAATATTATGCTTCCCTTCTTGCAGCTCCCCCCGACTCTTTTGAAATTTGAATCCGTTATTGTCACTTTCCAGGTGGCGTTTCGCTTTACATTAAGACTGATGTCCCGCCCGGCCTATTCAAGATCTTGAAGTGGATAGGCCCCAATCGCCCCCCCACCTTTTTTTTTCCAGTCTTTCTCTTAAAACTCTCTCTTGCCAGCTCCTACTCTCCTTTTACCCCCCCGACATGAAAGAAGTTTTTCTTTCTCGGTTTCCTGAGCCTTTTCCCGCCTCGAAAATAGTCCAGAATATTTTCCTTCTACGATTTCCTTTAAGCCTGTCTTCCCCCTCCCCTAGTTTTTTCCCCTTGAGATACCTACACTGATTACGGCCGTGTACTTGCCCTGCCCTTCCCCAGTCGACTTATTTCGTAAGTCTTCTGAAGGACTGATTCTTGAATCTGTGTCAGGCTTTAAAAGAGGACTACCTCGGAATATTTCGCAGACTTTTTCCCTCTCCCTTTCTTGCTTCTCGTCCGAGGCTTTTTTTTAGTTGTTAGACGAGAAATTTGTACTATTTGAGAGATCTCCGGATTTGACAACTCCGCCGACCTATTGGTCCGTCCTAGGTTTCTTCGAACGAAGATCGCTTGTAGAGTCCGTGCCTACCCGGTTTTGTGGGGTCCCACATTTTCCGGCTCTTTGAGACTCTGAAGTTAGTTGGTACCTATCGTTGGGGACCTCACTTACTGTTCAGTTGTTTGACTGAGCAAAGATTTTTTTGTCTCCCTATAAAGACAATATCAGTTTTTCTTCTTTAAGCTTCCTGGGATTCACGGCTCATATTGATTTCCCTTCAGTTCCCAACGCTGCTCTGCCCCTCCTCACTCTGCTCGTTAAGGGAAAGAGTCAAATTTCCTCCCTGTAAACTTTTCTCATGAGAGCTTAGCAGCTTCATATCCCCCCCTTCTTTTCTCTATACTCCATGGTTCACCGATTAGTTCTTAAGTGATCCCAGCGACCCCCCCCTCTATTCGCTCACCCTTCTTCATATGCTCCTCTCGACTGCATAAGCCTATCTTTCCCTCTCGGTTCTTTCATGGACGAGGCGTTTGTGGCTGTCTCTCCATGCGGACGACGACTCTCTGTCACCCCCTTCCCCGATGAATTATTCCGAATCAACTTTCTTCCTATTTAACTTTTTTGATTCGCCCCGAGCAGCCGCGCCTCGAGGGTTCCTTCTTCCCCTCCCGCCGGAACCGAAGTAGACTTTTTTCTCCTCTCTTTTTTCCTTCCGCAGCTCCTTCTTCTCTTTTCTTATCGCTTTCTTCCTGTCAATAGATTGGGACCCCCTCCTTGTGTAACAAGAGCGAGGCCAAAGAGCGAACATCTTATATTTTACCAAAGCGAAAAAACCTTTCAATTTCCTCCTCACTCCTTTAACTGCCGCTCCCTCGTCTCTTATTTCAAACCACATTCCTCTCCTCCCATCCTCCTTCCAACCCCTTTCCCCCCCCCCCCTCCTCCCCCCACCTTACCGCCCCCATCCCCCACCCCCCCCACCGCCCCTCCCCCCCCCCCCCCCTCGCTTCCCTGCTCTCCCCCCATTTCTCCACTTTCCGTACTTCCCCCACCATCCTCTAACCCTGCCGCCACTCCTACCCTTCACCTACTCCCGCCCCCTTCACGCCTCACACATCTCTCTCTCCCTTACTCCCCCCACACCCTATCCTCTCCTCCCCACCTCCATCCCTCCCCCCCCCCGCCCCCCCTTCCCCTCCTCCCTACCTCCCCCCCCCCTTCTCCACCCCTCATCCCCCCCCCACCCCCGATTCACCTTCCCCCTACCCCCCAACTCCCCCTTCTGTTCTCCCCTTCCCCCTCCCTCCCTGAAACATGCGCTTTCATCTCCCCCCCCCCCCCCCCCCTTCTCCCCCTCCCTTTACCCCCCTCTTCACGTCCACCCTCCTCCCCCACAGTGCCTCCTCCGGCCCCCCCTTCCTCCTCTCGCATCCCTTCCCATACTCTCACCTCTCTACCCACCAAATTGTCCCTCTCTAGTTTTGCCCTTTCTTCCCCATCTTCTTCCCCCATACCCTCCCGCATACCCTCCCCCCATCACCACTTTCGTACATCATTCCCCCCCTCCACTACCCACTCCCCTCTCCCCCCTCCCCTTTCCCAACACCCCCCCCCCCCTGCCTACTCTTTCCCTCCGTCCCTTTTCTCCCCCACTTATCATCGCCCTCACACCCACCCCCCCCCCAACCCACTACTTCTTACCCTTCCCTCCCATCCTTCCCTCGTCCCCCCAGCATCGTCCTCCCGCATCCGCCCCTCCCTCCCTACCCCCCTCCACTTACTCCTCCCCCCTCCCCCCCCTCCTCCTCCCCCTCTTCCCACCCCACTCCCCATCTCACTACTCCACAACCCGCCCACCTTTTTACTCCCCCCCTCCTTCCTACCCCTCCCCCCCCCCCCCGCCTCCTTCCCCCGTCCCCCCCCCTCACCCCACTCTTCTCTTCACTCCTCCTTAAACATCCTCCCCCCCACCCCCCCTCCCCCCCCCCTCGCCCCCCAACTCCACTCCCCCCCTCTACCCACCTCCTCTCCCTCTCCCCCCCCCCCTCCCTCCCCCCCGCTCCCCCCCCATCTCATCCACCCCCCTCTCCCCCCCATTCATCCCCTCCCAGTTTATCCTGCCATCTGCTCACATTTATTCCCCCCCTCCCCTCCCGTTTCATCCCTCCCCATTCCCTCCCCACCTCTCCCCCCCCAAACTTCGTCACCTTTTCTCTCTCATCCCCTACCCAACCCTTTCCACTACCCTTCCACCCCGACTCCTCAGCCCACTCACTGGGCCCCTCCCCTCCCTCGCCCCTTTCTTACCCCCTCTTCTCTCCCTCTGCTCCTTTCCTTTTAGCTCCCTCCCTCCATCCCCCCTCTCCATCCCCCCGCTTACCACCTCTCAACCTCCCCCCCCCCCCCTCTCTCCCCCACCCTCCCTATCCCCCTCTCCCCTCCCTCCCACTACCCCCATTTCCTCGTCCTCCCCTCCTCCCTCCACCCCCGCTCTCCCTTCCTCTCCCTTTTTTCTCGGTTTTCCATCTTCCTCACCCCCTCTCACTCCTCTTCCCTCTCTTTCCCTCCCACCTCCCCTCTCCCATCCCCCTACCCCTAGCCTCCCCCTCACCTTCCCCTTCCCTACCCCCTCTCTCCTTTCTCTTCCCCCCCCCTACCACCTCCCATCTTTTCCCTTCCATCTATCCCATCATCCCCCTCTCTCTTTCCGTCCCTTGCTTTACCCTTCACACCCCCCTTCACTTCCAAACCTCTTCCTTTCCCGCCTCTCCCCCCTCCCTCCCCCCAATCTCCCTTCCCTTTCCTTCCTTCCCACCTCCCCCCCTTTTTACCCTTCACGCCTCGCCCCCCCTCCCCTCTTTTCCCCACTACCTCCCCCTCTAAAAATTGTTTTGTAAGTGGTGTCCCCTTGAGTGTTCTGCGAGTACCCAGTAACGATCCGAATGCTCTCCCCGCCTCTTCTCTGACCATTCAATTATGATGTTTTCAGGTCTTTCCCTGAATGTTGAATTCCCCCAGCCCTCTCCTTCGGAAGTACGTCACAGCAGCCGAGATGGCCTTTCAACTTTTTTTTCCTTTTAGATCGTCAGAGAACCGCCGCGATCATTCTAAAGAAGCCGCCTGCTTGAGCACCACCTGTCCCTGACTCGTACTTACCATTTCCTGGGTGATATCTCCCTTTTTTTTTTGTTGAGAGAGATAAACTCCTCAATGGAGTTAAAGCTATTCAGTTTGCTCCCCTATTAGGAGAATTTCTACTGTTCCCGCGTTTGCTCTGGCCTGATTGAGATGAAGCCTTTTCCCCAGTTTATTATTTTCGATGGGCGTTCCCCCCTCCTGTCGTCCCGCTGACAACCTCGGCCCGTCCCCCCCCCCCCACTCCCTCTAAGCCTGCGAGCGAAGAACCTTTTCGAGCATCAGGTCTTTTATTGCGTCCTCATGTTTTCCTCTCGCAGAGTCCGTAACCAATAAATCACTTTTTCGTGTCCTACTTTTTTATAGGGTAATGATTTGCTTCCTTTCCTCGTTTGTACTCACGATGTAGTAATCCGATCCCCCTGCCACTCCCTCCCCCTGAGGTAAGTAAGATCTCCCGGCCCCTCTTGCAGCAATATCTGACAGATGTTTTTTTACCCTTAGACTGTAGTGGGTCCTCCGGCGCTGGCTACGTCCCCTCTAATTCATCTAGGAGATCTTTTCCCTTTGTTTATCAACAGTGAGCGCGCTATAATGCCAGCTTTCCTTTAGTAGACCCGCCCAAACGCTCCTTTCTCTCCTCTTCCGAGGCCGCCACTCTTTCGCAGTTTCCCGTCGGCTCCCCCCCCTCCCTTTCGTAGTAGACTAATATTGGATCATATGCTTTCCTTCTCTTCCGTTTGAGCCCGCGCTTGCGCTTTGTCAGAGTCACTAGTAGCTGGGTGTCCCCCAGCGTATAGTCCGAAGGTTGTCAGAAAACTCATCTCCTCCTCCTTTTCCGGCTCCATATCACTTCAAAGAGTTTTTTTTGAAGTTTGCACACATGCTCGTTTCTCTAGGATAGTGAATAATCATTGGAACTTGGGTGCTGACGTTGATAAGAATTCTCCCCCCGGGAAAGGCAAGCGTGTTAACTTGCCTATCTTCCTTCCGGTTATACCCCCATTTTCCCTTGGCATTACATTCTGTAAGAGCGCATTTCGGAAAAAAGACTCCTGGAGCCCCTAAATTAAAATCTTAGGAAAATCGCGTTTTTCACCGTCCCCCCAAAAGGTTTGAACCCCTACCCCCCTAAAGTTTCTTCTTTCCATCAGACACCAGAAGTTTCATCGGTCCTTTTCCCAGTTCTCTTGTCAGAGGTAGTCCCGCCCTTTCTTTCTTTCGCGTTCCTAGGGAGACTTTCTTCATAAGCGTTTCGACGGTCCTTTAAGAAAATGTCCTAGCGCCCGCGCTTTATCCGCCTGCGGTTTTCTAGCCATTGAAAAATAATATTCCGCACGCTCTTCTTTGATTGATCTTCTTAGCTCCGCCAGAAGGCCTCTTCCACACGACGGTCCCCCGAATCTTTCTAAAAGAACTACACGCTGTTCTTCTTACTCTTTTTTATATCAGCGGGCCTTACTTCGGTGTAGTATAATCCCTTCTTTCGAACCTAATCCTTTTTCTTTCGAATTGACCCCCCCCCTAAGCTCCAATCGTCGTCCTTTTATTTTCTTGCTCTTTACCCAGCTCAGAAAGGAGTCACCTCATTTAAATTTTTATGAGGAAGCTCGATCTTCTCGACCTGAAGTCCTCCAGATACCGATCTTGCAACCACGTACTTCGAAACAGAACTATCCTTGCGTTGACTCGGAAGTCCCCCCTCAGCCAGAACGTGTAGACCCGCCCTACAAACAGGTACCACCTTCTATTGCAAGTCGCCACCAGCGCTTGCTAGGCCGCCTCCTTTTTTTTATAATAAGTAATAAATCCTGGACCGTCTTTCTCTACAGATGTCGCCCCTGTCGCCTCAAAGAGCGCTCATCTACGAGGGCTGATAGATAAATCCCCCCGTCCGTCCTGTCAGAAACCTTCCCCCTCGTAAATTCCTAGTACTCGCGAGTTCCCATTGAATGATTTGACGCCGCCGCTCTGAAAGTGGGACAGTCACTCTTTCTCTTTTTTCACTTTTTTTCAATTCGCGTTTACTGTACGATAGCTGTCCCACGTCTCGGAGCTTGTCCCTTTCTCTTCTTTGTGTTTCTTGTGTTCGATGGTATTCTCAGAATCTTTTTCACCGTTGCGCGCATATATCCCCGTCCCACGCGATCGCGTTTTACATCTGGTATTCTTTTTCCCCCCCCCCCCCTGATAATCTTCGTCACTCATCCTCGTCCCAGTGCAGTCCTAGAGAGACAGCAGGCCACCGATCAGATTCATTTTGGCTGAGGTCAAAACTGTCGTTTCTCCTTCGACTATCTCTCGAAGATCTGAAGCCCCGTCCCAGGATTGGGACAGAGTTCCAATTTACACGTTTTTTTTCCATTTTCGGAGCATATACTCACCGACAGCCTCTCAAGGCAGAAAACTTCCTTTCCGCTCCTCGCAAGTCCAACTATCCCTTTTAATGCGCAGCAAAATCTGCCGTGTTCCTTTGGTCTCTGGAGTAGGCACTCTCACGGATCGACTACCTCGTGAGACTGCCCCCACCAGTTCTTTCACGATTGCCGTTCGCCTTGCCTAAGGTCTTTTCCAAGGAAATTAGTGATCTTTCCCGTTTCTTGACCGGTGCCTCTTGCATAGAGGCCTATCCTCCCCTCAGATGGTAGAGAGCGGCCCCCCCCACCGAACCGTCGGCTGATTCCATTCTTTTACGGGGCTTTTACAGCCCCGACCTTCAACTGTATTCTCCGGAGATAGCTCGCTTCTCTTTTCAATGACCGAAGTAAGTTCCAATGACCTCCTTTTTCAGGAGGGGTCGTACGCCCCCCGACTAACTCCTCCTCTCGGCAGGCGTTGTGTTCCTGTTTCGTGACTGTTCTCTTTCTTTCTCCGATGGCTGATGGGCTTTTTCTTTTTGGCGAAGCCCCGGAGACTCCCTTCGCTGTGACTCTCAGGGTTGATCCCTCCCTCACTGATCCCACTTGTGCTTTCACCTTGTACCCCGCTGGAACAGTCACACTTTTCTGCTCAGGCGCTCGACGACCCGAGATTTGCTTCCCATTCAAGATGCCCTCTCAGCTCGGCCCCAAGGCCCTCGGCGGCGTCAAACTGTCATTAGTCTCGGGATCTTGACGACTCTTTTTTCCCTTCCCGTCGGCACAAAGCCTTTTTCTAGCGAGCCAGTCCCCTTTGAATAGAGAAATCCCCCCCCTCCTCCCGGTGCCCTGTGGCTTACGATCCATTCGCCACCTGCCGATTTTTTCCTTCCTAGTAATTCAAATAGTCACAAATTCATCCGTGTGAATCGCACTCTCCTTTTCCCCGTGTGTTTTTGGACGATGCTCTTCGGGCTCGAGGAAAATGGTTGACTTTGTCCCCCCTGAAACCAATAGCAGGTGCTCCAAATCCCCCGGGTGCCTCTCTTATGAGTAGACACATCACATTTTCTTTGTTTCGTTCTCTATTTAACATTTCTCTGAACTCTGGATTGTCTCCGGACCCCCCTCATTAGATGAATTATCCCTTTTTCTCCCAATGATTTTTCCCTCCCCCCTCCCCAGCAGTCCTTTTTTTTGAGGTTTCTTTTCCGCCACATAGACACAGTCCCTCTATCGAGCCTCGTCTGTTGATTTTACCATCGCAGTTCGTCTTTCCCTGCCCAAGGCCTGACAGGTCGTTTTTTCGTTTCCCCACCCAGATCCTTCCCACATAAGCGCCCAGATGCTTCGCTTGCAAGGCCGGACCATTCTCTCCTCGAAAAATCGTACCTTCCCTCTCCCTCCCAGTTTTTCTCGCCCGACTGTCCCCCCCCCGGACCTTGGCTGAAGATATTTATGAGTCTGACTCGCTCGACCACGAAATTCGCTGATCCTTTGTAACTTCCTTCTGAGGCATTGGCCGGCGATCCCTAGGTTGCAGATGTAGTTTGTAGTTTTTTTTGCTATACCCCCGCGGCCTGAGTCAATTATCTCCCGCTGTTCGTTTGACGTCCTTGAACATCCTCCTATGTGCTGCCTCGGAAATCTGAAGCGTACTACGCGTTGAACATCGCACAGTTAGGAGTGGTGAAATGTTTACGATGTCCCCGGTCCCCGGCCATCGTGGCCCCCTTTTGGCTTTCCTCCCGATGGTAAAGGAGACACGTTGCCCCTCTTTTCCCCCCCTAATCCGCTCAACTCAATCACGCACGCCTGCCACCCCCCCCCCCCAGTTGAAATGTTATTAAGTGTTTCCATGGAAATCGATTTCAACGTGTGTCACCTGTCTGTTTTAGCGATCGTTTTTTCGGAGCTTTCGCCTTCCTCCAGATGGAAACCCCCACCCTGCATTGGGGGCACTGTAAGTCGTACGAGGTCCGCGTCGCGCTTCCACCCCCTTCTCAACGAAAGAGGCGCCCAGACATTGGGGCATAAGAATAAACCCGAGAAATAGCAAATCTAGTGGACTGAGGTTGAGCGGTTTACTTCACGGCAAATGACGATTTTATGTCAGTCTCAGAGGACGTTCTAAATCTCCGAATTGGCCCTTCCCCCTAGCCCCCACACAGAGGCGCCCCTGTGGGCCTATTGAGAGAGAAGTTGGACCCCAATCCTGCGATACGTAAAAACCCTTAACCCATCTCCCTCTTGACGTCACGCCCCTTCGATTCTTCGCCAATGACTTGGAAAAAGGTCTCAAGGCCCCCCCCACTCCCCTTATACTCCTCCTGTCTATAAGTGTTCCTCCCACCGAACGGTTTTGCGCCGCTGGTGGCCGATAATATTATGCACTCTCCTCTTGTGAGATCGTGGGACCCCTCGTTTGCGTGTTATGCCTCGTCCAGACTATTTTTCTTTGCGCCTCTGAGCGATCGCCCCCCTTTTGTCTAATAACTAGGAGACCTTCCTCCGGGCCATCACTATCTTTTTGGAAGTCACTTTTCGGCGAGCCGCCTGGTTGGGGGCATAGATGATTTCCTTTAAACGTTGTTTTCTTTGACGGTAAGCGGTGATGTTGGAGCGTGTCGCTCACATGCCGTTCCCTTTCAGCTCGGCTTCCAGTGCAAGTTTGTTTTTGAAAGCTTCTCTGACGCGCCGCGGCCCCTGTCGTCGCCCCTCCTCCCCTTCCTCCCGCGACAGTACTAGTCGCGGGGTCGCGCTGTAGAGCGGAAAAGTGACGAGTCTCAGATGGTCCTTACTCATTCTTGTTTTTCCTTTCCCCCCTGTAGCTTGACGACTTACCCACCGTAAGATATCTTTCGGAAAACGGAGCCTGTTCTATTCGGTAGTCCCCCGACTCCTGGCGCCTTGTCTTTCCGAGCTGCTGGTTGATACCCTGATACATGATTTTTCATATATTCTATGATCTACGCCTTTCGGCGGTCGTGCGCTGTGCCGAGATTTCAATAGAAAGGTCTCCCCGTCGCCCACGATCGACGATGAATCTTTTGGATTGGGGGTGGGGTGGCCCAACGCGGCGCTCCCGCGTCCACTCCTATTGCGCCAGAAATGGCCAACTTCCTCTGCGGCGAGCCCTACAGGGATGGTGTTTGCACATGCTATTTGAGGAGACTCCTTTGGTTGCCCCTTCCAGCTGCTTTTGTTGGGAAGCCTTGTTTTTCCCCTAGAATGATTTTTTCTTTGTAAAGCCAACTTTGTTTTATACCCTCCCCCCCCGCAACTCATCCGCATGACGATGTAATGCCTTTCCGTCCAGACTTGTCTAATTCTTGAGGCAGCAAGTCCTCACCACAAGAAAACCCCCCCCCCCCCCCCCCCCCAACCACACCCCCCCCCACACCCTGCCGCGCCTGATGGATTTCACGGATACAGACCTTGCACCTGAAAGTAAACCCTCCAGCGCTTCCCCTCTTTGAGCCTAGAGCAACTGCGCGCGCTGAGTCCCCAACCTTTTTCCTATAGAATGGTACCCCAAACTCGTCCAGTCAAAAGCGACTGCGCGTTAATACCGTGATCTCTGACCAGTATTCCTACGCATTATGAGTGAGCTGACGTACGGAAGCGGACTCTTTTTGAGGTCTTGCTGATCGCCTGTTCCGTTCCCCCGATTCGAGGAGGGCCAACCCCTTCCTCCGCAATATAAGCTCCCTGTTCCTATTTCCCCAGAGTTTTTACTTTGAAGAGTTTCTTCCGTCTTGTACCAAGAGAAGGGATACCGCTTCTCTTCGGCGACTCTCTGGACCTCTCCTAAGCCTTCGCCGTTCGAGTTCTGATAGCTCGGCTTTTCCTGTCGAGCTTTTTTTTTCCTTAAGAGCCCACAGAAGTAGGATACGATAAATCACTCCCTCGCAATTATGACGAGAACACCTGATGGGCTTTTTGTTCTGCCCAGCTGATGATGTTTTCGCGACCCTAGTCCGGTAATGTTCGCCTGAAGGTCTGTATGTATGTCTTGGGGAGCCACTTTAATTTGTATAGGCTAGTCATCTTCCGTCCGACGCGCGCGACTGTTTCACCGGCGATTTTATTCGTCAGTTAGCACCGCCGCGAGTTCGAGAGGTCGACGTCCCGAAATGAACTCGTGCACGAATCCCTTTCTATGATGGTTACCTCTATCCCTCTATTCCATTACTCCCCCTCCCAAGTGTGTTTGATATACCCAGAATCGCATGGATTCGACTGAGTCTTAAGGAAGGCTAACCTTCGGCTCCCCCGGGGACCTGATACGCGTAGGTATAGTTCCTTTCTCCCTAGAAAAATCTAATTGCCCGTTCCGTAGAGCGGCTTCGCTCACTTTTTGATAGCCCTCTTCCCAAAATTCTTCTGAGCAATCGCACCCCTCCATAAAAGTTTTTTCTATAATGGTTCACTTTCCTCGTTCCCTTGACAGTACCCTGAAGCTTTGAGCACCTCTCGGAAAAAATCTCTTTACTTCTTAACATCCTGTTGCTTCGATGTTTCCTCTTTTGTCTTCAGCCTGTTTCCCAATTAAGCTTGAGTATACCTAGGCAAGCGTTGCGACAGTCCGCGAGACTTCTGATTTATCCCTTTTCCTTCCCCCCCTAGAGCCCTTGCCCAAGGCTTATTTGGGTTGTTTGAAAAGCCTAAGCGAACGTCTTCGTTGCGCTCTGGTGTGAAATCGTTTCCTACTTTTTCTTTTCTTCCTGGCAGGGTAGTTATACCGCGAGCTTATGAGAGTGCATTAAGAAGAGCAGACTCCTCCACGCTCGCACGAGGTCCCGTTAAGTTTTAGAGTTTGGCATGCCTTAGTAGCGTGGTTTCTCATATGACTGAAATTTCTTTTGCTTAGTCCCAGACTTCTTTGATTTCTCCCTTAGGAGCGTGTTGTTGTTGAACCGTGTTATCCCTCTAGAAAGACGAACGAGTCGTCGCAGGCGATCGCGCTACGATGTTCCCTTTTTAAAATTTTTTTGATTCTTGCCCATGTCCTCGCGGCCGCTCGGGATCGTGAACCCTAAGGTCCTCTTCCGTTGGTTTGGCTCTCCCCCCCTGCTTTCCGGATGGTGCCCCTGCCTCAGGCACGTTATCGCTCATGAGGTCTTGAAGGTGACACCCCCTCGGGTGCCGTTTCCAAGCCCCCTTCATTTTCGACTCCTTACGGTCCCACTTCTTTTTTTTCCTTACAAACTTCGAGATGACCCTCTCCCTTCACCTTTGTTTTGACCCCCCCAAACGCTTCTTTTTTTTCGCCGACGAGCCCATAAGCTTATGTTAAAGAGTCCTCCGGCCCTTACGGCCTCTCTCTTTGTCCCTTCACATGCATACCATTCTTTACTATCCTTTCGACGGTAAGACAACGGTTTACCTTCCCAGAGCCCCACGCTCTCGTCCTCCTAATCCGGTATCTTTGCACCTCTTTCCCCCCCCATACTAGAGCCTAGACGCGGATTGCCTCTTCTCCGACAAGGCAGCTCTTCCCTGATGGTCCCTCTTCTTTTACTCAGACCCGATGCTCTTTGATGCAGCGCGAGAGGGCCAGTTACTCTGTCGTCAGACCTCTTCTTCCGTTTACTTCTGCTCATGTTGGACCCCCATTCGACCTTTCATCGACTTTTTCCGCTCGACCAGCAGGGATTGAACACGTCCCTCCTGGAACTTGGCGTTAATACAGAGAGGCTACGCGTCGCTTTTCGATCGTTTTAACAAAAACCTTCGGGACTTGTCCGACGAGTACAGCTTCCCCTCTATAATATGACTTGTGACACATAATTTGTTCGCGAGACAAGGTTTTCCAAGGACTCCCCCCCCCGTCGCTCCCCGGCTGCGCCCCCCCCCCAGCGCGGCCGGGGCTGCCCTGGTGTGCTTTTTCCTTTGAGTAATAAAGCGCTGCCGGCCCCTTTCTGGAGCGATGTCGCCCAGTTGCGCTTTTTTCGCGTCCGATGTCGAAAGCTCCGAGGCTTTATGAATTTCCTTTGTCCCGGCGGCGCCCCCCTTGCCCCTTTTCCCTTTTTCCTCTCCTCAGCTTCTTAGTTCCATGGTGCTTTGAGTAGCGGCCGACTCCGAGCCCCCCCCTTCGTTGAGACCCCATTGCGATCCACTTTTCCTAGCAATGGAGCTTCGCGGAGCTCTGACTCATTGTCCACCTCCGTCCTTTTTGGCGAGCATTGGCGTGCGCCCCCTGATGCGTTGTTTGTTCATCTTTCTGGTTTTCACCTTCTCCTAATATACGCGACCCCCCGTTACACGTTTTCCTGCTTGGTCCGTTCAGAAATCGGGGCTTTTTCTAGGCCTCTCTCCTCTGAATAATCATGTTGCCGCGCGGGTAAGATGCTCATCCAAACCAGTTTACTCCTTACTGGGCAGGACTCAGGACCCTTTTAGTTTTTCGCCTCAGCTTTGAGGGCTAGCTTTCTTCGAGAAGCGCAGAACGTCCTCGCGAAGATTCCCCATGAAAGGGTATTCTCGCCGTCTCTCTCCCTCCTAACTCCTCCGGACCCCGTCACCCCTTCCTTTCCTTTCAATTCGCCAGACACTACGCCCTTCTTGAGATTTTTTTTAACAATATGGTGGCTTCTGTGAGGTTTTTTCTCTCTCTTCGAACTCGTTTCCTCCCCCTGCCTCGTGGAACCATAACCTTAGGGGAAGATGGCGATTCCGTAAATTTTCGATTTTTCACGCCGGCCGATCGTGCTATTCCCGGCGGTCCGGTTGCCGACTTGCTTCCCCCCACTTTCCGAGATATAGCATCTTCGCCCCCTTCGTCTCAAACCACCCTCAAAAGGGATGATAATGCTAAAAGTGGACTGGGATTTTACACTCCAAAGACACCCACCTTCGCGCCGGAGACAGTACTAGAGAAACCATGCGACTTGGCCGTTACCCCGGTCAATCCCTGGCTGTCCTCTATTTGGTCGTACTCGGATCCGGACAGCAAACAGGCCTAGTTCGATTTCGTAGTTTCAGGACTTTGTTAGAGGCCCCTCGGAGCTGGTCTCCCTGCTGCTCACATTTTGTTGGCTCGAGGAACGAGGCTCGTTCTTCTCGTTTCTATAGCGCGCACTCCCTTTATAATTTCCTTTTCTGCTCCTTCCCCCCTCCGTCCAAGATGACTCACCCTTTCTCGGGATCAGCCCAAAGCCTTCTTTTGTGCACCTTAAATGAACCCAACGATTTACGTCCTCCCCTCAAGATAGGTCGCTCGGGTCAGTTCAACTTGGGCCATCTTTACTCCTCTCCTTTTCGTTTTTCCTCCTCTCCAAAAAGGGCCGGAAGCGACGCGGCCCCGGCGTCCCCTGGTTTCCTATTTAGAAGCTACCCCCTCCTCCGCCCACGGTTTTCTAAGCATCCATGTTCCCAACGATCCTTTATTTTATTTCAAGTTCAAATTTTCCCTTTTATTCTCCCATGAGGAATCGCTCTCTCTCGTTGGACCTTTTGTGGTTGTTTCGAGATGACTTCCTCGGGCCTCCACGGTGACATGGACTATTGTCCTGAAAAGAGAAGAGGCAATTAAGTTGCCCTCGTCCGTAGACCCTCCCTTTTCTCTTGCTTTTAGAGTTATTTCTTTCGATGTTCTTGCTATTCCGCTTTTTGATAGGCTGTACTCCCCTCTTTCCCTGAGGAGTCATATATAAATACGTGCCGCCGGCAGATGTCGTGTGTTGCCGAGTCCTCTCTCGAATTTTCCGAACAAATCTGAAAAATACAGCGTCTGCTTTTTCCTCCTGCCTCTAGCAGAGATTTCCAGCGTTGTGTAATCTCGGTTTTCAAGCAACAGGACCCCCAAGATCAGTCCTCTCAGTGACGTACTTCCACCAAGATCGCAAGTCTCGCAGTCGAAACGCCTACCAAAAGGTACTCGAAAAATCTCCTACCGGCTCTCGCCCCTGCAAGTCTCCGACCTAAGGACCACATACAATGGACTTTCTTTTCCGAGTGCGGATCTCGTTCCGAACCTAACTTATCTTCATTCGAGTGGACTTTAACCGTTTTTTGGGAATTTCTTTCCCTGTTAGGAGCGAGATTCTCTGCCTGATGAGTTTGACTCTTAGGTTCCTTTTTTTCGTAATCGACCCATTCCACAACCCCCCCATCTGGATAGCATGTTCGTGTGTTTTGAGTCCCTCTTTAGAGCCATCTCTCTATAGCGACGAACAACCTTCAGCAGTAAGTGTAAATCCGGGCCCCTAGCAACGCCCGTTCCACCCGCCCGGAAAAAGCTCGGAATGCGTCCAACTCCTTCCACGCCTCCAGAGTGACCTCAGTCCTCTCCGTATCCCCTAACCCTATCCCCCCCCTCCCCGTCTTCCGCTGCCCCTACCTCTATCTTTTCATTTGCTATCCTATCCCTCTGTCCCTCCTCCCCTTTTCCCCCCCCCTCCCCCCCACCCTCCTCTCCACCCCCACCCACCCCCCCCCCTCCCCCCTCCCTCTCCCCCTCTTCCCCTCTATCTCGCTCCCCCTCTTTCTTCCTCCCCCTTTCCCTCCCCTTCCCTCCCCTCGTCCCCCCATTCCCCTCTTCTCCTTCTCCTCACTTCCTACCTCCCTTGCTTTTTCTGCTTCTCCCCTTACTGTTTCCTCTCTCGCATCTTGCAAGGCGTCCTCCGTTCGAGTTAATAATTCCCCCTCCGCCGAACCAGCTTCACTTCACTTTACATCCTCAAGTCGCAGTTTCTTTCTTGCGATTTTACTCTTTGAGGAAATTAAGTTGTGTTTCATTTTTTTTTGCCTTTAGTGGCTATCTTTTCGTCCTAGCTCTCCTCTGACCTGTTTCATTTTTTTCATTATTTTCGGCATTCCTCTTCTCATTGATTAGCGGATATCGAGACTTTTTCAAAGTCCCTCTCTGGAAGACTCCTTCCCTGAGAAGCTCGGTGGCTTCTTCTCAGAGCAGTCAGAGGAAAATGGAAGTCTGTGCCCCGAGTATTCTTTTTCTCCTCTTCCTGAATGAGGAAGGCATCTAACCCCCAGTTTATTCTCACTGGGTGGAGCGGACGTTTTCCCAAACATCCCGACTGAGTTCAACCACTCCATCTCCGAGCCGCAATCCCACCTTCCTTAGCCTTTCGGCCGCTAGTGGACCAGAGAGCCTGCTACGCGTCCCCTTTTTTCCCCCCATGATTCTTTTCAAAGTTGTCCTTCCTTCACCGGAGTATGGCTTCCTGCATCCCATTCATTCCCCCCGCTTATGATCGGCCATAAGGCCTTTTTTATCAGGGGGCAGGCCGAGTGACCCTAATACCCTTCTTTTGGCCTATGGTATCTCTTCGACATGACCCCTCGGCAGGAATTACCTTGTAAGTACTATATTCTGAAAGCCAGTCGACAGGACTTTTTTAAAGCTTTTCCCTACAGGGCATATATTGGTCTCCTTTACCGGTTGCCTTCGTAATGGTAAGTTTTTATTTTACGTTGTTTTTTGGTTTTGAAAGCGGCTAGTAGGATAAAAGCGCTTGACAGATTGGTCGAGAAAATTTTATTGTTTTTAATTCCGTCTTTT
>Ga0179591_1361965_pt1 | contig 16978 bp, 16 predicted proteins | sample CZOMad2_1_08_16f_FD_182891 | JGI IMG/M metagenome (GOLD analysis project Ga0179591, IMG submission 182891) | Vadose zone soil fungal communities from Angelo Coast Range Reserve, California, USA - CZOMad2_1_08_16fungal (PacBio error correction) | ecosystem: Environmental > Terrestrial > Soil >... | reverse complement strand
TCCCCTTTCCGGAATACGACGTTTTTTTTTCGTATACTGGTCCTTTCTCCCTTTTGTAGTAGGCTTTGCTGCTCTCTGGGGGATAACCGTTTCTCCGTCGGTGTTTCCAATAGTCGATGTTTCCCTCTCTCCTGTCGTTGGTCCCACCCTTTTCTCCCCCCCTCAATAACAAAGCGCCCCCGACATAGTTCCCCGCCCCATCTTCGGTTGGTTCGATTGATCTTCCATGATATTTATTGAAAGCAACAAAAATGGTGACAGTTTTTTGATCGCGTTGATTAAATGGGTGTATTTCTTCTTTTCCTCCTTCTTTTTTTTTAGGAGTCTTCCCCCCCACTTTCATGCGCGATCTCTCCCCGGTCGGTTTTTTGTTGTTGCAGTTCAAAGCTGTCAGGCCCCTGTAGCCTTCACGACCAGGTCCGCGATTTTCATGAACGAGGCATCTTTTTTTGTTCTTTTTTGTTGCGAAATTTTTTCCTACCCCCCCAGTCCCCTGCGGTAAAATCCCCATTTTTTTTTACAGGGACTCCCCACGCGTAGGCATTACGCCCTATCCGAGTCGACCAGCCCAGGTAGCCTCCCTATCCTTTCCAGCTTGTGGATATATAAGCCATTTCCATCTCTCATCCCCAATTCTCATTTCTGGAAATCACACCGACATGTTTCTTACCCCAACTCCCTCCTGCTCCGACTATTTTAGACACGTTCTGGCCGAGCCAGAACCCCCCCGCCCCTTACCCGCGATCAAAACTCGTTTTTGGCGCCCCCTTCTTTGTCCTGATGACGCAATCTGACAGCCCAATACTATCGTTTCTAGTCTAGTCTATCTTGACAACCGAACCCTTTGGTCACAAGCCGCCGCCCCCCTTCCGTTTCCCCTCACTCTCGCAGTCCTTTTCTTTTTTCCATCCTCCAGGTTTCTTTTTGAAAGGTTTATTTAGGGTCATCCTAGAAGCAAATCAGTTGCCGCCGAAGCCATTAATTTCCCTTTTTCACACGCTCCCCCCTTCCTGCCTTAGTTTGCTCAAGCGTTTTGTTCGCCTAGGAGATATAGAAGTAAAACCGTTTCTTTCTTTTTAATCGCAATCAAACGCGTCTACGGGTGCGCCCATCTTCTTCTTTTTCCCCCTCTCCTGACTCAACTTCTCGGCCGTAAAAAGAACTCCGCGAACCAAGTCTGCTTGATCATACATTCACTCCGCGCTGCCCTCAGGCCACCTTTCTGATTCCCTGCGTTTCCCCTTGTTTACTCTTTCTCTCCCAATACTGTTCCCCGCGGCGGTATTCTCCTTACAGCGCAGCAGCCCGACTGTGTCTAGTGTCCCGCGGTGGCCCTGCTCAACAATGTTTTTTTCTCTTTCCATCTTCTCCCCTCCTTCCTGTCAAACTGCGACCCCATTGCTGCGACGATTGTTGGGGACTCCTGGTAATTCTGCTTGTCGTCAGTGCGCCCGAGGCCTCGTCTGCGATGTTGAAGTTTCCTGTGAAAGTCACGATGTTTTGGCTCCTGGGTTTTCCTCACCTTCCCCTAGCCCTTTTTTCACCCTCTTTTAGCCAGGTTTGAACTAAACTTTTTTCCGGTACGAGGCATCCGGCCCACGTCCCTCTTGCGCTCGTCTATGCTTTCCGCATCAATTCTCACTGGTTTCCATTCCCCGGACCTGGTTTTCCCTTTCCTTTATTCCCTTCGGCGCCGATGAAGCTGGAAAAACAAACGGAGGACAGCGATCTGTTTGCATATTGACCAATACCTCCTCCTAATACTTCTACCCAATCGAAATCTCTTTTCCCTCTCTTTGTTTCTGAGTTTTCTCTTTTTTTTTCATTTTTCTCCCGTTTTATGGTCTCGTTCCTCCCCTTCCCCCCTTCTATTACGTGTTTGGTGTTATGAGTTTTTCCGTGTTCCTTAGGATAGGTCAGTTTAGGGACGTTCGGTAGTCGGGCCTGCTCTTTCTGCGTCTGCATCTTCATGGGCCAGCGGTTTCTTTCCTTTCCCCTTTCCCTTCTTTCCCAAGAAGTTTTTCGCTGGAGTTATTGCAGGATAGGTGATTCCGACGGGACTAATTTGTGACTTTAATTTATAAAAAAGCTGCGTCCGAGGGAGACGCTCGGGCCCCCGCACCTCGGCCAATAGATTCTTCTTCTTCCCCTTCTCTTTTTTTTCCCCCCCCCCCTTCTTTTCCAGTTGTGTCGAATTCCAGGCAAAGCCTGTTACTTTGTTTGCAGAATCCGTTTTCTAAGAAGTTTTGGTCCTGTCCCCCAGCGCGGCGCCCCCAAATTCGTCATTCGGCGTCTCTCACTTTTTACTCTGTCCTCTTCTTTCCCTCCTTGAGGTCATGGTCGCCTACGCGTATTCTTCTCGTAGAGTACCACAGAGTGGGAGTCGGCATGGTGGGCTTTATTCGGAGCTCGGTGGTTCCTCTCTTCGAGTTTCCCCCTGATCTCTCATCTTTTCTGGCTCGCTTGGTCCTGAGGCTCCCTGCGGTGACTTTCGGCTCTAGGACATTTCTTGCAAAGGAGAGAACCAGCTCTAGTGGCTAGATCTTTTTTGCCCAAACGTCGATAGTTAGGCTTCGCTCCCTTTCGGTCCCCTATCCCCGCGTTTCCCTTCCACCATCATTCGTGTGCGCTTTGAGGGACTAAGATGGTGGCAACCGCCCCCCTTTTTCCCCCGGCGTAGGTCCGACCCGACCTGAAAGTAGCCGTGCACGCCTGCTTTTTTCCCCCTTTATTTGTTACTCTGCTCTGTTTTGAACTGGGCTCGTCGAACCCAAAGTCTCAGAATCTGTAAATACACCTCTAAGTCTTCATTGAGCACAGCTTCTTCCTTCGCATCCATCCTTCTCTTTTTAAGCGCTTCATGTTCTTTTTTTCTGAGGATAGATTTTAAAGCGTGGCGAATGGCTCTTTTTGCCGGGGGTGGGTCGCTCACATTCCTTTTTTTCTGGGTTTATCCTCCCTGAGATTGGTGATTTTCAGGGGTCTTCTTCTGAATCCCCTTTGAAGGATACTTTCATACCGCTGGCGGCGAGGCATCCCTCTTTCGGACTCCCATAGATTCTTTTCTTCTGGTCCTTCACTCGCGTCTGGTTTCCCTCCAGTGTGTGTAAAACATTTCCTGCTGACCTCCCAAGAGGATCACTGAAATAGTACTGAACCCGAGCCCTGGTTTATCCCCTTGATGCAGTTCTCCCCCTGCCCTCTTTTCTCAACTCAACCAATCTGTTTTTGAGATGATGGAAATGGGCATCCTACTTTCCTTCCTCTGTGAATCGAGATTCCCTTTCCTAAGCTTTTCCCGCTGTCCCGTGCGTTTTTTGTTTGCGTTTCCCCCTCCTACCCTTTGGCACTCCTTTCCTTTGTCCTCCTCCCAAATTGACACTCCGGGGCCATTGAAGTTCGGAGTCTTATCTTCCTTTTCGCAGTTGGGAAGACTCTGATTTTTGATGGAACCCCATAGTTCTCATGACATGACCCCTTTCCGTTCGCCCCCTCTTCTTGCTTCCTCCTCTGCGCTCGCCGACTAGGAGCCGCGACTTATCTTGAGTTCTCTCTTTCCTACTGATCGCGCCATCACACACCTACCATTCCCCCCCTTGCATTTTTTTTACCCCCCCCTTCCCCTTTTCTCCTACACCCCTCACTTCTTCTTACCACTCCTGGCGAATCCCAATTCATCGGCCGCCCAGAAAATGCGGATCTCGTGGTATGCTTTGTTTCGGATCCGCACTCAATGCCTCCTCGCTTCTAAGTATTTGGAAACTTCGAGCCGGACACCCCTTTGCAGATATCCACCCGGTCGGCAGCCTTTTCTCGCCTGCATTCCCGTTCCCCCCCCCCTCCCCCTTTCTCCGGACTCGAATTGCAGAGGAAAGCCCCCACCCCCCCTAAGAGACTCCGGCCCCTGTCCGAAGCATGACCTCCCTCACGCGATTTTATGCATTCCTTTGTGGTGACTTTTCCCGTAGCGTCTCTTTTCCCCGCGTCAGACTATCTCAACCGATTCTAGAAAACTGAGAGAGGTCTCCGGCCTTGCCGAGTGATCCCCCCCCCCGCATCCGACCTCCCACACGCAGGTTCCGGATTCCAATCCGCCGGCACTTAGACACTGTGTTTGTCGAGTCCGACCCAGATCTCCGACCGGCCTTTAGCCTCAGGCCCTGCGCCTCCACCCCCCTCTTTCGTTCTTTTCCTCCGACTCTCGCATACGTTGACGAACTTTCCACGACGTCGGTCGAGTAAATTATTCAGTCTACAAGATGTAGATGAGTCGACGACCGGCTTTCGTGCTCCTGTTGGTGGTCCCTTTCCCTTTTCCCCCCCCCCCGAGTTTTTTTCTCGTGCAGCTTGAGTCCGCATTTCACGCTTGCTTGGATGGAAGTCCCGTCAAAAGATGAGAAGATTTTGGTACTCCGTTGCAGCGATCGTTGGGCATTCTTGCGCAAAGCTGCGCCCGAGTTTTTTCCTTTTTCGGTCCTTGGTTAGACTCCCTTTTTTGACCTTCCCCCCGAATGAGTCCGGATCAACCAGCAATTTTTTACTAGACTTCTAAAAAGATTAGGCCACTAAACGTGCGGACTTAAGGTACATCTTGGCATAGACTTTTTTCACCATTCCCTTTTTATCATTCTTTCAGCACTGCAGACGTCGCACTTTTCCCGAGGTACCATCCCGTTCGACCTGGTCAACTTCCTACGGTATTCCAGCTTCTTCAGACTACATCCACCGGCAACAACTTAAGATACTTGTTTATTTTTCCCATCTTCTTCCCTCCCTTCACCTTTCCCCTAGCCCCCATGAGCGGTTCCCATCTCCATTCTCCCTTCTTTGTTCTTTAGCTTTTGAATTTCCCCTCGTTTTGGGTCTCTGTAGTGAAGTGCTTAATGCCAACCTCTTTCCGGCAGAGTATTTTCTTGCCGGTGGGCCTGTCCCATGGCTCTCTGATTCTTTCCCCTTTCTCTTGACCTTTCCCTTCGCGGCGGTATCGTTCTCTGGCCTTCTTTTATTTGCATATGCGATGTCGGGGGAATTTGGAATCTTACCGTCTCATGCACGTGTGCCTGTGTGCGTCCTCATCTTTTTTCGCAGGTTGGCTTCTGCTGTGTTTCTCTCTTTTTTTTTTTTTTCTTTCCTTCCCCAGGTTTCTTCTCTTCAGTATCCTTTTTTTTTGATTGTTAGACAGGTGCGCAAGGGCCAAGCTAGTTTCGGTCGTGTCCCAATTCGCTGCTTGTTGTCGACTTCTGGAAAGCATTTCAGTCGCGGCGCTTGCCCTCTCCTTCCGTCTTTTCCGCACGTTTCCCCCCCCCCCTCGTTAGGCTACCGCGGGTTCATCCTGATTCGGTAGATGCCACTGATCTTCGTTTCTGAGACGGCTGGACCAGGCCTGCAGATTCTGAGGATCGACCCCTCCCTCAGACGATGTTTTTGGTGTCGTGTCCTTGGTTTTTCTTGTCGCTTCTTTGTAGGGACTCGGCGCTCGACTCGAATGGCGGTAGGACTGGATGAGGCCCCCTTTGCTGCTTCTGGTGTTCCTCTTGTTGCTCTTCACCTTTTTCTCTTCTTACAGCTCTCTTTTGGACTCTTACTCTCTTTTAAATTTGTCTCCCTTCAATTTCTGAGGCGGACCCGCCCCCGCCGATTAAGTGCCCTCACCAGCGCTGGTCTGCTCTTTTGCTAGTCTTTCTTCTCTGCTACTCACGGTTCGGTCGTCGGACTGAGATGAAATACCGAAGCCGTGTCCCTGCGATCGGTTGAATAACCGTTGTTCTCACGCTTCCCTCTTCTCTCTATGTCTCTCCCGGGTACCCTCGAAAATTTTTTGTCCTTGATTGCCAATCCGAGAAATGAGATCGTTAGGCATCAGTCATCGATTTCTTTTTCCGTTCCCCGCCCTTCCCTTCCACAGTTTCCTGGTCTCTGCGCGATTTGATGGATTGAGAGCGTGTTCCTAAGATGCTTGACTGTCGCGCATTTTCTTTCTTTTGTTCTTCCCTTCCTTCTGGTTTCTTTATTTCTCCTCCCATGAGATGTGGTTGGAGCCCTCTCATTCGGATTTTGACTACTATTACTGGATTTCTATGAGTCTGCTGAGATTGATTTCATGGCCCGTTCTATAATCTTTTTACGTTGAGTTTTCAATTTATTCGATGAGTAGTTTCCCCCTCAATCTGTTTGGGTATTCCAAACTTCGTTTACAAAAGGGCCCTTTGCCCGACATCGTATCATCGCTTTTCTTTTCGTGATTTACTTCTTTCCTGCCTCTTTTTTTTCCCTCCCAAAAACTTGCCCTTGTCATGCCATGTTTTTTCTTTCCCCTTTTAATTTTTGCATTGGAGAGAGATTCCACCATTTCAAGCCCCTTCTCCTCGGCCTTTCGTTTTCTTGTTCACTCTACTTTGCTCACTTCCTTTCTTTGGATAAATCTTTCCCCCCTTCCCTCGATGTTTCCATTCCCCCTGAGGTAGGCTTCTCTTTGTCAAAATGACACGGAGATTGAGTAGAACACTCTAGAGCGTCATCTTGCCTTCCTCCCTTTCCTCCCGGAATTCAGCCAATCCTGCGATCGAAACGATAGTAGACCAGAATCTTCAATTAGGATTTTACGATCTTTTTCCCGCTCCCCCCCATTCCCATTGCTGCCCCCCCCTTTTAAAACCAGCATAGCGACCCACCGTCAAGGATTTCAAGATTTTCCCCCCCCTTCTTCTCCCACCATAGGCCTAAATCCCTGAATCCCCCAAGCCTTGCCCTCCCTCCTTTCCTTAGCTGGCGAACAGACAGACCTCAATGCCACCTTCCGTCTCTATTGTCAAAGCCACCACTTTTCTTGCGCCCTCCTCCCCCGAATCCCCCTTGGTCTTGTCTTTCCTAGTCAATTTGCTCCCAATACGGGTATTCAAGTGCCGGCTTCGTTATTCAGATTTTTCATCCCTACGCCGAGCCTTGCGCGCCGCCCCCTGAAGCCTTTTTTTTCCCTTCCTACAAGCCACTTGCTTCGTTCTTTTTTTTTCTGCTAAGCCCCTTTCCCCGAACCTACGCCACTGCGACAAGATTTCGTGATCTCCCCGCCCCCCCTAACTGCTTGGTTGCTCCCCCCCCTTCTCCCTTTCCGATTTCTCTCCTTCAAATACACAGCTCGCCTGGACCAAGCGATATTTTAGCCACCACTTCAGTGCATCTTCCTCCGTACCTCCGCACGATTGACGCTTTGTCCCGGCCCCACCTGTACCCCCTGAATCCACTCTTCTATTGTATCCCCCTCATTCAGGTTGCCTTTTGGCAACGATTGAACTTTTCCCCTGCGTAACAGTGGCCAAGTCTCCGACCCGCTCTTTCTCGCCCGATGGTTTTTTTTCAACCCTCCTCCTCCTCACGCCGTCCGCTGACTGCCCCCAATGCTTGCCGGAAGTACTCCCAGCTGAGACGCTTTGGGAATGAACGACTATTCCTAACCTTTAGGAGCTCTCTTCATCCCGCGTCTGCCTGTCTGGTTTCTTAAGTAATTTTCCAGCTCCGTCTTCTCCCTTGTCTTTTTTCTTGCACCGAGCTTCCGTAACGATCGCCGGAACTAACGTAAAGAGAGTACGATGCATACTCCCCCGGCAACAGTCCCCCTGATGGCGCTCGAGATTCCTCAGCATTCGAAAGAGCCTTTCCTCCGCTACTCTTCCCTACCCTCTTCATGGTCACCCTTTCTCCAGTTATCACGCTCCCACAATGAAGCCCCGGACACAACGTTCCCTTACCTGAATTTTGCATTATGAAGTAAATCCCTACAATTCTACACAGAGCCCCACACTTCTCCCTTCCAACTTCTCCCCCTCCTTTCTTTTTCCCCCATCCTTGTGACAGATTGAATTTCCAGGTTGTTTTAAGTCTTCTACCCAAGTCCCGACATGTTCTCTCGTGTTTTTTTGGGTCCCTTTCCTTTCCCCTTCTTTGTATAGCAGTGTTCACTAAGGATATGAGGAAAGTTGACGACTGCAGGATGGTTTTCGTCTGAAGGCTCCCCGCTGCCAGCGCGATTGGGTCCATTGTTGACTTTTCGTTTTTTCCCCCTACTTTAATTTTGACCCTTTTTCGGTTTTAGGAGCGACGAAGTATTCTCCTTGAGGGGCGTCTCCAAACTTCATTTCGGAATTAAATTACTTCCCTCCCTCCTTCAGACTGTTTCTCTCGTTTGCTTCTTCACTCCCCCGACCTCGAGGAGGTAGTAGTAAACATAGTTCCCCTTTCTCCCTTCACCGGCTCTTGGTCCCCGTAGCTGGCTTCCCTTGCTTCTCCTCTTGCCCGTGTTGTCACACACCCAAGTGGCCTTGAACTCCAAGTGGCTTAGGAGGTCCCCTTGAGTGACGCTGGATGTTTTCGGACCAGGGTAACTGGGTCCCCTCTTTTTCTCTGTCCGCGCCCCCATCGCGTCCTTTTTTTTAGTCTTTCAGGTCTTCGTACGAGTTCTTGCTTAGGTGATCATTAGACTTGTTGATCTATGCTCTGTCACCCGGACTCCTTTGACCTTTAGAGGTGCTCGTTTCTATTCGATCGGGTTTCCCCTTCCTAGCACCCACTCTCCTTCGTTTTATAGGGGAATATCTAGTATCGATGGTCAACCTCGCCAGTAGTCTTAAAAATAACACCCTTCGACGCCTCTCGTTCCTTTCGGGCTTTACAGGATGGCTTCTTAGCCTACGTAGTAGAGTTTAGGTTTTGTCTGCCAACAGTTAACTCCTCTGTTCCCTTTTCGATCCCTTTCCCTTAGTTCCTGAGCCTTTTTCTTTCTTCGGATTAGCCCCCCAGTTGGTTGAAATCTACTATATGACCTTTGAAGAGGTTTCCTTAGAGGTCGTCTCATCATCCTTCCCCTCCCCTCGCAGTTGATTTTTTTTCGTCTGAGCTTGGGGTTTGGAGGAAGAAGGTGGTAGATCCGTGTACGTTGAGCGATGGTTCGGTTTTGGTCGTCCCGGCATGCTTTGGGTTTTTGATGGACCAGCACTGTTTTTTTTTTGGGTCACTCCCCCGGAGCGAGAACAAGCCGCTTGACAACCTTTTGTATGAATTTGGTGGCGAGTGAATTTCCCTGGCTTAAGCAGACGTTTTTGCCGGATTTCCTTTCCGTCTCCCATTCTAGAGGATACCACTCATGTTGGGTAGACTAAATACAAGAATGGCTATGCCTTCTTTTTTTAATCTCGCGTTGTCGTCCTTTATCCAGATCCCTGTTTTTTTCGCCCCCTTCGCTCTTTTTAAACACCCGCCGAAATGCTCGTTTTGAAATGGGGGTATTCTAGATTTCCTATTTCTTTTTTTTTTTGATTTGATTCCCTTTCCCTCATCGACCCCACTTTCTGTCCGGGTGTTTTTGGTTACAACTCTAAGGTCTCCTGGCTTGGATCCCTCGAAATCGCGATCTCCTTCCCCCTATTTCCGGGCCCTCTCCTGTCTCTTCTCTCGTCTGAAAGTTGTAGACAAAGAAGGTCGTTTTTGGAAATCTCCCTTCGACATTGACATGATACTCCTCTCCCCCGTTGTGCTTTCCCTCCTTTCCTTCGCTCCTGCTCGACTTCCGGACTTAGACTTACGCGTTTTCTTTTTCCCCCTTCTCGCACCACTTCTCGTTTTATCTTTTCCCCCCCCTCTTGACTGACAGCCCCATGAGTCAAAACCGCACTATTCTGACCTTTTTGCCTCCATGCCATCGCCTTCTCCGCCATCTCCCCTCCTCCTCTTTCCCTGATTAACTATCTATGACATCAAATGCCGCTCGGTTGGCTTTGCAACCTTACAAAATTTTTTTGCAGCTTTTTTTTCAAAGTAGGCCTCCGTCTCGAAGTCTGTCTCCACCTGTGCCCCTTCTCTCCCCGTAACCAGGTTCCGTGGGGTCCTAACTTTTTATCAAGCAGGTTCGCTAACGTCAGACATTGAACACTAAGAGATCATCTTGATGGTGTTTTGTTTCCCCTTTCCCCTCCTCTGTCCCCCTGTTTCGACATCCTCCCCTATCTATATTTAACTTCACTCCTGGATATAATCGCCACATTGAGCTATAGTGGACAGACGAGATCAACATTCAGGTCGATAAACCTTTTCCGCGGTCAAAGGAGTCTTGCCTTGTAACAGCCAATCTCCCTCTCCCCCAAGCTCTTATTCCTTTCCCAGCCTTCCAGCATCCGTATCGGGAACAACTGACAGACCACCTCGTCGCCCGTTCCCTCTCTTCCTCTCCCAAAATAGTTTTTCCCCTCCATCCCCGCCGTCGGCGTAACTATTAACCATAACGCCTTTGAAGATCTACCGTCAACTCCGGCGTTCGTCCGCTCCTCTTTGGCCCCCTTTTTTCCCCCCCCCTCTGGAGTTTTCATCCTAGTCGCCGATTCCCGGACTTTTGCGCTACAACAGCTGCGATTGGTACTACGTCCCGTTTTTCCGCCGAATATCTGTCTTTTTTTCCTCTCTCCCGTGCCTCCCCTCGTCGTTCCGCTTTCTGATTTTGGTGCTCGTCATGTTTCACTACGAAGGAGAGGCGGAAACCGCAATCCCCGATCGCGATTCACAGATCCTCCTGTCCCACGTCACTTTTTCTCCGGTACAGATTTCATCTGTGCAACCTTCCAGCCGCTGGCTCTGGCCACCACGCCGGAGCCGGCCTCTCCGCCGCGTCCATGTCACCTGTCCAATCGAAGCATATGAATTCGTCGCGCATCATGACCTGCCCCCCTTCAAAAATTCCCCTAGCCCGCCATTTTTTCTCACTTTCCCAATTACATGACTCCCAACTTTCCCGTTTGAGCAATCCCGATCGTTTTCATCATATAATTCTTGTTAGAGGCTATGTAGCCTTTTTGATTTCTCGGGATCTTTGTTCGTAGTGACCCATCTTTTTCTTCCCTCTTCCACCCGTTTTCGGTTCTACGTTCCCCCGTTGTATCTTCCTTGTGGAGTTTACCTTTATATGAAATGGACAGTGGACTCTCCCCTGATTAGTCGGCCCTGGGCTGTTTTTCCCTTTCTTCTATTGTCTCTGGCGCCTGCGGCTGTCTTTTCCTTAGTGCACTCTCCCCACCCCCCGTTAACCCTTAAGGCATCAGAATTCCTTGTACGCCGCGATCGCTCGAGTCTTTCCCTTGGGTTGTGCTTCATCCGGCTACTTGTGAAACGTTCACCTCCAGAAAAGCTTTTGATTTACCTGCTTGGCGCTCGCGCCTCGGCCCAAGTTGCTATTTTTAGCGGTCTTCCCTTTCGTAGTCCAACGTAGTTTTTCTACTAATTCTTCTTTCTCCCTGCCCTGGATGTCGCTATCATTATGTTTTTACCAAGCACTTGGCCGGCTGGGCGCGGCCCCTCACTGGCGACTTCCCCGTTTCTTCTCTCCAAGTCATGGAAGGTTCTTTTTGACTTTCCTTCCGGTCTTTGAACTCGTATTTTTCGAGTGATTCCCCTCGGCGGTCTCTTCTTGGATTTTCTGGCTGGCGAGCTTCCTTTCTTGATGTGGGCACTTCTGGAGACATATAGATTTGTTTCTGGCGGGTAGGCCTTTGGCAGTTTTCCCTCCTTTGTCCCTCTCGACGCTTTTTTGTCTTGGCCAAGGGGCCCCGAGAGCACTGCTCGTCGGTGGGATTTCCTCTTTTGACTCTTTTCTTCGCTTTTCCTTCCCCCGCCCGTTTCCCAGACCTTTTTCATAAGAAAACCAGCTTGAAGGCTTTAACCACCCCCCCCCCCACACCTTCCCGCGCGGATAAAGGAGGGTGCTTAGAGGCGCACGGAGTCTCTTTCCTTTCTTTCCTTAAGCATACCCCCTTTAAAGCGTTCACTGCTATCGGTTATCAACGGCTTTCCTTGCGCCCCCCTCTTCCCTTCGAGCAGGCCACCCCGGTGTCCGATAGCTTCCAATAGTGTTCCTTCCTTTTTCCCCTCTATCTACTTCGAGTCAGTCATTGAGTCTAGGTCGTCGAATACAATGCTTATCGCGCTGCAGTTGATCCTTTGCGAAGGTTGGGCTTTCCTTGCTTCTTCCCCCTTCTCGATTTTCTTGAGGTGTCGTCGGGGGTTTATGATTCTCTTCTGGAGTATCAATCTATGTATGAGAGCGCGTCTTTTATCCCTTCCCCTCTCTTTTAAGGATCCTTTTCCTCTTCTACCTGGTACCTTGAGAGGCATATCATTTTTAAGCTCCTCTTTGCGAGGAGGTGTCATTCCTTTGTATTTTTTCCTCCTTTTTCCTTCCAGGTCTTTTCCCAACTTTTTCTATCTCAAAAGCTCCCCTATCGTTTTTCAACCGCCCTAGCGTCCCCTGGTCGGATTTATCATTTCATTTGCAGTGTTTCTATCTTTTCCATTTACCACCCTCTGGACTGATTGTGGAGATTCGAGGATGTTGTCCTTTTCCTTTTTTAATACTTCTTTGTGTGCGAGAGATTTCCCCTCCTGCGCTTTCTCCCACGCGTCTTTCGTCTCTTGTTTCAAATCTGGGGCATTCGAATTTATGGCAAATCACGACCCCAGGAAGAGATGGGAATCCGATGTGCGTCTGCTGCTTTTCTAACTCACTTTTTTGTTTTATAACGACCGGTAGTGAGGGCCTACTTTAGATTGGACCTGACTTACTTCTAACGATCCAAGCGGACGCCTCTCCCTCTCTCCATCTCCCATTCTCCTTCCCCTGCATTTGCAATACTTTTTTAGATCCATCACATTACTTGATGATACCCAATAAACCTTCCGTGCGCAGCCCTCAAGGTCTCTACCCGCCCCTCGCCCTATCCTCCAAACGCTTTTTTTCAGCCCATACCCCCAAACCTCTGCAGAATTCGTATCGCGGTCTCCATGACCTTTATGCTCTCCCTCCTCTCCTCCCCCATGCCCTTTCTCCGAGGCGTATCATTTGCAAACTCAGGCAGTGGTAAGTCTCAGAAATCGGTCGGCCGTCCGGTTCGAAGTATTTTTCCACCCTTCTTTTTTCCCGCACCTGGAAACTCCCGTTACCCCTGTCAGCGGGTAATCACTTGCCTCCGATCCTGAGATTCTCCCACTCTGAAATCCCCCCTTTTTTCACAGCGAGTCGTCGCTTTTGTTCTGCTAAAGCGGGGTCACCTCTCGAGAACCTAGCGAAATCCCTCCCTGCTCTCCCTTTCGCCCCACCTACCTGCTTTGTTCTCCTTTTTGACCATTGTCATCAACACGACTTGGCGAGGAGGGATTTGCCCTATCAGAGAACCCCTGTCTCTTGCGTCTCCGGTCCCGACATCCTCTCGCTCTCCCCCTCTTAGGCCCCCCCCCCCGACTACTCCCGATCTTCACTCAGAAAAAAATACCTGTTGCAGTTTCCCTGAAGAGGTCCTCAGAAGCTTCCATTGTCCCTCTGGATCTCCTCCTCATTTCCTGTACGAAATTTTCGTAGTGGCCTAATTTTTAGTGGAGTTACCCCCAACCCTTTTCTTCGCTCCGCTCCTACTAGGCCGGCGACTGCCCGGCTTGCCTTTGGTCTTCTCCCCCAGTTTCGACTCTTTTTCCTACGTCCCCTGTGCCTTCTGCTTGGCCCTCTTGTTTCGGCGACGACTTCTTATTTTTTTGAGATAGTAACAAAATGTTCCCCCCTTCCCTCCTTCTTTCGTGGTCTCCCCCCCCTCAATCTTGCTCCATGCGCTCAAGATCCCCCGCGGCTTTCCCGTGATTCGCTATGGGATTCGGCACAGTCCCTTTTTTCCCATGCGATGGCCGCACCGCCTCTCGCTTTTGCCTTTTCTACCCCTCCTCTTGCCTGGTTTTTCAACTCAGCTTTATTAATTTTTTTCTTTCGATCCTCAGGTACACCCCCACCCTTTACGAGACTGAGCTCTTGTTTGCATATTGCCGAAATCACCCCCCCCCTCGACTAGCCAGTCTGAACCACGATTTCCTTATTTTCCATCATCAGTTGGTGGTCGAGATTAGATGACTTTTCCAGGCTTATTTGTCTTCTTCCTTTATTCGTAAATCTGCAAACAAGATTTCATTTTACGTTGTCGCCCCTTTTTCCCTTCTGTTTTAGCTCTTGGACACGGATCTTCCCATGAAGTTGAATTGGCAGGGGATACGAGACGGTCCCCCTTGTCGTTCTGGCAGGTTCTCATTTTCCTTTCCAGCTTTTCCTCTTCCGCGATGCATTTCCCGGATCCCCTTCCGTCTTAGCGTTCCTTTTGATTTCGCTAGTGTCGAATTGATGGTTTGTGCCTCCGCCCCTTCTTGACTCTTCCCCTTGACCTCTCAAACTTGAATAAGTAGATTTTTTTGAGGTATGGCCTTTTTGAGAATCGGTCCACAGCAGATAGTCTTAGGACGGTTTTTTCGTTTTAGCCCATAGTCGCAGTGTTTCCTTCATTCCCCCCCTTCCCACCTAACTGACTTTTGACCTAGGATGTGATTGTTGGTAACCGATTTTCAAATTTTGGGCGTCCCCCGTCCCCTTGCTCTTCCTTCTTCTTCTCCCTTCTTCCCCACCGGGTTAAGATGGAATTTCTTCGGCTCCGAGGACCTGGTCAAAACAGTCCGTATTTTCTCCCGAGCACCCACTGTCGCGCTTTTTTTAAGTTCCTTTCTTTTTCCTGATTCCTATGCCGCAGTGCGTGCTTTCGGGGAGGTGAGCCAGAGACTTGGTGCTGCGTAGGAGGATTTGGGCAAGTCTGATTTGAACGCGGAGTTGCTTAGGCTCTTTTGACCCCTTCAATGGTTCTCCCCCTGCTGGCGCACCCCCACGATAGGTAGTGGAGATAGATCATAGTCGGTTCCTGGTCGTCGACCCGCCTCGTTCTGGCGCCGTTACGCCCGATTATTTCCGAGACGATTTCCCCTTTTCTTTCCTCTTTTTCGGTCCTTTTTGCTTTGGCCCTGGGCGCACTGAGCTTAGTTCGGAGTCTGATTATCCCCCCTTTCTGAAATCTTAAGCTCCCTTTCCCCCGATTGTACCACCGGAGGTGGCACGAGCTTTTGACGGCTGTCTGGTCCCTTCCCCTCTCTTTAGAACAGTGTTTTTGCTTGCAAATAGTCCTCCGAAAGAGTGTCGTATGAGCGCCAGACAAGAAGGATTCGCTTTCGCCGGTGATCTGGTTTGACCCCCCTGCTTCTTTTTTTGATGCTGTCCTTCCTTCCTTCGTGGTTCCGCGAGGCTCGGGCGGGTTTTTTCCAGGGGCTGGGTTCGCGACGCATGCTGGTGTTGTGTCTTCCCCTTTCAATATCTTTGTGATTTCTTCTCCCGTCAGAATCACCTCCCGTTTTACGGCGTAGGTTCGCTGCGCACTCTGTAAATGTTTTTTTCCATCGCTGACGACGATTTTCGTCCCCTCCTCGTCTTTTCCTTGGTTTTCCCTCATTCTCCCAATTTTGCTTCAACAGGCTCTCCCCCATGAACGTTCTCCGGACTGGTCCGTTCTCTTATCCCTTGTTCTCCCTATTTTGACCGCCACCCAAACGCCCCGGTTTTTTTGCTTCTTTTTTCTGATTCCCTTGGGTCCTTCCTTTCTTCCTTTCCCCCCTCATTGTTGGGTGAGTCTTCTAAATTCGGGGAGTTTTTAGTTCCCCTCCCCGGATCGGCATGGACCTTCCCCTCCAGGATGATTGGGTTTCAGGACGATGTCGTTTCAGTCTCTTTTTATTGTTTTTTTTCTCCCGTTTTTTAGACCATCCAGGATCTGAGGGAACATAGATCTTTTGATGTCACTCCCCCCGTTTAGTCGTCTGCTTCGCCTCCCACTCTTTTCTCTGCCGTCCCTCCTCAACGTTCTCCCCTCTCCATTGTCTTCTTTCTCGTACACTGATCACCCCCCACCCATATAATTTTCTGATACACCGAACAAGACTTGCCTTTCCTCGACACCCTCCATGCGTCCCGCCTCCACTATTTCACACGCTAGCGCAGAAGCCCCACGAATGCGCTCAGATCACTTCGAGCCGCCTTAACTCTTTTTTCTTTGACATATATGGACAATTGCCTCCCCTTCGCAGGTCTCCTGGAAAAGTGCACACACACCTGTCTCCGTCTTCCCGGCAGGCTAGCTTTCTATGTCTCGAAGGGTAGTCCAAATTGTGATCCCGCTCGACGTTGCACTTCTTTCTCTCCGTTTTCGGGTCCTTGGTTTTCCTGCCGCACGCCTACTCCTTTGCGCGCCTCCCTCCGCCCCATTATTCTCTCACTGAGCTAGACTTGCATGGATAAATGACTATGCTGATTTGTTACCTCCATCGTTACGCTCTTTTCGACGTCCCCGCTTTTTCCCTCGAGGTTTTCCTAATCGCACTACTTTGGGTTCGTCAGTGGACCCCGAGACGGAGACTCTTGTCAAAGGTGCGCCTGGCCCTCCGCCATTCATCCGCGCCACCCCTTTAGCTTTGATCTCCTGACGTCCCGCCCCTCCCGCTCGACGTCCCAAAATGCCATGATAACCTATTCTAAGATTGGGAGTCCCTATCCCAATACGCGTTGCTCGATTCACGCCTTCGGTACTCTGAATCTTCAGTTTTCCTTTCCCGAGGACCTTCCGAAGTCAATACCCAGGTAGTGAGATTTCAAGCTGGGTGAATTGATTGACTGATTCGCGATGCAAGCCGGACTCCGTTTCTCCCCGCCCCCACTTTTTTCCGTTGAAGTCGACAACCTCTTCCTTTGACGAGTTCCCCCGCCGACTATTTTTGCCTTAGCATGCCTATGAGCTGTGTTTTGTGAGTTGTGACACTCCACGCTCGGTCTGCCGCTCAACGCAAATTTCTCCCCGAATGCTTCCCGCTACCGTCACCTTTTGTTTTTTTGAGAGACGGTTACCAACGACCTGAAGTCCCAGCCGCTGCGCATCTCATTTTCCTCCCCCAAAGTTCCCCTTTCCGCCGGCGATCCCCCGTCTGCCTTTCTCATGCCTCTCCTTTTCTCCCGCCTGATCGTGCGCATTCCCCTCTTTACCACGTAAGACTGTCCTTTGACATAGAACACCATACAGAGACACGTGCCACGTTCCCAAGA
>Ga0179591_1296757_pt1 | contig 16979 bp, 16 predicted proteins | sample CZOMad2_1_08_16f_FD_182891 | JGI IMG/M metagenome (GOLD analysis project Ga0179591, IMG submission 182891) | Vadose zone soil fungal communities from Angelo Coast Range Reserve, California, USA - CZOMad2_1_08_16fungal (PacBio error correction) | ecosystem: Environmental > Terrestrial > Soil >... | reverse complement strand
CCTGGATTTTCCCACCGGGGTCTCACGCGCTTCCCTCAATCTGGAGCGTCCCTGATTGAAGACCGGGCAGGTCGGTTTGCCATTTCCTGGGACCCCCCTTTGTTTAGGTTCAGCCAGACCCCTTGGTGCGTGTCACCAATCTTTTTTTCAGACAGGAGGTTCCGTTACAGTAAAACCTTCCCGGGCCGCCGATCACACCGAGTTGCCGCACAGACTTTTTAAACGAGGTGCCTGGCCTTTTCCCCCAGACGTTTTTGTCTTTGGCGAAGGGCGGTTGTTGGGCTTCCAGGTTCAACTCCCGCCTTCCTTTTAGAGGGAGGAAAACTTTTTGATTTCTGCTTTGTTTAAATCGTGCCATGGGCGCCGTCCTTTTTCCCTCGCCCGGTTGCCCCTTTGTGACCCCCCTCGGGCTCCTTTTCTAAAAATCGCTTCGTTCAGCCTCCGTTTCCTCCCCCGGGGTTCCGAGTTCCCGGCTGGAATCGCTTCCCCTTTTTTCTTTTCCTTATGCGGAAGTGTTTGTTTGTGTTTTTTGTTTTATTTTTTGTCCTTTATTTTTTTTTTGGCCGGTGATGTCTTTTTTGTGTTTTGTTTTCTTTTTGTGATGTGGTGTGTCACTGAATGTTTGTTTTTTCTGTTGTCCTTTTCTTTGTTTGTGTGTTCTGTAGGCGATTTGCCCTGCGCCCTTGCCCACACCCACCTTTGGCTTCCCGTGGTCTCCCCCCCACAACACCCCCCTCAAAGTTAGAGGGGCCGGGCCATTTTCTAGAGTCCTCGTTAATTTTTTTTTTTTTTTTTTTTTTCTTTTTTTCCATTTTTTAGCGTCGTGAACCCATGGCGGATCCCCGGTTTTTTTGAGCCTTAATAAGGCATTTTTTGGCGACTTTTTTCCTTGTACCCCCCCCCGTTTGCGGCTCTTTTTTTTTGGAAACCCCAAAGTAGGTTCCCCCAACCCTTCGGGGGGTTTGCAATTGTTTAAACACCCCCAGGAACCGGTTTCCAGGAGGCCACAGGGTACTTTTCCCTGCGTCTAACAAATAGGAGGGCCTCCTTTGGATCTTTTCCTTTGTCAAACCGTTTTTAGTGCAATAGGACTTTCCGGGGAGGAGTTTTCTTTCAATCGGGTCCGACTGTCTGGGTCCCGGTTGGAATACAAAACTTTTTGGCCTTCCTTTGAGGGCGTGCACCTAGATCCCCGGCAGTCCCTTTTTCATTGACCTGAACCCTAAGTACGGCTGTCGAAGGGTTCCAAGGCAATTTTCTTCGACCCCCCCAATGAACCAAGTTTTTCCTTGACTCTTTTTTTTTCACAAAAACACTCCTTCCCCGAGGAGGACTGCTCCTGGTTTTTGCCGACCGACTTTATCTGGAACCCTAAACCACCGTCACAACACTTTGTGGTAAAACCCGTTCGGGTTTTTGGACGGTTTAAAAGATTGCCCCCCCCCCCCCAGTTTTTTGCACCGGTCATTTCTTCCCCGAGAAAGGGTTTGGTTACCTCTTTTGGTCCACCTTCTTTTAGCCGTGCGGTCCCTCGGTGTTTTTTTTTCTTTTTTTTTTTTTTTTTTCTTTTTGTAGAGAACTTTGGAGATTCGGCTTAGGATAGAAGGTCCCCCCCCTCCTTCTGGGGTGATTTATTGGAAAAGCCCCGCCAATAGAAGACTCCCCCCCCCCCCTGAAAGATATACAATTAACCAATGTCAGGTAGGCCAGAAGGGTATAGTCTCTTCTGATAAACCCCCCCCTCAAGTTTTTGCACGTTTTTTTTTTAAGAAGGAGGTTCCCCCCCCTGTTACCTCAGCAACACCGCTTTGTCCCTTCAAGAGATTGAGAACCGTCCGCCCAACCTGCAGCGACATCAGGAGAGTTGCGTGGGTTTGCTGGAGGAAGACCTTTTGTGAACACAGGACCCTCCCGGAGGAGGGGGACCTGCCCCCGGTCGGTTTTTTTTAACAAGACCCGGTCCGCTTCTCCCCCCTGACAGAGTCCGAGCGTTTTTTGCCGGGGGCGATTTTTCCATGTGCCGGCGGCTGGGTTATGGCCCCCAAAATTTTTTGGCAAGTCTTTTTTTACCAGCATAGACGGTGGTCCCTAGAACGAGGATGAACAGTCCGCTGGGCTCAAAGTTTTTTTCACCCAAAACCGGCGGGAGTGTTACCTTCGTGTCCCGAGGTGTTTCCCCCGGCTTTTTTTTCAACAGGTTTTTTTTTTGGGCTCCCCCAGGGAAGAGACACCCGAGACTATAAGCCGACTTGTTGTCATTCTTGGGCCTGTTCTTAGTCGACCCTCCTCCCCCGGAAAGGCGACTCCACATCTCAGACCGTCAGCCCTGAAAAGGGACCCCCCCTTTGGGGTACAAGCAATTTTTTCGGGAACTCGGGCGTTTAGTGACATTTTTTCCCCCTCAGCCATTATCCCGGTTCGGGTTTTCATGGCACCACTCTGGCGAAACGGCGACCCTGTTGTCGGGGTGCCCACCCCCCTTTTTTTATCACACAGGACGTCCCCCGGCGTGGGTTCCCCCTTCCCTAGCGTCGTCCCTCACACTTTTTGTTTTTTCGGGGAATTTTTTTTCGCCTTCTTTCATTTCCTTTCCTGTCCGACGTATTTACCCCCGGTTTGCGGTGGCGGCCCTTCCGAAGCTTCACCATCCACACCATCTTCAGGGTCCAACCCCTGGACACCCGGTTCTCTTCCGCAACTACCTTTTTTTTCTTTTTTTGGACGGGCAATCTCTTTCAGCCCCCGCAGGACAAATTTTTTTTTTCCCCCTGAAGTTAGGGCTTCATATAAAACGGCCCCCTCCCCGAGCTCCACGGTCTTCAAGATAGTGCCGGCCACTGGAAAGCTTTCGAGATCAACCAACAGTTTTGATCATCCCATTGCGAGGAACTCCCCCGTCGGAACCATACCATCCGGTGGAAAATCCCACTTCGCTGTTTGGGGCGCCTCATCCGATTTTTCACCGATTTCCCGGCACATCGGGCTCGGAGGGTGCAGAGACGATCTTTCCCCGGACCGTATCACCGCTGTTTTTTCCAGAAGGTAACTTTTTTCCCACGCCCCGATCTGAGCTTTTTACTGCCCCTGCTTGAGATTTTTGCTCGGCATTCTTCCCCCCTCCCCCTCGGTCTTTTTTTTTCCTGACAGGAGCGCTTTTTTTGCTCTCCAACGCAGTTCCCTTTTGCGAAACAAACCCCGGAGTTTCGCGTGGGGCCCCCTTTTCGAAAACTTATCGTCGATTTTTTTGGGTTCACGTTCGTGCGCCGATTTTGTTCTGTTTGTTTTACTCCCCCTCAGGTGGCAATGTGCCCCTGTTTTCCAAGTTTCGTGACGACCCCCGGCAACCAACGGCGCGTCCCCCCCTGCGGAGATTCCCCGTAAAATAGTGTTTACTTTTTTTCCACTACGGCGGCAGTTTTTTTCCGGCTCAACCGTCTTCTCACGGACGCCGCCGCTCCTCCCCCCCCCCCCATGAAAAAGATAGTTCCTTTCCCTCTTTTTTTCAGGGCTTTGGTTTTTTACGTTGGGGCCTCGCGGACGTTTTGTTGCGTGACGTTTTTGGAAGGACTGGTTTCCCCCCCCCCGTGCGAACATTTTTTTCTTCCCCGTCAACCTCCCCCGATGCCACCTGGTTTTCCCTGGCGGAAGAAGTACAGGTTTTTCCCCCCCCCCTTTTTTGGGACCCTTCCCCCCCCACCACCGCCGAATCCACCCTGGGAGGTAAAAAGAATGTTTTTGAGACGACGTGCCTGAGACAACCTTTTTTTTTCGCGGTTTGCCTTCCAGTGCAAAACAACCCTCAGCCTTAAGTTCCCGTTAGATCGGGTGCCGGTCTTTGAGAGGAAGAACGGTTTTCTTCTTTGCAGGGAGCTCTTTCTGAATGTCGACACCGCCCCCCCTTCTTTAATCTCCTTAGTTGTTGTTTTATGTTTTGTAGACATTTTTTGAAAGACAAGGGATTACCCTTTTTCTTTTTTCCCCCCCCTTCTATCAATGACCCTTTTTTTTCGGGCTCCTGGCTTCTCCCAGTACCCCGGGTGCCAGGTTTTAATTCTTTTTGTGGGAGCCACGGGAAAAAAACACTTCTGGGCACCCCGGCAGTTGGCTTTTCATGGCCATTTTGCCTCGGCAGACCTTCTGGGGGAAAACTCCTTAGGCGTGGCTCAAGTTTCTTTTGAAAACTTGAATTCAGTCGCCTTTCGTAAAAGGTTTCTTTTCCCCTTTTTCTTTCCGGATGCGGGAATTTTTGACGTGCCCCCCGGTGGTTTTTCACGTTGTCCCCCCCTTCCTATCAACCGCGGAAAAGCTCGCGGGCCAAACGGTCCCCCACTCACCAAAAGGTTTTCTCCCGGGCACGGGGTTTCATCCCCGAGAGTTTCATGTCAGGCCTCTTCGGTCCGCCGAACCTGGCGGCTTGATTCGGGCCCTTTTCGTGCAGTTTTTTTCCTGCCGTTTTCCCCGCTCGAAACAAACGGCGGTGCTCCTCCCCCTGAGTTTTGACAGAGATTGGTTTGCCTCTGACGTTGTGATGGGTTCTTCCCCCATGGCAGCAGGCTTCCTTCAAACTTTCCCCCCCTTTCATTCGGCGGCCGGTAGAGCTGCCCGGGCCTTCCCCTAGTAGAAGATTCCCCCCCTTTTATCAGTTGAAACACCCTCTTTTTGGGGGTTTGGTTAGACCGTTAGTATATTCATTCGGTCGGAGCTTTTTCCTAGAGAAGAAGTTCGGACCCCCCTGGGGCTCTTTCTCCGAACGAACTTTCCCCTTGAAGACTCGAACAATTTTTGATATAAGGGCAATTTTCTAGGGAGCGGGTACACCCTCTTTCTCCTGGTTATTGATTTTTTTGGTGGAAGATTTCGGGTACCTGAGACGAAGGGGCCACTCCCCTATTTTGAGGATTTTTCAAACTTTCCCCTTTTGGAAGAGGAGACCTGGGGAAGGATATTTTTTTCCCCTTTTCCCGGTGGATTTAAAGGTCCGGAAAATTGTATTAGATCTTGTTGGTTAGTTTGTTAAAAGGTGTTTCGTCCTTGGTTAGGTTGGGACTTTCCAGCTGAATCAAACCGCTTTTTATGTTCGACCCGCTTTTTTATGCGCCGTCCCTGTTTTTCCCCTTTTGAGGAGGGGGGCGCATTCCTTGGTTCCCAGACCACTTGTAGAGGCTCCCCGTGCAGTGCCGATGCTGCCCCCTTTCAGGTATTGGTTTTCTTTTCGGCTTTTGAGGAAGGGTGGTTCGAGGTCGAATGCCCGGTGGAGGTTCTTTTTTTTTTAGGGATCCCAACTGGTGTTCGCTGTGTGGGATTTTTTACACGACACTTTTTCCCCCCCTAGGACGTTTTTTATACGTCCAGGGCCCCCCCCCCCCCCACAAAATGTTTGATTCCTTTTTTTTTTCTCCTCTAGGGGCCCCTTTTTTTGGCACTGTCGGTGTTGCCCATGGGTGCGGCGCACCCTTCTTGCGACGTTTCCGGCCATTACCTTTTTTTAAAATGGATTTTCCCCCAACGTCCCGTTTTTCCCCACCTGATTGGTTGCCCTGACGTGCCCATGTCACGTCCTTTCATTTTCTTTTGGGCGGGCCCACCGCCTTTTTCCTTGATTGAGTCTGTATCGCTGGTCCTTTTTGAGGCGTAGAATACCTTCCCCTTGGCTGTTTTTTCCTGTGGACCCCTCCTTCCGTCTCACAGTTAGGCTTAACGGCTGGATTCGCAGAGTTGTCTCGGGCCCGGTCCTTTCCCCGCGCTCCTGACTCCCCAAATAGTTTTTCTTGAAGTTCGTAGCGCGGCTTTTATCAGCGCCTGATCGCGATCGTAGAGGTCCCACCCCCAACACCATGGCTGGCGATACTGCCCCAACTTGTGTGGGGGTGGTGGTTGTTGCAACCAGCTCTTTTTTCCCCATGTAAGGAGGACCTTCTCTACAATCTGCTGGGATGAAGAAGTCCCTTCTCTAACGTGGCCCAGGTCCCTTCCCGAGGTTTTTCGTGGCGGGCCCATTTTCCCCAGAAAAAACCTTCCCCCCTTTTATGGCGCTGGTCTTTCCCCCCGGGCGCAGCTTCTAAAGCAAATTTGGGGTGAAAAGTTTGGTTAAGGAGACGAACTAAGGGTCTTCTAATGCCACCCCCCCAGGTAGTTAGGGTTTTTTCAACCTACCCTGACACCCTGCGGGCCGAAAGGAACCCTCGCTGATTCTGTCTACCGGTTTCCCCTGAGAGGGTCCCTTCCCCCGAGAGGAGACGCCGATTTTGTCCAGATAAAAGCCGCCTTTCTTTTTTCGTTAGATTTTTTCGGCCCGGGGCTTTTTTTAAAGGCGGTCCACCCCCCATCGACCACCCGCGAACAGAAATGTGCCCCCGCCGACTCCAGGCCCTTTTCCTGTGGAGACCCAAGGGTACAACTTGGTGCAGATTGTTCACCGTCCCCGGCGAAACTTGTTTGCTTTGGCTTCTTCATGTGGGTTATAGATTATACGGCGCCTCGAGCCGAGGCGAGACGATTTTCCCCTCGTGCTCGCTTTTTTTTGTAGGCCGTTCCTCCCCTTTGGGTGAATGGTGGACCGTCCCTCTTCAAATGACCTTGGGCGCGGGGCCCAAATATAGTTTTTTTCCCTTTTCGCCAATCCTTGTGTTCCGGCCCTCCTTTTTTGGCGGAAACCTCTTTTGACTTCGTGCCCCTGTCCTTTGACAGGTCTGAAGACCCCCTCTTTTTGCCCTACGTTTGAGGCCCCCGTTCTTGCTCGCCCGGTTTTGGATTTAACGTTTTTCTGAGAGGGTTCTCCCGGGCGGTACACTGGGTTTTTGATTCTTGTCCTGGTGTTCCTTGTCCCTGGTTGAAAAAATAACTTGGCCGGCGCCTGTAAAAGGTCTTCTTCTTACGGTAGGGGGGCCCCCTAAACCGGGAAGGCCGTTTTTGAAGACGTGACCCTGAGGACGGACTCCCTTTTTAGGAGGCTTTTCGGCCCCGCTCCGGGGGGGGTGGTGGTTTTTAAGCTTTTCAACGGGGCTTTTTGGTTTTTTTCCCCCACACATTTCTCGTTTCGCCGACATCTTCGGTTTTTTGACGCCTACGAGGCCCGCGCCATTCCCGGAGCGCCGCGAGTTTGAAAGGTTTTCACAACCGATGAGGCTGTCTCAATTTTTTCCGGGCTTTTGGGAAAGGACCTTTTTTGGTTTGCGTCTTTCTTCCCCGGCTTGTCTGACGGGAGGTTTTCCCCACTCAAACCTATTCCAAAATAAGACTGCCCTCGTTGAAGCCAGCCCCCAAAGGGCATATCCTTTCCTCCTGTATCTTTTTTTTCCCCAGGCGGTGCCCCAGGATCATCGGGTCCGTCGTCATCAGGGTGCCCTCTTTTTCCGGTCCTGATTTTTTCTCGAGTTCTTCCCCCCGGGCCCCGTCGCGGGTTGCCCTTTGTCTTCTACCCCCCTTTCTGACACATTGACCTGTTGTTGACATACTTTTTCCGGAGGGACCTGCCCCAGGGGTGTCCGTTTCGGGCTCATTTTTTTGTGCCTTTCTTCAAGGACGCTGCATCATGGGACGAGTTTTTTTGAGCGTAACATGCAAGTTTTCTGGGTTTTGTTTTTTTGGATGATCTCTCTCGAAGACTTTGTTGTAGGACTATAATAAGACCCCCCCCGGTCTAAAAGGCTGATCGCACCGAAGAAACCCGATTTTTAATCCCTGAAAGACGAGAAGTTCTCTCTTCTCATTGCCCTTTGGACACCAAGGGTAATTCCCCCTCCAGCCCCCTTGGCGATTAAAAAGCCTTCCCTTGTACAGGGTTATCCCGAGAAAGCGCCCAGCCAGGGACTTTATTCACGGTTGTTATTTCTTTGAGAACCAATTTTCACAGAATCACCCCTTTCACAAAATGGAAAGGTCACAACACAGGAGATTCCTTTCTCTTGTTTCTTTCGGCTTTTTCCGACCCCTTTTTTCGTTCGGGCAGGAGGACTACTTGTGGTCCAAATCTGCCCTTGTTGGTCCTTTCAGTCCCTGGTGAAACTGGTTTCATTACCGTTCATTTTTTTTTTTTTCCAGCAAGAGGGTCCCCCCTCGAACACCCCCCAACCTGCTTAAAAGGATCATTTCGTCCCGTTGCCTCAGACTAGATACAGTCCCCCTGTGATTTGGACCGGTTTTTCGACCTTCGCGGTTTTCCCCCGATTTTTTCCGATTCTCTTAGTGAGGGCACCTTTCCGTCACCCACGCTCCCCCCTGATGCTGTCGGCCATAAGACAGTTGGACACTCGCGTTTTTTTTTTTTAGTTTGATACATTCACCCCACCCACGCTCCACAGGCTTTTTTTTCTCGGAGTTTGCTCGCTCTCCTTCCCTCATTAGCCTCAGGAACCCCCCCCCCGGCGTGATGTTCTTTCCTCGTGGGCAACTCCGGGACCCTTTGTTCTCCCTTGGACTCTTTCCCCTCCTTTGGCGCTTTTTTTTCCCCACAAGAAAAGTTCTTTTTCCAGGATTAGGTCCTGCCAGTCCCCAACAGGACTTTTTTCATCAACGTCCTCCAGGGTAGAAACCCCCCCCCTCGGCGTTTCCTGATGCCTTCCCCAGGACCGTATCTGCCCTCACTTCAGGAGGTGCAACCTCCTTTTTTTTTTTCAAGTCCCTCCGACCTTTGGGAACCGGTTTCTTTGGGTAACTTGGGGCGGACAACTACTTTGGATGAGTTTTTACGAATGTCAACCCCCCCTTCTTTTGGGTCCAAAAGAGGGACCGTTACCGGCGCTCCTCCAGGACAGGACAGCCTGACCCAGCACTTCCGGAGCACGAGGGACACCCTCTTTTCGCGCATGGTTTTTTTCCCCGAGAACCAACGTCTGACCAACACGGGCAAAAACAAGTTCGTTTTTGCTGTGCAGCTTTTCCCCGGTCATTTCTCAAACCTTGGGGGACCGGTCCGGGTAACCCTTGGTCCCCGGTTAAACCTTCCGTGCTTTTTTTCGGATGGGAGTGGTATACCCCGGGACGATGAGGACCGACGTTCCTAAGGTCAGCGTTCTTTTTTTCCCCCCAGCATTTCCTTCCGATCATCGCCCTCTTCTATAAGACAGGTTATAAATAAGTTCGTTTTCCTTTTTTCTGCAGGGTCTCGTAGTGATTAGGAGCACCGACTTCCCTTTTTGTTGGGGAGCAGTCCTTTCCTGGAGGTTACCATTCTCTTCCGAACGTCTTAGTTGCCTGGGAAATCCTCGTTGCTTTTTTTGCACCGGTAAGATCGCCGACCCCCTTCTTTGTCGGAGTTGTTTTTTCTTGGGCGGCCGTTCCCCCTTAAAACCAGGAGACCGGCGCTTGCCCCCAACGGTAGACTCCCCCCCCTTTGTTGGTCGTCTTCATGGGAGCAGCCTGCTCCCTGTAGATGGGGAAGTTGCTACTTCCCTGGACCCCTTGCGGGTTTTAATCAACGTTGTGGCCCCTTCCGGAGGAAACTCCTCTTGGTGTCCCCCGAGGGACCTCGAGAAGGTTCTCTTCTCCCGGGACCTTCTTCTCGCACGGGCGGACCTTTTTTTTTTGACACGAGGTTTTCCTCTTTTTTTCCGTCTTTAGCGCTGGTTTTTGACCAGAGACAAAGGACTTTCTTTTGTTTACATGTTTTGCCGCTCGCGGGCCTCGGGCGTAGTAGTCGCTCACCAACCTTCCTCCCCCTCTTAAAGACGGGCCCCTCCGGGGTCCGGGCCCCCCCCCTTGGTCCCGGCCCCCCCCCCCTTTTTTTGCGGAAGGACGACCCCCGTTGTGACACCGCTCCCCCCCTTCAGTAGGTACCCAGTCACTTCTTTTTCAAGTGCCCCCTTTTTTTCCCCACTTTCGCAGGCGAGAACATGGGTTTTCCCCCCTCCCCCCAGGGGTTTCTTTTCCGGCGTGGTCCTCTCCTAAGAGTCGAACCCCTTGTCCCCCCCCTTTTTGTGGCTTTCTCCGCAATCGGGCTCCGGTTTTCCCTTTGATGTCGATGGCAGCCTTCCCCTTTTTCGCTACAGTGATTTTTTTCCCGCAACCATCCACTTTTTTTGACCTCGGGGTAACCCCACCGACCCTGAGACTACCTTTTTTCCCGAGGGTGTCGCAGAGGGCATTTCTTTTTGCTTTGGTGGTGTCCCCCCTTCATCTAACACCCTTAGCTTTTTTTTTTGACAGCTTCGCCGGCTTCCCAAACATTCCGACCCGTCTTGCTCGTATGGATCGCTTTTTTCTGCCACGTGACCACCTTTTCCTGTACTACAAGAAACAGGTTGACCGGCACCCCCCCCCCCTCGACACCGGGGAGCCTTCCGAGGATTGCTCTTTTGCCCCACAAGATCCCCCTTTCTTCTCCGAGGCGGTGTTTCGACGAATTCAGAAGGTGTTGTGCACGTACGCTCCTGAGGTAATCGTCTGTGGACCAGATCGGGAGGAGGATCCCCCTTTTTTTTTTTTGTTCCCCGATCTTTTTGGCGTACTCCCCCGCTCTGAGTTCCTGACAGGATCTCTAGACACCTTTTTTTTTTTTTTCCTTTTCAGGGAGGAACCCCCCTTTTCGCGGTGGAAAACCCCCCCCTGACAACAATGGGTCCACGGCCTTTTGCGCGCAGAGGAGGCCCTGAGACCTTTATGGATGGCCCAGGTTTTTCGACGGACATTTTTCCCCCCCTTCTCCCCCCTGGAAAAAACAACCGGCTCCTACTTTGGGAAACAGTAAAATTCTGAGTTTTAGCTGAGCAGGTCAAGGCCGGTCCCCCCCGATAAAGGCCGCCGTTTTTCTTTTTCCCCCGTAAGAAGCCTTCCCCCTGGACCGCTGTACCCCTCTTGAAGGGGATAAGGATTTTTTTTCTTGTACCGTTTGCTTTTCTTTGAGGGCGTGCGTCGGCTTGAATTTTCCGTAGGAGGTTGACCCCTTTCTGTGCACCCCCTCACATGTCACCGTTCCCCTCGAAATAAAGATGACCACTTCGAACGACATCTTTTCCCCTCCAGTGCGGGGATTTTCGACCGCCCCTCCCCCCCGGGAGGTTTTCGGCTTTCATCCGAAAAGAGGAGGCTTTCAGGCAACGTTCCCCAATCGTTTGGTGTGAAAGGTGCCCCCCCCCCAACCGAAATCGCGGCCGTTTTCCCTCGGGTCCAAGGATAATCTCGGGGTCTTAGTAAGTCCTTTGGAGGAGAGACAGGTCCTCGAATTTTCCAGGTTTGCCGTTGTCGACAAGCCATTTCTCTTCTTTTTTTTTCCCTCCGGTTGTTTTTTTTTTGGAGATTGAGAGGAGGAATCTGTCGACACTTCAGGACCGCACCCCCTTATTCGAGCTTCCCCCCCTTTTTTTTTTAGAGAGGGTTGCCGGAACTTCCCGGACCGTTCGGCCCGGTATGCCCTTTTCTGTCTTCCCCCGGGCACAACCACCTTTTGTTGCCCCGATTCCTGGCCGCTATGTTGTCGCCGCGACCCGGTCTTGGAAACCAGGACTTGATCGAGTCGACGGTCCGTTTCTGTGAGTGTGAACTTTTCCTTTCTTTTCAGTCGTCCAGTTTGCGCAGCTGGATTGGGGCGGGCGGAGCACAATGTGGGCGCAACGTTCCCGTGCTTCCCTTTGGCCCGGCTTGCTCGTCGCCTTTTTTCCCACCCGCCTGGAGTGTGGCAAGGCCCGAATTGTCCCCCACCCGAGCGGTTATGTCGTTTTTTTTTTTTGGTAGAAGAAAGGGGCTTGCTCGTTGGAGCCGGCTGACCGCCCCGGTAACCTAGGTTCCAATCCAGATAGAAGGAGTGAGGTGAAGTCTACCTTGGGGTGACGGGTCCTTTTGGGGTCCCTGGGTTTTCTAAGAGGTTTCTTGGGAGTCGCCAAGGCAGACCCCTTTTAGTTCTCGCCGGGCACGTCCTTGGTTTTTTTCCCGCCTCAGCTTTCGGCGTAGGGGACGTGAACCCCCCCCCCCCCGTCGACGATCTTGCAGGTTCTGTTCGACTTTAGTTCCCCCCCGCGGAAACCGGGGTTGTGTCGCTGGGACCCCAAGGTCCCGTCCTGCGATTTTTTCGAAGGCTTCCGATAGAGGCTTCCAATCCGGCCTTCGGGGGGTAGTCCTCCCCTTTTCAGCTAATGAACACGAGTTGATCCCCCCAAGGGGCCCCGGATCTTCCCGCCTAAGGATCGAGGTGTCCCCCCTCGAGTCGGTTCTGCAGGGTATGTGGAAAGGGCCTTTTTTGCCCCGAGGTTTTCCGGCCCTCCCCCTTGGTGTGCCGGATCTTTTCCCCTCGGTTAAAACCTTTCTGCTTGAGGGGGGCGAACCCCCCTTAGGCTCGTTGGTTCTTTTTTCGGGTTGGTTTTGGGCTTCTAACCAGGTGACGTTTTCCTTCCGAGTCGCTTTCTTTTTTCGAGTAACTTAGACGTGGATGTTAGACGGCCCTGTCACCACGAGTTTTCCACAATTCGGATTTGGGAGCTTGTTCCGCCGAACTTCGTTGGCCCCTTCACACGCGGAGACCCTCGGATGGGCCACTAGCAACTCGTTCAGTTGCTTGGCCCGGATCCGTAGATCGCTTTGTTTCCTCGTACCCCGATGTCGAATGCCCTTTTGATGGGTTTCCCTCTTGGATTTTCACTGTTTTTTTTTGCACCTGTTAGTCTCTCCCCGGACCATCGCGCCTGATTTTTTTGCTGTTTTGATAAGTCCAGCCCCCAAAAGTCTTTAGTAGGGCGAGGTCCACGAGGGGTCCCTTGTCCTGGTGCGGGAGACCCCTTTTTTTGGAGCAGAGAGTTCCTCCTCCCGTGGTTGAAAACCCCCCCTTGGTGGGGGGGACCTACTGTTTTTTTTTCGTTTCAATGTCAACTGCCCCCTCCTTAGGTCCCACCACCCCCCCCCCCCCCTTCACTTTCGCTGACCCTCTTTTCTGTGGCGTTTCTTTTTTAAGAAAGATGTTTTTTCTTTTTGGCCGGTGTTTCCGATTAATGAGACGGGAAACTTGGTTATCGTCGGAGTCTCCCCCCTTATGAAAACTTTTTCCTAGTCCTGTGTTCGTTTTCTCCCCCCAGCGCCCGTTCTCATTTGTAGAAAAATAGGGTCTGGTTTTTGCGAGGCGGCCTTTCTAAATGGGGGAGTCTCCCCCTGCTTTTTCGACTAGTAGAGGAGTGGCAAAAAACCCCCGAGTTTCTCCCAAAGTGATTGCCGCCCCCTTTCCGGGCAGGGACACTTCTGCCCCTCTCCCCCCGGCTGCTCTTACATGCCGAGACCTTTTTAAGTGGGGCCCTTTTTTTTTTTCTGCAATCCTTGGTCGCCTTTTTCCTTGGCCGCGCCCCCGCGACCCAACTAGTTTTTTTGATTGTGTCCCGGGCTTTTCGGGCAGCTGCCCTTTTTTTGGTTTCCGCAACCGCCTTTGGGAGTGGGGGTCCGGTGAGAAGAAAACTCTCTTGCTGCTCTTTTCCCACACCCATTTTTTTGATCTCCTCCCCCGAGAACACTGCGGCGCACCCGATTTTCTTACCTTTTTCGGGAAGCGTTTTCCCCCCCTTTTTGCGATGTTTTTCCTCCAGACCTGCCTTTTGTGATGGGGCAAAGTTTCCCCCCCCTAAACGCCGCCATTCGAGCTTTTTTTTTCCCTTTTTTTTTTCGTTGGATTCTTTACTTCCCAGCCGATGATTCCGCCCGCGCCCCGAAGGTGACCCCTCCGAGGTACCGGAACTTTTTTTTTCGACCCTCCGGCACCACCTTTTTTCGCTTGTTACAACGCAACCGAACTTTTGTTTTTGGGGTTCTCATGCTTTTTTTTTTTTTCTCGATTTCTTTTTCGGCTCTTCGGTCGAGCGGGACGAAGGTTTTCTCTGAGGATGCTTTTTTCATTGGTTGGTGGTCGTTCTCTCTTGGCCTGGTGTTCCCGGGCGATTGCTGTTACTTCTGTTAAGGGGCTGGGGCTCATTTCCCCCCCCTTTTTGACATTAGAAACCCCCCTCCGAGTGTCCGGTCCCTTTTTTTTTGGCGGGTCCCCCCCCTCTTGAGGCCCCACCGTTCCCCCCCGGAAGTATACGGTCACCCTTTTTCAATCCGTCCCTGCAGGAAGGTTCCATCCCTGGTTTCCCTACCCTGATTGGGCACGCAGAGTGTTTTTTTCCCCCGGTTTTCTTGCGGGCGCCGGCCTTGGTTACTGAAACGGGAACTTTAACCCCCCGTTGGGTGTTTTGGGGCCCCCCCCTGAAGAGAAACCAGGTTCTAACACGTACTTTTTCACGGAGGGCAGCTCGTGACGGAAAGCCCCTGAGGTGTTGCCCCTCCTTTTGGAACTTCCAGGGGCCCTTGACTAGACGAGGAGGCGGGCCTTCGCGGTCAACGTCCCCCTTTTGTGGGTGGTCCCCTTTTCCCGGGACGTTTTTGTGGCCCAAACGGGCGGCTTTTTTTTTTTTCGCCTCGCCGCATTTTGGTGACAGGCTGCCGTTGCCCGCCGCAACTGCGATCTTTCGGCGCGGTCTTTTTTTCCCCCTTTGGGGGGGGACGGTTCGTTCTTTTCTTTTTTTTTCTCGAGGCTGAGCAACGATGATCCGGGCTGATCCCGGGGAAGCCCGAATTTTATCTTCTTTCCCCTGGCGGTCCCCTTTTTTTTCCCCGGGAGGAGGCGCCCTGTCGCACGATGTTGGGAACCACTACGTTCTCCTGGGAGTGTTTACGACTCCCTCCTTCGAGTCCGACGGTCTTCCCCCCCCCCTGACGCGACGTCCTTTTTTTGCTCCAGCTTCAGCGTGCCCCTGGACCATGGGCTGTGGACGTCTCTCCCCGAGTGTGACTTGGCCCCTTTTTTCCCCTCCTAACTCTGTCTGACCATTGTTCCTGGGACTCGCAGTGATTGTATTTTCCCGTGTTCAACCGGTTTGTACCCGGTCGGGTCTTCTGGGCGAAAAACGTTCTTCTTCTCTTGCCTTTTTCGGCGCTGTTTGTACCTGGCCCGGGTTTCCGCCGGGTTGATTTGACCTCCCCTTTTTTTGAGAGGAGCTCATACCCCCTTCGCCCCGGGAGTACAGCGCCCTGCATTTTTCTCCTCCCCCCTGGCGCTGAAGCCCTTCTTTTTTTCAGTTTTTTTTCACACCCGATGGTCCATTTCCTCAAGCCTGGCGAGTCCACAAGCGTCCTTCAACCAGAGTTAGGCGCTTTTTTTTTCTTTTTTTTTCCGGGACCGGGGCCTTCCATCACACTCGAGGGCGCGCCTTTTTCCCCCGGCTTCCCCCCTTCCTTTCCGCTAGTGCTTGGTAGGGTCTCCCAGGTGCGCGTCCGGGAGGCCGTTCCCTCGTTTTGTTTTTTGTTTTTTTTCTTCGTAGGGTGTCAAACAATCCGGTGGGGCCCATGGGCCTCCTTTTCTCCGTTTGGGACTCCCCCCCCCTTTTTTCCCCCCCAAATATTTTTCTTTCTGGCACCACCGGCTCAAGACTCGATAAGCGTTTCTTTCCCCGCTTTTTTGGTTTCCTACCCTTGATGCCCGAACAGGGTAAGGCCCCCTTTCCCTCCTCTTCCCCCTGATTTTCTTGGCGGCGGTTTGCCTCGCTCCTGTAATTTTCGACCACATACCCCCGACCCCCACACTCCCTTTTTACGTACGCAGGGAGTGCGATTGCCGAACATTCCCCCAAAGTTTTTTACATAGGTCTGGCCAACTACCAACCCAAGAACCCGGGTCGAGGTGACCAGCTTTCGGGGGCACATCCTATCAGCTTTGTTTACTGGGGCACCTCGGCTCCCCCCTTCTGCGGCTTTTTCTCACCCCCCCGTTGCTCCCGTTTTTTTTGCTCGACTGTCTTTTCAGCGGGGGACAACCCCTCCCACTTCTTTTGGTCCAATTTTTGCCAGGCCCCCCCCCCCCCCGGACTTTTTTGCGCCCGTCGCCAGGGTCGGTCCACCCTCGGCCTGCCATACTTCTCCCCCGGGCAATGAAGGCATTGTTTCCCTCGCCTTGCACAGGGTCTCTGTTCGGCCGTTTCGCGAGGGCCCCAGTTTTTTTGGTGGCCTTCCTTGCATTGACGCGTGTTCGCCACCCCCTTTTGGCCGTGACAACTTACGTGTTTTTTTTTCTTTTCTGCAGGCTTTTTTTTGTTTTTTTGGACAGTTTCTCAGTTATTAATGGAACCTAGATTTCTTTTTCGCAACTGGCCCGTTCCCCCGTTTTTTGAAGGTCCCTTCCCGAGCTCCTTTTTCTGTTTTTCTTTTTTTTTTGGAGTTTTTCCCTTGTGACGTTTCCCCCCCCCTTTCGTAATGGTTGCACGATCTCCCCCTCTTGACCCCCCCTCCGGGTATCTTGTTTGAATCTTTTGAGAGCCTTTTGGCTCGCCGACGATCTTCGAGAATTTCCTACCTCTTTTTCCCCGTGCGCATTACATTTAAACCCCTTCTTCTTTTTTTGTCCTTTTCATCATTATCGCTTGCACCCTTCCCGTGGTTGTCCTTCCCGGTACCATTTTTTTTTCTCAAAAACACAATCTCTGGTCAGGTTACCTCCCTTTTCTGCGGTCATTTCCTGTTTTTGTTTGGTTCATCGGTGGTGAGCCCCTTTAGGTTTGTATTTTTTCCCTCATTCTTTTCCGGCAGCTTCCCCCCCGATCTCGGTCGGGCCCACAATGTTAGGCGGGTTTAGGTGATTTTCCATCATTTTCGCTTTTTTGCTAATCTTTTTGTTCCGACCGACAGGTATCTCTTCTCCTTGCTTCAACACATCCAGGTCGGGCCCCCCCTGTTTTTTAAGGTATTTTTTTTCCTCCCTGTTTGCCGCTCTCCTTTTCCTTTCCCGAGTTATTCCCCGGACATTTGATTTCCGGTTTTTTTTTCCATGTTTTTGAAGTGACAAGCAAATCATTCCGGAGGTTTCCCTTCCCCCCTCCTCTGACCACAGGGATTGTTCCCATTCCCTACGATTTATGTCCATCTGAGCCCCTCCCCCCCCGCCATAGGTTGTTTCCCCCTCTATGTTCTGCCCCCCGTTTGGTTTGCTGTTTTCTTTTTGCCCCGCTATTCATGGCGCCACCCCCTTTGTTTTGATTTTT
>Ga0179591_1299899_pt1 | contig 16981 bp, 18 predicted proteins | sample CZOMad2_1_08_16f_FD_182891 | JGI IMG/M metagenome (GOLD analysis project Ga0179591, IMG submission 182891) | Vadose zone soil fungal communities from Angelo Coast Range Reserve, California, USA - CZOMad2_1_08_16fungal (PacBio error correction) | ecosystem: Environmental > Terrestrial > Soil >... | reverse complement strand
TAACAATCCCTGACCTCCAATGACCTCTCGTCCGTCCAGTCTCCTTTTCTGTAATTATTAGCTCTGTTCCCCACAGCCATTTTCTCCTTTTCCTTGACCCTTCTTTTCCTCCGCCGGTTTCCCCCCGTTTGCTTTCCCTCTTGGAGAAATTCAAGGGACCTATTTACCCAACTAAAACGAAAGTTCCTTTTTTGGGCGTTTCTTGTGGGTACGCTCCCCTCCCCCCATTTGCTAAGACAGCCCCCGTCATCCGTCCCAAAGCCGCAGGCCTCTCCCCTGCAAAGTGCGTAGCCCCCCTTTCCGATTTTTCCAAAAAAAATTCACTTACAGACCACGACCAATACTAGCGCGCCTTGGTACGGTCTGACTCTTTTCCCCGTCCCGTCAGTTCTAAGCAAAGAAAATTAGCCATTGAGCCTCTTTTAGGAAGCGGAAGCCTTTCCCCCCTCCCCGAACTAGAAAGCGCTAAAAGCCCCCCTCGCCTCCTCCCGCTTTGCAATCTTCTTTTCAAATGCTTTTTTTCGTACCCCCTACTTTTTCTATGGCCGTTACCCCCCATAAGCCCCACCCCATTTGTATTTGTGCCCTCGTTAGTATTATAAATTTTCCCCTGTTCCTTGGATTTCTCGGCGATAGATTTTCTCGAGGGACCCCTTCCCCCCTTTTCTTTTAGACTGCCCCGACCTGCGTTTCCTTTTTTCCTCAATCTCAAGCTCCCTTGAGCCGACTATCCTCACCCCCCCGATTCCACCCAAGCCCAGCGAAAAGCCCTAAAATCTTGTTCTTGCTGGCTGAACCCGGTTTTTTCACCCTACTCCCTTAGCTCGTGGCGACCTAATTTCCTCCCCGAAAATCTTAGGAGCCGGGATATAAACCTTCCGTTCGCGTCCCAAAGTTCTGTTTAGCCGCAGCGGCACCCTCCCCCCCATCCTATTTCGATCGCTCAACCCTCTAGGACCGCCACGATCTTGTGAACCTGAAAATCTTCTCCTTATTTTCTTTTTTTTAGAGTACAGGACTTTGAATAGTGTGGCAATTGTGGCGTCTCTGTTTTCCCACTTCATGAGACCAATACGTACATTCTCCGACGATTCGCTTTCCTTTGCACGAACATTGTTGCAACTTTCTAAGGGCCGCCGAAACCAGAGTTGCGCCTCCCGACAATTGAGACCCACCGCGGCCCGTCCATTTCGTCCCTTTGCCTGCAGAGTGCACCAGGCGGACCCTTTTCACTAATTGACCCTATGGCAACCTGCGTAGCCGAATATCCCCTCCTTTCTCCCCGGTTGAGAATCCTTTCCATGCTTTCAAGGCGCATTTGTGGTTGACTTTGCTCCTCGCTCCACTCTTGCGCCTCCGTTCAAGATTTTTTTTCCCTCCCCATCGCCGAGCATTAAGTGAGCACTCCCCCCCGTCTTTTCCGCACTCAATTTTATCCCGCGTGAAAGTGCCTTTCGGGAAGAGTGAGCTTTTTCTTGAGCTCCTTTTCTCCCCGTCACCAAGCCTCCCTTCCCCCCCTCTTTCCCCGGTGTGAATCTTAATAATACACTGTTGGATGGTCCCGTCCTTTTCCTATTTGCGCACTTGGCCGCCGGACTCTGACTGTTTGTTGATGTTTGCTTTTTCGCTTTTTTTTTTCAGAGGCTGCTTTTTTTCCCCTTTTTTTCAACGCCTTTCTGGAATCACCTCAACCAATTTTGGCGGTTGACCCCATAGACAAGGTCCACCGAAAGCCACCCAGCGCTTTCCCCAATTGACTTGTTAGGAAAGGACATTTTTTCTTTTCCGGCCACTTCGATCTGAAAGCTTTTCCTGATACAAGCCTACAAACAGGTGGTTCTTTCATGAAATTTAGTAGGTCTCTTCCTCCTTGTCATCGCAATTTCTAACAAACCCCCCCACAGCGTGCTTTCCCAATATTTCGCCTCCCCCACTTTTAAAATGTTCTTGCCCCGACAAACCAAGCTCTAGACGGTGTAGCGAGCTTCCCTCCCTCCCTCAACATTTCATCCTCTTTCCCCACCGCCTCTGGATGGCCATTCGAACCGGAAAGGAACTTTTTCCGGCCTCTTTAGCTCCTTTATTAATACTTTTATTCCCAGCCCGCCGAAAGGATGCTGATTCCACGCTGGTATATGACCCCTCCCTCGTTTACTTCGATTCCGGATCTAAGCGAAAGGATGGTTTGACCTGCCCTCCATGGAATGTTTCCCTCAGTCCTAGCGCCCTGAAATCGGCTCCTTACAGTCCGGCACCAAAGCCCTTTTCCTTCCCTTCTTTACGTTGATTCAAAGATCAAGACTTTCCTTTTTTCCCGTATGGTTCGATTTTCACGTGATACGAACTGACTCTTGACCGCACGCAATTTCCCCCTTCTTCTTAACTCTTAGTCTTCAGATTGGAAGAGGGAACCCCCCCTGATTTTCTCCTATTCTCCGTAGCTCGGTTTGAATTGTGGGACCTCGCGTGGATATTTCCTGTTAGACTATTCTGGGTTCCTCCCATTTTTTTGATGTATTTGCGCGTTGCGTGACTACAGTCCCGATCGGACTTCCTCTAACAGAACCTTACCTGTTTCTCCCCGGAGTTATTCTCCCTCTTTCAAGAGAGACCTTGCCTGTCCCAAGTTTGTTCCCTCCGGTCCGCTAAGCCCAATAAATAAGGGAATTCCGCTCGCCTTTCTCGTCGAGATGGTAGTCACCTTCTGGTTTCGCATTTTCTTCCCTTAAGATTCATTCTGACGTTTCAGGAACGGCCGGCTCTTTTCCTTCAGCTACTTTCGAGCAACTTTTTCCTCGCTCCTCCTTTCCCCGGAAGGCTTTTTTCTCAGCTTCCCCTTCACTCGCCGAGCGAACGGATTTGCGTCGCGGAACATCCAAATCCTGAAGATGCTCCCACCCTTCTTAGCCAACCCTCTAGGACCAACGTGCAGCTGTCAGTTCCTTCTCATAGAAGTATTGCTCGGACGATTCCTTGCTGGTGTGCATTTTTCCTTTGAGTAACGGGCGTTCGTTCAAGTGCGCGATAGAAGGCTGCTAACCCTCCCCAATTTGATACACCCCCTTTCTTGGCGTCGATGCAAAGTTTTCCCCCTAATGGAGGAAAAGCGGCAAATCTTTTTTTAGTCCTGTCTTTCGACCCCTTCCCTTCCTCCGTGATCAGTAGAGTGGACCTTTCTATCCTCCCCACCGCGTCTTTCTGTTGGCTTTGTTTCTAAACTTTCTCCTAAAAATTCCCTAATCCGGCACAGAAACAAAAACTTAACTTCTTCTTTTTTTCCCCCTCCTCTCCTTGTTGATTTTCTGAAACTCTGCGAACGATTTGTTTCAAAAGTAGCCAAAGTGGATCCGTAGCACCTCCCTGAGCCGAGAGTTATTGAGTCACATCCCCGACGTGCGCTCTTTTTCCCCCACAGCCTCCTCAAATGTGCCTGCTCGTTCTTCCTTTCTTTTCTGTCCTCACTATTTTTTTCCTTCTGGAAGAGGCGCCTGCCTATAGCCGGAACTCCAGCCCAGAGCAGCGAGCTTAAGCCCCCCCCGCCCGAATCGCTGCACCACTTTTTCTCATCGACCCTTCTTCCCTCTTGTCCTCTTGCTAGCGCTTTTTTTCGCTCCTTTGCGGTTTTCAGCGGATCGCCGAACGGGCAGCAATCAAGTCGATTCTGAGTTTCATCCTCTTCGCTTCTCCAGAACAACTCCTTCCGGTCTTTGATGGTCACCTTTTTCTTTTTTCTTTTTCGAGAAATTAGTCCTCTACTGAGCAGGCGCTTTTCTCCTTTTATAATTTTCTCTTCCTCAACCCCCCAGGGCCCTGCCGAGTCTCCGGTACGTAATGATTTTGTCCTTTTCTTGGTCCTTCTTCCCCTCCGCTCTCCCATTGTTGATGGCCGTCTAATTCTGTCTACAAGTCGAAGAATTCAAGCCACTTTCCTTCATTTCGCTTCCGGGAAGGTTTCTTTTTTATAGCTTTCTGGATTTCAAAGGTCATAACCGCCGTATCACTTTAGAACAATGAATCTTGTATTAAAGCCAAATCGCCTTTCACCTCAACACTTACCCCCTCTCGGCCCGGTCTTTCAATAACCGGAGAATTTTTCGGACCACGCGCTCCATCTTGCGCAGGCGATACTTGGTTATGGAGGCCTGTGATGTAAGGCCCCGATAAAGCCACTGGTAGTTAGCCCCCACGCCTTTTTTCATGAGTATTTCCCTGACCGGCACGATTCATTGGAATTAATGAGTTTACCGGCCTTTCTTTTAACCCTGATATTTCCATGTTTGAGCTCTCGGTAGCGCGCGGCACCCCACCCTATTTGAAGGTCACCCGGTCCTTTTACCTTCTCCTTGAGAACTGGGAAACTCCAGTTGGCTCTTTTCAGAGAACAAGATTCATCTCATTTTCCTCACTTTTGTCTAGACCCCATGTTAGCTACAGCTTTTCGTACTTTTAAACGATCTCCTATCCGCGACGTTACCAGTCAAGTGGACCATAGGTTTTGTCCTCTTCACTCCTGAAATTGTCTTCCTTTGGGGAGGATCGGTCCCACCCCGCTTCGAGCGAGTTAGCCCCTTTGATGGTGAGTTTGCGTTTCCTAGATTGTACTCCTTCTCTTGTTCTCCTTTTTTCTACCATTATCACCGGCCGCGTCCCTTTGTGGCATTCTCTCGACACGGTACCGTGATGTCTTTTTTTATCTCGTACGTCATTTTTCGACGTTTCGGCAAGCTTGTTAAGCCCATGAATCCACTCTCTTCCTTTTCACAGGCGACGTTTCGTTTCCGGATCTCCTCCCTAACTTGTGTTCTGCTTCCTCCTTCCCGTTGAAGTGCATTTTTTTTCAAATTTGGGCGACCCAAGTTGCAATGACTCCCCCAGCTCTTTCCCGAGTTTCCCCTTCCTCCCCCTGAATCTTTCCCCCAGACAAAGGGTTGTTATGCCTCTTTGTGCGAGCGATTTTTTTTTTGGAACTTGCGAGCTGGCTTTGAGCCAAGGCGATCTCCCTTTCCACTCGAGGTTTTTGCACTTCCCCCTTCCTAAGGATGGAATTTTTTTTTTCAGTGTTGAAGTACTCTTCCTCGGTTCTTTGCCTCTTCGTAGGCTCGTCCTAGTTTCCACGCCGTCTTTCACCTGCAGGATACCTCTTTTCCCCCAACTTCCCATGGAGTTTCCTATTTAACCCCACCACCCACGTTCCTTTGACATCTGGTTGAAGCGCGGCTTCCCTTTCTCACGTGATTTTTTTTCCCCTTGCAATTCTTTCGTCCCCTCCTCCGCAGCAGTTAAAGTCCCCTCTCTGCCCGCTGACTTTTTAAGTTAGATCCCCATTCGACCGCGGTTTTTCCCCTCCATTTTCGATTTTTGTCTTTGATGTTTGCTTAGCGGCCTTTGTGAAAGGCCCTCGCTAATCTTCGTCCTTTTGTCCTTCTTGCCTGACGTGGTCCCTACGTATTATCCAACCCTTTATCCCAAAGAATTTTTTTTTTTGTAAAGTTACCCGTCAACCCCTTTCCCTCATATGTGAAGGGTCACCAAAAGTCCCCTCTAGTTGGAGTTGTTCTGAGCGTCTCCCCCTCCGTACTAGGATGTATTCTTATCAGAGTAGAAAAAGCTTTTTGCTTCAGCTCCTTTCCTTCCCCCCCTTCAGGTGGGGCAGATAGATTTAGAGAATCCTTTTTTAGGAAAAGAGTTCGGAATTCTGTTGGACGGGATCCATCCCACTATGTTGAGGCGGTTCTCTTTGGTCTGGTGTTGATTTTTTGTATTCTTAGTCGTATTCAGGGTTTTGAAGAGCTTTGGTTCTTTTCCTTGTTGCGTTCGTTTTGGGGGCCCTCGCAACCCAAGGAATTCCGTTTATCAACGTCTACCTCAACGAAATCATTTCCCCGCAGTAAAAGCGGTTCTACCTCGAGAGATCTAATTGGCCACACTTGAGTTTTCCGAAGTTGTCCTTTTTCCTTCACTATCGTAAAAAGGGATGTAAAGACACCCTTAAGACTTTTCCAAATGCTATGCGCTGGTGTATTCGGTCCTCCTTCCCAGATTGAATTGGACTAGCTTTCTTTCTTGAGTCAGTGACCTCTGCCGCGGCGACTTTGTTTTTAGGATCTCCCTCTAAGGTATGCTTACCTTTCTCCCGTATTTTCTTTCCTTCTTTTTTAATTTTTTGTCTTTGAGTTTTTTTCCTTGGTCACCACGACACTTTTTGAACTTTTTCGTTAGTGCGTGATGTTTCGCCTGCATTCCGGTTTTTCCTGTATTCGCGTGTGCTCCAAATTTGGTGTGACAAACTTCCTCCCCCACCCAAAAGTTGTTTTCATTTTCCCCTTTTTTTTCCGGAATCCTTTTCCTGCTCGTCACTCTCTCCTTTGGGACCCGCCCCCCGTTTCAGGAGACTAAAAGTCTGTCCTAAGGATCACCTTTTTTTTTCATTGCGCCACGATCCCTATAAGGCCAAAGACAAAAGTCCCCCGGAGGACATTTGACCTCGTCTGAAATTTTCAGTTGAGGGTTTCTGGTCGATGGGTTACATCTCTCTCCTCCTCCCGTTGTGTTGTTTCCCTTCTCTCTTTAACCCCCCCATCCGAAGCCACCTGTACTCTCAATTCGCCGCGGTCCGTTTAGGCCTTTTTTGATTCCATATATTTCTCTTTCCCCCTCCCCAGCTTTATCAGGACCAGCCGCTTTTCCTCCCCTCCCCCCGTGTTTCTATTAACTTTTTTCGGTCCTACGAGCATGCGGATTTACCGATGAAAACCCCCGATACTTCAGTTTTGGAGGGGAATTTGAGGTGGGTTCTCTCCCCCCCCCCCCCCCACATTTGGTCCCCTCTGTCTGCCCAAGACCAGGACAACGCCTACCCGGTCTCGCGTCCACGATTCCCCTGGACAAAGTGAGTTTTATTTATCCCTTTTCCCTCTTTCATTCAAAAAAATCCCCCCTCCCCATTCACCTCTAGCCCGAGTGGCGGGTATAATAATTTGCTTTTTTACTCCTCCCCCCCCCCCTGACAAAAAAAGCACTCCCTCGCCATTGAGAGATTCTTCCCCTGCGACCACTACTTTACCCCCCTCGCCATCAGCCTTTTTTTTTTTTTAAAAACCTCCCTCCCTCCGCACCCGACCAATAGCAATCCCCCCCCCCTTCTTTGCCAAACCTTGTTTTGGTAGAGGTCGTTTACCTTTCTTTTTCTCGCCGATGGAAGTAACCCGCTCTTAAATAGCCTCCAGATTTTCCTTTTTGATTTTCCCTGCTCCCCGTCTTCCGACTTTGAAGTTTTTGATTTCTTTTTTTCTTCGGCTATTTTTCGGGCCTTCCCTTCTTTTAGCAGGCCCAATTTTTTTTTGACCTCCTACAGCCACAGTCATCGCCCCTTTTTCTACACAATATAGACATTCCATCACCACACTACCCCCCCACAGTAAAAGAACCTAACCATAGTGGTGTCGTCTACTTTTTAAAAATTTTTTGCCCACCCGGTCAGATTTTTTTTTTTTTGCCCCCTGATTAGAGTACGATCTTCTCCGTTTATAATTTTAGTCCCGATCTTAACAAATAAAGGGTTTTCGACATTAGCACCTGACGGCAATTTCCCCTCAAATTCTTTCCCCCTTTTTCTCTTCCTTAAAGCTTTAGCCCCCTGCACACACTCTTAGTTTCTTTTTCAATTCATTTATTAGAGGCCTGTACCTCGCGTGCTTACCCTGTGCGTCGTTTTTCGTTCCAATTTTTTAGTATCGGATACAAATGAGTGTCCCCAGAGTTGTGTGCGGACTACACGAGCGCAGACTGATAGCTTCCTTGAACTTCCCCAATTGAGAATTCAGGGTTCTATCCCCCTTCACCCTCGCTACTTCCCCATTTTCTCGCAACACCCCTTCCCCTTCGTTCCCCTCCCCATCGAACTTCACAGAATCCTTTAATGCTCGCGAGATATCTTTTCGTTGCTTTCCTACCTAGACGTTTTTTTTCCTCCTCCGGAAAGTCCGTGTTACGGTGAATCATTCTAGCGAGTCGTCTACTACTGGTGTGGTGGACTTTCTTTCGAGGTTGTATCCTCCAGTTATTTACCCCCTCTTTCACTCGGGAAGACGTTTGACAATCGACGCTCTGTCGAAGAGATTCCCGAGCACCTGCAAGCCCCTTACGTTTTCCCTTTTTAGAGGTAGTTAAAGTGAAAATTTTTTTCTCGAGTTCTTCTTCTTCCTCCTTTTGTACCGTAACCTTGAACTTTTCCAATCTGTGACTTTTGCAGCGCCCGGTCCTTCAATACCCTGTTCCGGGCCGCTCTTCTTCTTTTTCACTTTGCGACTTCTTTTTTTTGTGATTTGAGTTATGGCAGGAGGACCTCGTCGTCTTTTCCTCCTGGCACTTTTCACTTTATTTCCCCGCGAAACTGTAGGGGATTCGATTCCCGGCCCCCTCCCTGATGCACTTTCTTTCTTTGATGAAGCGACTGTTGACATGTGGTAGCAACTTTTTTTACACGCTTGTCCAGTGACGCTCGTTTTCCTCGTCGTTCCCACAAGAGCACAGAAACCCCTTTCAGCCCCCCCGAAATGACATTTCCCGGTCCCGTGTTGTCCCCTTCCTTGCACCCCACCGTTAGCCCCCCCTTCCTCCCGTGAGCTTTGACGTCCCCGCAAACGGACAAAACTACGCCTCCTCTATTGAATTGCGAAAAGCCGACCGGTTTGTTATCGCTAGTCTCCTTCTCCTTCTTGTCATTTCTTTGGACAAACGCCTTTTTCTTTCGTCTTGCTCCAGGAAGTCCGGTGCTCTGCTAATATGCTCCTCTTTTTACTACGCCACGGATATTCTTTCCACCCCCCGCCTTCCTATTTTGTCTCGAGTATTGGACCCAAATGCCCACCTCGCAGAGTGACCCCTTTTTTTTTCCCTTGTTTTATTCCCTTTCGATGAACCGTCCTTGTTTGATTTCTCCCTTCTTGTTTGCCGCGCCCATTGAAGAGGACCTCCCGCTGGGAGATGAGCTTTTAACAGTCCTTAGCAACTCGTGAAACCCTTTTTTTAGCGGTTAGTTGTGACTCACTTAAGTCCGTTGGGAACTTCCCTTTTTTGATTTATGCGGTCGAAGATGCTTCCCCTCCCTCAAAGCCCTCCCTCGGTCGAATTACTATATCGCGCTTGGAATCGCATGGCTTCCTTAGAATCCTCAGCTTCCTGCTTGATATCCCCATGTTTCTTTTTCCATTGTTTATGACTCGCATACTTCCACGGCCTCCTATTCAAGGCCTCTGGGGTTTCTGGATTCAGTTATCCCTTGAGGCTTTAAATCCCTTCCCTCTGGAATGCAGCTCATTCTCGAATTTGTTGTCTCTGGCTTAAGGGTATTCCTCCCCCTTGCAGGAGGAGTCTCTCCCCTATTGGCCCCCCTTTCGTTTTCCCCTTTAAGAACCCAAATTTCATTCTACTTCCGCTCTCCCTCTTCTTCAGAACCTGATTTTTTCTCACTCTACTCTACGGGAGCTTCTTCTTGCTGTTGCGCGGATTACGGTCTAATGACGATTATCTTTTCTCCGGAAATCAAAAGGACATTTTTTTTTTTTTTTTTCAGCATAGCGCTTCCATACCGAAGTTCTTTTATATAGCCCTTTGTCCCAATTCCCTCCCCTCTTCGCCGGTTCCTGCCCCTATCCTCCCAAAGGTGATCCCAACCCCCCTTCGCTTCACCCGCGCTAGCACTTTCATGCTTTCCCGAAATTTCTGAAGCCCTTTTTTTCCGCGTTCCCAGTCTTCTTGCGGCTTCCCCTTTGACCCGGGTCCTTTTCGCTTTCTGTCCGCTAACTCCACTAGCCGCCCAAACTTGTCTCCTTCTCCCCCCTTTCCCAAGCGGGACGATCCACATTTTTGTTCTGTTCCGGTTGACTGAAATGCGCTGGTTTATCCGCTTTTTTCGGTTTTTTCTCGAGAACAGCGCAGAGGTGGCTTTTTCTCCCCTTTTTTACTTATAAGTCTTAACAATCGTCTGCCCTTCCGGAACCTCAACCCCCCTTCTATCTCTCTTACCCTCCTGTTTTTTTGATTAGTTTTTTTCTGTGCGGTCCCCTTTTTCCTCTGGTCCTAGGAGAACTCTTCAACCCTTAGCTTCTCCCCCCTCCCCCCCCCCTGAGCCGCTTCCTTCCTCCTCACCGCACGCGATTTCCTTCACCGCGATCCTCTTTCGCGCAACGCCATCGTCCTAAAAAAGGTGCCCTTCACATTCTTCTCCGCCAATTTTTCCCTTTTCCCCTAAAGGCGTTAGAGCCTGCCCTCTATCCGTCACCCTCCCGCGGTTCCTCCGAGCGAAATCACCGGCTTCGTACGCGTCCAAACTTCGGCGAATTCTGATGGCTGATCATAGAGCGTTGCGACGTTTGGGCAGATTTTTTAACTGTATGTAAGTCTCCAGACCTGGGCAGCAAGTCCATTCATCTTTTTAGTTGATTCCCCGAAGCACCAACTCCTTCAGCTTCGGTTTCTTTGAACAGCGCGGCACTGTTTTCTTTTTTTCTTCATTGACGACCCTAGTTTTCTCCCGTCTGCCCCAAAGGTCCAGAGCCGTCATCTCCCTTTTCCCGTCTTCGAACACTCTGGTTTCTCCCACGAGTTCCCTTCTCTGTTCCGTATGGGCGGGACCTCCCCCTCCCGCCCAGAAAAATTTTTGCCCATGTTTGCGTTGCGCTCCTTCGCTCTCCCCCCCCCCCCGTCTCTTACCTGCAAGCCCCCACTATCCCGTTCCAAGGGCGGCCTTCTTCTTTCCTGCCACGAAGTCCGCCAGTTTCCCTCCCCCCGTTCATCACATTCCGCCGGAATTTCTTCGTAAATAAAAAGCGCGTCGTCCTCTTCGGCTTCTTCCTTTCCAAAAAACCTGTCGACTCTTTCTTCTCCCGGAGGACAACCCCTTTTCTCCCCCTAGTGCGATAGTAAGGACAGGTGATTTTTTCTGTTTCGCTCCCCCTCTGCTTCGATAACCGTTTTTTTCACCGAGAGAACCCACTTCTTCACCGATTTTTTCCCTTTTTGGAGCGACTATCCTCTAATACCGTTTTATTTTCGAGTCCCACTTCGCCCTCTCCCCTAGGTGCGCTTCTTTTTCGCGCCCTTTCAACTCCAGATCCCCCTGCCCAACAAGCTTCCTGGCTCCTAAATTCCCTATCTCCCCGATGGAGGTTGAATTCCCCTCGTTGTGCCGCCCCTCCTCCACAGCTCGGGGTGGCGATACCTCTTTTAAAGGACGACTCTCCCCGGAAACCCGTACTCCTGTCCCCTGTGCCTCCCCCCCTTGTTGCGCCCCAGCAACGTTGTCCTGGCGTTTGTCCAAACCGACCTCCCCCCCTGGTGATTTAGAAACTTTTCCGGCCTTTTTTTACTCAGTTTGCCGTTTGTCCTTTTCCCCTCTTTGGAAGGTTAAAATTGCCTTGCCAGCCTGGAAGCCCCTTGAATCGAGAACGGTTAACTCTTCTTCTTATAGAAACTCACCCTTCTTCAATCGAAGCCTTCTCGTGTAGTTCAGTACAAATAACCTCTCTTCCCCCTGCACGTTGCTCGATTCCTTGCGATAGAATACACCGTTTGTTTCCTTAAAGCCGGCGGTTTTTACGCGACTTTCCCCCCCGTTCGACGGATTTCATAAGGCCATAACTCGACATCTGCATCTTCTTCGGAAATTTCTCCCCCCACGCCCCCCCCCCACAGGGTTAGACCCTGATTGTCTTCATTCGGCATTTGGCTTGACCCGCTGGATGTTTAGGTAGTCCAGATGATACTCACTTTCGAGTCCCCCCGTCACCCCTTTTACGTTCAACGACGGCTTCTGTTACTTTTCCTGAGTACTCTTTCAGCCGCGGCGTGCTTAATTTGTAGTAGGATCTGCCTATCAGACCCCCCCTTGCTGTTCAGATAAAGTTCCCGAGGCCTACAATCCCCCCCCCTATGTAGTCAAAACACGTGAGCCAGTGACAGCGCTTACCGTTTAGTCCCCCTCTGAAGGAGATTCCCCCCAATTCCTAGCTTCTTTCCCCCCCTCCCGAAGAATAAAGTTTTAAAGGTCCTCGATTCTGTTAAATTCTGTGTGTACTCCCTCCCTGTCAATTTCGGCGCCGGCTTTTTTCCTATGGATGTCCGCTCTTCTTCTCCCTTTAGAGAAACTTTATAGTTGCATCAAGTTCTTCCCCCCCCGGCATCGACCTAGCGGCTCTTTTAGGGCGGCGGTTTCCGCCTCCCGCAAACATTGTGCCACTTCTCAACAAGCTCCTTCAGGTAGCTAACAGTCACTTTCCTCGTCTTGACACTGTTTCGCAACAAACCCCGTTCTGTTGTGTATATCGTTGAGAATGCGACAATCTTTCTTTTTCCTCTCCTCTGACGCTTTTTTGCCCAAAAACCTTGATACTTTGATTATATCATGCGACAAAGTTTTCTATCCCGTCTCCCCTTTCATTTCTGAATGCCCTTCTCTCAATCGAGCAGGGATATTCATTGGAACAGCCCCCCTCGTGGTTGAGGTTCGTTGGGAGTTGTCTTAGGAAACCCAAAAAACAAATAATCATAACCTGCAACAAAACACCACACCCCCCCAAAAAAACAAAAACACCAACAAACAAACCCCATTCACCCAACACACAAACACACCACCCAACCCCCCACCCAACATCACCACCAAAAACCACATAAAACCACTAAACAAAACACACGTTGGGAGGGGGGGGCGGCATCTCGCGGGGCGGGGGTCGCCCGGGCGCGGGGGGACGGGTCGGCAAGGGGACGTGGTTGTGGGCTACGAATTTGGCGGGGGGGGCGATGGGCGGTGGGGGGGCGTGGGTTCCTAGGGCGGGCGGGTTTTCGGGGGGGAAGTGGCTCTGGGTCTCCCTCGCGGCGGGGGGCGGGGGTTTTTTTGGTCTGGGCGCGGCACCGAGGCCGGGGGCCGCTAGGGTCCGTCGAGCGTGGTGCTGCGCTGGGGTCTCTTCCTCTGCCTGACCGGGGCTCCGGCGGCTGTTTGTTGGGGTTCGTCGTCGGGGCTTGGTCGGGTGGGCCGGTGGGGGTTGGGCTTTTAGCTCCAGAGGGGGGGTGGTGTGGCCGGGGGCGTGGTTGGGGCGTTTGGGCGCTGTGTGGGGTGTTGTTTGTGGGGGTTGCGGGTGTTAGGTGATTCTTCCATATTGGATTCGGGCGCTTGCGCGGGCCTATTTCTCCTGAGTTTACGATTTTTCCTTCGAACCAATCCCGGCAGGATCTTCAATGGAGAAATCACGGATTTTTCTACACCGCCCTTGCGTTCTTACAATAGCACTCTTCGGCCTCCCTAGAAAATTTTCACTGAGTATTCGACAGAGCGTGAACGGTGACGTTTTTTCCCTAACAGTACGCTTCACAATAGGGGATGCTTGGTCCGAGTGTCGATTATTTATCTTTTCGCTCTGTTCTTGAATTCTCGATAAATAATCATCATGCAGAATTTTCTATTCTACTTTGAGTATAGAAATGCGAGTTCCCCCCCCAGTCTATCTTCTTTTTTTTTATAGTGACGGGTATGATTTTTGTTTTTTTGATCATAATCTTCACGCCCAGCGCATTTTTTTCTAGTGATTGATGTCTTCGAAGATGAAGGTTGCGTTTCTGAGATTGCGTTAGCTTTGCCCTGTTGTGTGTAATTAGCCACAAGCAAAAATGCCGCAACACGGCCATTTATAGTGTTTTTCATCTTGCTCTTTTCAGTCACTTAGAAGATTATAAATATGGGAAAGACCACCGATAACGTCCCTGCTGGTCCCCCTGACGCTGGATTTGGTAAGCCCCTCCCCCATATAAGCCCCCAAGCAAAAGAAAGGCTCACGGACCCGTCAGCTTTTCTGTATTCGCTTGTGTAACTCTCTCTTTCCACTATGGTTCGAGAGAACCCGAAGCAAAACTACGCATTCCGTCAGGTAGAATTTTATTTTCTTTTTCCTATGGTGGCGCTCGCGCACGATTTTGAATTCATTCCCTCTCCCTCTTTTCTCTCCTCCCACGGTTTTCTTCTCTCTTACCTACGAGCGTGCAATGCCCAACATCCACTGTCATTAGTTGTTTTTGGGTTAGGGGGCATTGGTGCACGTCGCCCACACCCATTGATAAAGCGGTACGCCCTGACCTCCCCCGGCTCTTTCCCCTAGCCCTTTTCACGAGAACACAAAGTTTGCGTTCGATGATCCTTCCGCTGCCTCAAAACACCCTCAAGAACTTCACGAATCATCCAGACGATTAACCAGATTTCCGCTTTCCGATACGGCCAACCCAGGCGCCCCTGAAAAACTGTAACACTCGCCATTCTGATTGCCTTGGAAAGTAAGGCTAACTCCCCCATCACAGCCCAGCACATCGCTGGCCACGCGCGCCCCCTCCCAGAGAACATCCGTGGCTGTGAACATGCGGTTGGGGACCTAATTTTCATCAAGAGCTTCAGTCTACGCAAGTACGTACTCCCCTCTTTGAATTCGCATATGTTTCGAACTTTCTCCTGTTAGTTTCGTAGCTTGATCCAGGGCGCCTTTGCTAGCACCTTTTAAATATGGTTGTACCAGCAAGAGAATCCCCCCAGCATTGATGAAAGCAGGCCGCATCCCCCAGTTAAAACCATATCGCATACGACATCCCACTGCCCAACGCCCCCAAAGAACGCCCCCCCACCCCCGTTTTCCGTCCCCCCCCCGCCCCCCCCCTTGGAAGATCGGCCCTTTGCGTGAAAAGGCATTGAGCGAAAAGCGATGCATCTAAACTTTCCGTGGAGATATTTGCCAGACAGGATTAAAAGTTTGACATGCTGGGAAAAAAATCCATCTGAGGACGCTCTTCGCCCCATTACCTCTGAGTCCCCCCAAAAACAGCCGCGGCCCTTTTCCCCAAAATTTCTTCGAAGGGATTGCCCGGTACTTTTTTGTCCCAGTTCCACCGCGGAATCCGTCCAAAATGGTGTTATTCTCCTGATGGAAACGCCCTTCCCATCCCCTTCACCCTTTTAGCTCGATTAGCGATTAATTCCAATGACCCCCTCCTCTCCCAGCTCCAAACTCGCAACAACTCCAGTATAGCCCCTTGAACTTTCGGGCAATTGCGGATCCCTCGCCCTAATTCAGGGACAGCGCGGACCTTTTTCAGATGAGAAGGGCTTGTCAGATCCATAGCGCTCCTTCATTTCTCCATTAGAAAAGCCAATAATGTTTTCGACTTGAGAAATTCCTAAGGAAAATGGGTTCTTGGTTTTCTGATCGTTTTGGTAATTACAGCCCTACTTTCCATTTTCGAAGTTTTGAGACGGCGGTTCAATAGCCGAGTACGAGCCTTCAGTCTGCTTCCCTTCCTCCCCCCCCGCAGAACGATTCCGATCAAGTCTGTTTCCCACGTTTTGCCCCTTTCCCCCCCTCCACTGATGACTGTCTCCACCCTTCACATACAGATAGCATCCCTCGAGACTTGCACGAAAGCAGAAATACAGTGTGTTCACCCCCTTTCCATATTGTCCACTTGCCTCCTTAAGCTGACTGTTTTTATTTATTGCGTGATTGTGAACAGCCCGTCGCTTCGATGAGATTTCCCCCCCACGCCTTTCGGGATGCAAAGCGAACCCACCTTTTTTCAGATTCGCAGCTCTTCCAACGTGCTCCGATGCCTTGAAGCTCTTAAATATTGACATGGGCAAGTTTTTCATTTTCCCCAGTGGTTCACCCTTCCTCCTTGTCCGCTTCGTCAGTGATAAAATGCCCCCCCCATGCACGTTTCCTCTGAAAGGCCTTCCCAAGTCTCCCATCCCCTTTCCCTTTCCCTCTAAAGGTAGAACCCCCCCTTCCTTGCGAGCGAAAAACTGCAAAACTGTGAAGAAAGCCGGCTCAATTTTCGAAAAAGACGAGGCGTAGCGGTTTTAGAGCGTCTCCTCCATCTCACCATTTTCGCCTTGCTTTGTCCCCCCCAAACTAGAGGACATGGAGTAAGGTTGCTTCTTCAGCTGGAGGTTTTTTGTCTTACGAATTTATCTCCAACTCTCAATCTTTTCAGTCGCTGGCCCTCGGTGGTTTGTAATCTGCAACGCCCAAGCATTCTTCTGTTTTTCTCTCAATTTTGCCGGCCCAAGGCTTCTGTCATGAGAATTGAACTTTCTCTGCGAGATTCACCCCTTCTGGGGGTAAGCGGCTCGGGTTTCAACCTTCCCTGCCCGCGAACTTTTACTTGATTCCCTTTTTTTCTAGGACCCCTTCCCCTGATAAGAAGATTTTGGCTCAAACGAAATTGGTCCTCTTTGCTCGTTCTTATCGGATGCGGAACTCCTCACTAAAAGGCTCCCTCTCCCTTCTCTTCTTTTCTTTTAGTTTCCGAGGGCTACCCCCTCTTTCTAGTTGATTGAACCTTAGCGCTCGCTCATTTTTTGAATCGCTCTTTTATTCATTTACTTAGATCCGGTCGAGTGGTCTCAACCGATTTTTCTCCTGGCGGGATAGATTTTTCCCCACAGGCCAGCGCGGAGGCAGCCCATTCACTTTCTCCCAATGGATTTGATGGCACTTCCCCTCGTCAACCGTGGGCTTTGCAAGCGAACATATTGTTCCCCCAAGTTTCTTTCGAGCTTCCTGCATTTGCCCAATAACATCGGACTTAATAGCGCGCTCGTCGCTGTTTGATTTTTTAATCCCCGTCTCGAGATTCTTCTGCGCCTTTCCGTCCCTTTCTTTTTTTTTTAATGTCCGATAGGGTCCCCAGACTCCCCCAGACAACGTCTACTTCCCCTCAAATCCCGTTACTGAAGTTTGTCTTGCTTTTCCCTTCAATTCACTCCCGACTAACTGCCGGCTTCGCGGAACTTCCTCCCTGAAGCTGCTCCCAACTCTGTCTTGAAACCCGCTATAGGCAAAGTTTGCTTCAGAAATTTACTCCGAAGCTTTTTTTGAGCTCCGATTTAGGGTAGGTTTGATTCCAGCGCTCTCCGAGGGTTCGGTTTTCCTCTCTCCTAACGAAGAGC
>Ga0179591_1299782_pt1 | contig 16982 bp, 17 predicted proteins | sample CZOMad2_1_08_16f_FD_182891 | JGI IMG/M metagenome (GOLD analysis project Ga0179591, IMG submission 182891) | Vadose zone soil fungal communities from Angelo Coast Range Reserve, California, USA - CZOMad2_1_08_16fungal (PacBio error correction) | ecosystem: Environmental > Terrestrial > Soil >... | reverse complement strand
CACGAAGGCCATCTCCCCTTGCTTGAAGATTCCCTCTTCCCGCTCTCTCACCCTCGCCCAAAGTTTTTCGAGAGAAGTCCACGCGTCCGCACTCCCTTGGACCTCCCGCTGAGCTCTTGTCAGCCCGAACCACCCGGGAAAAGTCGAGCGCGAAGTCCCCCCTCCTACGAGACCGTTGAAGTGAATGCCGGCACTGACGTAGGCCCTCCGGCCGGAACATACCACAGGTGATGGCTCTTCTGCGCGCAGAGTTTTTCAGCCTTTCACGACGGGATTTCCCTCAGACGCATCTGGTTCATCTTTTCTCTGCAACAGTCAGGAGAAGACACTCTTGCCCGAACGCCAACCCCCCCCCCCCCCCCCCCCCCCCCCCCCCCCCCCCCCTTTCGAAACCCCTTCTCGATCCTTTGCGAGCCGGAAGTAGTCAATGAAGAACACTCTTTTTTTAGAGCAGAGCGTCCGATCGGATTCTCTATCGAGATTGAAGGAGATTAGACGGCGCGATAGAATCTCTCACCGCCGCCCTCCCCTCCAGGTTTAGACTCAGACGTGCTGGCAACTTGGGCTCCGAGGATCTCTCGTGTTTGAGACCTCTTTTGCTTTTTGTCGAGCATTTCTGATAGGTCTTCCTCTTTCTGGTGACACGAATCCTTCATGCGATGATCTAGTCTTGAATCGATTACAACGCTTCTTCTACTCCGGCTTTTCTCCCCTAGAGAGCCTGGACCTAGCTGAATGGTTGCGATGGGTCTTCTGAATTTTGATCGAGCCCACACCGACGAAGCCCCTATGGTCCCAGGCGGGCGTTCCTGATTCCTGGAGCCAGTTCGTCGAAGTATGGAAAGAAGTTTTGCGCTTCGACAACCCCCCCCTCTGCGTGCCGGCACCCTGAGTCTCTTTCCTACGTCAACGATCGACTCCAAGTTATAAAGTCTGTTACCAAATTTTAGTTTCGGCGTGCTCAGATCTCCGGGCTGCTCTCTGCTCCGTTTTCAGGAGTGGGGGCTTTCCTATTTAATGATGGAAGTGAGAGTGAGAAATCCTCCACGTCGCCGACTATCGGAACGCGAGATTCTTTTGCTGAGGCCTGACTGGATTTTATGCGCGGATTCTGGCTGGGACTGAGGAGAGCGCGCAGTCGCCACTTTTCTCTGGGAGAAGGCTCCGGAGATGCGTGGCGATTCCGCGCTGACGAAAATGATTTTCCCCCGATCCTAGGGGTCCCGCATTTCTAATATGGGTCTGAGGTCTGTGAAGCTGCATGTCGGTTCACAGGGCTCGCCTCTGCAGAGTCTCTTTTCCTGTCCGTAGGCTCGAAAGAAGTCATCAGCAGAATAACAAGGCACCAAGTTCTTTCCTCGCGTTGGGTTTTTCTTGACGAGGTGGGAAGCACTTCCCGAAAGAGGCTTTTTCCCCCCTTCCCAGGATGATATAGCTACCCCGTCGACCCCGTCATTCGAGCGCGAATTTTCTCTCCTCCCCCCTGAAGCTCTGGGAATGCGCTAGGTACCCCTCCCCCTAAAACCGCCTTCCCCCCGCTTCCAAAGGTCGGAGGACTTTCTTTGAGTAACGGATCGGGCGCTGCTCCTCCTGATAGACGTACACGGGTCGCGGTTCGCGTTTCTTGTCAAGGTCCACGTTTTCGCGACCCCCCAGGTTGTGTCGCTCTGGGCGCCCTTTCCCTTTCCTTCTGACCTAAGATATATCTCTTTTTTTCCCTCACTCCGTGCTTGAGCTCGATATCAGGTCTCTTTTCCTGCCCTTTTTTCTCGCGAGAAGCAGCTAGATACCCCTTTCTCCAAGAGTATCTCTTTTTAAGACCTCACCCTCTGTAAGCTCTCCTCACCCAGTTAGGCCCCCCTTCGATGAAGAATACTCCCAGCCCGACCCCCCCACGGGAGACCTCCATACCGTTGTCAGCTTTTCCTCTTCTGTTTCTTTGACCGATTTCCCTAGATGGTTCCGTCACAGAAGCCCCGGCCTCATTTAAAGAAGTTGACGTATCGAGATCAACAGTTCCCCTCCGAAAATCCACCTGGCTTCCCAAGTGTTTCCCAACCTCCACAAACCCTCCCCCCCCTCGACGAGAAGGACCTTGTAATTTCGGCGCCGGGCGCGACGGCTCTGCCCTGCGCAGATCCTTCACTGATGAATTCCTCTGAACGAGTGCGCCCTGTGACAGCCTTCGAGACCCTCCGCGGTAGGAACAGACTCTGCTGTACAGGCGCAGCGCCTTTCGTCCTCTTCCTCCGACATCTTTTTTCCAGGCGAATCTTCCAGGTCCGAAAGATCCGAACTCACTCCGTCCCCTCGCCCTCGAATTGTCTCCCGCGCGAGACCTCCCCCTTTAACCTTCCTAGAAGTTCTGAGAAAATTTTCCTTTCAGACAAACCCTAGAGATAGTTCCTCCCCGGAGGACCTACTTTTTTAGTTTCTCGTAAAGCCTCATCACGTACAAGAAAGGAAATCGCCACTCTAAGGCTAGATGAGCAGCACTTATATCCTACAGGTCCCCTTTCGCGCCCCTGGGAAGATGAGATGTTTCGTCGCGTCCCCTTTTAAGTCTGTCCCTTCCAAGCCCAGGCGTCCGACCCTGGTAGACCTCTCCCCTTGATTCCAATCACGGCGACGCAGACTGGGCGCAGCTTCGGCGGTCCATCCTTCTTTTGCAACCGGGACTGCGTCGCGGAATCTCTGCACCCCATAGAACATCCCCAGGCGCCCAGAGAGTTTTCTCGCTTCCCTGTTCATCAGGCGGTTTGACGATGCCAGCACGGCAAAGTTTCCGCGACCCAGAGCTTGTTTACGGCTTTTCGCCCTCGATTCAGATTTCCGCGCGAACAACCCCCCAGAAGGTCCAACAAACCTGCCCTCCGAGACGTTACAGAGCCAGAGCGCCAACCTCCGATTCCCAAATTTCTGATTCCTTCTCGCGCCGCGAGCTAGCCTTTTTTCTCCTATCTCAAAGTCTCTCGAGCCTAAGAAGAATTAGAGTCCGATGACTCCTTCCTACGCCGAGACGCTTTAAGTAAGGCCTATTAATGGTTCTGCCGCGAGCACTCTCGTCCATCGGTTTCTCACGGCTGCCGTTCTATTGCCTCCTAACGAGCAAACGCGCGCCCAGCGCTGCGTCGGCTTCATGTCCGGAGTCCGCTCGCATCCCTCCCAACCCGTCCAGCTGATGACGTTGTTTTCCAGAAGTCCCAAAGGAGTGAACTTACGATAGCCTCCTCTGGAGTTCCTGAGAGCCGCTCTTTTCCCTGATTGCGAGTCCAGCTGGAGTTTAGGCGATTTTCATCGGCGGCCCTCCAGACCTCCTGATGTATTCCCCCTCAAGGTTCGGCCGCCAGTCTCTGAACCTATTCATAGGCGGGAAGCCTCACCCCGCTTTCGAGTGCTACTTTTTTAGTCCCTATCCTCCACAGGCGCTTTTCTCCAGCAGAAGACTCCTATGTTTTCTCGCCGAGTCGAAAGCCTCCTCTTCCTGATACACTACCGCCAGTCCATGCAAGCAGGCCCGCCTGAAAATCGTTATGAAAGCTCCGAGAAAATGAAGCACCCCCCCCAACACTCCAGGAGAGCTGAAGCCCACAGTGCGAGAGTTCCCTAGGATTCAAGAGAGGTTCCACCCGCTTGTCAGGCGAAGTAATTTTCTCTCCCGGAAGACTTTCCTCTTTTTTTCTTCAAATTTTTGTAAGGCCCTTGGCGACTTCTTCGTTCGATAGCTTTGTGGAGCCTTGATCTGGCAGTCTTTGGATACGGTCTGGACACCAGGCCAGAGGCGCACTAGTTTCTGCAATGGTCTCCAGGTCATGTCAGAGCCCCAGCCCCTCCGGTCGTAGACGATGGAAAACCCCTCCTTCTCGGACCCTACTCCCCAGTACTCGAGATCCAGCTTATTATACCACAGGAAGAAGAGGTGAAAGTAGGGAGCGGGTTAGAATCCGCAGCCGCCAGAAAAAGCCCCCCCCGCAGTAGAACCCTCTCCTAGAGACAACCCCTCCAGGTCTTCCAGAGACCCAGACAGACTTTTCCTAGACGCTCGAGATCCGCCCTATTTGATGAGTCCGAGCGGCGGAACCTGCTTTTTTGGCGGACTCCTTTTTACCCAGAGGAGTCATAACCTTCCGTTGTCGCGCCAACGAACTGAGACCCACATTAACCTGCGACTTAGTATTCAGAGCTGGGACGGGCCCTCGATCAGCTTTTGCATTTTTCGAAAAAAGTCACGGAAGAGCTCACCTGGCGGCCCGCTCTCGCCGCTCCCTCAACCGCCCCGAACCCCCCCCAACCACGAACCTCTCGTGGCGTTTCTGAGGCGATCCCCCATCTCGGACAGAGAGCCCCTCATCTCGCCTTTGGGCTTTCCAGGAACAGGCCTGTCGGTGAGCGGCGATGGCCCGGAGCGTGTTTTCTCGTTCCTAATCGCCGACTCGGACTTTCGTTAGCTAGTCCATATCTCTCCATACCCTTCAGCTTGGATCTTCCCAATTAAGACCAAGCGGGTAACCCCGGCGAGAGACGGCCCAGATAAGGTGCCGAAATTCCCCGTTCCCCATCAATTTGCTGCGGCTTTTGCCTCTCAGTGAATCCAGCGGACTGCTCAAACGCGTAGGATTCTGGGCTTATGTTCCCCCTTTCGTACTGCTGGAGGCTGTTCGTCTCTGGATCGTCCTTTATCCAGCCCAAAATCTTGGGTGGACCGCCGCTACCACTCCAGAAGAGGTCGACCTTCAGATAGGGACCCGATGGAAAGAGAGGGAACGTTTTAGTATATGAACTACATGCAAACAGACCTCTTCTGGGTGGGCTTGTTGAGAGCAGAGCACACCTTCCGTGGCTTCAGATCGGTGTGGCTCCTTTTTTTCAACTCCTTCAAACTCGATCTCTCAGATGGTATACTTCTCGTTTTTTTTGGTGGAGCTCCTCTGTGGGGGATAGGCATGTCATAAAACCCTCAAAGCTTCCTCAAAACCGAAGTTTTGGCGACTCGGAACAGCAAAAAGACTCCTTCAGGCTTGAGACGAGGCCGGATACGCACCGGTACCCCCCTTCCTTGCTCGTCAGAGCTCTGCCCTCTCCCGAAAGTTAATGGTCGGCGTCTTTAACCCACGGCTGTTTGCGGTTCCATGAATCCCTTAGTAAGCTCTCCTAGAAGACCGGCCATACCGGGAACCCCCCACCATCGCAGCTTTTCGGGGTGGTAATCGGCTGGAGGGAACAGCGCGTCCCAACCTCACTAGATCTGAGGCCCCCATCAGAAATGATACGTTTCCCACTTAGGAAGTGGAATGTAGCTTAGCATTTTCGTAGTACCTAATTTGGAACGCCCGGCAAAGGAGACCCTTCTGTCCTTTCGAGACCTGAACTCCTCCCCCGGACCCTATGACTTTGGAACTTTTCCCCATAAACGAGAGCGACCTTCTCCAACGCCCTGTCCCTCCGACCCTCGAAAAGGACTGATGAAGGCCCTATTGTCAGCCTTCGTAGAGACCCGACGTAGCCAGCGATGGGAATTGGTTAGTATTTCGTGTGACCGGCGAGAGACCGAAATACAATACCCCGAGGTGCGGTGAATAGCGACGTCCACCTCCTTCTCTAATATCGATCCAGGCAGGGACGCTCGCCGACGAAGCTCCCTTTAAGAGAGGGCCCTTGTTGAATTCGGAGCGCCATGGATCCCCCGCGCTAGCGCGAAAATCAGATTTCCCAGCCACAACCCTCCTGGCCTCTGACAATCCCCTCAAGTCTAGTCCCCCTTCCTTCCTTCTAATAAAATCGAGACAGTAGGAGACGGCTGAATGAGTGATGACGCAGAACCAGTGGGCCCCGAGAGTTTTCCTTTTTTCAATGAGAAGCCTGTCTGGACAAGGAGTTGGACCCCCGAGGACTTCCACCTCCCGGCCGGTCTACGGCGGGTCCGCACGCTTCCCTAGTCGAGTCTTCATCTTCGCCTAGTAAGGAGGTCTCCCGCTCCTGAAGTTCTCTGCTGACTTGCGCGGACACATTAGATAGCCTTCGTGCTCGGAAAGATTCACCGAGGCTCCAGCACGTATGTCCCAGCAGCTGACGCCTATCAGACTCGGACCCCTCGAAGATAGAAGCCACATTCTCCCTTAAAAATATTCCCCCCCAATCGGCCCTGCTGCGTCCTTTCCGAAGACCACGGAAGACCCTTGGTGACCCGCTCGGCGAAACCTGGTCCCGAGCGCTGACGGCGCGAGAATTTTTCTCCCTTCAGTTTTTTCTGAGGAGGATTTCCAGACTTCGATCTTTTTTCTACGGAGGCGGACTCTCCCCCAGTAGCGTTGCCTCCTTCGAGGAGGGCGTTGGTCCTTTTTGTAGCAGGAGACACATCCAAGCAAGATCCTCTTCGCACTCGAATGTTCCCCTCTTGATCCCCTTCCCTAAAGACGCCCAATCTAGAAACTTTTCCCCTCTTTCCGAGCCGCCTTCCAAGCGACCTGTCGGAAACCATCCTCGAGGAACAATTTTCCGTGGTTCTCACCGCAAGCCTTTACCCATCTCGATGACCGGCATCGGGCGCGCACTTTTAAAAGAGTTCGGACGGCAACACCCCCCCTTCACCTCCCGTTAAGTTGAAGAGCCTCCTGATAAGTATTGCCAGTCCTACGGCTAAGAAAATGGCCGCTGATGTCGATTCTCCTGGTCTGGAGGGCGAACGTAAGACGCTGGCGATTGCGAGCGTGTTTTGATGTCCCCTTTCGGAGAAGAGCCCAAGGCCTCTCCCCGAATCTCTCACTTTCCCGCGCGGACTTCTGAAATGAAGAACGTCCTGGTTTTTTTTTTGTTTTTCCGCGCCGCGCTTATAGAATCTTTGGCTTCCGGCCGGTCCAGCTCGAGATGGACTCGAGCCTTGACGCCTCCTTTTCCGAAGTGTGAGAACCAGATTGTTCTCTAGAAGCGTGCGCTTCGGAGCCTGTCGCTTTCAGGTGTGGAGCTGGGGAGTTCGCCCTGATACTCTTCCTTTTAGAGGCGCTGCCCCCACAGCTCAGGCGCTGATAGGGTCTCTCTCCATGGAGTCCCTCTTTGAGAGCCCATGGAGGCCCTACCCAATCCGAGGCGAGCTAGTCTGCCTCTCCTGTTGGAGTTTTCAGTTGCAGCGCGGACTCGACCCTCCGAGGGTCAGACTTTCCGAAAAATGCCCTGGGAGCAGGCGTACATCTGGAAGCACGGGGCCCCCCCTTCTGCCCAAAGCTGTTGTAGGACGTACTCGGCCGTTCAAGACCCCTCTAATCCCGCAACTGAGAAAGAATTTTCTCTATCGCCGTGCTCAGAGAAGTTTCCCTCGGAGATCCCTGACGGACTGTGGAGTCGCATCATGCGTGATAGATTTTTCCCTGATACCCCTCCCTCGAAGAAGACTTTCGATCTGCTTGCTATGGCCCCGGAGTAATTTCCTGCTGCGAGGCCCTTGTCGTTCTGGGCGCGCCCAGTGTCCCATTTCGATTAGAGGGCCGTTCGGCGGATGCTCTTCGCACTGCAGTTTGCAAGCTTCCTCGTCAGAATCGAAAAATCTTCCGAGCGCTGCCCTGTTCTCCGCCCTGGGCGGCCCTCGGCCGTTAGAGTTCTTTCACCGTCTCTCGGAAATCGTAAGATGGCCTCCTTAGGCTCATCCAATCTGACCGGCGAAGAAGAAACTGCCAAGGCTTTCGTAGAGGAGAGTGATTTTGGTTCGGTGGACGCTAAGCCGATTCTCCCCTCGGGGGAATATCTAGTTCCACTTAGATTCCTTGGAGGACCTTCCTCTCTGGACTGTGAGATTCCCTCAGCGATGGTTTCACCCGAAAGAAAGAAGTCGGCAAAGATTCCCGGCCATTATTCGAATTGGTATCTCGCAGGGAGCGTAGATTCTTTTTCCCTCCCTGCGAAGGGGAATGAAGTCTAAGAGACTTCGCACTGGATTCCTCCCCTTATGGGCGCCCCCCTTTTATTCGCGATTCCGACTCGACCCGGAGTCCTCCCTCTCCTCTATGGTAACTACTCAATGTGTTTTAGCGAGATATTCCTCTTGTAGAGATTTTCCTCAGAGACCCTTTTCGTAAAAGCCTTTGAAGCGAAAGTCCCTGCGACCCCCCTCCCTTTTCCTTTTTTCTGTCGAGCCCTCGGAGAAAGTAATTCTTTTTGGACTTTTCAAAGGATTCCTCCCCCTCGAAGGGAAGTTTGAAGAATCAGGTCCGGTGAATCCCCGAGAGGCTTTCTCCCTCTCAACACAGCGATCTTGAGGGCACGACAATCGACGTTCGGGTTGGGTTGGGGCTATCGAGATTATCCGCTCAATCCGAAAAAATAAAGCTCTCCCCTCCTTGCGGCCCCCCAAAAAAACATCCCCTCCGACTCTGCATTTTAGGCGCGGGAGCATCCTTCCCTTCCGCGAAGAGGAAGTAAGATCTTCAGCTTGCCGCTAGCTACGTGATTTCCCTTCTAGATGGCCCCCTCGGGAGAGAACCTCGCGTTTCCAGGAGAAGCCGCCTCGTCCCTTCTTGAGGACCCCATGACTGATGGCGCGCATCCGTTCCCAGTCTCCACCAGCATCTCCCTCAACTAGAAGCTAGATCCTTGGTCCGATCCGCAGTCGAAGGCCAAATAGAAGACTGCAAGACTCTTGACATTTTTAGACTTGTCGACATAACACCGCCCCCCGGGGTCGAAGTCCGTAGAGTGTTTTTCAGATAGATAAAGTCCCCACTCCCCCCGAAGGATTTCTCGCGACCCTTCTCCCCTGATTAGCAAGCTTAGAAAGAAGATTGATCTCGCCGCGATAGGTTTACTGTCCGACTCCTTCCGTCAGAGATCCGTAGAAGCTCCAAGTTCCTTCCCCCCCGAAGGCTCCCTCTCCGGTCTCTTTGTATATGGAAATTTTATCCAGCCTGTGACCAGAGCGGACGTTCCTGCCCAACTCGACCCCATTCGCCTCCAGCCAAGGAGAATGAATCGAGATCTCGGGCTCGTCAGTGCTTCAGAAGCGTGAGGATCGGCAAGCATCCAGGAGATCCTCCGCTAGCGCCCTGCGAGTCCGAGGAAAGAATGAAGATCGAAGACCGAAGGGGTAAACAGATGTTAGACCCAAGCCCCGCAAGGGCCTCTTCCCCCTCCACTCGTGCAGACAATTCAAAGTCTTTATGGCGCGGTCTCCCGGCGACGGCTACTTCTCTCCTCTTAATTCTATAGATCCAAGAACTCGCCTCCGATGGAGTATAAGAGAATAGATTCAGGAAGGTGAGGAATTCTCTACGGAAGATCCCCTCAGACTGAGGGTCCTGATTCCTTCTTATACGGAATTCGCCCCAAAAGCCTTTCTCCTTCTACCCCGCCGCAGGCGTACTTTCTCCCTCTTGACCGGCGCCCTCCCCCCAAAGAAAGCATCGCCTCCAAAGGCACGTCGGTTAAGGACTGGATAAATCCCGCGCTGCAATTCCCCTCTCAGGGCTCTTTTCGTGGAAGGTCGATCTCCCGCTTCGCTCCGCTGAGCGCGGCCGATGGTCAGCGGGCAGGCTTTACTCAATGTAGAAGACCCTATTGGAGGGTCCGGGCGGCCTCTGAATATTCCTCTTTTCTTCAAGGTATCCGACGCGGCTCTCGTCCACTATGGAGCCTTCCCCCATGTCGAGTGACGGTGCACCCGAAGAGATTTCTTGTCTAGCTTGCTAAGCCCCCAACTCCTGAATACTAAGGAGCCAGCCTCGACGGAAATTCTCCGACCTTTTAACGAGTCCCCCGCAGGTACAGAAGTCCGCCTGCTCGTACTGCCTCGAGAACCGCAGATATGTCCCAGGGATCAGAGCTTTTTCCCCTTCTTTCCGGAGATACTTGGACTTCCCGGAACTGCTTCCTGATTTGTTCACGATTGGAGAGCGACTTTGCGGCGATTTCGCGGAGGAGATTCCCTTCCCTCAGAGCGTCTTCTTATTGGAGTCACTTTACCCCGGCCACAACGCGCGGCGCCTAGTGCCATTCTGCCATATCCCAGAGTAGAGACTGAAAGTGAATCCCTCGTAGATGCCCACCCCAGCCCTCTCAGGACCCTCGAAGACGAATAGACGAGCCCGGGCGGGACGACTTTCCTCCCAAAGTCCCCCGTGGGCAAGGTCGGGGTCGAAGCTCCCGCCGACTCCAGATCTCGAGAGGCCAATACTCCCCTTCGCGAAAAGTGACTCGCTTCGCTCTTTCCCGCCGACATCTCGAAGGGGGCGCGCCGGAAGCATCTATTGATTTCTCTTTCTCTCGGCGGCACGGCGTGTGTGTGGGACATCAGATTGTCGCAAGTTTCGAGACCATCATTGACGCCCTACAGGACCCCATCCTTTTTCAAGTGAGCGTCCGGAGGATTCCTCGCCAGGAAGCGTCCGCAGCTCGTGGCCCCTTATCCAGGAACTCCTCCTCGAGTCTTGCCCCCTTCTGATTAGAACGTCCCCTACGTCAAGCGAAAACACTCACGCGGGCAGTTTAGTAGTCCCCCTTCTTACGCATATTTACATTCTCCTCCCCGGGAATTTTTGGAGTTCAGGTCCCCTCCCCTTGTTGCAGGGAATCAGATCTTTACCCTGTTAGAATACTCCCTACTAGGATTCTTAGAGCATGGTTCTCCCCCTCCAAAGTTCGGGCCTTTCATGTCCCCACGGGGAACACATGGTCTCTAGAACTGACCCTTTACTTTCACTTTACTGTAAGATTTCCCCTCATTATATCCTGCGGGTCCTCCCTCCCGTGGCACCCACAGCCCTTCCCCCGAAGTAATCTCCTCCTCCGGGTGACGAGTACTTGCTTTGGCGGAGGATGCCCGCGATTCCTCTGCGATCAGACAACCTGGTTGTGAAAGTCCTGACCCTGAAGACCCTTCCTCCTCCCGTCAGATGTTCTCTCAAGAGGGCCTTTTTTATGTAGATGCCGAGCCCCCCCCCTCCCGCGGAGGGGGGCCTGCTGCCGAGGCAGTTACCACCGTCTTTTGGCATGAAGGTTTTTTGCTGAAAGACCAAAACACTATCTAGTCTGTACTGACTTCCACCGTTCTTGATAGAGTCCCTGTGGCTCTGCGGGTTTTTCCCAAAGAGAAGTTATAGCAAAGCTTCCTTGGGAGAGGGCAGCCAACCCCCCCCACCAGAAAGACGGACTTGCTCTTGGAGGTATCGCCCCCCCTTCCTAGACTCCAAGATATTCATCGAAAAAGAAGCCCCGCTGCGAGTCACCCCCCCTTTCTTGGAGGTTTAGAAAGTCTTCCCCGGACTCGCCGCCCGCCCGGAAAGAAGGACTCGTCCCCCCACTCCTCCCCAAGTAGCAGTGATTCGGGTCCCGAAGAAGTTGGAGCTGGGGGAAACCTTTTCTCCCCAAACGCCCGAGAGACTCTTGCGAAAAAAGCCCCTTCGAATTTTCCCATCAGGGTTCCGATCGCACTTCTTTCTTCGTCCAGAACTGGGCCCGGCATCAAGGCCTCTTTTTTCGGCTGTCCTTTGGAGATTCTTTCCGAAGATATACGGGAACCCTCTCGTCCCCCCGATAAACGCCGCGCCGAGCTCTCTGACAAGATTTTTCCGGACTGATCCCTCAAACTTTAGATGCCGGGTTCTGATGAGATGCTTCAGCCCCCCCTCCCCTCAGAAGCTCTCCCGACTTTCGGCGTTTTTCTTTTGGTCTTCTCCGGAGCGCGAGTTTGCTACCAATGGAGGAAAGCGTCGTCTAGATCGGACAACCTTCTTCTGTCAGGGTCCTTCCTGGGCAGCCCCCCCTTCCGAATTCTCCTTCCGATTGAAGAGCTTCCATGTGAAGGCCTCTCGAGAATTCGCTCAGAGTTCGACAAGATCTTTTAACCACAGACCGGGCCAAGCCTCCCCCTCCATTCCCCAATAAAGTTCTCCTCTTCGCGCTCCTCTTCAATTTCTTCACTTTTCCGCTGATTTCTCCGCCCAGACGACCCAGAAGGTGACGGCGTTTGGTTCCATGCTCCCCCCTGAGAGGGTGACCTGACTTTCTTCTCTGAAAGAGGACCATCGCCCCCACCGCGGCGGAATGGATCTAACTCTTGAGGTTCCCCCCCCTAGAGTTCTCTCTTGCTCTAGGATTTTTTTTCCTATAAGGATTTTTCAGACTTATCAGTTCGGAGAGCTTTGCTCTGAAATCTATCTCCTAGACCCCCAGCCCCCCCCTGCCTCCCTCCTCGTCCTACCGAGGATGTCCTCGCGACTTGACAGTGCCACCCCAAGAAATCGCCAGCGTGATTTCCTTCTCGCAAGAAGATCTTCGCAGACATCCTCACCCCAAAATCGAAAAATAGCAGAATGTGGTAAGAAGACAAAGTACTTCCTCCGAAACTTCTTGTGAAAGCCTTATCCCTGGGGATTTCAGTCCTGTCTCTCTAACGTTAGCCCTTGATTCTTCTACAGGATTTTTCCATAAAGGGCTCTTTCCCCCCCTTGGTAACTTCCCGGGGAGGAGCCCCTGAGTTCCTGCAGTTCTTCCCCCCCTTCTCGCGGAGCGGGACGAGCATTCCCCGCCCTCCCCGAACTCATTGTATGAAGAGGAGCCTTGGACGAAATCCCTGTCCAATCCCCCTTTTGGAGCCGAGTGCCTCTCCGAACCCGGGAACCCCTTCTGGCGGCCACCTGTCGTCTCGCAAATCGGTGCTCTCCTCGCACCCAGTGAAAAAGCGCGCTCCCTCGGCGCTCCCTGGGTTTTCCCTTTTCGAGATCAGAAAGTCCCCCTCCATTCGATACCCCCGCAGTGTACTTCAGGAAGATTAAGTCTACTTAGAAATCAATCCTCTGGACCATGAGTTTGATCTAGACTCTTGAATGAGGGAGCTACCAGTCGATGCTTATGTTTGCTGAGACCCTTTGTTTTGCCAGGACTTCCTAAAGAACTCAACAGAACCACACGCAATTTATCCTGATATTCTCTTCTGAATCCCTCCCAGCAAGCCCCCCTAAATTGGCCCGAGCCTCAGAAAGTCGGCTGGACTTGTCCGCTCCTATGGGGAATCTCTTGCGAAGTTCGAATTTCTCTTCCCTCGAACAGACCGTGAGCGTTAGCTCTGAAGGTTTTTCAAAGAGGTTTTCCCTCCCCTGGGAGCCCCAGGTGTTTGGGGTGTCTGTTGGGCGTCGTGTGTTAGCCCCTCATTTAGCGTCCCTGACTTACCCCCCCCCTCGAGGCTGATGTTCTCGTCCTGAGAGATGCCTTGCCAGTTTTTTTTTTTCTAGAGCACAGCTGATGGATCCTCCTGCGAGCCCTTTCTCGATCCGGAAGATCAAGTTGCTGGGAGAGCTGCGCAGCTCGGACGTTTTTCTTCCAAACGACTCGGGTAACTTGCGCCCAATTTCCGATCGGTCCGCCCGATGCTCTCCTGGAAAGCACTTGTTTTAGCTCTCCCAATGAGATTGGAGTAGGAAGTTACAGCCCTAGAGAGACCACTCAAGATTTCTTTTTTTCCCCTTCCAACTAAGTTTTTGGTCTCCGGAGGTTCGATCCGTCTTTGGATTTTCTGTCTGGCCAGTCCTAGATTCCCCTTTGGAAGACTTCCTCCAGCCCCGAGAGCGTGCTTATGTCCCCGGCGAATTGGCAATCCTTTTCTGCTTCCTTCGGATCTGCGCTTCCCAAGGGTCGAGGGCAGATTCCTGTGTAGTTCTCTGATTTGCCCCCGAGAGATTCTTTAATGCATTTCCTAGGATATGCGACTGTCCCTTTTTCGTCCCTTTTTTTTGAATTTTTCTTTTTGAGGTCTTGATCGCGGCTTCTGAGTAATCCTTTTTCTCCATTAGGAGCTCATCCAGACGTCCTCCCTTTTCAGCCCTTCCAATTTCCTTACTTGATAGAGTCTTTTGGTTGTTTTTGGACCTTTTTTTTTTCGAACGTCCCCTTCTTTTTTCCCTGTTATTGAGGAGTAGGAGATTTTCTATCCGAAACCTCCCTTGTAATTTGGAGGAAGCCGACCGTTTGTGTGTTCTTCTCACGCCCCCCTGGTTTCTTCCTTAATTTTTCTTAAAAGAGTCTTCTACAACTTCGACCGGTCCCACTTAGACTAACCCAGGGCCGTAGGGTTCTTTTTTTGGATAGAGACTTTAAGGAGTGCGCGGGGATCAGGCTTTCGTCCTTTATACGACTTTTCTAAAGTCTTCTAGAGATTCCTTTTCGCGACAATCTCTCCTATCTCTTCTATTTTCCTTTTTTTTTTTGAGCTTCCCACCCCCCCCACAAACCACAATTTTCTCTATTAGCATCTCCTTCTTTTCCCCCCTTTTTCGAACAGGAGGAGGCCATTATTCCGTCAACGCTCGTAAGGCCTATAGCCCCCTCTTCGGTCGTCCCCTTTTTTCGTCTGAGAAGATGCCCCCCCCTTTTTACGAAGTTCCCAATGAGACACTCTCTGAATTTTTCTTCAAGTGCTATATATGCCCTCTAGATCGTCCCCCTCTTCTTGCTAGCACCCTTTTTTTCCACTAATTCCTCTATGAAGTGGCCTCCTTCTACCCGATTCCTACCAAAGAATACTCTTTCTTCAGATCCTTCCCACATACGGCCAACAAAGCCTCTTTTCCGACTTTTCCCTGGACAGTTCTCCTTTAGATTCTATGCGGCAGAAGTCATCCATTTACTCTTCCGCATTGCTTTCTCGAACAGTCTCCAAGTCTTAAAACCTGACAGAAAAGTATATCTAAGTACTTCTCCGAGACTCTCCCCTCCAACCTGCGGATACTCCTTGCAAGGTACCTCCCAGCGACCTAACCTCGAAGTAGCTACTCCTTTTCTTTCTGAAATTTTTTTCTCGTTTCAACTCAACCCTAAGACGAAGGTCCTCATTCTTAACCCGTTACTCCATTCATAAACTCTCCTTATTGAAGCCCTTAGGCCCCGGGAAGTCTCCAGATCCCCCCCTGAACCAGACTTCAATAGTCCCCCCCCGATTGATCTCCCCCGAATCCCTCTTAAGGCTGTTTCTATCAGCTCTTTCAAGCCCGAGTGCTATCAGTCCTTTCAGTTCTGCCTTAAGACCGACTTCGAACGACTGAGTCTCTGGACCTTTCATTTAAACTGAGACCTTACCCAGTATTCCCTAACAGACCCTGGTTCCCCCCCTAGGGAAATAGGTTCCTTGTTCTTGGACGCTCTTCCACCTAAACAGCGCACCATGAAGATAATCTCACAGTTCTTTTCTCAGCAGGGCGAATACCTCCTCTTTGCTTCTCTTTACAGGACACCGCTCGATTCTTTCGCATCTTTTTCCGAGCAGAGATCTTCCATTTGTCTCCTTCTGACCAGGCGTTCCCCCCCCGCCGCCTCTCCTCCACCTTCCCGGTGTTTTAACTTAGTTACCAAGCTCCGCTAGTGACTTCTCTCCCCCTTCGTCGGCTTCCTTTAGACCCATCCCTCTTCTCTAGTTTTCTGCCAGATAGGATCTTTGACTCTCTCTTATTCCTAAGGTATAGAGTCCCTACAACCCCTCGATAATGAGTTTTTTTTTCGAAAGGCCTTCTCCCTATCTAAGGCCCATGGAACCAACGATCTTCCCCGAGATTTTTTCAGACCAATGACCCATGCCCCGCTATCACTGCAGCACCTGCTTCCTCCAGTCTTCAGACGGCCGGCCTGACCCCCCTCCCTATAGGTCTTTCTTCATGAGAGCCTCCTTTGACAGAGTCCTCTCCCTCGAGATGCCCATTTTTCTCCTGACCGAACCCAACGCCCCCTCTTATAGACCTTTGCCCATTTCGGTTCTGACTATTTTTTCTGATTCCCTTTATCGTTCCTTCGTACTACGGGAGGTCCCAGTCCCCTGCAGAGTGATCCAGATTTGGGTCGTAGAAAGGCCCTACCCCCCTCCTTAATAGGCTTCTCCCCCGACTGCACCGAATGGGTTACTCAATCCCGTTATGTAAGACTGACCTTCCAGTGCATGAAGCTCCCTTGGCTAGAAGACCCTCGCGCCCTCCCATGATACGAGGGAAACCGATGATTGAATTATTGGTTCCCCTCTCTCGTCTCCCGATCCTTCCCTGAGCGCTTCGAAGTTTCTTTCCACGCCTCGAGAGATGCTCTAGGTTTTTCGTATTTGCAAGAGGAATTACTCCTTCTCGGCTTTGGACTGCTTGAGTATTTCCGCAGGCCTAGACCAGATCGATGAACTTTCTTTTTGAGATCGGAAAAAACTTCGTGCAGCCCCACTCCTAGCTTTTCGGCCAAGCCTTTCCCCCCCCAGGGGCAAGCAGAGGCCATTCTTGCCCTGATTCCAGCCGACGACCCTCATAGCGCCCTACTCTGAGAGCCCTTCTTTACGGCCCCCAGAGAAGACGGTCTTGGGACAGCTTCACTCTTATTGACTCTTGTCATCAGAGGTCCCTTGTGTGCTTCTGGAGAAATCAGTCTGAGAAATGACTGAACTGCAAAGCCCCCCTCCCTCTTCAAGCCGTTCGGATGCAGCTCCCCCTCCGAGGATTTTTCTATCCGATTCTCCTATGTGGCCGCCTGCCGCGGTAACTTGGCGGTTCGGATCCCCTATTTCCCTCCCTCCCCCAGTACGAACAAGAACCCGAGGGTTTCTCCTTCTGCGACCTCCGCGCGCCCCAGCGCCCTCACTCAGGTTTTGCACCGGACGGAAATTCAGGTGCTTCTCCGCTTTCGGATATCTCCCTAGCTCATTCGAGTTAGTAGATCAAGGCCTCCCTCCCCCTCCAAATCATTAGGGCCCTGCTCCGCCAACTTTTCCTTTCAAATTTTCTACGAACCCCACTGATAAGTGAAAGATTCTTTCCTCGGTTTAGAACCCTCCCCCTAGGGCCGAAGAGAATTTGCCGGCCTCGCCCCCCGATGAATCGTCCTGTGGAGGTAGGCTCCTTCCCAATGAGATACTCCCCCACTGGTCCGCGACCATGCCGAGGTGCTCCTCAGGTTCCCCTTTTTGGTAATTCCCTAGCCGGACCTGTCCAATGCAGCTGAGTTGTTCTGGGCGCTTTTTTTTCTGCCACCGTCTTTTTCGC